>Ga0315298_1001275_pt1 | contig 47003 bp, 39 predicted proteins | sample WHS_1_MG_FD_203077 | JGI IMG/M metagenome (GOLD analysis project Ga0315298, IMG submission 203077) | Extremophilic microbial mat communities from Washburn Hot Springs, YNP, Wyoming, USA - WHS_1_MG | ecosystem: Environmental > Aquatic > Thermal springs > Hot (42-90C) | place: USA: Wyoming...
CGATAAAGCGGTGTCGGCGATTCTTTCTTTGCTTACTTTCTTTCTCATCGCTGAGAAAGAAAGTAAGATGGGTTTTCCTCGACCCTGCTCGGGGCAGGCTTTTTTGGTTACTTTTTCTTTGTTGCTGGAGACAAAGAAAAAGTAACATTCTAACCACAAATGTTGTGGTGTAATAATTGGCCGATAAAGCAACGCCGACGGCTTTTCCCTTCGGCTTTGCCTCAGGGCATGCTTTTGGTTCACTTTCTTTTGCCCGGACAAAAGAAAGGTAACAATGGGTTTGGTATTAGATTGGGAGAGTATATTATGAAGAAATCTATTTTTGTATTGTTACTTACTATTATGCCACTTATTGCGGCACAGGAAGCTTTTACTGCTGAAAAGAAGATAGCAATCTGCACCATTAAAGAAGCTATAACACCTGTTACTGAAAAATACATCAAAAGAAGTATGGATGAAATTGAAATACAAAATATAGATGCTTTAATGATTGTTCTGGACACCCCCGGCGGGTTACTTGAAAGTACCCGTAATATCGTCCAGATTCTTTTAAATTCAAAGAGAGATACCATAGTGTATGTCGCACCAAAAGGGGCTAGAGCTGGTTCTGCTGGAGTTTTTATTACCCTTGCCGCAAAATATGCTGCAATGGCACCTGCCTGCAATATAGGAGCCGCCCATCCTGTTACAATAGGTCAGGAATCTGGAAAAGATGATAACGCAAAAAATCTTATGAAAAAGGTCGAGAATGACACAATAGCATTCATTGATTCAATCGCAAGAATAAGGAATAGAAATAGAGAATGGGCTATAAAAGCTGTAAGGGAAAGTGTATCAGTCTCCAGCGAAGAGGCTTTAAAGAGTAATATTATAAATTATATAGCTGAAGATGAAACTTCACTTGTAAAAAAGATATATGGCAGCAATGTGAAATTTGAAATTAAGCCAATTAAAAAGAACTGGGCAGAGCTTCTGCTCACCATACTGGCAAATCCAAATCTTGCATATTTCTTAATGATACTCGGGTTTTATGGAATACTATACGAAATAATACACCCGGGTACAATATTCTCCGGCGCTCTTGGAGCCTTATTTCTAATAATCTCGCTTTACTCAATGCAATATCTGCCATTCAGCTTCGCTGGATTTGCGCTTATAGTTCTTTCTTTTATACTTTTCATTATGGAAATTTTTGTAACAAGCTATGGTCTGCTTACCATAGGTGGATTAATAAGCCTTGTTATAGGTTCGGCTATGCTCTTCGATTCTCCATCAGCTTTTTTCAGGGTTTCATTAAGTTCAATTACAACTGTGGTTGTGACCACAATTATAGTAGTAATCCTGCTTATATTTGTTGTTTCTAAAGCCTTAAGAAAAAAGGCTTCATCAGGTAAAGAAGGAATGATAGAACAGAAGGGCATAGCCCTCGAGGATTTTAAAAATGGAAAGGGTAAAATACTTATTCATGGAGAAATATGGACTGCCTTATCTGAAAGAGAAATTAAAAAAGGTGAAGAGGTTAAAGTAAAAGAGGTTTCCGGATTGAAAGTAAAAGTAGTTTAACTATACTTTATTTATTTCTCTTATCTTTCAAATCCCGGATTCTGGATTTAAGCCTCTCTTTCAAAGATTCCTCTTTTTCTCTTTTCTGTGCTCTTTCTTTTCGGTATTCTTCTCTCTTCTTTTTTATTTCTTCTATCTTTTTATCAACTACCCTATCGGAAATATCCTTTTCAGCTGTGGTTTCTTCTTCGCTTACTTTTTTATCTGCAATTCTTCTATGACCCGCTTTTTCCTTTATCTCCTCTACCCTTTTATTCAGATACCGCTTATCCCTTTCAATTTCTTTCTGTATCCTTTCCCATTCTCTTCTGATTCTTTCCTGTCTTTGTTTATCACCTATTTCTCTAAAATCTCTATTGATCTCGAACACTCTTGCCCTTTTGACTTTTCTTATAGATTCATTACTAATTTTAGAAAAAGCCTCTCTTAGCTTAGCTTTATCTCTTATAGTTTCTATATCTTTATTAATCTTGCCTTCTGTTTCTTTATTATCCTCAACATCTGTTTCAAGCTCCTCATTTTCAGAAATTGGTACCTCAAGATATTTTTCCGCTTCTTCTTTTGATATTAAATCATTTTCCTTGATTTCAATATTTTTTCTCACAACAACCTTTCCCTTTTTAACAGAGGTTACAGTTTTAACCCCATCTGTTTTAACAGAAAACTCTGTCCCCCTTACGGCAACCACTGCAGCAGTTGTTTCTACAGTAAAACTTTCATCCTTTTTAAGAGGTTCAAAGATATTAACCACCACCTTCCCTCTGCTTACCTTTATGCTTTCCAGTTCCTTCTTCAGTGATTTAAGAAGCACCATAGTGTTATCAGCAATTCTAAAAATCCCCCTTTTTGGTATTATAACATCACAATAGGAATCTTTTCCGGTTTTTATCATATCATTCTCAACAAGTATCATTCCGCTCTCAGGAGATATCCAGCTTTTTCCTTCATCATGTGAAATCTTTACATCGCCAACACATATATCAAGCATAAATACATCTCCTTCTTTCCTTAAAGCATCCTTTGGCGTACAGGATATGTAAATAAAAATAAAAAATAGCATGCATGCTGATAAGATTCCCTCTAACTTCTTCATAATTTATCCTCCCTTAAGGATTCGCGTACTGTTCAAAATAGTTACATCAAATTATAATCATAATACACAAAATTAACAACAATTTACTTTTCCTGTAATTCCAAAGGAAGGGGGAAATTAATGCAAAGCTAATTTACTAAAAATAGAACCTAATCTGAGCGGTTCTTTTTTTATCCCGACCCCAATGGTTCGACTGGGCTCACCACAGGTTTCGCACGTGATATTCGTGGTTAATCCGGTCAGAAACCACGAATTATACGAATTAACACGAAAAAGGGAAAAAAGAAAGTGGAAATCCGTGTTGAATTGGGGGTTTTAGAATAAGGAATCGATTGTCTTAGATAGAAAAAACAAAATTTGTGTAGACTTTTTTCTGCTTTATTTTATAATTAAATGATATTATATCAACTATTGGAGATAGAGATGGACTTAACCCAATCTCTAATTATCCATCAGGTAGAAGAAGACAAACCTGTCGAAATTAAGTTCTATGAAAATACCCACAAATATAATATCCTGATTAAAACAGCTATAGAAAAGGTGTTAACTAAATACAATAGAGAGAATTTATTCGATGTAATATATTTCTGTATTAAAGAACTCATTGCAAATGCAATATTAACCAATGTAAAATCCCTTTTCTTTGAAAAAAACAATCTTAATGTAAATAGTATTTCGGACTATGTCGCCGGTATTACAAGGTTTAAAGCCATGCTTGAATCCAGAGGTTGTAGAAAATACTATAATGAACTATCAAAAAGTGATAGATGGACTAAATTCAAAGCGACTCATAGTAAGGATGGAATTAAGTTTGAGGTTACAAACAATTCCCCCATTTTCGATATAGAAGAAAAGCAGATAAGGATGAAGCTTCAAAAATCTATGATATATGTTGAACTGCTGGATGATAATTATTTAAAAGAAAACAACCTATACGATCCAGAAGATGAAAAACTTGGTCTGGCACTTATTGCTATTTTGATGAGAAAAGCCAATCTTGATGTAAATCTCTTTAGAATTGGTACCTCAAACGGAATCACTCTTTCAAGAATAGAGATTCCACTTTCAAAAGAGTATAAATCTTCCCGGCAAAAAAAATAAATAAAAAATGCCGGGGACGAGACTTGAACTCACACAGGCTTGCGCCCACTAGCCCCTCAAGCTAGCGTGTCTACCAATTCCACCACCCCGGCAATATCAGGGCATAATTATAATACATTTAAAAATGACAGTCAAATTTATTCTGCTAAAGTTAAACCCATCGTTTGCTAAAAATGCATTTTTCCCCTATAATATTATAATCCTCTGAGGGGAATTATGGCGGATTTTATTCATCTTCACAACCACTCACATTACAGTATCCTGGATGGAATAACAAAAATTCCAGAGCTTGTATCAAAGGCTAAATCCTTTGGGCAGAATGCCGTGGCATTAACAGACCATGGTAATATGTTCGGAATAATGGAGTTCCATAAAGAATGCAAAAAACAAAATATAACTCCAATCTATGGTGCAGAATTATATATTGCACCTAAAAGTAGATTTGAAAAGGATAAGGATGAGAAGTATTACCATATAGTTCTGCTCGCAAAGGATAATGATGGTTACAAAAACCTTCTAAAACTTGTTTCTCTTGGTTACCTGGAAGGTTTTTATTCAAAACCCCGTATAGATAAGGACCTACTTCAGGAATATTCAAAAGGGTTGATAGTGCTCACTGCTTGCATAGGGGGTGAAATACCTTCCCTCATATTATCAAATAAAGAAAAAGAGTTAAACGAGTCTATAAAATGGCACCTTGATGTCTTTGGTAAAGAAAATTTCTATCTGGAACTCCAGAATCATTTTCTTTCTGAAGAAGCAATTGTCAATAAAAAAATGATCGAGATTGCAAAAAGAATGGACATTTCTCTTGTAGTCACAAATGATACTCACTATCTTCATAAAGAGGATTCAAAATTACAGGAGATCGTATTTGCTATTCGTGATAAAAACACCCTGAAGGACCCAAACCGTTATCGATTTCCAAATGATGAATTTTACTTTAAGCCTCCAGAGGTTATGGAAAAGCTTTTTGAAGAAATACCGGAGGCCCTGTTAAATACAAAAAAGATTGCAGAGATGTGTCAGTTTGAACTGAAATTTGGGAAGCACCTTCCACTTTTTCATATTCCAGAAAAAGATACTACTGATTCCTATCTGGCAAGGCTTTGTAACGAAGGCTTAAGAAAAAGATTTAAAAATGAGGTTCCTCCTGATTACATTGAGCGACTTAACAAGGAATTAGAGTTAATAAAGAAAATGGGTTTTTCTAATTATTTTCTGATTGTCTCTGATTTCGTTCGATACGCAAGGGCAAATGGAATACTCGTTGGAACGGGTAGAGGTTCTGCTGCAGGGGCTTTAATCTCCTATGCACTATTTATTACAGATGTGGATCCAATTCGCTATGGGCTTCTCTTCGAAAGATTCCTTAATCCCGAAAGAGTGAGCATGCCAGATATTGATGTGGATTTTCAGGATGACCGAAGAGATGAAGTAAAAGAGTATATCAGGACAAAATACGGATATAATAAAACTGCCGATATAATAACATTCGGTTTAATGAAATCAAGAGCATCCCTTAAGGATGTTGGCAGGGTTCTGGAAATACCACTTGATAGGGTAAATAAAATAACCAAGCTTATTGATAATAAAACAGCAAATGAAGCACTATCTGATATTATTCCAAGAATACCCGAGCTTAGAGAAATTGTCTCAAAAGGAACAAAAATCGAAAAAGAATGGATTGAATATTCTGCAAAACTTGATGGCACAATTAGAAACATAGGTACACATGCCTCTGGTCTCATCATATCCGATGTGGACCTTATGGAGGTTATCCCCCTCTACAGAGATGCCTCCAGTGGTTTAGTCTCCACGCAATACGAAGGAGATTATCTGGAGGAAAATGGACTTTTAAAAATGGATATACTCGGGCTTACTAACCTCACAATGATAAAAGACTGTCTGTCAAGAATAAGAAAAAACCATAATGTAAAACTGGATATAGAAAGTATCCCTCTTGATGATCCGGAGGTTTTCAAACTCTTTGGAAATGGGGAAACAATGGGAATATTTCAGTTTGAATCCGCAGGAATGACAGATTATTTAAAAAAACTAAAGCCAACCTGTATTGATGACCTAATAGCAATGAATGCCCTATACCGTCCGGGTCCAATGGATTACATCCCGACTTTTATAGCCAGAAAGCACGGAAAAGAAGCCATAGATTGTTTCGATACCCGTCTTGAACCAATCTTGAAAAGTACTTATGGGGTTATAGTCTATCAAGAGCAGGTAATGCAGATTGCCCAGGTACTTGCTGGCTTCAGTCTTGGAAAGGCCGATATTGTAAGAAGAATGATGGCAAAGAAGAAACCTGAGGAACTGGATAAAATACGTCCCGAATGGATCGATGGGGCTAAAAAGCAAGGCTTTTCTCAGGAACTGGCAGAAAAACTTTTTGAAATTCTGATACCCTTTTCCAATTATGCATTTAATAAATCTCACTCTGCAGCATATGCTATTCTTGCCTACCAAATTGCCTATTTAAAAACTCATTACAAACTAGAATTTCTATCTTCCCTTCTTTCGCTGAACATGAGCAGCTCTGATTATGTTCGCCTATACTGTCAGGAGGCTATAAAGAATGGTATAAAGGTATTCCCTCCTGATATTAATGAAAGTAACTGGGAATTCAGAGAGACCATAAGGGATAATCAACCTGTTATAATCTTCGGGTTCGGAGGTATTAAGGGACTTGGAGAGGCTTTTTCTGATGCTATTGTCGAAGAAAGAACACTTGGAGGTCATTTTCATTCCTTTGAAGATTTCGTTAGAAGAATGATAAAATACCCGGAGTTTAAAAAAGCCTCTATTGAAATTCTTATAAAGGCAGGCTGCTTCGATAGATTTTTCTCTATAGAAAAAATTCTTCAGGAAAAGGCTAATTTATTATACAATCTGGATGCCTATATATCTGCCATACAGAAAAAAATGGAAGATCAAAAATCAGGAAAGATGGGTCTTTTCGATGGAAGTGAAGGAGATCATCTTTATCTTAAAAACAATATCAAACCCCTTTCACTCAAAGAAGAATTTGAAAATGAAGTTTCTATTTTTGGTTTTTATCTAAGTGGAAAGCTTTTTGAGCACTATTCAAAGCAGTTTGGTTTATTATCACATTGTTCACAGGAGATAATAAGCAAATTATCCTCTGGCACAGGTGTTCTAATCTGGGGATTCATAAATAATCTGTCTTTAAAAATAGCCACAAATAACAAAACATATGCAATAATGTCGGTTGATAATGGAATTGCTAATTTAAAATTTTATCTATTCTCCGAAAAATATGAACAATATAAAAGTTGCCTTGTGGAAAATAACTTTGTTATGATAAGGATGAATGTAACTGAAGGAAAGAATGGAAATCAATTCGAAATAGTATCAATAAAACCAATACAGTATCTACCACAGGAAAGGTTTACAGAACTCCATATTTGCCTTGAAAATAACGATACATTCCTTCCAGTAAAAGAGCACCTTCAAAAAATAAAAAAAATGGCCGAAGAACCTTCCTCAAGAGGTATAATTAACATTATATTTCATGTCATTGCAAACAATAAAAGCATTACCATCCGTTCTTCAGATAAATATCGAATTAAATATTCTACAGATCTGATGCGAGAAATATCCAGAATTACGGATATAAAAGGGTACTGGTTGTATTAGTGCTAAAACAAACTAATCTCCCCATTCTTATACTCATAGCCAAGGTGCTCAAAGCTTTTTTGAGATGCTATTCGTCCTCTAGGACTTCGATTTATAAAGCCCTGCTGTATCAGATAGGGTTCATATACATCCTCAAGCGTCTCAACTTCTTCACTTACAGCAGCAGCAATAGCCGTAATTCCAACCGGACCCCCCGAATAATTTTCTATTATAACCTTAAGGATCTTCCTATCCATAGCATCCAGACCTTTTTCATCTACTTCAAGCTTTTTAAGCGCATAGTCTGCAAATTCTCTATCAATAATCTGCTTATTCTGAACTATTCCAAAATCACTTACTCTCTTCAAGAGCCTGTTTGCTATACGGGGGGTTCCTCTTGCCCTCTTTGCAATTTCCTGAACTGCTTCTGAATTAATCGCGATTGAAAGAATTTCTGCACTTCTTTCTACTATTTTCCCAAGACTTTCTACATCATAATAATCAAGCCTTTCAATTATTCCAAACCTTGAACGTAAAGGCCCTGTAATAGAACCAATTCTTGTAGTAGCTCCTATCAAAGTAAATCGAGGAAGTGTAATCCTTAAGGTTCGGGCGCCTGTTCCCTCTCCTATAATTATATCTACCTTAAAATCCTCCATAGCAGAGTATAAAACCTCTTCCAGTACCTTCTTAAGCCTGTGAATTTCATCGATAAAAAGAATATCTCCCTCCTCAAGAGAGGTAAGAATTGCCATTAAATCTCCCTGTTTTTCGACGGCAGGAGCACTTGTAATCTTTATAGTTCTCCCAAGTTCATTCGCTATAATTCTTGCAAGTGTTGTTTTTCCAAGACCGGGAGGGCCGTAAAGAATTGTATGATCTAGAGGCACTTTTCGAATCTTAGAAGCCTCAACAAATACTTTTATGTTTTCTTTAACCTTATCCTGACCCACAAATTCTACAAAGTTTTGAGGTCTTAAGGTATCATCTATATCACCTTTCATAAAATCGGCAGTGGTGATTTTTTCTTCAATCATAAAAGATTGCCTCTCTTCTGGTATAAAAACTATACATTTATATTATAAGACATAAATCCCTTTTTTAACAAAAAAGTAAAAGGAAATTTGACTAATTCTATAATATAAAATAAAATATTTGAAATACCTTAACTGAATCTAGGAGGATAAAGTGCCCATCATAAAGTCTGCAAAAAAGAGAATGAGACAACAGCTTAAAAGAAGAGAAAGAAACAAGGCCCTTAAAAGTTTTATAAAGAATCTGCAAAAGAAAACCGTCCTTTTATTATCCACCGAAAAGGATAATGAAAAGCTTAAAAAGACAGTAAACTACTACAAGTCGCAGGTGGATAAGGCATGGGCAAAGGGACTTTTTAAGAAGAACAAGTCTGCAAGGCTTAAATCGAAGATTGATAAGCTATTTGCTCATAAAGCACAACTTGAAACCAAGTAGGAGGTTTAAAATGGGTAAAAGCAAAATGACTAAATCGGACATTGTTGATATTGTTTTTGAAGATGCTGAAGTAAAAGAATACGGATTGTCAAGGAAGGAAATTAGCATTGTTGTTGGAAAGTTTATTGAGAAATTAAGAGAATCAATTGAAAAATTAGAACATAATGACAGAATAGAGCTTAGAGGTTTTGGTACATTTGGAATAAAAAAGAGAAAAGCCCGAGTGGCCAGGAACCCAAAAACTGGAGAAGAAGTAATGGTTCCAGAAAGAAAATCACCGTTTTTTAAAGCTGGAAGAGAAATGAAACAAGCCATTGTCGGCAAGTAGATTATAAATAAAAAAGGCAGGTCTTTTAAAGACCTGCCTTTTTTATTTAGCCCGCTAAATTAGTTAAGAACAAAAATTTATTTTCCGATAACTTAAGATATATTAATACATTAGAGAAAATTATGATAACAGAAGAACTATATAAAGAAACTAAAGAAATAAACAAGATTATTGCAATAATATGTGCAAACGGCGCTTCTGGCATATTATCGGATAGGGATGTAAAGTTTAATGTAAGATTTAAAGAAATAAAAAATGGACAGATATTTTTTTCCTCAATAGAAAGTAATAAACCAAATATTAGTTTTGATTCATACAATATGCGTCCTCTTGAAGCGGAGGTTTCACTCGGCTCAAGTGTTTATTTATTTACTGCTATTCCAGTAACCAGTAAAAGTATCTCTATTCCAGAAATGATCAAATCACATCCCAAAAGAAAGAGCGTTAGAATTAAGGTGTTTAATAACCCTTTTATTTCCAAGATGTATATCATTATTTCAATAAAGGTTGTCGATCCAACTATTCAGGATGAAGAGCTTTCAAGAAAGATTCATCTTATTATGAACACAATTGAAAGTACCTTAATTCGCTCAGAGAATTATGATATTGCTAAAGTCTCCCTTTTTGATGGAAGTGAAAAAACAACAGTTGTAAAATTACTCAAAAAGTATCAAAAACCCTTTGTTGTTTTTGACACAACCAACCTTTCACTAAAAGACGAAAGCGCTCTTACATATGAAGACTATGTTAAGATACTTAGTGAAGAAGGTGCTAATTACAACGAAATACTGGAGCAACTCGACAAAATAAAGGACTTCTATCAAAAAAACCAAATTAAGAGTGAAGCTGTAGTTCCATTAGTATTCGAAGAAGAAGTAATAGGACAGATTAAAGTGGTGTCTTTAAAAGAACCTATTACCCGTCCTAATGTAATTCGCCTCAATAATCTGGCAATAAACGCTATAGATAACCTATTTACAAAATGCGCTTTTGAGATAGTTTCAAAAACCCCTCAAACAATTCTGGATTTATGTGTAAGTGGCGCTAAAATAATGGTTTCGGAACTAGATTTTTATAAATACATACGTCTTATGAAGAGGGTTTATCTCCAGATTTATTTTCCAGATGAAACTGTTATCAAAACAATGGCTACCATAGTAAATATATATGAGGATTCTCAAGAGGGTTATAAGATAGTTGGGCTTAAATTTTCTGCCAATATGGACTGGAAGGATAAAAGCAAACTTGACGAATTTATACAAAGCGTGGTAAGACTTCAGAATACCGAGCTACTGGCCTGATAAGGATTCTATTCTCTTTTTTCTTCTTTCTATTGCTGGAAGTTTCTGATATTGATAAACCGCCTGATTGTGTTCTTTTAAAGTCTTTGAAAACTGATGAGAACCATCAGGGCGGGCAACAAAATAAAGATAGTCAACATCCGCAGGGTAAATAGCTGCCAGAATTGAAGTTTTGCCCGGATTTGCAATAGGAGATGGCGGTAGTCCATAATATTTGTAAGTATTATATTTTGAATCAAGAGTAAAATCCCTGTATCGAATATCCCCTGTATATTCCCCTTTCAGAATAAGGGCATAAATAAGGGTTGGATCTGCCTGAAGCTTTATTTTTTGCTTCAGCCGATTGTAATAAACCCCCGCAATAATTGGCTTTTCATATTCCAACTTTGCTTCTTTTTCTATAATAGAAGCCATTGTCAAAATCTTTTGCAGGGTCAATCCCCTTTTGTTAATTTCATCTATATATTTCTGGTCCACTATCTGGTCAAATTTATCCAGAAACATTTCTATTATTTTTTCAACAGGATAATTAAGTGGAATCATATATGTATCAGGATACAAGTAACCCTCCAGTGTGGCATTCTGAGGAAGATTATAACGCGCCAAAAACTTTTTATTGCCGCATTCCTTAAGAAAATCCTCTTTCTTAACAAGTTCTTTTTGCAATAGGATATCCGCTATCTGGTATATGTTGCTCCCTTCGGGAATTGTAACTTTTATAGAGTATGTAGCTCCTTTTGAAAATTTATTAATAATGTCTGCATATTTCTCCTCTCTGGTAATAAGATAGACCCCGTATTTCAAGTTTGAATCCTTACGCATTAGCTTTGCAAGAATCTGGAAACGAAGGGGATTATTAATAATATTTTCATGCTTTAATCTTCTTGATACTGTCTGTATGCTTTCCCCTTTTTTTATTTCAAATAGAACTTCCTTCTGGTTAATAGTTATATCCGCTCCACAGCCATATAGGAAGAATAGCAGCGGTATAAAAAGAAATTTCAAAATTCTCATTTTACCCTCTTACTGTACATATTTTCAGATATAATAATTATATCATATATTAAAAAAAACCCCGAAAAATCGGGGTTTTTTATTCAGGAATTCATATGCCTTTTACACTTGTCTGCATAAGGTATAACTTCCAGCCTTTCTTCTTCAATATCTTCTCCACATACGGAGCATTTGCCAAAGGTTTTGTCCTTAATTCTCTGAATAGCTCTTCTAATTTCTTCTATGATACGTTTTTGAGATACAGACAAACCCTCATTAACAGTAGCAGAACTAAATGCCTCTGCCCTATCAACCAAATCTCCATCAATTTCAAAAGGATTTTCTTCTTCACTCGTTTCACTTCTTATGTTATCAAGTATTTCCTTCTCCATGGCCATTAATTTTTTTCTGTAATACTCTAATCTGCTGGCTTTCATATAAATACCCTTTTACTTAACTTTTTCTAGAACATGAACAATCTTTTTACCATTTTTCTCGGAAAAGCTAACAAATCCATCCCTGATTGCAAAAATCGTATGATCCCTTCCCAAGCCAGTGTTCATCCCGACATGATACTTCGTTCCTCGCTGGCGTATAATTATATTACCAGCTTTAACCGATTCTCCTTCAAACTTCTTAACTCCAAGACGCTTTGATTGGCTATCTCTTCCATTTTTCGCTGTACTGCTTCCAGCCATTATAACCCTCCATACTTACACATATATTATTCGGGTACTGTTTCTCCAGCATCAGTAAAGAAAACATTAAAGAGTTTAACAAAATAAGAACACAATCTTTAACCGAACTAAACCCGGAATAAAAGAAACCATTACCCTGCTTATGAGATATTTTTTCGCTGCATAGCTCTTTCGTACTGAAATACCAGCTTTGTAATAAAACAGAGACCGCGGCACATACAACATCCTTGTTTTTTTTGTCAAAAAGAGAATGCCCTGTAGCTTCTACCTCATAAAAATCTTCTTTCTTTCTAAAAAAGATTTTAATCATTACTTATTCTAACTTTTTTTAATGTCAGTTATCTTAATCTTAGAATACTCCTGGCGATGTCCTTTTTTCCTTCGATAGTTAGCCTTTTGTTTATACTTGAATATAACTACTTTTTCTCCTTTTACTAAAGGTTCAACAACCTGCCCTTCTACAGTAACCTGGCTTAAATAGGGCTTTCCTATAAGAATCTCTTTGTCATTCCTGTAGAGCGTAACAGTATTAAAATTAACAACATCTCCCTGCTTATTTTCCAGTTTATCTACTATAAGTTCTGCCCCTTTCTCAATTTTAAAGAGCTTATTACCAATATCTACTACTGCATACATAAAAATACTCCTATTTTGAGACATTTTCCGTATACCAAAAAATCAGGCTATTATGTTAAAATAGCAAATATTTTTTGTCAAATTAATTTTTTTAATTTTATACAAGTTTTGTTAAAGAAAATAAATTATTGAACAATAAGACGAGCTTTAAGATTCCCATTTTTGTACAGAAGCTGTAATATTTTAACTATATCACTACCAGTAAAACCGATTTGATTTAGACTTTGCACCAATTCTTCAACAGAAGTCGAGGATTTTAAAAGTTTTACATTTTCCCCTTTGCTCTCCTGTCGAAATGCTTGAGTAGTTCTTTGTTCTCCTATTCTAAGTTCCATATTCCCATAGGATATAGCTGCCTCAGAAATGCGAATATTCCCACCCGATATTACAATACCACTCTTTGAATCAATTAAAACTCTCGGTTCCTCTTCAATATCAACCTTCAGGCTGTATATTGAGTCAATATATTTATATGCCTCTATACCCTCTGGCACTTTTATTACCAAACGATTACGATCCACCTGATATATAGAATCCGGGTACTTCTCCCTGATTGATTCTACAACCTTGCTGATAGCATTATATCCAAGAGTCTCCTGAACAATAAATACAATGTTATTATTAGAATCGACAATATTATTTTCTATTTTTCTCTGGATAATTGCCCCCTGAGGAATATATCCAATAACCCCTTTTTGCATCCTATCTACAACCACACTTCCCTGGGCTATGGCGTAAATTTCATTATCTCCGGCTATCAATGGAGTGATAATAAGTTCCCCTCCTTCAAGGGACTTTGCATCAAAGATTGACGATACCTTTACATCGATATGTGTTCCTGGCTGTGAGAATGGTTTTAATAAAGCACTAACCAGTACAACAGCAGAGTTTTTTGGTTTTATCTTTTCTGCTTCAACCTGAAATCCAAAATTATTTATAATCCTTGAAATAATTTCTTTAGTCTGGTAACTATTGTCACTATCTCCAGTCCCCTTCAGCCCTACAACAATTCCATATCCTAATAGAGGATTTTCCTGAAGACCTTCAATAGTCAGTATATTCTTTAAATCCATTACCGCAGGAAAAACAGTACTTCTGAACAGGAAAAATAATACTATTAAAAAAATCTTCTTTTTCATTTATCTTTCTCTTCCCTTTTAAGGCTTACCCTGAAAATCTTTCCGCTACTATAATTTTCGACAATAAATTCATCTGGCTCAAGTTTTCTTCGTATTTTAACCTTCATCTTAATTGTGAGATTGCCTTTTTTTAAATTCAAAATTCCACTGTTTTTATCTATTTGTTCAAAAAAGAAGCAATGTTGATCACCTTCATTGGTATATAAGTTTGTTTCTTCTGAATATAAATCCCTAAGATTTACTAAAAGGGAATATTGGCAGGGTTTTCCCGCGATTTCCTCAAATTCTACATAAGTAATATCAAAGCATACATAGTTTAATTGCAATTTTTCATCAATCTTAACAATAAACTTGCTTTCCAGAAATCTTCTTTCTTCAGAGGAAATTTTGCTGCTATCAAAATATGGATATTTTTGAATGACATAATGAAAAAAATCAATCTTTTCAAACTCCTGAATTTTAAGTACCTTCGTACCTTTTCCAAGTACAATGTAATTATATTGTTTAAGACCTGTAAGCATATTTACAACATCCTGATTGGCAATGTAAGTATTTGTAGGAATATCTATCCTATATAAAACATTAAAATTTTCCTCAAATAAATCCTTAATATATATAAAGTTAGTTTTAGTATACACAATATTTTTCATATTAATATTGTATTCCGCACTCACTAAATCAAATATAAAAAGTAATATCAGTAATAAAAATCTTTTTTTTACATTAATTACTTGAAACATTCTAAAAAATACCATATAGTTAATATCGGAAATAAAAAGGATTAATAAAAGGATGCACAAATAAAAATGCACAATGTGCGCTTTGCACAGTGCATTTAAAAGTTGCTATTTTTATTCTTGCATCCTAAATCTATATTTAGCAATGAATAAAGCAAATATGATAGATTCTGGCATTATTATTGCCTATATACTAATACAAAGCCCCCTTAAAATACATTTTTTCTCGAAACCCTCTCCCACCCCCGGAGAGGGTTTCTTATTTTATCCCTTTTTATACCTTTAAGAACAAATAAACATAGTATGAGAAGTTTTTACTTTCTGAATGGCTTACAATTAATTGATATGAATTCTTTCCCTTTTCTACCCATAAAAAGGTTCTAACCTTTTTTATTTCAAACTGCTTCAAAATCTCACAAAAATTCTTACCCTCGATATCGCTTTTTATTAATTCCAGAGCCTGTTTATTGGCAAATAAGGTCTTTTTAAAATGATTCGTAATAACCAGAGGATGTTCAAGATTTTCAAACACATTTTGAATCTTAAAATGATTCAAATATTCTTCAAAAAAAAACTGGCTCATAAATTCTTCGTAAGAAATTATTCGTATAAAACTCCCTGCTTTATCTATAACCGGCACCTGCAGATTTCTGGAAGTGTTACTTTTGAATAAAATTTGCGGAAGCTGAACCACCCTTATCATATTTATGTTTTCAAAAAGATTAAAATTACCCTCCGCTATACCAATCTCAATATCTCTTTTTAGAATAACTCCCAGGTAATCATTATCTTCAAACACAAGAATTCCGTTTGCTGCAGGAGCCCTGAAAAATAGCTTCATTAAGTCCTTTGCAAGCTCTATTTCCATAATAAAAATGCCTCAATCTATAAGAAGTTTTGGATCTATATTCGTTAACTCTGTATTATCAATGAAAAAAAGCATTTTTTTTTGATGATGGAAGGCAGATCGAAAACCTCTTTCAAATTCTCTTCCAATAGTAAGTTTTTCTATATCTTTCCCTCCATTACCATATAGAGTTATATTAATGCCTCCACCAAAAAGGCCATATCTTCGCATAGCATAATCATCCAGCTTTCCATAGTAAAAATGACTTATTGAAAGTGAAGTAATATTCATTAAAAAAGTCTTTACCTTGAAATTATCCAGCTTCCTTTTTACCGGAGAAATAGCTTCATAAGTTTCCACTTGATTTGTAATAAGTCTCATAAATATTAAAGGCTTCTTACCCTTTTCTTCAATAACAAGTTTATCCACCGATTGAGGTTGAATAGAAAAAATTTCTTTTTTCCTGAAGTCATCTGTTTTTTTTTCAATGCTTAAAAACTTATATGCATAAACAAGATAAACAATATTTGAATTAGAGCCAATCATCGCATAATAAAAATCCTCAGCTGGAGTTTTATCGCCTACAAAGAGCTCAATACTGTTAGAATCCTTAAAAGACATTTTTAGAGAAATTCTTGGATTTAAAAATCCATACTCCTTAAGTTTTCCAGAGTCAACATTTCTATAAACCTTGCTACTCTTTATACCCGGAATATCCTCCAGAATTCTAAACACACTATTTTCTTCAGCTTCTTCTACCACTGGATACAATATTTTCCACCTATTCGAAACATTTTCTAATCTCGTTTTATATACATTCGTACCATCAATAAATTGAATATCAATTTCATGCACATCCTGCTTATTGAAATTTTCAAATAGAGACACACTATCACTCTTCTCCTTTTTTGTAATTTCTGGCTTATAAAAGAGAAAATAAAAAGCCAGCATTCCGAAAAAAAGTAACAATAGCACAAGCAATGAACCCAAAGAATTTCTTTTACTCCCCATTTTAACCCTCTTCTTTGTGTATTTAATAAGTCTAACATAAATTGGCAAAAAACTAAAATTATTTTTCCCCTTTTCCACTCAATAGGTAATCTGTGCAAACTTGTAAAGCTTTTAAGAAAAATGGTATTTTTATAAATTTTCATGTATAATCTTTATTCTATTAAATCTAAATTAAGGAAATAAATATGAGTGAAAGTGCGCTATTAGAAATAGGAGTAGAAGAAATCCCTCATGAAATACTATCTTCAACCATAGAACAGCTTGGAAAATTATCACAACAAAAACTCTCTGAAGCAGGAATAATCTATAAAGAAATTCAAAGCTTTGGAACCCCAAGGCGTCTGGCTATTTTACTTAAGGATGTAGAAGAAAAAACATCTGAAAGAGTAATGATAAAAAAGGGTCCTTCTCTAAAAGCTGCCTTTGACGAAAAAGGAAATCCTACAAAGGCCCTGGAAGGGTTTTTATCATCCAATAAAGCTTCGCTTGATGCTATTGAAAAAAAAGAAATTTCTGGAAATATTTACATTCATTTAAGTATTAAAGAAGGCGGTAGCCCTGTGACATCAATATTGCCGGATGTTTTTACTAAAATAATTTTTTCCCTGACATTTCCCAAAACAATGAAATGGTCAAATAATTCTATCTCCTTTGTCAGACCGATACGCTGGATTGCATCTATGTATGGAAGTAGCACAATAGATTTTACCCTGGAAAATATTAAATCATCCAATCTCTCTTACGGACACAGGATTCTGACAGAGAATCAATCTTTTAAATTATCGAAGCCAGAGTTATACATACAGGAACTAAAAGAAAAATTTGTAATTGTAAATCCTGCGGAAAGAAGAAAAAAAATACTGGAAATGGTAGATATAACCGCAAGAAAGCTTAACGCAAAACCAATAATGGGAGAAAAGCTCTTAGACACTCTGGTGCAGCTTACAGAGTATCCAGAAATAGCCATTGGTTACTTTGAAGAAGATTTCTTAAAGTTACCAAAGGAAGTATTGATTTCTGAAATGATAGAACATCAAAAGTATATACCTCTTGAGAATTCGGAAGGAGACCTGATAAATCGCTTTTTAATAATAACAAATATTCCATCAAATACAAATATTGTAAATGGTAATGAAAGGGTTATACGTGCAAGACTTTCGGATGGAAAATTCTTTTTTGATGAAGATAAAAAGAAAAAGTTAGAAGAATATTTACCAATGCTTGCCAATGTTACCTATGCAAGAGGGCTTGGAACCCTCCTGGACAAGGTCGAGAGAATTAAGTTTATAGTTAATGAAATAGCAAATCTTATTGGCTATGAGGATGCTATAAAAAATGCTCTTCGTACAGCAACCCTTTGTAAAGCCGACCTGGTAACCAGCATGGTTTACGAGTTTCCAGAGCTTCAAGGAATTATTGGATACTACTACGCACTAAACTCAATGGAAAACATTAATGTAGCAATTTCCATAAAAGAACACTATCTACCCAAGTACAGTGGAGACAATCTCCCATCCCTTCCAGAGGGAATCCTTGTTTCCCTGGCCGATAAATTCGACAGTTTGTTATCAATGTACTCCATAGGAAACTTTGTTACAGGCTCCAAAGATCCATATGGTCTTAGAAGACAAACCCTCGGCATAATACGCATATTGATAGACAAAAAAATACACCTTGATATGAATCTACTATTTCAAAAGGCAATTCCCATTTACAAAAATTTTCTAAAAATGAAAATAGACGAATTTATTACAAAAATAAACGATTTTATGACTTCGAGAATAAAAACTGTGCTCAAGGAATATAACTTTAGCTATGACGAAATAGAAGCAGGTATTACAGAAAATGTTTATGATATTTATGATTCCTATCTTAGAATAGAAGCCATTCACACAGCCAGAATGACAGAAAATTTTAAACACCTTGCAATAGCATTCAAGCGAGTTAAGAATATAATAAAAGGGCTAAAAATAGAAAAATTTGATGAAAACTTAATATCGGAAGATGCTGAAAAGGGACTTTACGATGTGTTTATCAAAAACAGGAAGGCTTTTCTTGAGGCTCTTGAAAAAAGGGATTACAAATTATGTGTTTCTATACTTACCTCATTCAGGCCTTCTGTGGATAGATTTTTCGATGAAGTACTGGTAATGGATGAAAACGAAAAGCTAAAAAATAATCGAGTTGCTATGCTTTCAATGATAGACCAATTATTTATGAAGATGATAGACTTTGAAAAAATTGTCCTGGAGTGAGTATGAATAAAGAGTGGGTTTATTTTATCCTTCTCTGTATATTTTCCTACCTTCTAGGTTCTGTTCCTTTCGGGCTTATATACTCAAAACTTAGAGGCATAGACATCCGAAAAGTAGGATCAGGTAATATAGGTGCCACAAATGTTAGCCGTCAGTTTGGATTTTTAGGAGGGTTTGTTCCGGTATTCATTTTAGACTTTTTAAAAGGTGCTATACCTGTAATAGTAAGCAGATTAATCCCTGTCTCATTTATGCAGGGTGATTTATTGATGATTGTGGCCGGTTCCTTTTCTATTTTAGGACATATCTTCCCGGTATATTTAGGATTTAGAGGCGGAAAAGGTGTGGCCACTTCTGCAGGTGTTTTTATTTTTATAGCACCACTTGAGTCTCTTTTTTCATCTATTATTTTTATTCTCGTACTTATTATAGCACACATTATTAATTCTACTGCCAATCAGAATAAAAAAAATCTATATTTTTTTAAAGATATCCAAAAGGGAGTGGGCATTTCATCGATAAGCGCAGCTATTTCTTTACCCATTCTAATTTATTTGATAGAGCCCAATAGAAGCATTTTGCTAATTCTCTCTATTTTAATAGCAACCCTTGTTATAATCAGGCACAGGGAAAACATAATAAAAATTATTAAAGGAGAACAGGGTAAATGAATATTTTAGATTTAAGTATAAAGGAACTTTCCGTAGCGCTTTCAAAAAAAGAAGTTTCTTCTGTTGAAATTACAAAGGCTTATCTGGAAGCTATTGAAAGGGATGAAAAAAGCTCCAAACCAATCCATGCTTACACCCAAATTTTAAGTGATTATGCCCTTGAATTGGCAAGAAAAGCTGACGAAAGAATCAAGAATGGAAGTAATACTCTACTTACAGGAGTACCGATTGCCTTAAAAGACAATTTGAACCTTAAAGGTTTTCCTACTACATGCTCTTCAAAGATACTTGAAAACTACATAGCCACCTATAATGCCACTGCGGTAGAAAAGCTTGTTAATGAAGAAGGCATGGTTGTGCTTGGAAAAACTAACATGGATGAGTTTGCTATGGGTTCATCTACCGAAACTTCTTATTTTGGAATCACAAGAAACCCATATGACAGGGAGAGAATTCCAGGTGGTTCATCCGGAGGATCTGCCGCTGCTGTTGCAGGTAAGCTTGCTCCTGCAGCTCTTGGAAGTGATACAGGAGGTTCTATTCGACAACCTGCTTCACTATGCGGAGTAGTAGGTTTTAAGCCCACTTATGGTCTTGTTTCCAGGTATGGTCTTGTGGCTTTTGCTTCTTCCCTAGATCAAATAGGCCCAATAGCAAGAAATGTAGAGGATACCTCCATTCTCCTTACCGCTATATCAGGACACGATCCAAAAGACTCTACAAGCCTAACTATCGAGGCAAAAAAATATACTCTAAATCCTGAGATAAAAGGCATAAAGATAGGAATCCCAAAGGAATTTTTCATCTCCGGTCTTGATAAAGAAGTAGAAGAGAATTTTAAACTCGTAATAAAAAAATTAGAAGCAAATGGAGCAAAAATCGAAGAAATAAATCTGCCTCATACAGAATACGCTGTACCAACCTACTACATCGTAGCAACCGCAGAAGCCAGTTCTAATTTAGAGCGCTATGATGGAATAAAGTATGGATACAGGGCAAATTCTAAAACACTCTCCGAATTATACAAAAAAACAAGAAGTGAAGGATTTGGACCGGAAGTTAAAAGAAGAATAATGCTTGGAACATATGTGCTCTCTGCGGGATATTATGATGCTTATTATCTAAAGGCACTTAAGGTGCGTTCTTTAATAAAATCCGATTTTGACAAAGCCTTCGTAAAAGTAGATTTTATATTAGGACCAACATCCCCTACTCCAGCTTTTAAGATTGGAGAAAGAATTGACGATCCGATTGCAATGTATCTTTCGGATATATATACTATATCAAGTAATCTTGCAGGACTTCCTGCTATATCTATACCGGCCGGGTTTTCAAAAAACGGTTTACCATTTGGTATTCAAATTATTGGAAAATTACTCGATGAGCAGGAAATATTGAACCTTGCATACGGAATTGAAAAAATAGTGTAGTCAAGTAGATTTTTAATTTTCTATCTATTATACTAATAGCATACAATACATAGAAAAGGAAGTATTTTCATATGAAAAAAGCACTTATAACAGGTGTCAACGGGCAGGATGGTTCATTTCTTGCTGAGTTTCTTTTAGATAAAGGATATGAGGTACATGGAGTTATTCGGAGAAGTTCATACTTTAACACGGGTAGGATTGAACATCTCTATATCGAAGAACTAATAAAAGATTTTCACAAGTATAGAAAAATAAAACTCCATTATGGTGATATGACAGATTCAAGCAACCTCATAAGACTTGTTAAGCAAATAGAACCCGATGAAATATATAACCTTGCTGCACAGTCTCATGTTAAAGTTTCCTTTGAAGTACCGGAATACACCGCAGAAACAGACGGCGTAGGCACCTTAAGACTATTAGAAGCTGTGCGTCTTTTGGGGCTTGAGAAAAAAATAAGGATTTACCAGGCTTCTACATCAGAACTGTACGGTCTTGTTCAGGAGATTCCTCAAAATGAGAATACCACATTTTATCCTAGAAGCCCATATGCAGTTGCAAAACTTTATGCCTACTGGATAACTAAAAACTACAGAGAAGCCTATGGAATGTACGCATGTAATGGAATTCTATTTAATCATGAATCCGAAAGAAGGGGAGAAAACTTCGTAACAAGAAAAATAACACTAGCTGTAGCTCGCATAAAGAAAGGCAAACAGGATAAGCTTTATTTAGGAAACCTTGATGCAAAAAGGGATTGGGGATATGCTAAAGACTATGTGGAATGCATGTGGCTTATGCTCCAGCAGCCGGAACCAGAGGATTTTGTAATAGCTACAGGAGAAACCCATACAGTAAGGGAATTCGCTACACTTGCCTTCAGGGAAGCTGGAATAGAGATTGAATGGAAGGGAAAAGGAATTGATGAAAAGGGCTTTGATAAAAAAACAGGGAAGGTACTAATCGAAGTGGATCCAAACTATTTCAGACCTACCGAGGTAGATTTCCTTCAGGGTAATCCTTCAAAAGCAGTTAAAAAGCTAGGGTGGAACCCAAAAAAGACTTCATTTGAAGAACTAATAAGAATTATGGTTCAATATGATCTTGAACACGCTTAGTCAAGAGGTGGTTTAAAAATGGATAAGAATTCAAAAATATACATAGCAGGACACACCGGACTTGTAGGTTCAGCTATATTAAGAAAATTAGAATCCGAAGGGTATAGCAAAATAATATTAAAAACCAGAAAAGAGCTAGACCTGACAAACCAGAAAATGGTTTTTGATTTTTTTGAAAGCGAAAGACCGGAGTATGTATTTGTAGCTGCCGCGAAGGTTGGTGGAATTCATGCTAATAATACCTTTCCTGCGGAATTTATATATCAAAATATAATGATTCAATCCAATATCATTCATGCCTCCTATCTGTATAAAGTAAAAAAACTTTTATTTCTTGGAAGCTCCTGCATCTATCCAAAGCTCTGTCCTCAGCCCATAAAGGAGGAATATCTTTTAAGCGGTCCTCTCGAACCTACTAATGAGGCATATTCTATAGCAAAAATAGCAGGACTTGAAATGTGCAAGTTTTACAAAAGACAGTATGGCTGTAATTTTATTTCTGCTATGCCTACAAACCTTTATGGAATCAATGATAACTTCGAGTTAAACACTTCCCATGCCTTACCTGCACTCATTAGAAAATTTCATGAAGCAAAAATTCAGGGAAAAGAAAAAGTAACAATATGGGGCAGTGGTAAACCTCGACGGGAATTTCTATATGTGGATGATTTAGCCGATGCACTTCTGTTCTTGATGGATAATTATGATGAAGAAATACATATTAATATTGGAAGTGGTAAGGATGTAGAAATAGAGGAATTGGCAAGGACTATAGCTAAAATAGTTGGTTTTGACGGTGATATAGAGCATGATTATACAAAACCAGATGGAACCCCAAGAAAACTCCTGGATGTAAGCAGGATAAACCAATTAGGCTGGAAATACAAAACAGAACTGGATGAAGGAATTAAACTTACCTATGATTGGTTTACAAAAATCTATCCTTCTCTTAAATAGGCATTCAATCAGGAGATTTTTATGTTTTACTCCCTTTCCGGAAATTTAATCTATAAAGACGATAGTATAGCTGTTATAGAATGTAATGGTATTGCTTTTGAACTGTTAATACCCTTAACTACCGCAAAAAGGCTTCCAGAAATAAATAAAACTGTAAGCCTTTTTACAAAGATGATTTTGCGAGAAGACGAAGCTTATCTAATAGGCTTTTCTTCAATTGAAGACAAAAGGCTTTTTGATAGCCTTCTCACTGTCTCTGGTATAGGCCCCAAGCAGGGTCTAAAGATACTCTCCGAGATGTCAACACAAGAAATTAGAAATATCATTATTAGTGAGGATGAAAATGCCTTAAGCAGAATTAAAGGCATAGGTCAAAAAACAGCTTCCAGAATAATACTTGAATTAAAAGACAAAATAAAAAAGCTACAACTGGGTGAAACAACACCTTCACAGGATAATTTAGAAAAGAAAAAGATGGAAGTACTGATGGCATTAAGAGTACTTGGATATACAGATTTTGAAGCTAAAAGAGCAATCGAGGAGACATTTAAAAACACAGAAGAGGTTCAAGCTAAAAGTGTTGAAGATATTATTAAGTTAACTTTATCAAAAATGGTAAGGTAAAGAATCATAAAGACGATCTATGTCCCATTCCCCTATGGAAAACTTTTTAAGAGCTACTTTAATAGCAAAAAATACTTTGGAATTATTTCAAAAATAATTTATTTTTTAGTAAATATAGTGTAAAATAATCAAAATATAAGTCATAAGAATTTTCTGGGATGGAATATGAAAAAGAAAATAGCTATATTTGCCCTCATTTTTTTTGTGCTATCTCATTTTTATCCCGAAACAATTAATGAGATTTTGTCTGAAAAGAACTTTAAGATTGGTATGATAAGATTCTATAACAGAGAATACGAAGCCGCAATTCAACTCTTTTCCAAAGCCCTTTCATTCCAACCTTTAAACCACAAAGCCCGCTATTATCTTGGATATGCTTACCTTAATTCTGGATATGCCAAAAATGCAATTGATGAATGGGAAAATCTTATTAAACTTGGCGGAGGAAATTATCAGGTAAAGCAAAAGCTAAATGATCTTTATTTCAGGCTCTCAATAGATAAAAGCTATGATTATTCCTATCCCTATGTTTTCTCCAAACTTTACAATGGATTAGAACAGGGAATGCATAAAATAGACCGACCATCATTTATAATCTACGATGAAAAAAGAGATTCAATGCTAATATCTTCAACAAAGACAAGATATGTTGTTGAAATAGATGGTAGTGGGAAACTTGTGCGTTCAATTGGAAGGAAGCCCGGAGAATTCTCTGATTTTAAGATGCCTACAGGCTTATATATTTACGATGATAAAATTTATATTGCAGACTATAAAGCAGATTCAATATTTATATTCAATCGTGATGGAAAGTATTTGAATAAATTTGGAACCAGGGGCATAGGATCCACGAATATTGCTGGTCCTATGGGGATTTACATTTCTCCTGATGAATATCTCTTTATTGTGGATAATGGCAACGATCGGATTCAAAAATTTGATCTAAAAGGTGAATGGATCCAGAGCATAGGAGAAGGTTTATTAAAAAGACCAACAGATGTTGCCGGACAGGATAATATAATTTATGTTACAGACACAATGAACAAAAGGGTTCTTTCCTTTGATACATTTGGCAATCTTCTTGAGACTATTGGAGAAAATACACTAAAACAGCCTCGTGGTATTTTCCTTAAAAACAAAAAACTATATATATCTGACGCCGAAGAAGGTTTATTCATATATGACACAGAAAGCAAAACTCTCGAGAAATTTAACATAGATAAAGAAAGAGTACATCTCCCATTCGATGTATGTCTGGATTCAAAAAATCTAATTTACGAAACAGATTTCAATACCCAGAATATAGCCATTTTTAATCCTCTTCAACTCCAGTATGCAAATATAGGAGTTCAGATTCCACAAATATGGCTTGGTTCCTATCCACATAATGCCATTCATCTTATGGTATGGGATAAAGCAGGGGAACCGATATATAACCTGAAGGAGGACAATATACAACTTTATGAGGAAGGCACTTTAATTCCTATTATCAGGCTCGGCTCTACCTACGAACTTAGGAAAAACCTTTATGCAAAAATAATCATTGATAAAAGTCTACCGATGCAAGAAAATGATCCAGAGCTACTTGAAATACTCAATGCTTTCCTCGGAAAAACCACCGGGAATGATTGGCTTGATATTATAGTTGTAAATGATAAAACTGAAAGCTCTGGAAAAATTCAGTCAAGTGTGCTGTGGCCAATAGAATTTATAAAAAAAATACCTTATAAAAATTCATTTCCAGAAGCATTGGATAAATGCATCCATCAATCAATTCGCGAGCTATTAAATATTAACAGGAATAAAGTAATTATACTCCTAACAGGAGGAGAAACAGGAAATTCCTCTTTTGGCACTTATGATCCCGACATGCTTTTGACATATGCCCGTCAGAATGCAATACCAATATATATAATTAATTTTAGAGATAAAAACAAAGAGATTTTCCAGAAGCTTGCAGAAGAAACTTTTGGAAAATATTACACCATAAGAGATCTTAAAAGCATCTTAAACCTATACGATGAAATAAAAAATTCTCCTCCGCTGGAATATATAGTTACATACGAAGGGCTTAATTTAAAAGGCTTAAGAAACTTCTGGGTGAATGTGCATATAAAGGTAAAATACAAAGAGCTCTTTGGAGTTGATGATACAGGATATTTTGTTCCAGAAATGTTTATCGAAAAAGATTTACTCGGAAGAGAAAGAGAAATAATAAAAGAAAAATAGCATAATTTAGTAAAGGACCTTCACAGCCTCAATAATATTCTTAACCGGCAGGATATTTATATCTTCTTTTAATTCTGTTCTTTTTTCTTTATAGGGGATTATTATTTTTTTAAATCCAAGGCGTGAAAGCTCATGTATTCTTTTTTCCACTTTTAAAATGGGCCTTACCTCTCCTGTTAAACCAACTTCACCACAAATACCAACATCCAGTGGTGAATTTGCCTCTTTAAACGAAGAATAAATAGCTGTTACAACAGCCAGATCAAGAGCTGGATCTGAAATTCTCAATCCACTTGTAACATTGACATATACATCGTGAGCTGACAGATTAATCCTCAAAATCTTCTCCATAATAGCTATAAGCATATAGAGCCGATTAAAATCAAATCCATCTACAGCACGCTTCGGATAATTAAACTGAGTAGGAGAACAAAGGGCCTGTATTTCTACAGGAATAATTCTACTTCCTTCTGCGGAAGGAAAAAACGAAACTCCGCATACTTCGCCAGTATGTACAGAAATAAATGCTGTAGAAGTATCTTCAATATTAAGGAGCCCCTTCTCGTCCATAATAAAAAAACCCGTTTCATCATTGGAATAAAATCTATTCTTTAGACTTCTTAAAACTCTATAATAACCCCTTAAATCCATTTCAAGATAGAGTACCGTATCTACCATATGTTCTATTACTTTAGGTCCAGCTATGCTTCCGCTTTTTGTAACATGCCCCACAATTATTAGAACCACATTATTTTGTTTGCAGAACTGTATTAATTGATATGCAGATTCTCTAACCTGAACTATATTTCCGGGAAGGGAAGAATAAGAAGGAATAAAAACTGTCTGGATTGAATCAAGAAAAATAAAGCTTGCTTTTTCCTTAACAAGATGTTCCATTATATAGTCAAGATTATTGGCGGAAAAGAGGAATATGTTCTCTGAAGAAACCCCAATGCGATCAGCTCTTATCTTTACCTGGCTATTTGATTCTTCTCCATTTATGTAAATTACCTTCCCATGCTTTGCAAGACTTTGTGCCAGGCTTAATAGTAGAGTTGATTTACCTATTCCTGGCTCTCCGGAAATTAAGATGGTTTGACCTTTAACTATTCCACCTAAAACCCTATCAAATTCAGGCAAGGCAGTATAAAGTCTATCCTTTGTCTCATAAGTTACAGTATTGATTCCTACAGGTTTAGCTACCTCATTTGTATAAGAAAAACCCCTTCCTCTACTTGTTACTGATGAAGTTAAATTAGTTTCTTCTTCAACAAAGCTATTCCAGCTTGAACATTCCGGGCATTTCCCAAGCCATTTTGAAGATTTGTAACCGCAATTGCTGCAGATAAAAAAGGACTTTTTCATTTTTTATTTTTCTTATTAGTTTCTTTTTCTGATTGGCCTATATTTTTTGCATAAGATGCTCTATCTTTGTGCTTAGATCTAGAGATAAAAGTAGAACTTAATACTCCTATAAGATACCCAATAAAAAGGCTTGCAAGTATTAAAACAATAGATGGACAATCAAAGCTAAAAAAGATAAGATTTACTCTCACACTGGATGCATTGCTGAGAATAATTATTAGCATAAGACTTATAATTACTACAAAAATCACTAATCTAAAAATACTTTTGATCCTCATAGCATCCTCCCTGAAAATTCATTGGTATTGTTCAAAACTTTTATACCAAAATAATGGATTATCCCTATCCCAAAGGCGACATTCGCGAATGTCGCCTTTAAAAATTTCTACCCCTTCACACTTTCTTTCTCAGCGATGAGAAAGAAAGTAAGCAAAGCATGTCCCGAGCACTTCACTTCGTTCAGTACAGGCTCCGTCGAGGGAAAAGAATCGCCAACACCGCTTTATCGGCAGATTATTAAACCACAACATTTGTGGTTGGAATGTTACTTTTTCTTTGTCTCCAGCAACAAAGAAAAAGTAACCAAAAAAGCCTGCCCCGAGCGAAGTCGAGGGGAAAATGCCGCCCTCTGCGGTTTTCTTTTATACTCATTCCTTATTCACTCCAAGTTGGTATTCTTTAGACCTTATACTAAAACCCTCCTGCTTACACTTATGCCTTTCTCATGTCGCTATCCATAGCTTTATTCGAAAGGCAACCGCAATCCATTGCGGTATGTTACCTGTTCCCTTTATCCCATTCGCAGAATACCCCTTCTTGTTACTTCATTTCCTCTGCCCTAACTCTAAAGGCTCTTAAGGGGAAAACCGCAGAGGGGGAAAAGCAACAGTCGTATCTATAACCAATACTTTTTATAAGCACAAATTACTATAACCGTGCCGCGGTGTCGGGTTTTTTTCCTCTTTTTATTTTTTTATCTTCTCTACCCAATAACCCACGCTGTGGTTTTTACTTATGCGTATGAACAACTTTTTTCTTTCAGTTTTCACCTCCTCGCCTTTACTAAGACCGCAGGATGCGGTCGTTGAGGGCGGAGTGTTGCTTTTACCATTGAGCACGGCGTTATTTTTTCGGTTGGGAAGTTGTCCCCGACTCGTTCGGGGATGGGCCGAAAAAATAACACCGTGCGATTACTTTCTACCAAACACACGGATGTGGAGTTCCGCCCGATTCTACAGGAAAACTGAAAGAAAAAAGTTGTTCATACCCTCTACCCTCCACAGTGGAGTTTAAGGGTCAATTCCTATCTTCAAGACTTAATTCCTTCCTGAGTCTTTGTTTAACCTCTCCCGTTAAGTCAAATTCTCTATCGTAAAACAATAAGAATTCGCTTCCTTTCTTAAAAACAAAGCTATAGCCCTTCTCTGCACTTACCTTCTGAATTACAGATACTATCTTCTGGTATATTGGTTTTGTCACTTCATCCTTAAAAGTATTCAGTCTAGCATTGGACTCATTAATAAATTCATTTAATAACTCTTTTTTGTATTCAATTTCCGCTTCTCTTCTCTGTCTTTCTTCATCCGTAATTTTTTCATTATTCTGTAAATCTTTCTCTAAAATAGCTATTTCATCTTTTTTTTTGTCTATCTCTATCTGATATTTCTTTCTCTCTTCCAGAAGCTTCTTTCTTATATCTTCAATACCCGGATAAGAATTAAAAACCTCTTCAACATCAACATATCCAAGCTTTATTTGCCTTAAACTATAAACATTTACTACAATAAGAAGCAAAAATCCACCTATATATCCAATTTTCTTTAACATATTTTTCTCCTTATTGCTATATTTTAAAACAATCCCTGAATACTCAAAACCGGTTGAATATTATCAAACAAATTCTGAGTCCCTTCAAGCACAAACTTGTTTTGCTGATTATCATAATAGCCTCTGCGAGCAGCATATATTCTTATAGGAAGACCAGGCCAATTAACCTGAATACCGAATCCAAAACTAAGCATATATCCATCGGGGATAAAAGGATTCCATTCTTTAGAGCTTCCATACAGATTACCCATATCATAGAAGAAAACACCCCATAATTGTTCATAAATCTGAAACCTCATTTCAGTACTCCAGTAAAACTTACTCTCCCCTCGCCTTGATGCTCCCATCCACCCCCTCAACTCAAATATTCCATCGTAGTAAGGCATATCTTCATAACCATAAATTTTTCTTCCGTCAAATTGGGATAACAAGAATTCAGATGAAGTATAAAGTGCAAAAACGATTTTCCATAAAGGATTCCAGTAAATACTAAAAGAAGTTTTTGCCTTTGTAAAGTGATAATCACCCCCAAGCATTCCACCAATATAATCAAATCCAAGGTTAAAAATACTTCCGTAGGTCGGGGTCAATGGATGATCTGTAGAATTTCTATTTAATCCAAGAGATAAATTATTCTTAAATGTATAACCCTTTCCAAGTGACTCAGTAAGGCTATAATTTGTTTCCCAGTGATCGGTGAAGATAAGGGGATTAGAAAAATTTGGATCAAAATTTCGATACATGGTTGTACCAAGCCCGAGGCTTGCCTGCCAGTATATCCAAAATCTTCTTTTAAGGCTACCGCTTAAAGAAATTCTCTCACTAAAATAGTAGTTTTGTGATTTATAACCTGTTATTGAGTTTGAAGGATTTTCAATATAATTGATATTAGTACCATCAATAATTCCATCACCATCAGAATCTGCCGGGATATTATCATACTTTATTCTATTATAAGAAAGGGATATTCCTGCATACAAGGGTGTATCAAAAAGCCATGGTTCTTCAAAACTTATATAAGCTCCCAATATTTTTTCACCCCAATTTCCACCTACAGAAATAATTCTTCCCGTACCAAATAAATTTCTTTCAGAAACCTGAGCAGAAACATTAAAACCACTCTCCGTACCATAACCAACTCCAAAGTTAATTAAACCCGTACGAGCTTCTTCTACTGTTAAATCAATATCTATTAAACCTTCAACACTACCTGGAAGTGGTAAAAACTTTATTTCAGAAAAATACTGTAATTGCATTAACCTTTCATAAGTGCTTCTAACCTTTCTCTGGATATAAAGCTCCCCTTCATCAAAATATATTTCCCGCTTAATCACACTAGTTAGCGTTTTTGTATTGCCAGATATGATAATATTTTCTATGTGAGCTCGAGGACCCTCGGTAATGATAAATTCAGAATCAACAATCCTATTTGAGGTATCCTTGTTCATTACTAAAGACACATTCGCATATAGATGACCGCTATCACCATATTTATTATATATATCAACTCGAGCCTTGTCCATTTTTGTTTTATCGTAAACTTCTCCAGCTTTCAGGGTAACATACGACATGAGGTCTTTCGTGGGGAATAATGTATTCCCGCTTATTGTAACCTTACCTGTTTTATATTTCTCACCCTCAACCAGATCAATATATACAACTATTGCCTTATGTTTATCCCCTCCCAATTCTTCTATTTTCCACTCACATCTTTTAATTTCAACATCAATATATCCCTTCCTTAGATATACTTCTGCTACTTTACCTTTATCCTCTCTAAAATTTTCCTCTTTTAAAACCCCACTCTGAAAAATAAACCATTGCTCTTTGGTTTTCATTGAAGCCTTGATTTCATCTGCTTTAACATTTTTATTTCCCGTTATAACAATTTTCTCAACCACAACCCTTTTCCCTTCATCCAACTGGAATATCAGATCAAATGTTCTTTTCTTTATATCAATTAATTTCAGTCTGTAAATTACAGTTGCATAAATATACCCTTCTTCTACATACTTCTTCTGAATAGCCGCCAGAGATTTATTTAATTTGCTTTCAGTAAAATAGGAATTATCCGTGAATTCTATTACCTTCTTTAAATCTTCCGCATTTATATTCCTGTTTTTTTCAAATTTCACCTGTCGGATAAAGTTATTCTCTTCAACAGTAAATAGTACAATCACTCCATTTGTACTTTCCTGAACATCTACCACTGCATTTTTAAAAATATCCAGGGAATAAATTTTCTTTAAGGCTTCATTAATTTTACCTCGATCGAATTTATCCCCCTCCTTTATATTAATAATATCCCTGAGTTCCTCAGGTCTGGAATTAACAAGACCATCAAACTTTATCTCCTGTATCCTATCAATCTTAAAACTCTGTGAATAAAGAACTCCTGTTAAAAACACAAGACTCAAAAACAGCACAACCTTAAATCTAAGCATACAAAAAACTCCTTTATCTTAATAATTAAAAACATAAGTTTTCTATTTTACTACAAATGTAGTAAAAAGTCAAAATATCAAAATCTCCTATTTATATTAAGTTCAACTTTCTGTTCATATTTGATAGGCCTTCCAAGTTCAGTATAAGGCTGAATTTTCCAATCCAGATCAAAGAGATTAAAGTCAAATTCAAGCCCAAAAGTATGAAGAGGTATTACCTCCTGGTTAGAAGCAGGATTTCTGGATAACATAAGTTCATACTGGAAAAGCATATTTGGCAAAATATACTTACCAAGCATTAATGAAGAACCTTCAAGCAGATCAATAGACCCCATGTTGGTGTCTCCTAAAATATATCTTTTACTCCAGTTATCAATCAGTCCACTCCTTATTGTAAATATGTCCAGCCCCAAACGCCTTCTTAAATCAGAAGAAAGCGGACTGAATATAAGGGCATTTTCTGCAGCACTTACAACTCCAACAGGAGTTGAACCTACGGTGTTCTGTAAAGAGCTCTGATGTGTATTAGCAGGAGTTATACCCAGCACAGCGTATAATTCATTTAAATCCTTTTTAGGAATAGAATCAAAATATTTTAAAGCAATATTATCTACTCTTCCCTCAAACATAAGAAAAACATCTACATTTTCACCTTTCTCATCTTTATAACGGTAATATGAATCAATTTTTACATAAGGTAGAATACTTCCCTGTACACCATCAAAATTAGCTGTTCCTTCCTTTACTAGAAAATCTCTTCCAAAATATGTAATTGTTCCTTTTTCTATTCCAACATTTCCTTTTACAGCTATACTGTTTTTATATACAGAACCCGACAATTTTATAGAGTCATCTTTCCTTAAGAACAGATCTAGTAATTCATTTGAAAATCTAACTCCATTCCCAACCATAATTAAAATATCCCAATTCATAAAGTCAATCAAACCAGGAGATCTCTTCACCAATTCTATTCTTCTAAAAGATTCTATACTAATGGCAAAGTTATCAAGAACCAAATCACCACTACAATTTAACGAAGAAGGTTTGCCATTCAGGTTAAGTTTCCTTATGCCTATATTACCATATAGCTTCAAATCAGAATCATACATGTTTACACTTAAGTAGGAGGGCTTTTTATCATAAGGTTGTATCAAGAGATTAAAATCCGGCGATAGCAAGCTTTTTAAATCGATATAACCATTTACCAAAAACTTCCCCGTTGTGGTAGGAAGTAAATAGTTTTCAAAATTTATCCTGTTATTTGAAACCATAAGCTCCGTGGTAAAGTTTTTAATTTTCGTATTAATATTACCAACGCTTAAATTCAGTTGATAAAATTTTAAACTACCATCTAATTGTGGAGACTCTAACCTTCCATGCATACTGGTTTGAAGCTCTAAATCCCCCTTTATTTCCTTAAAGATCTTTAAAGACGAAAGAATATCAAGCGGGGTTTTCAGGTAGAATCTAGAAAGAATATCATTCTTATAAATACTACCCTCAAATCTAGCCTGAATACTTTTATCCATAAACTTTAAGTTCCATTCTTTATCATTTCCCTTCAGTTTGTAAAAACCATTAAAGCCAGAATTTCCTTTATTATAGAAAAAATAAGTTGAATCCTGAAAGTATGCCCCACCTTCAATATTATTTATACTTCTACCAGAAAAAGAGATATTCTTTAAATTATAAATTAACGATGGATTTTTATTCTGATAAAAATAGTTAAAAGAACCGTCTATATTTGCAAAGTTAAATAAATTTAAATAGCCCGAACCTGCTATTGTATAATTAGAAATAGAATTATAATACATCGAAACATCCAGCCTTGCATTACAGTTATCCATATTGAAAACAATATTTTTCAATTGAATTATCCCATCATTTTTTGAAAGATAAGGAATTTCAAGATAAAAACTTTCCGAATCTGCAGAATTTATGATTTTTAAAAACCCCTGAATATCCGGGGACAAAGGATCTCCTTTAAAGGAAAGCCTTGTAGAAACAAAAACATCCAGATTATCCTTAAAAAACTGCTTAATAAAAAGATTCCTAATATCAAAGACCCCTTCAATAGAATCAAAATCCGTAGAAAAGTTAATCTCTCCACCACGAGCAAATCTTATTTCTCCTGAAAGTTGATTTTCGGATTGCATTAGCTTTCCAAAACCTATTAGTTTATCGGAGTCTATATCAAGCATAAAGTTTTTTATATTAATTTCATCTTCATCCGATTTCGCCTTAAATATAAATTTAATATTTCTATTCGAATAACTATAAGCTGTATCAAGTTTTATTTCATTTAGCAATCCTTCATAATAATTTAAATCAAATCTAGCATTTATCTTTCCAGCTATCGCAAACTTAGACAAATCATAATTTTCTACATCTATACTCACATCCACTGTTTTACCATCATTCCTTGAAGTAAAATTAATAGCCTCGTCGATTAATAAATGCGAGTTAATCCTTCCCTCTCTATTATAAAAAAACACCTCCCCTATTATAGGTAACTTTTGCTTATTTTGATAAAAGCCTCCATATATATTAACTATCTCATCAATAAAATTAGTAAAAGTAAAACTAAAATTTAAATCCAGCGCTAAATTATAAGCAGGAAACTCAATAAGAGGAAAGGACAAAATCCCATTGCTATAATTAAGATGTGTTTTTAAAAGCCTTCTATCCTTTTTTTTAAGATTGACCGCCTCTATATCTGCTTCGACAACAAGGGCATTTCTGTCACCACTATAAAACCTTGCAGAGCCATTATAAAATCCCTTTCCCATCCCGAGTAAATCTATTCCTGCATTGCTTATTACAACATCTCCAGGAACCCAGTTAGCCTTTACAAAAAAATTAAACCCACCTTCTCTCAGGTATCCATTTAAAGTTGCATTATAAAACTTTTCATCAGGCGAAGTAAAAACATATTCATTCGAAGATAGACTCAGTACTGTGCAAATATTCCCTACTTCTCCCCCATTAATTGCTGTATTGTAGCCATTTATCCAGAGATTGCTATTAGCATTCTTCAAAAAATAGTCTCCGCTAATCTTTAAGCCAGGGATAACTGTAAAGTTAGTAAGAACAACTTTTCCACCTGGATATGTATATCTACCAAGTAAAAGATTAATATTCCCATATCCATATTTTGAAGAATTAAGCACCACTTTTGTCTGCATCTCTTTTTGTTGGCCCGATAAATTAATATATAAATAATTTACATTACTACCTGATGTTATACCGGCATGCAAATCCCAACCATCCGTATTGTTTGTATAAGAAAGGGAAAATCTATATTTGCCTGCAGAAAAAATATGATCAAGTAAATACAATTCATTATATTCAGAATAAATCAAATCAAATTCTTTTTCAAAATCAATGACTATTTTATCATTAATCTGACTGACATAATTAGAAATGAAAGACTTGCCCCAATCTATCTTTAATCCATTCGATATTATAAATGGCAAATTTCCATTTTCCATATCAGATATACCGGCAAAATTCATCTCTTTAAATCTTATATTGCCCTTTCCACTGGAATTTGTAAAATCATAATCAAACCTTAAATGAATATCTGTAGCAAAACAAACTGGATTTTTGTTTATTAGAATCCTTAATGCAAATGGAGTATCTATTCTTATATGCTCTCTATTAATTGAAATCTTTAAGCTTTTTCCATCAACCTCTGTATGAAAACCCAATTCATAAAGCAAGCTGGTTTTAAAGTTATTTACATATATATTTATACCATGGTTTAAAGCGGTATTATTTCCATTATCAAACTTTCCCGAATAATGGTCTTTAAAATTTTGCCATCTTCCAAGAAGGTTTACTTTATTCATTGTAATCACATAAATCGAATTAACAAACCCTCTAAATGGCAATATAGCAAGATTATAAAATACATTTGCATCCTGAATTGTAATTTTCTCCTGTTCGCCAAACTGAATCTCAACATCGTTTAGACTAATACCAACAAGAGGAAAATTTAAAATCGAACCAATCGAAACTCTCTCAGCCTTAAGCTGTAGGGCTAACTCTTTCTCAATGCCATTTTTATTTAGATATGTAATTATTTGAAATATAAGGATTAACCCCATGTATATAAAAAACCCGAATATTATATAAGTAATAATCTTCTTAAAAATCATAATGCTTAACCGATTATCCCAAAAAAAATTACTCTAAAAGTCCTGAAGTTTTTCCTTTAGCTTATCCAGCGCATTCTTTCCAGCATTTTCAATAGCCTGAGCAACAGTTAGTCCAAGTCCCTTAGCCTCTATATTTAAGCCTTTTTCAACCTTTTTTGTTGCAATATCTATAAGATTTAATACCAGCCTTGTATCCACAGCTATTATCTGGCTATCATTTATATCATATTCTTTAAACACAATATCCTTTCCAATCTCACCCAGAACATTTATATGGCGAACCCCTATTAAAATCTTCTTAGCCTTTGGGTAATTCTTCTTTATATAAGAAAAGGATGCATCTTTAATACCTCTTTCATCCATACCCTCTTTAAAAATACTTTCAGGAACATCGGTAGATATAATACTATACCCTATGTTTGCCATTTTTCCAGACAAAGCATCCTCAAACTTTGATGAAAGAGATACTTTTGACTTTTCATTCCCTTCTTTTATAATATCCACAACAATAACAGCCATCTGAGAAGCCTTGGATTTATTAATAACATTTAAATTAAACCATAGCGCCTGTGCCTTCTGAATATCCTGAATTTGATGATAAAACTCTTCATCAAATTTTGATATAGCATTAAACTTATTAAGTGAAAAAGAAACAAACACATTTAATACCTCAGAATTGCCCGTTACCCTTTCAACCTCATACTTTACCAGACCATTTTCATCTGTTGTATTACCTATTTTTGAAGTTATAATCGCATTGGAATTTTTTTCAAATATCTCTACCATAACACCTTTTAAAGGCAAAGTAGTTTTTGAAGAAAGTGCTTTTACCTCTATGGAATCGCTACCTCCTTCTAGATAAGCAAATTGTGGATTACTTTCAAGAGAAAAATTAAGGCTGGACAATAAAAGAACAATCAAATTTTTTGCTTCGTCGTATAAATCAGAATTTTCGGCCGCCTTCTCGCTTACTAAAAGAGCATTTATAGATAAATCAATGGCTCTGGAAACATCTCCTTTTTTTATAGATTCATTCGCCTCAGAAATGTATAAAGAAGCCTTTGTTCTCTGATCTTCAACAAGCTTTTGAAGTCTCACCCTCTCTTTTTCCACCCAGCTTTCAGGAAATTTTATAAGGCAATAGATTGTGTAGGTATTATCGGAGTACTGCTCATAATAAATATCCTCAATATCTATATTAACCTTTGCACTTCCTTTTCCCTCCAGTGTTTGCACAATATTATGCCTAAAACTCGATATATTATCCATATCCGAGATTTCTTTTGTACTTTTAAACTTTGCTGTTGCCCTGAAGCCTATATATTCAACAAGCTGGGAAACAGCATCATCAACGGCCGATTTTTTCGCTTCTTTTAAATCCGATACTCTGGAACCTATTCCTACAAAATATACATATTGCGGTGACTTTTTTTTCTTGAGAACCCAATCAGGCATATTTGGTGAAGAAGATTTTATAACTTTAGGAACATCCTCTGATATTAGTATATTTGTTATAAATAGAACAAAATAAAACATAAGAAAGAGTTTATGAATCCTTTTCATATACAATTCCTCCTTTAATACTGATATGAATTTGATTACAACCGTTCATTACAAATAACTCTAAGGGCAATAATAAACGAGCAAATTTCAAGCCATTAATTATAATTTCTAAAATACCTTTAATCAATGATTAAGAAATGTTTATTTTGAGGTTAAAACAAAAACCCCATCCCAGTCTTCCGGGGGAGGTGTCCTTTTGTATTTCAGGCATCTATCATAGTAAGTCTTCGAGGGTGGGTCATCATATTTTTTAACAATGTCACGGAAAAGACTAAACGCTTTATCCCAATTTCTACTTCTATATTCATTAAGAGCAACATTATATTTTTCTAACATCTCTAATTGTTCAGGCAGAACTTCGCTCTTTCTACACACCAATTCATAAACATCAATAGGTTTTGCTTTACCAACCACCTTCAGTAAATCAAGTTTTCTAATAACAAATTCATTATTTAATTCTTTGTAAGCGAATTCCGAAATCATTGTATATGTTCCATAAGCCTTGTTTGCACCTTCAAGACGCGAGGCAGTGTTTACCGTGTCCCCCATCATTGTGTAATTCATTTTTTGCTCTGAACCCATATTGCCAATAATGGCCGGTCCCGTGTTAATACCTATTCTTGCTTTTATCTCAGGCAAGCCTTCTTTTTTCCACTTTTCTCTTAATCCAATAAGGGCTTTCTGCATATCCAGAGCTGCATTACAACAACGGATAGCATGATCTGGATGAGGGATTGGTGCACCAAAGAAAGCTACTATAGCATCCCCCTCATACTTATCCACCGTTCCACCATATTTCAGAATAATATTTGTCATAGCAGTAAGATATTCATTTAAGAGATTAACCACCTCTTCTGGCTCAAGTTTTTCTGAAATAGAAGTAAAACCAGCAACATCAGAGAAAAATGCCGTTATTTCTCTCCTTTCACCGCCAAGTTTAAGAAATTCAGGATTTACTATAAGCTCCTGCACGACTTCCGGAGAAAGATACTGCATAAAAGCCTTTTTGATATAGTTCTTCTGACGATCATAAAGTACAAATTTGTTTGCAATTAACCCTATAACACAGATTATAGTAGCCATAAGAATTAGTATGTAATTCATAATCATACCGAATAACGAAAGCGCGAGGTATTCAATTACCAACACTCCAATCAGTATAAAAACAGAAGCAATTGTCTCCTTAAGAGCCGAAGTAATACGAAGGCTTATTAAAAGTATTAAAAAAGCTATAAATAAAGCTATTATTAAATCCCATATAAAAGGTAAATCCCTTAAGAAAACCCGATGATATATAGTATTAATAAGATTTGCCTGAAGGAGAGAAAGTGGAGCATTGGGATCTATGGTAATAGCTCCTACATCTGTTGAAGACTCTGCTGTTAACCCCGTAATGGTAATTTTTCCCTTTAAAACACTTAGCTTCTCGGTAAGTAATCTTAGCTTTTGCATAGCCGTTTCAATATAAAGCTTTAATTCTTTATCTGCTTTTTCATTTTTCAAAAGGGGTAAATAATCTTCTACAAATCTTTTTGTGTCGTAATAGTCTATTAAATCGCTAAAAGAAATATGAGCTCCATTTATCCCGAAGGGGACATCCGACCATTTCTTTGTCCAGTTAAGAATCATCTGTCCCTGATTATCGATAGGAATAGATATCTTCTTACCATCTTTAGTAACAAGCTTTACATAGTTGCCTGGTTTAATTTCTATTTTACTTCTATCAACATCAAGTTCATCAAGAATGATGGGTAAGGCAAGCTGGGGCACCAAAAAATCTTTGTATCTCCTAAAAAGATGAATTCTTCTAAGCGACCCATCAATATCTCTTGAAGAAGTTGTAAAACCAAGATCTTTAGCTCCAAGGTAAATCGGAAAGGCGGGTATTTCCATATAGGGATCAAAGGGAATACTATTTGTAAGAGCTTTATCTTTCAAAGGAATAAAAAACATATTTGTAATAAAAGCAAGTTCTTTATATTCTGCTTCTTCTATAACTGTACGATTCTTCTTTGTCTGCTCTACTCCCCTGCAGGCAAGATAAACATTTGTACTACCCTCAAGAATTGCTTCTGTAAGAATTTTATCAGGCTGGACAATAAGCTCTGTTTTAACAGAAGACAGAGAAACCGAAAGCTTACCAGTTTTTACTAAATAATCATAAAAATCATAATCAAGAACATCTCTTGAGGGTTCTATAAACTCAATATCAAGAAGGATTTTTTCAACACCAAATTCTTTTAAAACCTTTACCCCTTTTGCTATTTCATACCTTGGCCATGGCCATCTTCCAATAATATCAAGAGACTGGTCGTCTATATTAACATAGACAATTTTATCCCATTCTTTTGGTTTTGGCTTTACCATTGAGAATATATCATAAATCTTTAAATCAAGAAGTTGCCCAACAGAGCTTAAAGATACAAAAACCGCTATCAAAACCGAAATGATTACTATAGAAATTTCGTTGAATCCTTTTCCCTTCAAGAAGTTCTCCTATAACTTAATGCTGATGCCACTAAAAACCTTGTACCGATTGGCGGTTGATGTAAAAGCATCTCCAATCATAAAGTAGCCCGCATGTAGAAACAACGAAAAGTTTGCATCCAGATTATAAACAACGCTACCGGATATTTCATTTCCTATTGAATTGCCTTTACCATCGTAGAATCCATAAACTGTATCGTTTGTTGACATACGACTCATGTAGTAATAATTTAAATTAACCGAAAGGGATTCTTCAAGGGCTTTTAGAATTAAACCCGCTTGAATCATAAAAAGATTAGAGAAATATGGATTCAATACAAAGCCAGTGTTATAAAGTCCAAATGAACGAAATTGTTCGGTGTTATTCCCCTCTCCCTCGCCCGTTGCAATAGCAAACTTAAGAAGTCCACCCCAGGTCAATTCGCCTTTACTAAGATAAACAATGCCAGCATCCCCACCAAAGGCAAGAATTGAATTGGAATTATCAACATTCCCTGCCTCACAAACTAAATTAGCCTCTACTGAAAGTGGAGCATTTATAGATTCCCTTATATTTAGACCAGCATAGAAAGGATTGTAATATTTATTGGTGGATACATCCATCGAATAGAGAAGAAGAAGACTCATAGACTCTGTCAAAAGTCCCGTTTTTTCCAGAGCCAGACCCATAAAAAGCCTCTGAGGTCCATTTGTAAGCTGAAGATCGTAAATGCCCATTTCAAACTGGTTAATTTCCATAGGTAGCAGACCAGAATAATAAACATATATTCTTTCTTTCATCTGCAAAAGGTTTAAATCCAGCTTTAACCCATCGGCAAGATTGGCAATGATTATTCCATCATTTTCAATAAAAAAATCCCTGCCTGCAATTAATCCAAAGCCTTCTTCCCTGTAATACAAACTCAGTCTATCAATATAGAAATTATTAGTTTTTTGAAGGTCAAAATAAGTATCCTTTAGCCTAAATTTAAGCATTGTCTGGTCTGAAAAGTATAGCTTTAATGTAAGGTTTGCTATATTGTAAAAGCTATAAAAAGAAGCATTTGTAACATCAGTTCCCATAATCATCATTGGAATATCTTCTATTGAAAAATCATAATGGAAAGAATATCCCTTGCCTGCTACTGTTAATATTAGAAAGATAAATATCACTAATGTTAGCTTTTTCATTAAGTCCTCCTAAAGCCTTTCTGGTTCCTGGATTTTCCATTCAGGATAATAATCTTCAAATAGCGACTTTAAAGCATCTCTAATGCTTTCACTGTTATAATCATCATCACCATATTCATTGCCTATCCCAAGCTTATTGTCTATGTAGTTAGCGTTCCCATTTAAATTGCCATTTTCGTCAACCCCTCCTTCCTGTCCCTCACCGGCAGTCAAATTATTTCCAGAATTGTCAAATATATCAATAAACCCTTTTATAACAAGAACATCCATTCCACTAAAAGAGTTATATCCAATTTCCTTCTCAGTTCCCCTAACAGAAGCCGTTCCTCTTGGAGTCTGCACCCGAAATGTCGATTTTACATCCTTTATCTTTTCAAACCTAACCCTTACCCTTCCCATATCCAGAGATATCTTCTGGTCATAAGACTTATCCGTAGATAATTCATTAAAAGTAGCAAGAGAAAGCTCTTTGACAATATAATATCCCCCTTTTGTTTCCACTTTTACACTGGACTTAAGCCCTGTCATAATTTTCGTTCCGTCCTTAATCTCCATGTTTAATGCGGCCTTCTGCCATTTTCCATCTATCAGAACATCAACGCTGCCGGAAATTTCCTTAACAACACCACCAAACATCAATTGACACATCAAAAGCATTATCCCTGAAATAAACAGCTTCTTCATAAAACCCTCCTACCTTACTGCTTGTATTATCAAGTAAGGAACGGTCGCGGCCATTCCTTGCAAATATCCAAAGGTGACAACGATCATTGTTACCTTTGGAAAGATCTTATTTCGGCAACTGCATAACTTTATCAAAAGTCAATATATTATATCTATACAAATCATAATTCCCCTTGCCATACCTATCGGAAGCAAAATAGACTTTCATTGTTTTAAGATCTATACAAGGGTCTTTATCGTTGTAGGGAGAAGAATATTCTTTAATAGGATATAAGTAATTGGTAAGAGGTTCTATACAATAATATCCTCCATAAAGCCGATATTTATTTTCCACCATTACATTGATAATAAATGAATGTTCGTAATCATACATTCCAAATGAGAATCCATCAACCCCATATATAGGACTGGAATCAAAATCTATAGTGGTTTCAGCATAATTCCAACTACCATAAATCGAATCCCATTCGTATTTTCTAAAATAAGTATTCCCATCTGATATCAGGAGACTTGGTCCTACATCATTTTTGTTTAAAAGACTTATAGAAGAGGCGGAAAAACCTATATCGCTTGACTCTCCCACAGAATTAAAATTTAATGGATCAATCTGGCAGTTATAAACTTTAGAGCCTGCCGCTGGCGTTCTACGAACAAAAGAAATATAAGTATAGGTGAACTCTCCTGACATGGCCTTAAATACAACCGGAGAAAACTCATCTCCACTGGTATTAATATAATTTGTATCCATTTTTATTGGCTTACTGAATTTTCCTTCGCTATTCATCTCCGCATAGTATATGTCGTAAGTTCCATCCCTATCTGAAGCAAAAAAGAGATATGCCTTTCCATTATCCGGGTTTCTGTACAGAAAGGGCGTAATTTCGTTATAATTATCAGTGCTTAAATATCCACTCCCATCGGCAAGGGCAAGGCTTAAATCGCCACCCGCCTCATCGGAATTATCCATGTTAAAATATCCACTGCAGGAAAACAAAAAGAAAAATGTAGAAATTATAAAAAGTTTTATGATAAACTTAATGGACATATTATTCCTCCTCTGGATTTAAAACTTCGGACCCAATAATAGAGACATTTGCAAATATCGCCTGCGTAATGAACGGACACAACCGTTTACTTTTCCTTTCCGCTTAAAATACCCACTGTTTCAATAAGCTCCTTACCGCTTATTTCTCTATTCCACGAAAAATACTCTGGAAATATCTTTTGAAATACAAGGGATTCTGCTGCATATTTTGACCAACCTGTAAGAGTATAAAGAATAGAACCCTTTGCCTTACCATACTCTATAGCTATTATAGCAAGAGCCCCTGCATCAAGTTTAACATCCTGCTTTAAAGAAAGAAGCCTTGGATTATTCTTTAAATCCAACGATTGAAGTGTAGCATTTTCATTATCAATGGAATATATTGCATATATTGCATCCCCGACAGATGCTATCTTCTTCTCAAGGATACTACGAATTTCCTCATTGGAAATTGAAAAACCAGAGTTAAGAAACAACAAAAAGCAAGCAATAAATATAAATTTCATTCAATCCCTCCAATAGTTATAATTTTGATTCAAATCGCACCTGCAAAGTCACTTCGGCAACTGCATAACTTCATCAAAAGTCAATATATTATATCTATACAAATCATAATTCCCCTTGCCATACCTGTCAGAGGCAAAATATACCTTCATTGTTGCAAGGTCAATACAGGGGTCTTTATCGTTGTAGGAAGATATATATTCGCTAACTGAATACGCATAATTTGTACTCATTTCATCTGAAATAAAACCACCATACAACCGGTACTTACCAGAGATTATTGTAGTAAAAATAAATCCAAAACCATCTGCCAAAAAGAAATTTGTATAAAACCCATCAATCCCATATATAGGAAGAGTGGAATTGAAATCTCTTGATGTTGGTTCAATTTGCCATTCGCCGGAAATGGTATCCCATTCGTTCTGGTAAAAGTCATTCCCATTTGTTGTCCTCAGTAGAGTTGGAGTTAAGCTATTTTTATTCAAAAGCCCAACATTTGAACTCGCAGATAAGGAAGAAGCAGAAGCCGATAAATTTGTAAAATTAAATGGATCTATTTTACGAGTATAAACAAAAGTCCCTCCCGCCCCCGGTGGCTGAATGCGAATAAATGTAACATAGGTGTTTGTGTTGGTAAAAGCTAAAGCCTTAAATACCACCGGAGAAGTCTCATCATTAGTCGTATTTATATTCGCATCCATCTTCGTTGGCTTACTAAATTTTCCCTTATTATCCATCTCTGCATAGTATATGTCATAATTTCCATCCCTGTCTGAAGCAAAGAAGAGATATGCTTTTCCATTATCCGGGTTTCTGTATAGAAAGGGCGTAATTTCGTTATAATTATCAGTGCTTAAATATCCACTTCCATCGGCAAGGGCAAGGCTTAAATCGCCATCCGCCTCATCGGAATTATCCATGTTAAAATATCCACTACAGTAAAATAGCGAAAGCAATATCGAGGCAAGAAAAAATGTTTTCATAAAAAATCTAACTTGCATATTGCACCCCTCTTTTGTATTTTTACAGGAAGGACCCACTTTAAATCAGCATTAAACTTATTATGCCCCAAATATAATGAAATGAATAGAACAATGCGCTTAATTTAAGATTATTATAACACTAAAAATAAAGAATTTCAAGTAGATTTTTATTTGATGCAACGAGGAGAGAATCTATCTTACTTTCTTTCTCAACGATGAGAAAGAAAGTAAGCAAAGCATGTCCCGAGCACTTCACTTTGTTCAGTACAGGCTCCGTCGAGGGAAAAGAATCGCCGACACCGCTTTATCGACCAGTTATTACACCACAACATTTGTGGTTAGATTGTTACTTTTTCTTTGTCTCCAGCAACAAAGAAAAAGTAACCAAAAAAGCCTGCCCCGAGCAAGGCCGAGGGGAAAATGCCGCCCTCTGCGGTTTTCCCCTTAAAATTGACAGCAGTACCCATAGAAGATGCAATAGTTATCATTCCCGGTCCGACCATGAAACCAAACCTTACTCCCAAAATTTCTTCGGGACTTCCAGCTCCCCCACCAAACCCATAAGACATTCCTGTTGCTAACCCAATTATACCGCCTTTAGCAGCTTCCCATTTTATAGCTTCGAGCAACGATGTAGATGCATCCACTCCAGGTATAAAACTCATCCCAAGTCCAGCCGCTCCACCAAGCAGTCCTCCAAACAGCATTCCCAAACCAAAATTACCTCCTAATTCCATTGCTCCCAGTCCATATGGTATTAACCGTATACCCCGCCATTCCACCAAGGCAGATTCTCTCTTCCCGTCTTCTTTACTTCCTGTTAATTTTATTTCCACAGGAAGACTGGAAGAAGGGAAGTTATCCTTGCCATTATTTCCACAATCAAAATGATAATTTCTCCATTTGTCAATTTTAATTGAAAACTCCCCATTTTTTGCAATTGAAAATTCCCCAAATTTTCTATAACTTTCAGTGTAGGTTCTCCTCAATATAAACAGTAGATTGATGTTTCCTATCCTTTAATCTATAACTATCTCCTTTAATGTTAATTACAGTACAATGATGAAGCAGTCTATCCAGAATAGCACCTGCTATAACATTATCTGTGAAAATTTCTCCCCATTCCCTAAAACTTCGATTTGAAGTTATAATTACAGAGTTTTTCTCATACTTTCTGGATATTAACTGGAAGAAAAAATTTGCTCCTTGCTTATCAAATGGTAAATATCCTACCTCATCAACAATCAGGAGGTCATATCGACAAAGAGTTGTCATCTGAACCTGAAGTTTGTTCTCAAAAAAAGCCTTATTGAGTTTATTAATAATATCGTGACAATTAGCATAATATACAGTAAATTTATTTTTAACAGCTTCCATCCCGAGAGCCACAGCCAGATGAGTCTTACCAACTCCAGGAGGTCCAAGAAGGATAATATTCTCCTTATTATGTAAAAAACGCATCGTCCTGAGCTCATTAATCACTTTCATATCAATTGAAGGTTGATAATTGAAGTCAAAATCCTCAAAGGTCTTACGAAAAGGAAAATTCGCAACATTAATTCTTCCTGCAAGTTCTGTTTCTTCTTTGTGTATTCTTTCCTCACACAGAAGATAGTCCAATGCCTCAATAAGGCTTATGTTTTCTTTGCTTACTCTTTCCAGATAATTATCCAGAATCATAGAAATTCTTCCAAGATTTAGCCATTCAAGATTCTCAAGAATCCTTTCATATGTGTTCATAATGACTCCTCCTCGTAAATCCCAAGAGCCCTTTTACTCACAATCTCATTCAAAACAGTTTCCCTCTTCTTAAGAATAATATCATTGAATGATTTTTCTCTCTGTTTTGGTTTCTTTAATTTTGATGGTTTATTCCTACATCGCAGTTCCTTCAAACCTTCTAAGTGCTGTGGATTTGTAATATATACACCCCTTCTGCTCTCCTCCAGAGTATGACGAGCTATCTCAATATCTCTATATCTTACAATATGCTCGGTTTACTCTTCCTCTTGTATTCCGGTAAACTCTCACTCTTTACATAACGGTTAACCGTTTTCCTGTCAATCCCAAGTATCCTCCCGATTTCACTTTTACTAATTCCTTGTTGATGGAAACTCTTAATCATTACCCACTCCTCCTTTTTTATCATATTTTACCGCCTTTTTTGGCGGTTATTTTATTCAAAAAGTGGGTAATTTTCAATTACAATTTTTGGGTGACAGGCTTGTTATATAAAATATTCCGCCGTGCTGTATATCACAGCCCATATTAAATGGGCTGTGATATACAAAGCCGTTGGCGAGTGGATAAATAAGCTTTTATTTAATGAAATAGAGGAGTTAATTTAAACAAGCGCCCACTTTCAAAAATTGTTTATAAGTATTCCTTTGTATAACCTAAAGCATTTTTGAAAGCGGGCATTTTAGATAAAATGCCAACGGCTTATGGGTAAAACCCATAGCACGGCGTGGATTATAGAAAGGCTTGAAGTATTTTAATTAAAAGGCGTAACCGTTCTGGCAAGGTGTTTGCACAAAATTGCAAAACTTCAGCCAGAACAAACTCCAACTTTAACTTAATAAAGCTACCTTATGATAAGGAAAATAAAAGCCCTGCTTTTTATAGAAGTATCTCAAATTATCATACCTCTACAAAAAAACAGGGCTCGATTAAATAAACTTTTAGATAAGTTTTGCTAATGTGAAACCGTTAGTCTTTTTAATTCTTCTACAGAAAGACCTGTGTATCTGGATACTTTATCAAGCGATATTCCATCCTTAATCATATTCTTGGCTGTTTCTATAGCTTTCTGATATAATCCTTTCTCCAGGCCTTTCCTTTCCCAGCTTGTTATATATGGCATAACTTCCTCCCCAACTTCTTTCTCAAGTTTTTCTTCATACTCTCTGCTTAAGCTTA
>Ga0315298_1001276_pt1 | contig 46998 bp, 28 predicted proteins | sample WHS_1_MG_FD_203077 | JGI IMG/M metagenome (GOLD analysis project Ga0315298, IMG submission 203077) | Extremophilic microbial mat communities from Washburn Hot Springs, YNP, Wyoming, USA - WHS_1_MG | ecosystem: Environmental > Aquatic > Thermal springs > Hot (42-90C) | place: USA: Wyoming...
CTTTCCGCGAGATGTGGCGCGGTCCCCGCTATCGCCTGCTGAGGGAGATGCTTCGCCGCAACGAGGTGCCCCCTGTCTGCAATATGTTCCGGGAGTGCAATGCGTTCGCTACCGAAAAAGGCGTAGCACGCCATCGTGTGGTGCGCCCAGGGCTGGAGGCCCAGGCATGAGGGTGCTCGTCACCGGTGGCGCAGGTTTCATCGGTTCGCACGTTGCGAGGCTCCTCCGGGAGCGCGAGAAAGCCGACGTGACCGTGCTCGACAACCTCTCCGTGGGGCAGCGCGGAAGCGTACCGGACGGCTGCCGCCTCGTGGTGGGGGATCTGAACGACCCGATGGCGCTGGCCAGGGCGCTCGACGGGATTGACACGGTCGTCCACCTCGCTGCCTTCGTCAGCATCAGGGGTTCCTTCGAGCGTCCAGAGGAGGACCTGCGCACGAACTGCTGCGGGACGTTGTCTCTTTTCCGTGCATCGGTGGACGCGGGCGTGAAGAAGATCGTGTTCGCCTCCTCGATGGCGGTGTACGGCGAGCCGACCGCATTGCCTGTTTCAGAAGGATCACCCACATTGCCTGGCTCGCCTTACGGCCTGAGCAAACTTCGCGGGGAGATGTGGGGGAGGATACTGGCCGCGAAGTATGGCATCGAGTTCGCCGCGCTGAGGTACTTCAACACGTACGGTCAGGGTCAGACGCCGTCCGACTACGTCGGGGTGATCACCACCTTTGTGGCATGTGCGGTGGCGGGAAGGCCGATGACGGTGTATGGCGATGGCGAACAGACGCGCGATTTCGTGTGGGTGGAGGACGTGGCGCAGGCCACGCTTCTCGCCATTCGCCAAGGGGTGCAAGGCGTGTTCAACGTGGGGAGCGGCAGGGAGGTCTCCATCAACGAAATTGCGCGCCTTGTGCAGAGGAGCGCGGGAGGTCGGATCGTGCATGTTACCGCTCCCCCCGGCGAGGTTCGGCGCATGTGCGCAGACATCAGCCGCGCCCGACGCCTCCTGGGGTACGCACCGCGCGGGCAGTTGGAAGAGCAGATCCCTCTCCTGGTCCAACACTGGCGGTCGCGACAAGACCGGTCGCCCGCGGCTGGATCCCGTGTAACGGCCGGTTGGAGGGCCACTTGAGAATAGCGCAGGTCACCTTCGCCTGTAACAAACGTGGCGGGATCGAGCGAGTTGTCTTCGAACTCTCGCGCCGTCTCGCTCGCTCTCACGAGGTGCACATCTTCGCCGGCGCGTGCGAACTCGAACAGGACGGCATCGTATTCCACCGGGTGCCGACGCTGCGGTGGCCCTGGGCGTTCAACCTTCTGGGGTATTTCATCACGACTGCGCGGGCCGTAGCACGGCTGGGCGCGAGGAGTCCGTTCGACATCGTACACGTCCAGGGGGTGCCATCGGCGCTGGCGAGCGACGTGACCACGGCGCACTCGGTTCATTGCCGTGGCACAGCCCGCCAGAAGGAGTTTCTATCTGCATGGCAGCGCGGATGGCGATACGTGAAGACCGTCGAACCACTGGTGATGTGGTTGACGGGCTACAACTTCCGGCCCTCCCGTTGTCGTCGCGTGATCGCCATCTCACGACGCGTCAGGGACGAGGTGTCGGACGCGTTCGGCATGCCGCCGGAGAGAATCGAAGTGATACCGAACGGTGTGGACATCGAAGAGTTCAGGCCTGTCGAGAGCGAGGAGGCGCAGCGGGACCTTCGTGCGCGCCTCGGCCTACCAGCCGGAAGGGTCGTCGCACTGTTCGTCGCCAACGATTTCAAATGGAAGGGTCTGGACACGCTACTGGTGGCCCTCTCCCGAATGGAACGGAAAGCGAGGCCGTTGCTTCTGGTGGCAGGAGACAGCCGAGACTCGATACTTTCTTTGCGGCGGTGCCGTTCCATCGCCGGATGTCTCGGCCTGACCGGGGACGTCAGATTTCTCGGCGCGGTCACGGACCCGGCGGCCTGTTACAGGGCCGCGGATTTCTTCGTCCTGCCGACCGTATATGACGCGTTCGGCATCGCGATCCTCGAAGCGCTTTCCTCCGGTCTGCCCGCTATCTTCAGCCGTCTCGCGGGGGCGTCCGACATAGTGCAGCACGCGCGCGACGCCATGCTCCTCGATGATCCGACAGACCCGGTGGAACTCGCCTTCAGGATGGGCCAACTCGCATCGTCCGCCGGATTGCGACGGGAGATCGGACGCGCCGCCCGCGCTACCGCCCTGCGGTACTCCTGGGACCGGATAGCCGACCTCACTCTCGAGTGCTACGCCGAGGTGCTTTCCGAGAAGGCAACAGAACGCCGGACGGTCCGGAGCATGGCATGAGCATCGCTATCCATCAGGCCGTTTCCCGGGGATCATCCAGAAGCCGATGTGAAAGTCGGCTCAGGCTGGTGTGCGTGGATCATCTCGCCACGCAGGACTCCGGGCGCGGTGTCTATCGCGAGATGGCTCGCGACCCGGGGATAGAACTCACGCTCGTCGTGCCGCCCCTCTGGCGGGATAACTTCCGGGATATCCCCGTGGAGCCCTCCCGGCCGAACGACCCGTTCCGGCTGGTGGTGTTGCCGATCCTTTTCCCGGGCAAATCGAACCGCTGCCTCCACCCCGGGCTGGGCGCGCTCCTGAGGCGGATCAAGCCCGACGTGGTCTTCACGCAGTCGGAGCCCGAGGATTTCCTCCTGACGCAGATCGGTCTTATTCGAGCCATTTGGGGCCTGAGTTACAAAATAGTTTTTGTCACGTCGCGGAACATTCATTACGGCCGCCTTGGTCTTCCGTACAAATTCGGATGGGTCTACGGATGCGCCGAAATGCTGGGCCTGCGCTTCGGCGATTACTGTTTTTCCTTCTCCGGCCAGGGGCCGGAGACGATGGCCGCGCGCGGCTTTCACGCCGTCGAAGTTCTTCCGCATTTCGTTGACACGAAGGTCTTCCGCCCCGTTGATGCCTCTTCGCTGAGGGAATCCCTGGGACTGACACACTTCACGATCGGTTGCTTCGGGCGCCTGGTGCCCGAAAAGGGGGTGGGACTGGTCCTGAGCGCGATTGCTGGCCTGGAGCAGCCTGTTCAGTTGTTGGTCGTTGGTAATGGGCCACATCTGGGTGCTCTTCGCGAATTGGCGCGGCAGCTCGGCGTCGCCGCGAATGTCGTGTACAGGCCATCCGTTCTGCGCCATGAGATGCCGGGTTACATATGTGCGTGCGACGCGGTGGTGCTTCCGTCGTATGCTACGCCGAAATGGAAGGAGCAGTTCGGCCGGATACTCATCGAGGCGATGGCATGTGGCGTCCCGTTGATAGGCTCCGACAGCGGCGACATCCCGCGGGTGATCGGAGAGGCTGGGCTGATATTCCCGGAAAAGGATGTGGCGGGCTTGCGCACATGCATCCGGCGCATGATGCAGGATGCAGGGCTCAGGCAGCGTCTTAGAGAGGCAGGGCTGGAGCGTGCGTTCAGGGAGTTTTCGGCCGAGGCCGTCGCGGCGAAGCGGTTGAGGGCTGTGCGTGCCCTTCTCGACGGTCGGGCGAGGAGCGACCGATGAGGTCGGCGGCCTTCGCGCATGCCCCTCTGGCCGCAACGAGTGTCAACCGGTTCTCCGGTGGTCTCGCGCTGCTGTGCGCGATGACGGTCGTGGTCATGTTCACCAACGATTCGGCGCGTGAGTACCTCAAGGTCCCGGTGGGGTCGTTTCATCTCATCGAGCGGGACTTTTTCCTGTATCCATTGCTCGGTGCGGCGCTGGCGAAGGTTGGCCTGGAGCGCAGGCTGCCTCGCGTCGGCGTGTTCGGATCCTGTGCCCTGGCAATAGCGGGTCTCTATTATCTCTACGCCCTCGTCGGGTTGCTGATGGACGGCGATCCGAAGGCGATCCTCTTCCACGTCAGGCAGGTGAATTACGTACTGGTATGTTTCCCGGTCGTGTATTTCGTCCGGTCGCACCGGGACCTCGTTGCGCTCTTCAGCGTATCGTTGATATGCGTGGCGACGTCGGCCGTGCTGACGCTCCTGCTCGCGTGGCGTTACGCGGATTCCTGGATAGCGCTCCGCAACGAGTTTCTCTGGCTCACCGGCGGCGCACACGGCCAGTATTTCCACGTGAGGCTTGCAGGGGCGTTCTTCTTCGTTATCGTCATGGACTGCCTCATCGCCATGTTGGTGTTTCGGGCGCCGGCCATGGCGCCTCGCAGGGTCTTCGCACTTCTGGGCATCGTGGGTGGTGCAATGGTCCTGACGGTCCTCAGGTCGCTGTGGGTCGGCATGGTGTCGTCGCTGTTCGCGATGTGGCTGGTCACGCGCAGGCGAGCGAGGTTCTTTCTCGTAACAACGGTCCTCGCGATCGGCCTCGGGGCGGTACTCCTGTGGGCGCTGGGGGACACGGACATCGGTAAATATATCCACGGGCAGACGCAAAACGCATGGGATGCGGATTCCATCGCCGTGGCGGACCGCATGGAGGAGCATCGCATCGGCCTCGCGAAGGTTGCGGAGTCTCCGTGGTTCGGTCACGGCCTGGGCGCCACGCTGGCCGTGTACCTCCGGAGCATGGACAGGACTGTGGTGACCTCGTTTTGTCACAATTCGTTCCTCACGCTCCTCATATTCTTTGGCGTGGTGGGTACCGTTTTTCTGGTCGGAGTCTTCCTGGTGGCGCTAGTGAGCGGGGTGCGGGTCAGCCGGGCAGCGCTCCGGACCGGACGCAGATTCGATGCCGCCATTGCTATGGGCTGCGTCGCGGGCCTGGTGGGCCTGATGGCATCCTCCGTTACGGCGGCCGCGCTTAACTACTCGACGGGGTTCTTTTTCATCGGATCTGTTTTCGGGGTGCTGGACAGACTGCACGAGATGAGCGATGAAAGCGGAGAACGTCCTTGATTTCGAGGAGACACCGGCGCCGCGCTATTCAACGCGTTCGCCGCGGGGGTACGTTCATGGCGGCCTGCTGACCGAACTTGCGTTCGCCCTGGCCAATCTACTGGTCGGTCGGCGGAGACGATCGCCCCGGATACCGACATCGCCCCGCTCCGTGGGCATCCTCAGGACTGGTTACGTGGGCGATGTCGTCCTGGCGAGCGGGATGATACGGTGCATAAGAGAGCATTGGCCGGCGGCCGAGATCCACTTCTTCTGCTACCCCTCTGTCAGGCCGCTTCTGGAAGGACATCCCCGGGTCGAGAAGGTGTGGGCGGAGGATTGGTTCCCGTTCAGGCGGGTCCGCGATTTCCTCCGTTTGTCGGCCCTGAGAGGGATGTGGCGCTTCGCTCGCGATGTCCGTCGGGCGCGTGTGGAGGTACTGTTCGTCCCGTGTCGTCAGCACAGTTTTCTGGGCACGCTCAAGGTCGCAATGATCGTGTGGATGATTCAGCCGAAGATGAGCATCGGGCTGGCTTATGGGAATCGCGGTTTCTTCCTCGACCGCCGGGTCCGCGACGCTGGTTGGCTGGTGAAGCACGAATCGGAGTGGTGCGACGACCTGCTCAGGGCAGCGGGCGTCCGGGCCGGGTGCAGCGTACCCGACATTCTTGTGCGCCCGGATGACGCTCGTGTCTCAGCGCTACTCGCAGAAGCGGGGATCGGAACCGGGGAGCGGTTCGTGATCATTCATCCGGGAGGGGGTCGCGACGGGGCCGACGCAAAGGCGCTCGCAAAGAGATGGCCAGCGTCTTACTACGGCCGGGTCGCGGCTGAACTGGCACATGTGCCGGGCCTGCGCGTCGTGGTGACCGGCGTTCCGTCCGAGCGGCCGCTTTCGGATGAGATGAGGAACAGCGGTGCGAGCGGGTTCGCTGACCTCATGGGCCTGACCACGCTGGGCCAGTTCGCGGTCCTGGCGCGGCGAGCGGCGCTCGTGATCGGCAACGACTGTGGCGCAATTCACGTGGCGTCCGCCGCCGGCGCGCCCACGATAGTCATATTCGGACCATCCGATCCAGTCGGATTCAGGCCCCTCGGCCAACGGGTTTGCGTACTCCGGAACAGTTCGGATTGCCCACCCTGCTACTACTGGTTCGAGAAGATGCCATGCCCGCGCGGGTATGGTTGCATCCGGGGTGTGACACCCGACGCGGTCGTCGCGTGCGCGAAAAACATGTTGAACCTTCCAGCGCACGACCCGGCAGCGCCGCCCGGCCACGACGATGTGGAAGTGAGCATCGGCATCACGACGTGGAACCGGCGAGATCTTGTTCTCGCGTGCCTCGCCTCGATCTACCGGCATCCTCCATCGGTGCCGTTCGAGGTGATCGTTGTTGACAACGCGTCGGCGGATGGCACCGCGGACGCTGTCGGGCAGCAGTTTCCGCAGGTGCGCCTCGTGCGGAACCGGGAAAACCGCGGCTGGACCGGGGGCTGCAATCAGGTGGCCGCACTCTCCCGGGGACGGTACGTCGTCCTGCTCAACGAGGACACGACCGTGGAGGGAGATGCCTTCGGTGCCCTTGCGCGCTCGATGGCGCGCTGGCCTCGCGCGGGTATAGCCGCGCCACGGCTTGTCTGGCCCGACGGCACTCGTCAGCCTTCCTGCAGGCCTTTTCCCGACCCGGTGAGTCTTTTCCTCAGGGGCACGGGCCTCGGTCGAACGATCGGACGGCAACGCCTCGCCCGATACCTCGGCCAAGATATTGACCTTGGTGAGCCCCGCAGAGTGGATTGGGCGCTAGGCGCCTGCCTCATGGTCAAGCGCGAGGTGTTCGAACGGGTCGGGCTCCTGGACGAGCGGCTGAGTTATCACGATGACACCGACTTCTGTTACAGAGCGCGCAGGGCGGGCTACGAGGTGGTCTTCTTCCCGGAGGTCACGGTCGTTCATCACTACCAGCGGCGCAGCGCACGCTCCTGGCTCTCGGCCGCGAGGTGGAAACACATTTTGAGCATCGCGAGGTTGTTCATGAAGCACGGCGTAGCGATGCGCGACACACCCACTGGTCGCCAAGAAGGCTGCGGAGACGTCCGGTGGGCTATCGCTTCCAGAGGCGGGCGCACTCATGACTGAGGGAACGGCGGAGTCATCGGCGGGATTGGACGCACGGCTCGGCGAATCCGGTTGTGGTCCAGCGCGGGCCGAGGCGATGGATCTGGCTTATCCCGTGATACTCCGCTGGCGGGGAGCGGCCCTTCTCGTCGCGGACGTCATGGCTGTTCTGGCTGCTTTTCTCTTCGCCTACTGTCTGCGGTTCGGGTTGGGTTTCGTGGGCTGGTCGGGACCCGGGGCGGACATTGTCGCGTACCTCCGCGGTGCACTCCTTCTTGCTGTCGCATGGGTCTTCTTCATCTGGCAAGACAGTGGCTACGAAAGCGGCCTCCGTGGAGTCGCCTCTCCGGTCGTTCGCGGGAGGTCGGTCCTGGTCGCAGGCTTCAAGGCGATGGCGGCGCTCTTGGCAATATCGTTTCTGTACCGGGGTTTGCCCATGTCGCGGTCCGTTTACTTGATGACTGGCGCGATGGGGATGGTGGGGATGCTGCTCCTCCGCGTCCTGTGGCGCGAACTGGATCGCGATCTCGCCAGACACGGCCTCGGGATCCGGCAAATCGTTGTGGCAGGGGCCGATCCCCAGGCGCTGGATTTCGCGGAGCGCCTGGAGAAGATCGGCGGCAGCGTGCGCATCACGGGGTTCATCGCCGACCGGGCTCATGCTAGCTCGAATGGAAAGGCAGGGCCTCTGCTGGGGCACCTGGGCGACATCGAGGCCGTTTACGAACGTTGCCATTTCGACGATCTGGTGCTCTCGGCAGCGGCTCTGGACGCCACGGAGGTTCAGAGCCGGGCGAAGGTCATCGAACTGGTGAACTTCTGCGAGGCGCGCGGCATCGGTCTTTACACGCTGCCGAACGTGTTCAGCGTTGCCGTGGAGCGGCGCGATGTCGCCTCGCTCTCTGGCGTGCCTCTGGTGATGATGCGCGATGCCGCGCTTCACCCTGCATACGGGATCGTGAAGCGCGCCATGGACGTGGCCATCGCGGCCACGCTCCTCGTCGTGGGACTCCCATTGTGGCTACTCATCGCTCTCTGCATCCGGCTGACGAGCGACGGCCCGGTCTTCTTCACGCAGGTGCGGGCGGGGCTGCACGGGCGTCCCTTCAAAATGTACAAGTTTCGCTCCATGGTCGTTGACGCAGAGGCCAGGCTGAAGGATCTCGTTGATTTCGACAAACTGAAGGTGCCCGGGTTCAAACTGAAAAACGATCCTCGTGTGACTCCTGTCGGGCGCATATTGCGCCGGACGAGCCTGGACGAGATACCGCAGTTGCTGAATGTGCTGAAGGGCGAGATGAGCCTTGTCGGGCCAAGGCCGGAGTTGCCCGACCTCGTGGCGCGGTATGATGCGTGGCAGCGCCGCCGACTCAAGGCGAAGCCCGGGATGACCGGCTACCAGCAGGTCATGGCGCGCGGCCAGCCGCTCGCCGCCGTCCTGGAATACGATCTCATCTACATCAAACATCAGAGCCTCCTGCTCGACCTGTACATCATGTTCAGGACAGTCTACGTCGTGATCAGGGGCAGCGGCATCACACATTGAGCCAGGGCCTTTTCAAGTGGGGGGTCATCGCGTCGCCACTCGCGCTGTGGGCCGGATTCGTCTCCGGCTGCGCGAGCGCTCCCCCGCCTGCTGCATCGGGCCAGTACGTTGCGCTTCGCGCGGGTTGCCTCGATGCAAGAACGGCAGCGCTGATCGTCAGGGAGGCGGAGGGGACCATCGAGGAGGTTTCGGATTTCCTCGCGCTGCCCCCGCCACAAGGTCACGTCACGGTCTTCGCGTTCAGGTCCCGGCTGGCATTGACGCTATGGCTGCTCCGGAACTGTCCACGCCGGTGGTATGCTGGGGCGGCATGTTTCGAGACGCACGAAGGATTCCACGTGGCGATACCGTTGTCCGGGGAAGAGAAAGAGTCGCTTCGGTACCTTCGCCACGAGATGGCGCATTACGTCATCGCATCGCGATTCTGCGACGTTCCTCCGTGGCTGGACGAGGGCCTCGCGCAGATATTCGAGACGCGCCCAGGGGAGGGAGATAGCGCGGGGAGAATCCGGAGCAGCCTCGCACGGTCGCCGGATTGGGTGCTCGATGGAATCGTCTCGATTCCACCGGGACGCAGACTGACCCGACGCCAGTACGAAATAGCGCGCTCCGTGGCGTTGTTCATCGTGACGCGGTTTCCCGATGCGTCAGGAAGGATCAAGGGCTATCTGGAAACGGTCACCCGCTCTCGCGACCCTTCTGTCCAGTTTGCCGAGTGGTTCGAGCGCGCGCCGGCCGACTGGGAACCTGCATGGCGCGAGTTCGTGTCGAGAGAAGGCTCGCGGTAATGATGACGCATCTGGCAAGGCGACCTTTGGGGCATCGGCGTTCGGAGGTGCGGTGCACTGCATCGCGGATAGAATACTGCCTCACCACGGGGGCCGCAGCATGCACGGGATGGGTTTGCAGACCCGATCCGCTGCCTGCGCCTGGTTTTGCCGCGTGCATATCCGCACGACAACGAGGTCAGCCATCGGGATTTGCCCGGGATGAGTCGAGGCATGTTCGAGAGTTCCGCGTCCCCGTCTCGATCGCCGAGCAATGCAGGGCGATGATGTTTTCGAGTTTCGCGCTGTTGTCAATCTCGCCGGACGATCCGAGAAAATAGCCGGGGGATGCGACCGCCACGGCGTTGCGACAGGCCTCTCTCACCTGTTCGGGCTCCGCGAAGGCGAGGAGGTTCATGTCTATTCCGCCCGCGAGGAATAACTTGTTTCCGTACTTCGCCCTTATCTCCTGCAGGTTCATTCCTGCGGCGGTCTCGATGGGATTCAAACCGTCAATGCCAGCCTCGATGAGGTCGTCCATGACGTCCATCAGGTATCCGTCCGAGTGAAACAGGCACTTGAAGCCGTGCTCGTGCCAGGCGTCGTTGATTCGACGCAGGCGCGGAAAGAACTCTTTTCTCAGGAATTCCGGCGAGTGAAGAAGGCGCCCTTTGTTGGCTATGTCGCCGAAGGTGAGAACAGCGGGCGACAGTGTCAGATCCGCGATGGCGTGGCACAGGGCTATGTTCTGCTGGGTCATGGCCTCCAGGGCCTCAGAGATGAAACCGGGGTGATCCGCCTGAATGTAGCAGAAGGTCTCGAACCCCAACCTGAGGCGCAGCGCATCCAGTCCGGTACCCTGCTGCGTGAGCAGATTGACGGTGTCACCGATGGCTTCCTGGATGGCCAGAAACTTGCGTCTATGCTCGTCTCTTCTTGGACCGGGGCACCGGATGATCTCCCTGGTGTCCTGCCTTATCCTCGCGATCCACCTCTTGAGGAACTCTATCGCGCCTTTCTCATCGACGAAGGGGCGCTCGACAATCCACGTCGTGTGTTCGTGCACACTGTCGTGCCAGATGAAACCGAGTTCGTCGGAACGATCGCTCTCTTCCAACGGGCCGATGGAGACCTGGCGGGTCATGTCCAGGAGGTTACGGATGGCCTTGCCGAGTATCCGCATCATCGCGGGCTCCGTGCCTGGCGCGCTGGAACGAGCGGGCAGCCTCTCCCCGGCGAAGTGTTCGACCGCTGCTTCGCAGTAAAGCAGGTCGTATATCGGAACGCGGTCTGTCTCCTCGAAGGACATGGTGCGTTCCACTCGCTCTCTCTTGGTCATTTGACGCGGCAAGCAGGGGGCTCCTTCAATGGTTCCGGCTATTCGGCTCGCTCACCGGGGGATGAGGACAGCGTCTGCGGGAGTTCGGTCGGGGCACTGGCCTGACCGGCAAGCGCGCAATATTCCTTGAGGAGTTGAACGTACAGCGCATAGTCGTTCAAAGAAACCTCGGGGGGAGTCTGGTGATCCACACCCACAAGGAATCCACCACTCCGCATCACTGGCAGGAGCCTCTCGAATTCCGCCCGGATCGCGGCTTCGCCACGGTGCATCACGGTCTTGTCAAAGCCGCCCACAAGCCTGAGCCTCGGATATTTTCGACGTATTCGCGCCACGTCGTTACCGGCTTGCCTTTCTATCGGCAGGAATCCATCGATTCCCACTTCGAGAAACCACGGGATTATGTCTTCCACGAAGCCATCCGTGTCAACGAAGCAAGGCACACCGCATTTCTTCAATGGCGAAAGGACGAGCCGATAATAGGGCGCGAGGAACTCGTCGAACTGCTGTCGGGAGATCATGGCGCCGTGATTGTACGACATGTCCTCGGAGATATAGACCAGATCGGGGACGCAACGCGACATAACGTAGTTCGCGCACCGCAGGTTGAACTGCAGCAGGTCTTGATTCATGCGATGCATGAGCGCCGGCTGGTCATAGAATGCATAGAGGTGCTTTTCGATGCCGAAGAGTACTCGCGGAAACCAGAAGAACCCTAACAGGGATATCCACAGGACGGTGTCGCCGGCGGTCTGCTCCCGAATGTCCTCCGAAAAACGTGCCGAGTCGACCGCTTCTTCCGGGTCGGGATAGAGGTGTTGCAGAAAGGCCTCGTAGTCCGACTCGCTTTCCACGAGTCCGGCGCCGTGGTGGTGTGGCCTGGGAGCAGTGGTCCGTACAGGCGAGATGATGTGCAAAGCGTGGCGGTCCAACTGGAACCAGTCTCGCGGATCCACATTCTCGGGTAGCCCCTCGCGTCGCCACCGCTCGAGTGTGAGTTTCCAATAGGGTGCCCACTCGAGACAGGGCAATCGGTCAACGGGCCCGAAGTTCATGACGGATCTGAATCGTTCTCGCGGCGTCAAAATCGGGTTTCCTCTGGAGAAGGGATTGGACCTCTCGGAATCGCCGTGGCCTGCTGCATCGCCCAGGCATGGCCCTGCTCGCTCGCTACGGCGCGTAAAGCACAGCCAGATCGTATGCATCCAGGAACAGATCAGCAGAGACTTCGACACTGCCGGCCGTGTTGGCGGTGTAGACGGTTGCCCCCGTGCCCGCTTCCAGGACCTTGGCGCCGCCAGCCAATTCCCACGGCGCCTGAACGCGTACGACGGCTGGTTGCGCGCTCAGGTTCACCACGGCCAAACGATCCTTGAACCATGCTGCCCAGATGTTCTTCGAGGGCGTCAACGTGCCTTTAAAGTCCCGCGGCGGGACGGCCGGCAGGGCAAGGTAAGCGCGTGCGAAGCGACGCAGCGAGTGCTCGTGCCCGTGTGTTCCCCCTTCCCAACTGAGTAGTGAAATCGTGTGAACATTGCTCTGTGCCAACGCCTCAACCAAGGGCTTGAAGAAGTGCCGCCCCCAGGGTGTCACGGTCGCTGCACCCCAGTGCGGCCTGGCGCGGCCGCCGAAAAGACTGCTCCCGAGTCTCGCGCCATGCTCTTCCCAGTACACCATGTACAACTCCACACCGTTTTTCAATGGAGCATAAAGTCGCTGAGTCTCCTGTGCGACGTCAATCCCCGTGTTCGCGTAGAAATCATCTTGGTCGGTTCCGCCCCACGGGCGGTCCGTAACAAATCGGTCCGCGCCCATGTACACCGTGCGCAAGAATCGGATGCCTTGATCGCCCACAAACAACTCCGGGTCGAAGCCATATGCGCGATAGAGTTCTCTGATGGACTGCCCCTCCTTGCGCCACAGTTGGAACCGGTCCCAGCCGATGCCAGGCAGATTCACGCGGATGACAAGGTCCCACTCGCGATTATACGACTGCACCAGGTCCCGGCAGCGCAACCAGAAGTCATGAATCCTTCTGCAGCGCCAGTCCATCCACGCCTTCCACGCATTCGCCCTCAGCCACTCGTACGCACCTGAACTGTCCAGAGGGAGGGGCAGGTTCGTGTCCGACCTGAACTGCTCCAGGTCCCACCTGCTGTAGCCAGTCTCGCTCCCGGTCCTCCTGACCCAGGCCGGGCCTCTGTTGAAGCACGACCCGATTTCGGCGTAGACACGAAAACCGACGCCTGTGACACGGCTGTTATCCTTGAACATCTCGCACATCTCCCGGAGCAGGCCGAGGAGAATCGCCTGGGTGTCCGGGTGGAGTGGGTCGAGATTGGGCCAGATCCACGTGACCGGATTGCCGTCTTTGTCAATGAGATAAGCGTCCTGCGAGAGATCCCCCTTGACCTTCAGGTTCGGGTGAGCAAGAAGCGGGGGAATTGCGGGGACGGCTAGCAAGCCGAGGGACGTCGCCCAGTTGAGAAGATCCGGATAGATAAAGGGCCCTGCGCCCCCCGGAAAATATCGCGAAGCGTCGTAATATGCCAGTGTGGTAGCATCGTTTCCGTCCGCCAGGTACGGCATGAACCCGCTCGATCCGACGAATCGGAGATAGTGGGCATAGTCGGCCACACAGTTTTTCCTTTCTGCCTCAGACAGTCGCGTCCAGTCCGCGACGTTTGACCGAAGCCGAAAGACATACAGCGGGGCGTTTTGCGAGATGAGGAGCGTTCTTCTGGCCTCATCGCGCGGATAAGCAATGGCCACGGGGTGTTCCCAGAGAGGCTCGGCCACGCGGTACAGCCAGATGCGCGAGACAGCCGCGCCGTTGCCGGGGTCGAAATGCAACTCCTTCGGCACGTGGCTGATGCTGATCCGGAAATCGGGCGTTTTCGGATAAAGCATCATGAATTGGCAATATGGCTCTCCGTCGCACGGGAGATCGCGTCCAGTGTAGGAACCCACGCCGATGCCATAAAGGTAGTTCGAGAGTTCTCCTTCCGGCGGCTGCAGTCGGATCACGGCGTACCGTTCCCGGTCGTTGGGCATTTCCGCCACAAGGACATGGGGCTGGAGGACATGGTCCGTGTGCAGGACATACGAGAAGTAAGAAAGGTCCTTGCGATTGGACGTCACCCGATATGCGCGTCCGCGGATTTCCATGATCCGGGCTCGCCCTTCTGTGACGGGATCGTTCACGTAGCCGTGGCTTTCCTGCGTGCAGTCAATGTAGTCCACGGGAAGGAGGACCACCGGCGAGGACGCAAGACCATATCTGCGAACTCTTGAAAGAACAAGCGCGTCGGGAGGGGGAGACGGTACGTGTTCATCCACGCTGGCCCAGTACTCCCCATCGCCACCTGAAATGGGCGTCAGGTGCACCCCATCATACACCAGCGCATCGCCCTCCAGGTGCCACATGTGCTTCCGCCCGCGCTCATCCACCAGGCTTCCACTCGATCCGGTAAAGTACTCGACCCGCGACGGACTCGCGGAGAAGACCGACGGAGGAGGCGGAGCAATTGTTCTGGGCCCTTCTTGCACAACTGGAACATCGCGAGGAAGCCTGTAAGGCTCGTGCGGCGCTCCGGCCGGCGTCCATATCTGTAGATTCCGTACTTTCAACACGGCCAGCGGCATTGCGCGAATGAAGATCCCGCCACTCCCCTCCGGCAGGGAATCGCTGAATAGAGCCGGCCGATCGTCTATGGAAAGAGCGCACTCGTTACCTACCCAGGACAAGATGAGTTTCTGCCATGACCCGGGGCGGATGGGAGAATCCACCACCTCCGCCTCTAGCGCCCTGCCACGAGCAAGCAAACTTAGCGCGGATGTGGACGCGCTCAGCACCGACCCATTCTCCTCCTCTTCGCACGTGCGAATGCCGATCTGCACGGCTCCATCGCCTTCCAGGAGGAATTCGAACTGCACCCTGCCGTCCTGCATGACCAGGTACGGAATATACAGCGTGTTTATCTCCGAGAAGGTCCCCAGTGCCGAGCGCGTGCCCGACAGCGTCAGGCACTTTTCCGTTAGCCACTTCTTGTCGCCCCAGAGTGCATTTGCCGACCGCAAAGCGGCATCCGGTCCGAACTGGTGCAGGTCGCTGCCAAACGTCTCCGAAAAGACCGACTCCATGGGAACAGTATGAAGCCTTGAAACGCTATCGCTCCAGGGGGCTCCCTCGGTGAAACCGACGATCCCCATCGTCAAGAGGAGACATCGCAAGACCGTGAGAATGTGCTGTTTCAATGGGCGACCCTCGCTTCCTCCCGGGTGTCCTGCGTGGCAGAATCACCTTTGACTGGGATAAGCCGGGCCCCACGTGCGGAGCATGCGTTGGGGCCGTCCGGAATCGAATGGGGCGAGACAAAGGCGTTGGCCAGACCCGTTCCCGACGGACGCCAGTTCGTGCGCTGGAACCGGAACGACGCGGCGACCGCCGCCGAGACTACTCCACCAGACCCCGCTTGGGCAGGTGTCAGTCGCACTGAACCTCGCTCTTTGACCGCACTGGCTAACCCCGGTACTGGTACTCAAGGGTTGGTGAACTTGAAGCCGCTGAAATAAAAATTGATCTCTTGACCGGACTCGAATCCGGCTGCCTTGTACCACGATTCCGCAACGTAGAAGTAAGCCATCTCGAGGGCACCGCCTGCGCCCGGCTGTTTCAGTGATATGGTATTCTTCACCCAGGTGTTCAACCTCGCCTTGATGGGAATGTCGAGGCCCTTCTCCGCTCCTTTGAAGCGCAGTCCGAGCTTCATGGCCGGTTCAGGGAGGGGGAGCGTCTGACCCGCAACTGCGCCCTGCTGCTGACCCTGCGCCTCTGCATCCCCTATGGAGACATAGACCCAGCCTTCCAGAGTGGTGTATCCGGAAACGTCAAGCCCATCGGGGTACTTCAAGGTACATCCGGGCCAGCCCAGCGGATATTTCGGATTTGTGCCATGCTCGTAGTCGAGTACAATCTTGAGCCGAGTGGCGGGACCGTCCTTCTCCATGGTGCTGGCGAGGACCTGGGCCTCCAGTCCCTCGGGGCGCGCCTTTTGCAGTTCCCAACGAAGTTGTTCATCGGTTCCCATGGCCAAGGAGGCCAGGCTGACTGCGACGACGAACGCCAGCACCGCCCGGAAGTTTCTTGTGATCATTGCAGCCTCCCTCTATCCTGCTGGGAAAGAACCCCGGCCGTGGAGCCTGTTCCGGTTCACGTGGGTGGTATGGCTGGATGTCTTCACGGCGCGTCTATGCCTGCCGCGACGTCGAGAACGTGCCACATGTTCTGACCGCAGCGCTCGTACGTCGCAGCGGAAGTCAGGTTCCATGTGCCGTTCAAGAACTGGTAGTCTCTCAGCCCGTTGAATTGGAGCGCGTTGTAGCCGCGAAAGATACAATTGTTGTTGGGAGACGCATCCGATGGCGGAAACCACCACATGAGCCTCTGATCAGGGTCGCCGTACCACCGGGCGCTCCAATCGCCGTAAAGGACATTGTAACCATCTCGATGGGCGTATGCACCGTCGCCCGGGCGAAGTCGCCCGTCCGGGTGTTGCGGCAGCCGTGAAAAGGAATCGGACACCAATGCTCTGCCGCCGAGTTGCTTGGACGTCTTGAAGATTGGACCACCCGCGCTCACCGCAACCTTGGGCTTGAGATACCGTGGATATACCTGATAATCGTTCCCCGGCGGGTATGGCCTCGCGGGCGCAGGGATGGAGTCGTCAATATCGAACGGAGCACCGGAGTTGCTCAACTTGATCGTCTTGTTGTCGTTGCCTGGCATGAATACGCATGGCACGTTACGGTAATTGTAACTGCCCTGAACGCACATGTAGGCCTCGGCATCCCACGAGAAGGTCAGCCTCATCCAACTCCAGTTGCCGTGAGAGAGCGTATTCCTGTCGAATCCGCCTCCCCGCTGCAGGCGGGAAAGATTATGGGCGGCACAGAAAGGAGGATTCGTGTATGCCGCGGTAACTGCATCGGAGTCGGCGACGCGCCCGCTACAGCCTGGCATGTTCTCGGCGGCGGAAGGACAGAAGAACGTGCGTGCATCGGGCGCGTAGCCCCCATCCACCAGATACCCAAGGCCGACCGGCGCCATGGAGAAAATGCCCGGTGTTGGCGCCGGATATTGGTTCTTCCAGAGAGGCCACCAGTTATACGTGTACTTTCCGGTGATGCCCGGGTATCCGGAATAGATGGTCCTGTAGAAAGCGGGATACCAGGAATAGATCCAGGACTCATCCATTCCGCTCGGGACGCTACCCCCTGACTCCATGTGTGGACCGGTCGCCACGGTCTGATTCGTTCGTGGATCGACAACGATCCCGGTATCGAGCGAGCCGTATGCGTAAGCACGCTGATAGGCGATGCCTGTTTGGTCGAAGTAGTTGCGGGTGCCCCCGTATGCAGCCCAGCACGGGAAATACCCGCCATAGTCGGTCGTGTAACTCTCGAGCCCCATTGACATCTGCTTGAGGTTGCTCAAGCATGCTGTCCGGCGAGCCTTTTCCCTCGCCGCGGAAAGCGCCGGCAGCAAGAGTCCGGCCAGTATCGCAACAACGGCCACAACTACCAATAGCTCTATGAGGGTGAACGCTCGCACCAAGGTCGCCATCATGCTCTGAGCAACGTTTCTGACTCGCAGCCACATGGCCTTTCCTCCTCCTTCGCAACCCCCGGACACCATCGCGCGGCTACACGTCACACATCACCCTTTGTTCGGTCGGGTTCCGCACCTTGCATTTTCCCCGTGTGCCTCACCTCCATGTCCGAGCCTTCTGAACTCGACACGTCTCCTTCCCTTCCGGGGGCCACTCAATACATGAGATTCCCGGGCCCACTCCCGACGAATCTTATACCGTACCTATACGTATATGTCAAGTATAATACCATCGGCATCTGCGCTGCCTCTTCTCCTTGATTTACATGAGGTTACAAGTGGTATGCCCGCTTGCAAGCAAAGCGCGTTGACTTGCCTCCACATATATGCTATGAGTTGTTATACATCACTTGCGCTATGTCCACCTGAGAGTTGGAGTGCCAGGAATGATAAATGCCATCAAACTTCGACGCAGCGGGTTCGATCCACTGTACGTTCAGATCGAGGAGGAGATCGAGCGGCGGATCGAGCGACGCGATTTGCAACCCGGCGCTTTTCTGCCGCCGGAGCACCGCATGGCTGGCATGCTCAAGGTGCACCGTAACACCGTCCGCGCTGCTTACGAACGGCTCAAGATGAAAGGGTTGGTCGTCGCAGAGCAGGGCCGCGGCTGGCGCGTGGCGCCGACGCCGGCGCAGCGAATCATGGAGATCGGCTTCCTCGCGGCCGGGCTCCAGCACCACGTGGCGTTGCCAGCCTATCGCCGGACCCTGGATGCCCTGACGCTGGAGGCGCATCAGCGAGACCTGGACGTGGTGAGTTTCCTCATTTGCGACAACGAGGAGGACATCGTGCGCGCATTGCAGCGGCGCCGACTGAGCGCGCTGGTCGTAGCGGGCCACGTCATCAGTCAAAAGATCTGGCAGGCGGTGATGGCTCTCCCCTGTCGCCGGATCGCTCTGGACCCCTACCCCGACAATCCCTGCACGCACTACGTTATCACCGATCACCGCGAAGGGGGGCGTATGGCGGCCGAAAGGCTCCTGGAAAGTGGACATGACCGGTTTGTCCTGGTCATGCCTTATTCAGAGAAGGGATGGGTGTTCAGAGGGTTTGACGAACGGCGCGAGGGATTCTTGAACGCGTTGCACGAGGCCGAAGTCCCATCTCGCCACGTCCTGGAACTGTACCCTGACGTCTCCAACCCGGCGACGATTCCGCCGGTCGCGCGGCAGATCGTGGAGTTCGGAGAAGGCGTGGGCGTTTTCTGCACGCTGGACCGGCTCGCCCTGCGCCTGATACGCTGTCTCCAGGACCTGGGAAAGAACTTGCCGGACGACCTGTCCCTTATCGGGTTTGACGGCGACCCGGAGGGACAACACCAGCATCCGACGCTTGCAACCTTCGCGCATCCCGTGCAGGCCATTGCGAGGCATGTCGTGGACCTTACCCTCTCGCAGCCCGCCAACGGTCTCATCGGACCGGGCGAGATAAGGATTCCACCCATTTTCCAGCCCGGCGAAACGCTCAGGGAAAGCCGGACGGCTGCGGCGGCCGGCAACTGAGCCGGTCTTCGGTGGCGTCCACGACGGGCTGACAGGTCATGGCGTGTGGCCAACCGCTCGCCGCGATACTCGCAACGACCTTGTCCACATCGAGCATCGGAGCCTTCTGTGCTCGACCTCTACATCATCTTCACTACCAGCGGAGCGTCATCTGGAGGTGCGTTGGACCCCCGCGCGGATTTACTCCCGGATGCGAAGGATGAACGTCCGCCACGGATCACCGGGGGTCAGCGGAACCGATACCGCAGCCACTGCCATGTCGTCGGAACCGCCGTAGTTGGGCGCATATGGATTGTAGCGATAGTGAGGCCACTCGAATGCGGAGCCAGGAGGTAAATCCAGGCGCCATCCCTCGCCCATTATCCATCGCTCCGATCCGGAGTTCTCGCTGGCCCAGTCCTGGACGTAGGATTGGCGAAGGTCCAGCGTGAGCGGCGCTGCTTCGAGGGATGAGACGAGCCGCTGTCCCGGGCGCAGCGGCATGGTGAATCCGCCGCGCATGGCCTGGCAGTCGCCGCCCCCGGCGCGCATGGAGATCTCGATCGCGCTCGGGTCGAGTATCCGCACGCGCAGTTCGCACGCGACCCGTCCGTAGCGATAGAGGGCTGAGTCGGCATCTCCGCCAGCGGAGAGGTCTGCCGCTTCCGCCTGGACCCATCGTTCTCGCCCCTGAAGCATGGAGAATGTGCTGCACTGCGGATGGAACTTGGAGTTTCCGCCTCCGATGATGAGGCCAACCGACCGGTGCCATATTGATAGGTAGTTCTGCCGGTCGAGGCGGAAGCGCGCCCTGAAGGACTCCGCGAGGCTATTCTCCGAATGAAGGTAACCGCTCAGGCACAGGAACCACGGCCCTGCTTGTCTGACGATCGCACGACCGCGGAAATTGGTCGCGAACTCCGCCTCCTGTGGCATGGGGGCTTCGTCAACAGCCCCGGGGCTGCACAGCGCCGCGGCGGCGAGGTGGGGAAGGTAGTTGAGAATGCTCTTGGCCTGCCGGCTGCACTCCAGGAGAAACCGGGAATAGCGTCGCCCGCGCGGGAACGGCAGGAATCCCGGCAGGCCCATGAGCGGTACCACGTCACGGTACGACACGCGCCCGTCAATGGTCTCGACAGGCCGTCCATCCGGGTAGGTGAAATGGAGGTGGAAGTCGAGTGCTCGCTCGAGCGCCGGAAGGATGGATGCGTCACGCGTGAAGTCATAGTACAGTCCGAGCGCGTGCACGTAAACCATGTTGTACGCGGTGGACGGGCCACCCTCGGACCAGTAGCCGTCCGGATCCTGGTGATGCGCAGCCGCGAGGATGTGCGCCGACCCGGCCCGCACCCAGTCGGACATGTCGAACGTCTGGCCTGCCCTGACGAGGCCCATCGCGTTCCACGTGGAGATGTTGTGAGCGCGCTGGGCCGTTTGAATCTGCCGGGCGATGCCGGCGTAGGCGAGTCGCAGCCCGTTTTCCCATCGTGCCCGGCGTGGGTCGTCGAGGTGAGGGCGCAGAAGGCGGAACGTTTCCAGCCAGTGGTACATTGACCAGGGCATATACAACTTGCCCCACCGACTGCCATCGGGCTTGACGAACTCTACCCTGCCCTCGTCGTCCTGTGCGTCGCGAAGCGCATCCCCGCCGCGGCACGCGAGTTCCAGCATGCGTGCGTCACCGTGGCATGGGTTCTCTGTGGATTCGGTCACGTACAGGAGCGCCAACGCGAGGATGGCGTCCTGGTTGGTGACGGCCCACCCTCCCCCGGGCGCGAGGAAGCGGCCGGTGGGATGGTCGAATACCTCGATCGCCTCGCGAGCGGACTCGGCCAGCCTGCCCAGCATCAGGCGTCGCAGTTGCATGGCTTGTTCCGGACGGGTCGGGTCTTGGGTTTTCAGAAGACGGGCCGCACAACGCGCATGAAGCGGCATGCATTCCTGGCGCCGAGGGTCGCTCCGGCGCGGTCCGCACCCACCACGATTATCCATACGCGGTCCCCGAGGCGAACCTCCCGTATCGCGTAACCGCCGGCCGGAGGATAACTGTCGGTGATGCCGAGGTCAAGCGCGGTGGGGGACAATCGCCGGATGGAGTCGGCTTCTTCGCGGCTGATCACCGCGATCGCGTTATCTCGGCTCGCAAGTGCGGCATCCAGTCCAGTCGTTCGAGTCTTTCCCGGACCTATGCGCCTGTCGAGGTGATCTCGGATTGCATTTGCGGCCTCTTCCAGTCCCCGGCCGAAAGCGATCGTGAACTGCGCGGTGCCGTCGCGAGCGATAGTCGTCTCGCCCCACTTGACCGTGGCGCCGCGCGGCGGCACCCTGTCGCGGTATCGGAGAATGAGGTTTAGCAGCGCCGACTTCGCAGTCCGGAACGCGTGGGTATCGAGCGTGATGCAGTCGAGCGCATCCCCCTCCGTGGACTTCTGGTATTCGAAACGCACGAGACTATCCTCGCGCTTGCCTGCGATCCTCTCGAGTTCGTCCCTCGCCTGTCTGCCGATGTCAGCGGTGTCCGGCCGCGACTCGAGCGCTCGCACCAGGTCCAGGGCCATCAGGTAGTAGTTCGCGTCCTCCAGGCCGTCGCGACAGCCCTCCCATGCGCCGGAGGTCTTTGGACCGTTGACATCGTCGGGGAATATGACGGCCGCCGCCGGGCTCCAGCGCCAGTATTCCTGTATCCAGACGGAATCCAGTTCGAAGAAGACGGGCCACCATCCCGCCCATCGTCGCATGAACTCGTATCGCCGCCAGAAGTTGGCGCTGGAACAGTAAGTCTCCACCCAGTCGGAAGGCTCGATGAAGCCGTTGCGCCGCGCCTGGCCAAGCAGAACGTCGTTGAGGGAGCCTATGATCCAGTAGTCGCTCTGCTCGGCGAGCATCTTCAGGTACACGGGATTGGCGAGCGTGCCGAGGGAGGTGGTCACGCCGGTCGCGTAGCCGATGGCTTTCGCCTCGCGCGCCTTCTGGACCCAGAGCGGGAAGCGATCGAAGGGTATCTCGTCGTCAATGGTCGCGGCGATGTGGCGGAATCCCTTTTCGCGCAGATAAGCGACTGTCTCCCCGAGAAGCCAGCGGCGGATGCGGCCGTGTTCCTCCGATTCGGGCGCGAGTTTCTCGTTGCCGGAGATGAGCCGGCTGACCTGTATGAAGTTCGCATCGTAGGTCCGGATATTACCGAGCGTCGTCCGGTAGAGATACTGGTCATATTCCAGGGCGAGGTTGATCATTGGATCCCAGTAGGAGAGGTCGAGGGCTGGCAGTTCCTGCCCGCGGAACTTTTCGGGCGATCGCCGGATCGCATCGAGAAGCGGCTCGCCCGAATCCCGAATGCGTATGCGGCGAGGATCCATGCCCGGAGCGTTCCTTCCGTAGGCGACGAGCGCCCTGATGCCGTGCGAGCGCATATCCGCGGCGTAGCGACGCCCCTTCGCCTCGTCCCACTCCATCTCCGGCCACGTGCCGGAGGCGGCAAGGTAGTTGAACAGGCTGTTGGGACTGAACGAGATCAGTAGGTCCTCGGGCATCGCCACGGGAAGGACCTTGACAGCGAGTTCGAGTTCGCGAGGCTCCGCATCCTGCGGTTCCAGCCGAATCGTCGTTGTGTAATCCCCAGGGGCGAGGCCGGACGTGTCGAGAAGTGCCCAGAACCACGCATCTTCGCCGGCCCTCGTCGGCAAGACCGGCGAGTCCAGGAGTTTCTGGCCGATGTAGGTTTTACCCCATATTTCCTGGGGGACGAGCTCCGCGGCGGTCAGGCGGATGGCGCCGGGCGGAAGCGTACCCCCGACGACGCGCAGCGAGACGTCGCCGATCTGTTTCAGACAGTGGACGCCGAAGTTGAGCGACTCGCGCTCGCCTGTCCCCATATCAATGGAGAAACTGCGCAGAGAGGAACCTGCGTCCGGGCCGAACTCCTGGAACACCATGTAGCCCGCCCGCTGGTCGTCGGCCCCAGGCTTCAGGACGCAGAGTTCCTTCTTCTGCCAGCCAGGGATTGGTTCGACCGGGTCCTGGCTGCGCCACGCAATCTTGCGCTGATACCCCGCGAGGGCTGCGGCCGGAGGATGGCCAACCGTGAATACCTCCTCGTAGCGGCCCAGGGGTTCATTCTCATCTGCCTGAACCGTGACATCGAGGACGTACGCGCCGTCTTCGCGGGCCTGCCAGGTCCACGGCCGCTCCACCGTCTCGCAAACCGCGATATCGCCAAGGTCAACGGTGTCCGATGCGACGGGGTCCTCTCGCCCGACGGGTCTCACGGTCAGGTTCAGTTTGACATTGCGAAGCGGGCGCCACACCGACTCGAGACGGTTCGTCGCGTGCACGATCCTGTTCGGGCGTTCCTCCACGACCGACTCGGCCACGTAGAATGGCGTGGCGTCTGAGTAGCCGGTGAACCCGTGCGCAATCACCAGATAGAGGGTGGTGGAATACCGGGTCCCCGGGGCGAGCGGGGCGAACATCCACTCGTACGTCGGTGCGACCTTGCTCGACGTCCATGTGTAATAGACCCTCACCTTGTCGCCGCCATAGACCACTGCCACGCCCCGCCGGTCCGTGACGTTCACGATGCCGTTCCATGGTGCGCCGAGGTTCGTGGACTCTCCAAAGCCACTGGTCGTCCGATGAACACCATCCGTCAGAGGCATCACGTACACGTCGGAGTCCGTGAAGTGACCCCCGCTCGGGCGTATGACGTTGCGGATCAGGGCCTTGCCGTGCTCCTCGTTGCTCGCGTTGGCGATCTGGTAGGTGACCTCGACGATGGGCCTGCCCGCGTACACGGTGATGCGTTTGGTGTACGTCACGTCGTCCTGCGTGGCGGAGAGTTCGACGGAACACGCTTCCGGGCTTTCCTGTACGACGCGGGCCGAATATGGGAGGACCGTTCGCCTGCCGTGGTCGTCGAAGAGGCCCCCATAGCCGCCCGTGCTGGGTGCCAGGTAGATGAGGTTCACGTATCCGCCCAGTTTGTCGATCCACTCGTAGGCCATCCCTCCCCGCTCGGGAACGAGACTGAGCCGGAAAAACTCGTTCTCCAGCGTCAAACTCTCGAGGGAGCGGCCCTCGAAGTGATATGTGCCCCTCGCGAGTTGAACGTTGGCGGATGCAACTGGCCCCACTGCGAGGAGGCAAGCGGATGCGACGGCGATTGCGATGATTGGCCGGTGCAAGAGGTTCATGCTATTTCTCCAGCAGCGATAACAACTGCGCCCGTGCGCGGCGGATGTCGTCGAGCGAGACGGCGCCAAAGGCCCGGTAATCCCATAGGTCACGATACTTCTTCAGGGTCAGGGGGAGGATTCCCTTGTCGTGTCCGACCAGCCCGAAACTGTACATCTCCGGGTCCCATTCACGCTTATCCCGGTCGGGGTATGCCTTCCGGTTCAACATGAGGTAAAGCTGCGCGTCGTCCAGAGCGTCGGCCAGGCCCTCACGTGCAGGGGTGGTATAAACCACGCCGTCGTCATAGAACACGACGCCTTCGCCGCGGCTGTGCCACATGCGGTAGGCCCACCAGCCCATGCCTTCCACGTTGTAGTATCCAGCGTACCAGCCGTAGGCGCGCGCGGCCGCGTAGCTATAGCGATATGTGTTGCTCCCCCCGCCGTAAAACCAGATCTCGTCGGTCCGGTCTATCAGGTCGGGTTCCCGGCCGACTATTGTGCGGAAGATGTCGAGCGACAGGAGTTGTATCTGCCACTGGTCGCTGTTGGGGTTTACCTGGCGAATCAACTCCGGGGTCTGCGGTATCTTCCCCGTCCAGGTGCAGTACGCCTTCCAGCCGGCCTTCTGCAAGAGGGAGGCCACGCGTTTGTATTCGTTCAACTTCTCGGGCGATATCTCATCCATGTGCTTCGCAAGGAGATGTTTCGCCCCCTGTGCCTCGAGGTACTCGCGGAACTCTCTCGCGAGCCAGAGCGCATAACGTTCGTACTCCGGGCTGTCCTCGCGGATCTCCCTGTTGAGCAACTCGGCGAAACTGCCAATGGGCCTCAAGATATTGGCAGGACCCATGAGCATGATGTATTCGGTCATGCCGTACTTGCGCGGAATTGCAAAGTATGGGTCGTAGTAGGAGAAGTCGATCTTCGGCAGCGTCTCCCGCGTGAGGAGGTCGGGGTTGTTCTTGAGCGCCGTCAAGAAGGGCTCTCCGTTGATCCTCACGGGAACGTAGAACGTGTAGGGATGAAGGTACACTTCCATTCCATGGAAGCCTGCCTCCTTCATGTCGGCGAAGTAGGCGTCGAATTGCGGCAACTTTGCCCCGTCGGCATTGGGGTCGCCCGTGAGGCTGTTGATGAAGCCGACTGCCCCGCTGTACGGGGAGAACCGAAGCAGGGGCTTGTCGGGCAGCGCCACGTTCCAAACCTTCATGGCGATGGGTACGGTATACGTCTGGCCCGACTCGTTCGAGACATTGAGGGCGCCCTTGTATTCTCCCGGTGCGACGCCGACGCTCGAAAACTTCAACCAGAACTCGCAAGTGACCAGTTTATCCGCCTGTACCCGTCCCTTGAAGGGTAAGAGTTTATGATAGTCGGCGCTTCGGCGAAAGAGTTGGGTCGCCTCGAAGACAGGGTCGCCAGACAGCGCGATGGTTATCCGTGCGTCCTTCATTGTGGTGACGAGGACCGGAAATCTTTCCTTCTCATCGCGCGCAAGGTCCAGGCGGATGGCATCGAGTTTGGCGCCCGGCAGGGGAAAGAGGAAGTCGAGCGACGGCACCCAGTTCGCGGTCGCAAAGCCGTCACCGAGGTCCTCTCGCTGCGACTCCTCCCATACGACCACGTCCGTCTGGAACCTGCGGGAGAGTTCTGTCTTCTTCTCCATGACCGTCAGCGGGGCAGCGGCTGCGGCCATATTCCGCAGCAGGGTGAGATACGCCTCGCCGTCCTTCGCGAAGCGGGCCACCTCCGCGGTGTTCATCCCCACGTAGAAGACCTTGCCCTTGCCATAGTCGTTCACGTGTATTCCGGCGAACGCTCCCCTTGCCTCTCCGCCGCCCACGAGCGGCGTGCCGCTTTTCAGATCGAGCAGGACGTGGGGAGCGTTAGCCCAGGTGTAGGTCTCCTTGTCGAGCGACTTCGTATAGGGCGCATCCCGCGTGAGTACGCGCACCTGCGCGTCAGAAGGTGGCGGCCCCCAACCGCCTGCGCCCAGGAAGGCCAGGGCTGAGATATCTCTTTTTCCACACAGGTCGAAGGGAACCTGTCCGGTAAGGAGGAGGCATCCTCCGCCCCTGACATATTCATCCACGGCTTCGATTTCTTCCGCCGACCAGGAACGCGGCGTCTTGCCGTCTGTCTGAAGGCTGCGGTCCGCGAGTATCACCAGCGCGTACCTGTGAAACTCCCTCGGGTCTGCGGCCGCGCCCAGGTGTTCGTGAACGAGGCCCGCCGGAACGAGGACCGATGTCGAGAAAACCAGCGTCTCCGCTTCGGTACCCGCCAGGGCTACGGGTCTCCTGGCGAGAGGCGACGGCCCTGCCCCACGGGTCGAAGAAGAAAGGCTTTCATTCGCGGCCCATGACGCCACACCCATTGCCACGGTCATCAGGATAGCCGACGAAAGCGACCGCGATCTCGCCATTATCTTCCCTCCTGTTGAAGAAACTGTTTCACAGGTGTGCTGGGCTAATCCGCGGCTTCCGGCACCTTGTCCGGGTCCTCGGTCTCGAGGGCAGGCTTGCGACTTTGGCCGCTCGCGGCCCGGCGCGTCTCCTCCGAGGGACCGGTCCATCCCGACACTCGGAACCAGGCCCAATCTCCCCATGTGACAGTTGTGACGTTGACGGCGAAGTGCTCCTCCTGGAAAATTCGACGCATCATCAGCCACCTTCGATCGAGCAACTTCGTGGCCTCGGCCCACTCTTCCGGGGTCAGTTTCCGCTCTCTCGCCAGATCGCGGAAGCGGTAGGTCTGCGCCTGAATGTCGGCCCAGTCCAACCCCACCCGGAGGAAGCCGATGCGCCTGCGTGCCGCGAGGTCGTCGCCCGAGTCCGCTTCGGCGGCGTCAAGGTATCCGCGAAGTTCGGCTACGACCTCGGGCGTATAGGGGTCGGTCTCGCCGGCGTCGCGCGCGTCGAACTTGTCCTTATCCCATTCGCGGGCGGAGACCTGGTCGGTAAGATCCTCTATGCGCATGAGGTAACGGTGCACGTGGCGCCATCCAGGGCCGAACCCCGACCGGCAGTAGTCCTCGACCAACGCATCCACATCGAGGTCCGGGTTCCAGTGGAGTTTGGCCAGGACGTAATAATTGAGCCCATTCGTCGCCCAGTTGTGGTGGCAGGAATCGAAATCGGTCCCGAGACAGCGATTGTGGGCGATGTGGCGGAAATCTTCCGCGAGTTTGTGAACGTAGATGAGCGGCGTGCCCTTCCTTCGGTTCCACTCCAGGAGGCCCGGTCGCCAGTAGAGCCTGGAGGCCGCCCTGGCCCATGCGTCCCAGTCGGCGAGGCCGCGACGGCGATGTTCATCCGTGTAGTATCCCAGACCGACGAAGCGGATCACGATGTTCGGGTGCAATCTCTCGCGGACCGGCGGGGCCTGATAAACGCTGTATGCAGAGCCACCAAAGAGCACGTCAGGATACTCGGCGGCAACCTTCTCTGCTATCGAGTTGTAGAAATGGACCATTCGGTCCGTGATGGAGACGTAGTCGAACCACACCGTCCTGCCCGTCGCGTGGTCGTAAGACCAGTTCTTCGTCGGACGTCCCTCTGGCGGATCGAGCGTCTTGCAGTCCGGGCACATGCACATGCCGACGGCGCCGCCGTCGTGGGTGCAGAGAGAAACGCTCCTCTGGTCCGGGTTCCGCCTCAGTTCCTCGATCTTCTCTCGCGCGATGGCTTCGATAAGTTCCCGGTTCGATTTGCATAGCCGCGGACGCCCGCCGGGCCGCTTCTCAGGCCCTGATCGCGTGAGCCGTCCAGTTGCATGGCAAACCACTCGGGGTGCTCTTCGAGGAACTTCAGCCACGTCTCCCGGGGCAGGATGGTGCCGTCGCCCATGCGGACGTTCAGCGTGCCGCCCATGCGGTGCCATTTCATCCAGTTCGGCGTCGTTGCGCGGGTCTTGGAGCCATCCGACCGCGCCCTGGCGAAATCCTCCTCCGTAAAACCCAGGCGCTCGAGCGCCGGCCCGTGGCGCGGCGCGTAGTAGTCCTCCCAGCGGATGATGCGTTGGCCCAGCGCGGGGGAGAAACCGATGTCGAGGCCGGACACCGCGATCGTCTGCATGCGCGGCACGACCTTCCCAGACTCGCCGGGCCAGAGATACCGCACGCCCAGAGCGTCCTCCAGGAACGTGGTCACGGCGTAGAGCGTGCCCGAGGGATCGGAAGGGGTCGCATCGTCGGTCCCGAGCAGGACGAGCGCATTCGGGAATGTCCTGATCACGATTCCACCCGGCCCAAGCCCTTCGATGCTCACGCCAATCCTGCGAGCAAGGTCGCTCTGCCCCAGGAGCACGAAATCGCCGTTGCCCCACGCACTGGAAGCCGGCACGGTTATCCGGCCATTCGCAATTTCCACCTTGCCCAGCTTGCCCTCGCCGAGCACTTCGAGTCGCGCGCCGGATATCTGAAAAACATGGTCGGCAAGGACGCTCGCCGCTTCCCGCGCAGCCGGCGACGGCTTATCGGCCATGACGATAACAGCGGCGGGCTGGCCTTCGCGCGCAATCGTGACCGCGCTTGCGCGACCGGCCAGGGGCCACGCAAAGAGAAGCGACAGCAGCGCCAGCGCGGCCAGTTCCTTGCGCGCAAGAAGTTTTCCGGCTCCGAGTGCCGTAGTTTCTTCCACCTCGAGCGAGTCTCCGCGATCGCCCCTCGTCGGGGCGGACACCGGGAACTCGATCTCGCCAAACAAGACGGGGGACGCAGACCGGATGCGTCCCCCGTCCGTTCACAACGAGCCACAACTCCTACCGCGCGTCAACGTCAACCCCGCTTGCGACGTCCATCTGGTGCCACACATCGTACGGCGACCACTGGAAGTTCACGTGTGTGATATCGTTCCGAAAGATGCTGGCAGCGTTCGAATGATTCCACTGCGTGTAGTTGTAGGCGAGGTGGTGATAGCCCATGTGCGCTGCCTGGGTGTACGTCGTCGTGCCCCACAAATAGCCCTGGTAGTGGAAGATGATGTTCTGGGCCGGGTCGCCGAACCACTTCGCGCTCCAGTCGCCATACAGCACATTGTAGCCGTCGCGGTGTCCCTTCCAGCCCATCCCGACTATGTTCGCACTCATGTCTATGGACTTGTTGTTGTAAAGGGTTCCCACGGGCGCCTCGACGGCATCGTACATCGTGCCCTTGCTGAAAGTGTCCGCCACTATGGCATGCCCGCCGAGGATCTTTGTCGTCTTGAAAATCGGGGCGAGGAAATTGACGTTGATGCGCGGCTTCGTCCCTGGCAACTGGATGAGTCCTGCGTCCTCCTCCCACGCATGCCATTCCCTCTGAGATGCCACGGGGACGTTGCGGTAATGGTAACTCGAGAGGATGACCATTTTGCGTGGCAAGTAACGGTACATCGAGTAGTTCGTCGTGGCGTCGCTCGTCCACCTGCCCGAAAGGAGCGTCTTGCTGTCGAAGCCGCCCGCCCACAGCCAGTCGCGCGGGCTCACGGCGCCGTAGTTCGTGCTTGGGGTACCCTTGTCTCCTATCATCCCCTCCGCACTCGGGCAGTAGAAAAGTCGCGCGTCCGCCACGTAGTCGCTGGCGAGGAGCATGCCCAGCCCGTTCGGCGCCACGTTCAACCTGCCCGCTGCGTAAGATGGGTAGGTGTAAGGGTTCCCCGGCGAGACGCCCGGATACCACGGAGTGCCGTCGGAGTTCTCCTCCTTGGCCGCGGTACCGATGACCCTGAAGTCGGATTGTGGTGCATCCGAGTTGTCAACCGCATAGTTGCACTGAAACCACGATGCACCGTCAGCGCGGATTCTCTGGCCAGGGAACAACTGGTGAGTGTAGTAGAAGAATCCCCTGGAGAAGAGCAGCATGGAGGTGCTATAGTGATTGCTCACCGAACAGCCGCCGGAGGTCCCGTAGGGAAGTCGGGTGGACTTGCCGGCTGTCGTCACGCACTGGGAGACGTCCTTTCCCGGCCAGCCTGTCCAGGAGGGCAGGTAGCCGCCGTAGTCCCCGCTATAACTCTCCAGGCCGCGTGCCATTTGCGACAGATTGCTGAGGCAGGCTGTCCTCCGTGCCTTTTCGCGCGCCGCAGCGAGAGCCGGCAGCAGCAACCCCGCCAGTATGGCCACAATTGCGATAACTACCAAGAGTTCGATGAGGGTGAATGCCCGCACGAGGCCGAGCATCATACCCTCGCCGACCGCCCTGATTCGCCTCCACATCCCTGTATCCTCCTCTCGAATGGGACTCTGACATCCCCTATCCAGCGGCGCGCGCCTTTCGTCCGACTAATCAATCACCCCCTTTCGCTGTGCGAGGTGGCGCGGTGCTCTTCCGCACCACCAGGTTGCAATCGAGCACGAGTTCCTGCCACGAGTCGCATTCGCCCCTCACAACAGCGAGGAGCATCTCGACCGCCCTCCGGGCCAGGAGCCTTCTGGGCGATGCGACAGTTGTGAGTGGCGGTTCGGTCTGTGCGGCCTCCGGCTGATCGTTGAATCCGACAACGCTCAGGTCATCCGGCACGCGTATGCCCAGGGTCTTTGCGGCGCGCATCAGCGCGAGGGCCATCGCATCGGCCTGGGCGAAGACTGCCGTAATTCTCCGGTTCCTTCTGAGAAACTCCAGCGCGGGGTCGTACGCGACCTCGACGTTGTCAGTTGCCAGATCCAGTATGTCGGCCCTCGCCGGCAGGAGTCCCGAATAGCGCATCGCGGCGTGATACGCCATTCCTATGTCGCCGGGTTCGCCGGTCTTGCCGACGAACCCGATCCGCCTGTGGCCGAGGGAGACGAGATACCGCACCGCGTCATAGGCTCCGCGAAACTTGTTCACGAAAACCCTGTGGTGCGGAGGGAGCCCGTCGCACGGATAGTCGCAGTAAAACTGTACGACGTACGGTATCCGCCTTTCGTCGAGCCACTTCATGAGGTCCGGCGGTGCGATGTTCACGAGGATGCACGCCTGCTCCTGCAACGGAAACTGATCCGCCAGGACTTGTTCGAAGTTCTGGTAGCGCTGGAGATGAGGCTCGAAACGCATCCTGACGTGGGTCGCGTCCAGGACCTCCGTGTAGGCGGCCAGATAGTCGGCGAGGGCGAACTGCCTCTCCCTCGGAACCGGCCAGAAGTCCTCGATGAACGTTATCGCCCTCACGGTGTGCGCGCCGGCAGAGCCGTCGTTGACCGCACCCCGGACGAAGGCGCCGGTGCGCTCGATGCGGTACACCAGCCCCTGGCGCTCCAAAATCTCGATGGCTCGCCGGACGGCGCGTCTCGTCACGCCGAACTCGCTCGCTATCATCCGCTCGGAGGGCAGTCGCGCGTTCCTCCGATACCGCCCCTCCTCGATCGCATGGCGGATCCCCTCCGCGACGCGGCGGGCGTCGGCGTCTCTCCTCTCGGTTCTCTCGGTGCTGACTTCGACGATGCTCGTGCCCATAGAAACCCCGAATCCTGAGTCCGTACCAGCGGTACACCGTTCATTATAACCGCACCGATGGTACGTGTCAAGAGCAAAAAGCCGAAACCGCCGGCTCCGGGATATTGAATCAGGGCCATCCACAACCATTTGTGGCACAGGGACTAACAGCCGTCGTTTCCACCTTGTGGTTTATAACTGCTTCGTACCGATGGTGCGCGAACTCTTGACGTCATTCGCCGGAGTGGTATAATAGCGCAGGTCGCGGTCGCGCATTGTTCGGCCCCCTGGGCTGCGGCACCTATTGAGGAACTTCGTGATGTCGAAACTGCGCATCGGGCTGATAGGGGCGGGGGCGAGGGGGACGGTAGGCTTCGGCAGGCTCCTGACGAGGGATTGCGCCGACCGCTGTGCGCTCGTGGCGCTGGCCGATTCCAATGCAGAGAGAGCGCGCGCGGCGGCCAGATATCTCGGGGTCGAAGCGGACGTTTACGAGAACTACCTCGATCTGCTCGACCGCACCGACATCGAGGCTGTGGTAATCACTACACCTGACTATCTGCACGAGACGCATGCGGTGGCCGCCCTCCGCGCGGGGAAGTCGGTACTCATGGACAAACCCCTCGCCACCACCGCGCGCGGCGCGCTGAACATAGTCGCGGCGGCGCGCGAGACTGGGCGACGCCTCTACATGGGATTCAATCTCCGTCACGTCATCCACGTCCGGAAACTTCGTGAACTGGTCGAGTCCGGCGTCCTTGGCGAGGTATTCTCCGTGCACGCGGTGGAACACTACGATGGCGGCCGCACGTACATGGCGCGCTGGAACCGGCTGAAGGCCCGATCGGGCGGACTCTTCGTGCACAAGGGATGCCATGATTTCGATGCTATAAACTGGCTCATGCAACCCGCGCGTCCTGTGCGTGTGGCATGCTTCGGGTCTGTCTTCGCTCTGAACGAGCGCGGCATCCCGTTTCCCCTTCGCGATGGAGTGCGGCCGGGTCCGACGTGCTCCTCATGTGCCTACGTGGACATCTGCCGCGACCGCTACTTCGTGGGCGACGAGTGGGTCCCGGATCTCGACCCGCAGGCGCGCGCGGCGTACAAGGCCATGTGGGACGAGCGCGCATCTCGGATTGACGGGTACCACAAGAACCTCTGCATCTACCTCTCCGACAAGGACACGCACGATCAGGGCATCGCGCTCGTGGAGTTCGACAACGGCGGCACGGCGGAGCACTCGGAGTATTTTGTGACGCCGCTGACCAACCGCAGGTATCTGGTCGAGGGTACCAGAGGACACGCAGAAGCCGACCTCCACGGCAACTTCGTGGAGTTCGTGCCACGGTGGGGGGGCAAGCCGACCCGATACCAGCCCGACCTTTCTCGTGGCACCCATCTCGGCTCGGACCTGCGCATGGTGGTCGAGTTCCTCGATTGCATGCAGGGCATCCGCCAACCCACAGCCGACGGCATTGACGGGGTGTGGAGCGTGGCTGTCGGCGAGGCCGCGGAGATCTCGCGCGCAGAACGACGTGTGGTGGAGATAAGCGAGGTCCTGGATGTCCGCAGCGAACTCTTGAAGAGACCTGAATCCGGGTCGGAAAGGAGAACTGCCTCATGAGAGGCACCACGACGGCGCTGCTCGCGTTGGCAGGGTTCGTTGCGGGCTCGGCCATGATCGCAGTGGGTGGGGAGCGGCGCGTCGGCGATGTCCGCAGGGTTGTCGTTGTTGACAACGCGCCCGCCGTCCAGCGCGTGGCCGCGGAGGAACTGGCGACCTACTGCGGACGCATCGCGGGCACCCGGATCGCCATCGTGCCGCTGTCGGAGTACAGGCCGACCGACGAGGGGCTGAGTTTCTTCGTCGGCGACGAGGTGGCGCGGCGGCTCTTCAACATGGAACTGGCTCCATGGCAACAGGAGGAGTGGCTCCTCCGCACGGTGCCGGGGGGACTGCTCATCGCGGGCGATGACGCGACCTCCGGGGACCCGTGGTCCGCCCGAGTCCGCGCGGGAAGCATGCTGGCGACGTACACGCTACTCGATGACTACCTGGGCGTGCGCTGGTTCTGGCCGGGGCCATTTGGCGAGCACGTTCCGCACGATCCCGACGCTATTGTCCCCGAACTGAATCGCCGTGAAGTGCCAAAGTTCATGATCCGGTGGGTCATGATGGCCTACACAGGGTATCACACTCCCGAATTCCGGGAGGACTGTGTGCGCTGGATGCGGCGCACGAGGCAGGGCTGGACGCGCTCCGCCCTGTTCGGGCATAGTTGGTGGTACGCCTTCAACCTTAAAACCGACGATACGTTCAAGGAACACCCCGAATGGTTTGCGCTGGTGAATGGTAAGCGCCAGCCGCCGCAAATGTGCACGACACACCCTGAAGTCATCAACCGCATGGTCGAGTACGTGCTGAACGGCAAGTATGACATCATGTCCATCTCCCCAAGCGACGGGGGCGGTTTCTGCGAGTGCAACGAGGAGACGAAGTCGGAGACGCACAAGAGGCTAGGCATACCTTCCTGCACGTCGCTCGACGTTCCGGGGGTACTTGCTTATGACAACAAGTCGCCGAGCCTCAGCGATCGCATATTCACCTATGCGAACGAGGTCGCGCGCCGCGTAAGGGAGAAGAACCCGAACAAGGGGGTCAACATCTTCGCTTACACCTATTACAATAAGCCGCCGGTACGCATCAAGAAACTGGAGCCGAACCTCTACATATCTTTCGTCTATCAATCGGCTGCGCACCGCGACCCGGAGAACTACCGCGAGTGGAAGGAGAACGTGGTGGGCTGGCAGCAACTCGGCGCGAAGATGATCGTTCGCGAGGGATGGGGCAGCCACTACCACCTCGACCTGCCATGGGTGCATTACAAACTGATCGCCCGCAACCTGTCCGAAGCATACCGCATGGGCTTCATGGCCGTGTACGGCGACGTCAGCAAGGCCTTCGCTACGCAGGCGCCGAACTACTGGGCGATCACGCGGATGATGTGGGACCCGGAGCAGGATAGCGACCGGATGATGGAAACCTTCTGGCGGGAAGCGTACGGCCCCGTGGCAAGCGAGATGCAGATGTTCTTCGAAACGTATTCGGACGCGCTGGATCGGAATTGGGCAAGGCGACGGCGCATAGTGGACACATCCGGCGTGGCCTACGCCAACCTCATCAACTCGTGGCATCTGATTCTGCCGCTCTCCGTGGTGGACGAGGCGGAACGGCATCTGCGCGCGGCGGAGGCGAAGGTCCCGCCGGGAGAATACGCCGATCGAGTGGCCTTTCATCGCCTGGGCCAGGATTATACCCGGCTCATGCTGGAACTCCTTGACTGCTATCGCCAACTTGCCGAGTTGGGAGTGAAGATCGGATGGTTCTCTTCCGCCGCGGAGACCCATCGGGAGGACGACGCTACGAAGGCGCGGCTGCTTCACCGCGCTTACGAACTCGGCGAGCAGCGCGAGCAGATGCTCCTCGCGCACCGGGACTGGGCCGCGCTGAACGAAGGTCTGTACGCGTACATGGAGGACAAGAACAAGGATGAGATGCTGTGGCACCGGGCCGTCAAGAACGCCCTCGGGATCGAGAAGCCGACGGCGCTCACACCGGATGCGCTGAAGGTGAAATGACCTGTACGGGTGGTCCTGCAAGCGAATGGGGCTGCTGCGAAGCGGCGGAGCGCACCGAATGACCGACCACCGGGACTCCGGGCCGGCTCGTCGGTTCCGCTGGCACTGCCCCTTCCACCTGGTTCAAGGAGAATTGCTCGATGAGACGCCTACTGGAGGTGTCAGCCTTAACTGCGTTGTTCGGATGCGCCGTTGCCGTTTACGCCGCCGAGCAGCGCCTGCCCGATTTCCAGCGAGTTGTCATTGCTGACAACGCGCCCGCCGTCCAGCGCGTGGCCGCGGAGGAACTGGCGACCTACTGCGGACGCATCGCGGGCACCCGGATCGCCATCGTGCCGCTGTCGGAGTACAGGCCGACCGACAAGGGGCTGAGTTTCTTCGTCGGCGACGAGGTGGCGCGCCGGCTCTTCAACATGGAACTCGCTCCATGGCAACAGGAGGAGTGGCTCCTCCGGAGCGTGTCCGGCGGACTCATCGTGGCAGGCGACGACGATCCCACTCGCGACCCCTGGTCGGTGAGCACGCGGGCAGGGACCTTGCTCGCCACATACACGCTTCTCGAGGATTATCTGGGCGTCCACTGGTTTTGGCCTGGTCCTTTTGGCGAGCATGTCCCCGCGAACCCCGCTGCCACCCTGCCGCAGGTCGAGCGACGGGAGGTTCCGAAGTTCATGATACGTTCGGTCAGCCTGGGTTACGGCTCGCGGTACCACACAAGGGAGTTCACCGAGGCGGAACGCCGCTGGGCGCGTCGCTCGCGGCTCGGATGGACGAGGTCCGCCGCGTTCGGCCACAGTTGGTACGACGCGTTCAACCTCAGGAACGACGAGTCCTTCAAGGCCCATCCGGATTGGTTCGCCCTGGTCAACGGCAAGCGCCGTCCACCCCAGATGTGCACCACGCATCCGGAGGTCATCGAGCACATGGTCCAGTACGTCCTGAACAGCAAACTCGACATAGTGAACATATCGCCGAGCGACGGGGGCGGCTTCTGCGAGTGCAACGAGGAGACGAAATCGGAGACGCACAAGAGGCTAGGCATACCTTCCTGTACGTCGCTCGACGTTCCGGGGGTGCTCGCTTATGACAACAAGTCGCCGTGCCTCAGCGATCGCATATTCACCTACGCGAACGAGGTCGCGCGCCGCGTCCGGGAGCAGAACCCGAACAAGGGCTGCGGCATGTTCGCCTACACCTTCTACAACAAGCCACCCGTCCGCATCCAGGCCCTCGAGCCGAATCTGTACCTTTCGTTCGTCTATCAGTGCGCCTCGCATCGAAATCCCGCTGCCTACGAGGAGTGGAAACAGACTGTCTCCGGCTGGAAGAAACTCGGCGCGAAGATGATCGTGCGCGAGGGCTGGGGCAACCATTATTATCTGGACCTCCCGTTCCTCCACTATGACCTCATCGTGCGCAATCTGGCCGAGGCCTACCGACTCGGCTTCATCGCCGCATATGGGGAGGGCAGCAAGTGCTTCGCGACCCAGGCGCCGAACTTCTGGGCCATCACCCACATGATGTGGGACCCGGAGCAGGACGGCGAGGCCCTGATGAACGAGTTCTGGTCGTCCGCGTACGGTCCGGTGGCCGACGAGATGAAGGCCTTCTTCGAGAGTTACAACCGCGCACTCGACCGCAACTGGGCGCAGATGCGCAGACTCGTTGACACCAATGGCATCGCATACGTGAACATCGTCAACTCGTGGCACCTCCTCCTCCCGCAGTCGGTGGTGGACGAGGCGGAAGGACACCTTCGAGCCGCCGAGGCGAAGGCGCCGCCGGGCATATACGCTGACCGCGTTGCCTTCCACCGCTTTGGCCAGGACTACACCCGCATGATGCTGGAACTCCTGGACTGCTACCGTCAACTGGCGGAACTGGGAGTGAAAATGGACTCCTTCTCCGCTGCGGTCAAGACGCCACGCGAGGACGAGGCGGCGAAGCGGCGCATCCTCGAACGCGCTTACGAACTTGGCGAGCAGCGCGAGCAGATGCTCCTCGCGCACCGGGACTGGGCAGCCATGGACGAGGGGCTATACGCGTTCACGAACGATCAGAAGATCCGGCAGTGGCACGGGGCGGTGAAAGCGGCGCTCGGAATCGAGAAACCTACTGCCCTGACGAGGGAGTCGCTCGCGAACATCAAGTGAGGTCGCGATGGCCGGTATCTCGGCGAGCGGCGCACGAGGGAGACGGGTTGGCCGGGGGTTGGCCGCGCTGATGGGGCTGGCGCTTGCCTCCGCATGTTCCTCTGTCGCGGCGCAGGGTCCGATCCGCCTGTACAGCATTGCAGGCGCTGGTGCCGACGGGTTCGTCGCGCGCGAGACGGCGCTTCATCTCGGTGAACTCACCGGTGTCCCTCATGGCCCGCCGGTTGTCGTCGCCGATGTGCGGGAGACCGTCGCACCGTGCGTGGTGCTCGTTCTCGACGCCGCACTGGGCCGGGAGACCTATGCGTGCGACGCGAGCGGGGGGCGAGTCGTCATCCGCGGCGGCGACAATAGGGGCCTCTATTACGGCACGCTGGCCTTCTTCGAGCGGCTCGGTTTCCGCTGGTATGCTCCGGGCGCCGACGGCACGGTCATTCCGAGGGCCGATGCTGTCGAGATACCCGAGGGCTGGTCGGTCGCGGGCAGGCCGTCCATTCCGTGGCGGGGTTACCATATTTGCGGCACCGGCCGCACCCGCGACGGAAAGTCCATGCCCCACTTCGACTACGAGACCGCGCTGTGGATGGCCCGCAACAGGATGAACTTCAAGCCGGTCCACAACCACCAGTACGACGAGGTTGCGCCGCTCCTCAGGGAGATCGGCCTCGAGCCGCTCGCCTTTGGCCACAGTTTCAGCCATTGGCTTCCGGACTCCGAATTCGCAGCGCACCCCGACTACTTTGCCCTGATCGCCGGCAAGCGTCAGCCGCAGAGTCAGCCGTGCCTGTCGAATCCGGCCTTCCAGCGCTACCTCCTGGACCGCCTCGTCGAGTTCGCCGACGCTCACCCGGATCTGCCGATCATCAGCATTGCGCCGAACGACGGCTACCGGTTCTGCCAGTGCGAGGGTTGCCTCGCCATGGACTCGCCGGCCGACCGCGAACGCGAGGAGTTGAACCGCCGCAACCATCTTTTTGCGGCGACCATGGCGGCGCAACTCCGCTCGCTCCGACCCGGTCGCCGCGTGAGTACGCTCTCGTACAGCAACTATCTCGAGCCTGCTGAAGACGTCCCGCGCGAGGAGGCGCTCGTGATATCCATGTGCGTCACCCACGCGCTGAACCGTCCTCTGGATGATCCCGAGAGCGCCTCCAATCGTGCGCTACTCGCGCGCCTGGACCGGTGGCTCGCCAGGGCCGGTCAGGTCTTCTGGTCGGAGTATTTCCTGTCTTATGGGGGGACGTTGCCGCGCCCGTACGAGCGGCAGACCGCGAGGACGATCCGCGTCCTGGCCGAGAGGGGGGTCGCGGGCATCAAATCGGAGGTGGTGCCGGGCGATACGGACCTGTGGCGCAGCGCGGTGTTCTTCCTTTACCTCGTCGCGCGCACGTCCTACGACTCCTCGACAGACCCGGACGCGCTCCTGGAAGATTTCTGCCGGCGTTACCATGGCCCCGCCTGGGAGCCCTGCCTCCGCTATTACGCTGTAAACAGCAAGGCTGTGGCGCGCTTCGGCGGCGAGATGACTGCGATGACCGCCGCGCAGCTTCCCGGAATCTACTCGGATTCAGACGTCGCGGCGATCAACGAGGCGATGGAGGAGGCCGACCGACTCGTGCGCGGGGCGGATCCAGTGTACGCCCGCCGCCTCGAGCCGTTGCGGCGGCAGGCGCGGGAGGTGGCCGCCAGCCTGACCGAGTCGCGCAGGTGTGCCCAGGAGTCCGCGCCGATCGAGGCACCGCGGCTTGCATCGCCGCCCGCCTTCGAGAAGTTCGATTCGCTTCACTGGATCGAGCAGCGCCAGCGCACGAACCTCCTCCCCTACGACCCGCCGAGCCGTTTCGCTGCCGGATGGGACGACAGGATGCTGTGGCTATGCTTCAGGCTCGGGGAGCCGGACATGGCCGCTGCGCTCGCTCGCGGTGGCGCAGTCCCGGCAGACGCGTTCGCGGGTTCGCACGTGGACTGCTTCTTCTCGCCTGCCCCCGAGTCAGGGGTTTACTACCAGGTAGCAGTGAATCTTCGCGGCGACAGGTATGCAGCGCGGTGCCGCGGACGCGAGTTCGACACCTCATGGGATCCCCCCCTGTGCGTTGAGTTGCGGCATCTTTCCGACAGGTGGGAACTGATCCTGGGCGTCCCGTTTCGATCGCTGGGGATTGATGTTCCGGAGGCCGGACAGACCCTGCGATTGAGCGTGAACCGCGCCCAGACAAGCGGTGGGCCGAGAATCCTCGGGGGCTGGCCTGACGGCGGCTCCTGGCACAGGATCGGGGGCATGGGCACTCTGATCCTCGCTGCACCAGGCCGGCAGGCCGGCGCGCGATGAGGCGCTCGTGGGCATATTGAGGAGACGGATCATGAATCGGCCGAATATCGCCGTGGGAATGTTTGTCTTCATGACGTTCGCGGGATCTGTGCTCGCTGCCGATGCCAGACCGATCGCCCTAGCGGGGGCCTCGTACGGACGGTACGAGGTGGATAGTCTCTGCAAGAATGTCCTCGCCGCATCGGCCGACATGGAATACGTCTTCGAGAAGCGCGGGGAGTGGATTCCGCCCGCCGAGTTCGAAAAGTACGGCCTCGTGATCATCGCCCATTCTCTGGAACGCACCTGGACGGCCGACGATGCCGCGGTCGTGGGCCGATACCTGGAGGGCGGCGGCCATCTCCTCCTCGTCAACCTGGCCCCTGCATCACTGACCAAGGACATCGGGCTGGACAAGGTTCCCTGGCTCGGTATGAAGCGCTGCTCGTGGGTGCGCGAGGGGATAGAGTGCACCGTGCTCAAACCCGATCATCCGTTCGTTCGCGGCGTGTTCGATGCCAATCCCTCCCCGCCGTGGCTCAAGGCAAGCACATTTGCCTTCCCCGCGGTCGCTGACTTCGAGAACGTCATAGGTTCACGCGATGGTGCGTGCCTCGTGGGTATGAGAAAGGTTGGCAAGGGATGGGTTGCTTACGCGGGCACGGAACTCTTCAGGCTCAAGGGGACGATCAAGGAGCAGGCCGATTCCTATATTCGCGTGCTCCGCAATATCGTGGCCGAGGCGGGTCCTGCGACCAGCGCCATGCTGCGCGCGCAGGCGCTCGAGTCCGCACAGGCCTATGGCGCGCCCGTGGTACTGTGGAACCGCGAGTGGATCCGCGGGGAGGAATACGGACCGCGATTCCTGCCGCCGATGCCGGCGCCGGACGAACAGGTACGCTCCCTCCACGCGGACATGGCCCTGGATGAGTATGAGACGCTCCAGTTGAACGTCACCCCGCTCACGAACGTGGGCGAGGCGAACTGGTCTTTCGAGTCCGATCGTTTTCCACTCCAGAACGTGCGGCTCTTCGTCCAGGAACGGCCTGACCCGATTCCGTGGCCGAAGGACCCTGCCCTCGCCAGAGAAGCCCCCTACTGGCTCATGCCCCCGGAGTACGTGGACCCCAGGGGGAAATCCCAGTTCTCCACTGTCAAGGGCGAGACCCGCATACTGTGGATCAAGGTCTCTTCCTTCGGCGTGGCGCCCGGCGATTACCGGGTCGCGCTCGACCTCTCGTTCGCGAACGGCCCGGCGGTGTCGGTGCCCATCTCGTTATCGCTCTACCCGGTGCGCATGCCGCGCAGGAGGCTCATCTCTCTCGAGGCTGCGGGACAGGTCTATGGCGACGTGAACGATCCTGAGCCCGCGCTTCGTTTCACCAGAAACCTGGAGTCGCACGGCTTCGAGTGGACCCTCGTGAACGCATGGCGGACGGAGTTCGTGAGATTGGTGGGCGAGCCGCAGCGCAAGTTCGACGTGAAGTTGGTCACGGAGATTGCACAGCGACTGAAAAACGGAAACGCCCCGATGGCGGATTTCTCCGCCCTGGACCCGTGGATGGAGCAGGCGATCGGGCATGGCCTGGTCAACGTGAGCACCGGCAGCACCTGGTATTATCTCGATGGCGTGCTCCGCAACAGTGCTCTGGATGAGGCTGACCGGGACCTCGTGCGCACCTGGTTCGCGCGCGAGGCGGCACGCTACCTCCGCGAAAAGGGCGTTCGACTCGCTGTCGCGAGCATCGGCGACGAACTCGGCGAGGAAGAGATCCGCGAGCGCTGGCTGCCCTGGGCTATCAAAATGCACCAGGCAGGATGGGATTGCACCTCGACGTTCAGCGGTGAACATCACTTGAAACCGGAGGTCAACGACCTTATCTATCCATACGTGAAGCTCTGGACGCTCAATCGCTCGCTGATGCCGAGTTTCGTTACGAAACTCCGGAACGGCGCACTCCGCATTCGCGACGACGCCATCCTGGGAACTTACGGGGCGGGGGAGGGCCGCGGTTCCGAACACCGCAAGCCCCTCAGCGCTTCACGCTTCCTCGGCTGGGAATCCTGGATGTGGGGCATTCGCAACTGTGCGCCCAACCCCTATTTCAAGGGCTGGATCTATTACGCGGATTACACGAACCGCGACCTCGGCGTCGCCGGCGAACGTTTCGTTTCTTACATCAAGAAGGACGACCTCGCCGTTCCGCTGGCGGATTGCCCGTTCCTCGAGGGGATAAGAGAGGGGATGGAGGAGGGGAATCTCTGCGCCATCCTGACGTGGTACCTGGAGCGCATGGGGGCAGCGGGTGGGAAGTCCGCAGAAAAAGCGCGTGACGTCCGCCAGCGCCTCGCGAAGGTTGTCGGCAACTCCCCCGATTGCGTCCTTCGCTGGAAGGAAGAGGCGTCATCGAGGCTTCCCGTGCGCAGGTTCGAAGCGACAAACGAGGATTTTCGGAGGGCCAAGCGCGCGGTGCTGGACCTCCTGGCTGAAATCCGTCCGGACGCGCTCCAGACCGTAAGACCCTCGCTCTACTGGAACGATGTTCCTCTCGTCCGCGACGGCGTCCCTGTCTGTGCGGTGTACGTGGACAAGGTCCCGGCTGAAGCGCTTCTCGATAGGGCGCGGGACCTCTGTGGCGTTGAACTCCCTGCGATCGCCAGTGCTACCAGTGTGGACGCGAGATACGAAACGGCCATACTGGTGGGCAGCGGCGCGCAGAACAGGCTCACCGCGGCGACGCTCTCTGCCACCGGGGAACAGGACGCAACCGAGGCATATCCAGGAACAGCCAGTTACTTCATCCGCGAGCGGGCGGGCGGAGACGGGAAAAGGCTCCTCATGGTGGCTGGCCCAGACGCGGCCGGAACTCAGAAGGGAGTTCGGATGTTCGCCGCGTTCCTCAGGTCGGAGGGCGCCTGGCTCGTCCCCTGAAGCGGTACCGCTCCGGAAGGCTTGCCCTCATTGGGCGGCGGGGATTCTCGGAGGCCGGTCGGTCTCCCGCAGGACGCGCATCACGTTTCCGCCTGTGATCTTGCGGATGTCGTCGTCGGAAAGCCCTCGCTGGACGAGCCCCACGGTATAGAGCGGCCAGTTGGTCCATGCCATGGTCATGGAGAGTTCAGGCCGGTTCCACTCCGGCGCCAGGACCGGATCGCCCGGCGGCCAGAAGTTCTCCCATCTTGGCCGGTTGACTTTCATGACGGCGTTGGCATCCTCCTCCTTCCAGTTGCGTATGGGGTGGCCGGCATCGGTTCCGATGGCGACATGGTCCGCGCCGAGGAGGCGGACGGCGTAGCAGATATGGTCCAGGAAGGCGCTGATGGTGCCGTTGCCCCCGAGGAATGCGGGCAATGTGCAGATGCCGACGAACCCGCCGCTGTCCGCTATCGCGCGCATGACGTCGTCGCCCTTGTTGCGCACATGTCTATTGAGCGCCATGCAGGCGGTGTGGCTGGCGACGACCGGTCGCGACGATGCGCGGGCGGCCTCCAGGCTCGTGCGTTGACCCGAATGGGCGACGTCCACTATCACGCCGACCCTGTTCATCTCCGCTATGGCGGCCCTGCCGAAATCGCTCAATCCTGCGTCGGCAGGCTCGGCGCACCCGTCGCCCAGCATGTTCCGTCGGTTGTACGTGAGGTGCATCATGCGCACGCCCAGTTGGCGGAATATGCGCACGTAGCCGAGTTCGTGCTGCACATTCACCCACTCCTCTGCTAGCGGGACCCCGTTAGCCGAAAACAGCAGGCAATGGCGGCCTTCCCGCTTCGCGGACATGATGTCGTCCGCCTTCGTGGCTCTGGAGACGAACTCTCGCCGTTCGTCGGTGACGAAGGTGAACCGGGCGAGGCGTTTGACGAGGCGCTTGACGGATTGGCCCTCCTCGCCCGCGTTCTGGAAGATGCACGTAACGCCGGCAGTCTCCCAGGCGTCGCGGTATTCTGCCTCGGCGAGCGGCTCCCGCAGCCACGTCGTCATCATGCCCTCTTCGCTCATGTCCTGCAGTTCGGCCGGGGTCGCGCCCTCGTTCAGGGCCCGGGCTACCGCGGCCCCGGCGGGGCTGGTCGTTGGCGAAAAACCATATGCGTCGCAGACGGTCGAGTCGGCGTGGAGCGCCAGGCCTCGCTCCAGGTCCCTGCGAGTGGGCTGGAGGATGGCGAGAGCAGCCTCGCGCGCCTTTTTCATCCATTCGTTCATCGGGTTGCTCCGCCGGCGCGGTCAGTCACGTCGGGTTCGAGCATGAAGGGCTTCTCTCGGTTTGCCCGAGTCGAGGATGGCCTTCGCCTCCTTCGCGGCCGAGATGAACGCGCGAACCCTGGCTGCAGCAGCGGGAGTGCACATGGTCCTCGATATCGCCAGCGTGACCCGTGAGGCGCCGTCCGCGGCGGCTGAGAAGACCCAGTCGCGGATGGCCTCCTCGGGCATATCGCGCAGTTGCATGCAGTTCAGCCGCCAGTTGAAGGGGACGCTGCAATTGTCGCGGATCAGGGCGGGCGTAAGGCGCGGGGACACGGACGGGTCGAATTCGGCGAGCTGCAACTCGTCGAGGAAGTGCAGATGTTCGACCCGAAGATCCTCGATGTGCGCAGTCCGCCGGCGCGCGGACTGGCCAGCGTAGTAGCGCTCGAGATACGGCATGACGAGTTCGGGCCAGAGTCGCGGCGAAACCATCGCCGATACGTCATCGCACAACCCTACCGCGGCGCTTTCCGACGGGGACAGGCCATCCACTCGCTGCACGAAACGTCGGTACGCAATGATGCTCTCGGTGACGCAACCGAGATATTCTTTCGCGGCATCGGGATTCTCGATGAGGTCGGTGAAAAAGTCGTGACCGCGGAGCGCCCACCCGGTCGTCAGCGGCCCCTCCGCGCTGAACGCGGACAGGAAGATTTTCTCCTGGGGGAACGCGGCCTTGAGTCTCTCGCGGAGGCGAAGGTAGAAGGGCATCAGGCCGGCGGTCGAGAAATCAATGTCGCGCCTCAGCGCCTGAATCCCCTCTTCGAGGCTCCGGTAGATCGGGCGATGTGCAACCTCGCTATCCTCGGGAAATATCAGTTCGGCCCCGAGGCAATTGATATGGCCGTAACTTATACCCGCCAATCCCGGCCCGCCGTAGGATACGTCCGGCCCGAAAAGTTCCATTGCCGCCGGCTTCCCCTTCCGGTAGGCCTCGATTATCGCGTCGGCGTCATGGAAGAGGAGGTCGTAGCGAATCCCGGCCAGGGTGCCGTACGCGGGCATGCCGCAGGACACGATCCAGCCGAAGCCCATGCGATCGCGGAGGTTCATCGCGCGGCCTTTCTGTATCATTCGTCCGGAGATGATCCCGGACGTGTACCGTTCCGGTTGCAGTGGTCCGGAACGCCCTTCAGGGTAGAACGTCGAGGGGAATTATACCGGCGTTTCCTGTGCCGCACAAACTGGGGCCTGGCGCGGGCCGTTTGACCGGATGTCGGCGCCGCATCCGGCCCGGGCGCGTCGGGCCACTGCGGTCAGCAGGTCTCTTCTACCACGCGGCGGAGGAACAGAAGGTCGCGTGGCGGAATGGTCAGGATCGAGCCGGTACGACCCGTCTCGCAGTCGGTCCAGGACCATGCGCTGCGCATCTGGACGGCGCGGTGACCGTAGTTCGCGAGGACGAGGTACATTTCGTGGTTCACGAACAGCGACGCAACGCACTGCGATGGTATGGCGCCCTCGAGGAAGTCGCAGCGCTCGATGCCGATCCAGACGCGCGTGCCGGACGCGACCATCGGTCGGTAGAGGTCGAAGTGGTACAGCCAGCGCGCGCGGGCATCGGCTCGACCAGGGCAACTGTCCCACCAGCCGTACATCGGAGGGGCGTCAGGATGCTCTCTGTAGTACCGGTTCACGGCGCGCATGTGCCTCGTCCAGAAACAGTCTTCCCCTCGCTGATACTTGACGCCCGGGACGAGCGCCCGTTCTCCAGTGCACGGGCGGCCGTCCACGCGCAGCGGGAATTGCATGAACGGCACCGAATACAGGTAGAGGTCGTCCTCGTTCTCGATCCTGGCACGACTCATGTCGAGCGCAGGCACGACATATGGTTCCAGGTTGCGTGTCTTCTGACAGAGTTCATCCACGTTCGCAACTGCCTCGCCGACCCAGAGGTAGTCGTAAACCTTTTCCCTGCATGGCGGGGCTGTGGCGCCACCCGCGTGAACCTTGAAGACGCCGCCGCGACTGTGGACGAGGTCCCTCACGATCCCGAGGAGGTCCTCGAGGGCCGCACCATGATCCGGAGTCTCCGGCGCCGGCGAGATATGCGTCGGCTCGGAACCATCTCTCAGATGCTGCGGCACGTAGCCCAGGTCGTCGTAGAGACCGTCAACGCCGTATTCGTCGAGTATCCTCTCGAGCCGCGGGAGGAGATACGCTCGCCATTCCGGACTCGCTGGCGAGCAGTGGGCGTACCGGAAGTAGAGTTCGACGAGGGGCCAGTCTCGGCCGGCCCACTCGGGTCGGAAATCGGGGTCCGACATCTCGAAGTAGCCGGTCGAGGCGTAGAGTATCACTCTCATGCCGAGTTCGTGAACCAGATCCACGAACTTCCGCAGACCCGCCGGGTCGTGCGCTGTGAACTTGTCCGCGCCCAGAAGACGCTGCGAGTCGTTCCACTCCTCGTGTATCTGGATGAGACCGACTCCGTGCCGGGCGAAGGTCCGCAGGAGATCCGCGTCGTAGTCAGTGGGCGTGGCCGAGAACGGAGACGGGTATTCCCCCAGGTTGTAAGTGACCTGGCCGGCGATGTACTCTCCGATGGAGTGTACGCGCGCACAGGAGCGAACAGTCTCGTTCGCCTGACGGAGGTTTTTCAGACGCCGCCTGTGACCGCTCGCGTCCTCGAGGGTGATCCGGCTCGCGTCGAGGTCTCTCATATGTCTCCGCCGCTGAGTGGACGTTGTCAATGGATCGGGTCAAGCGCGGGTTACGGGCGGGCGCGGCAATTCGCTCTTGGGCCCGTGCCGCATGAACCTGCGAGGCGGGCCGAGGGATTTCCTCCGGCAGCGCCTCAGCGAGCGTAAGCCTTCTTCCCGCACCGGGGACAGATATAGCCAGAGGCGATCTTCTGGCGCTCCGCGAATCCCGCGTTCGGCGGGAAATCCGGCAGGGGTATCTTCTCTCCGCAGGAGGCGCACACGAGAACAGGCACCATGGTGTACGTGCCCGTCTTTGGATTCTTGTATTTCTCCCCTTTACTTCCGAGTTTTTCCCATTCGCCCAGGGTCTTGGTCATGACCTCGAGGGTTTTCTGGTCTATCTTCTCCACTGACCTGCCAGCGGCCTCGCGCTTGAGTTCAGCGGGCATTTCCGTGGAGCGGCCGGTGAAGTGGCGAACGATGAATACTGCGGCCACGACGATCACCACGAGCAGGGCGATGCTCACGAGTACTTTCTTCCAGTCGGTCATGACGCTCATCCTCCGTTACCGTGGACCGATACGCTGAACGGCGCAGCGCGGAAGAGATCACCCCGCGCCGCGCCGTTCGATGAAGTCTGCCCTCTTCAGGCGGATGCACGGATCAGTG
>Ga0315298_1001277_pt1 | contig 46980 bp, 46 predicted proteins | sample WHS_1_MG_FD_203077 | JGI IMG/M metagenome (GOLD analysis project Ga0315298, IMG submission 203077) | Extremophilic microbial mat communities from Washburn Hot Springs, YNP, Wyoming, USA - WHS_1_MG | ecosystem: Environmental > Aquatic > Thermal springs > Hot (42-90C) | place: USA: Wyoming...
AAAATCATCAATCTATTCCTGCCAACCTCACGTGTTTAGCACCACATTTCGTATGGCCGTTCAAAAACTCGCGGAATTCTGCGACTTTTTCACGCGCGTGAAGGGCAAAGTGTCGAAGTTGGGTCAGACCCTACGCCTCTAGAGACTCGCTACTTGATCCCCGTATTCCCGCTAATTTGCATCATGGCTGCAGCAATCGTATCAAAAGACCAAATACCAATTCCAGCAGAGAAACCGGCCGTGGTCAGAGCCCCTCAAAGCAGATATGAGGCATAAATGAATTCGGCGGTGTATGCTCTCTGTGCCTGCCTTTTCCTCGGTGGCTGCGGCCAAAGAAAACCTTTTCTATCGGACGTTCCGCTTCATCAATCGCACAATGAATCGGGGGATCGCGGCGAAAAGGTGGTACCAAGAAACTCCCAGGTCGGCCAAATGCAGAAAACAAGAGGAGGTCTCTACGGCGTTGAGGTCGACCAAAATATGCTAAACCAACAACTTATAAATCAGACCGGTCATTCGCCCTCAAATTGATAGTGTATGTCAGTCCTCCATCCTCTGCGGGCGAGATCATTTGGTAATTTTCTTGACTGATTCAAACGCAACAAAAAGGCGCCCCTTCACAAAGCCATGAACTGCGCCAGACGGATCAGATTTATGAAATTTCTTTCGACTGAAATGAGTAATCATTGTACCACCACCGCTTGCAACATCTTCGAACGTATCCCCGACAAGAACACTTCCATCGCTATTTGACTGATATACAACTGTATTCATCGGGACTTTATCGCCTTTGCCTTTCTCAAAAAACCAAGTCTTCAGTGTTTCTATATGATTACGTTTTGTAACAAATCCAACAACTCTGTGGTATTTCATATTTTTACTCCAACATCTTGCCTTGCTAAATATTATTCCATCATTTGTTATAGTAGTTACCGTAAAGTCAGAACAGTCTTTCGGTATTGCGGGGAAGCTTAATGGAATACCATCGTCATTCCAGAATCGGGATTGCCATCCTTTACCAATTTTAAAATAGTTATAAGCTATAATTTTATTATTAGGGCTTTCTACAATATTCTGTTCCTCTGGGACGCCGTAATCCCAGTTTCGCAGCGGTATAAAATGATCAGTTTCTTTGTATATACCAATTGTTCTGTTGATATTATTTTCTATAACAACGGCATTATAGTTTTTTATTGAAATGTTTACGATTTTATATTGTGCACAAACTCGGAACGCTAATCTTTTATAGCCATGTTTTCTATTCCATTTCAAAATCGGAAATATAACGTTTTGTGCGCTTAAGTTTGTACTAGATTTTTCTGGTACCTGGTCTAGAAAAGCAAAATACAAACTATGCCTAGAAAAAACAACCGAAGACAAAAATCCCACTATTTTTTGGTCTGGTAGGAGCTTTAAACTATGTCCTTTTTCCCAATAAAATAGTCTCTGATGAAGTCCTCTAGAATTCTGATGTGTTTCGACAATTGAGCCAGCAATAAGGTTTCCATATTTATTTGAAAACAGACTTTCGTAATGATATCCAATAGGTAAATCAGGAAAATACATAGAACCTTTGTGTTTGATCCAGATCCAAGGATGTTCTTGACTATAAGTACCGAATACGATCCTACCATAGGCGTTCAGAGTGACATATAAATTAGAATTATTATTGGTAAAGTGGTATAACTTAATAAAATTACTAGGAATAACCGATCTATTTGCGCTAGCGCTCAGTGTGCTAAGCATAAATAATTGCACTATACAATAGAGAGATATATATCTAAATTTTGATATGGTCATGGTAGTAATCCGTGGTAGGCGCTAACTAAATTAACGATCGCACCCGTATTTTGAGGTCCCGGGAAAAATCCTGGGATATTTCCTACTGTATTCGTTGTTTCATTAACCTGTTGATTTGTTACATCGTAACTTCCGTTCGCGGCAAGGTTATCATACCCATTAAACCCCATGACATCTGACGATCCGCTTAGATTTGCCAAAGTCGTCAAAAATTTGACTCCAGGAAGGTTTCCATTAACGGTGATTGGACTGCCGGGAACTCCGGAAACCCCATAGAGTAAGTTATTTGGTGATGCAGTAAGGCAAGCGAGAACTTCTATTGGCTGACCCAGCTGATATCCTTCTTGCATCATCGTAGATAGCATTGCTTCTGGGGAGTTGCTCGGAGGTCCACTGATAGGTGAAGAAGAAATACCGATTGCGCTCGCGTGTCCAGCGATTAGGTACTCTAACGGAGAACCATTCATCCCATCTTGTGCAGCTAGTGCTTTGACCCCGTGGATCAACGTTTGATTTTCAGGAATGCGGGATCAAAGATTTGGAAGCCTACTTCTGTCCCCGCCGCGTTATAAAGTCTTTGGTAAAAATTGTACGGGCCAGCAGGCAGCGCATTCGGGTTGTCAGTCGGCGCTATTGCAAGAGGTGCGGCTGAATAATTAGGGCTGACATACAGAGCATGTTGGATGCGATCGAGCGTGCCATCATAATCCCAGCGGCGAAAGTAGTCGTTCACCGTGCTCCGTGGAGGCAGATCCTTTGGCAGCGACGCCCATTGGCAGCCGGTACTCAAAATAAACATCAGCCCATTGACGATCTGGCGCTCATCCACCGAACGTTTGTTGCCTCCGCGCTTTGCGGGCGGGATCAGCGCGCTGATGAGCGCCCACTCGTTATCCGTCAGATCACTCGGATAACGCAGCCTGCTGCGATCATAGCGGGCACGGTTTTCGTTCGTCCACATCGGGCTGCTCCTGCGAATCGGGCAGTCGCCATAGGATCATAAATGACTCCAAAGATGCAAGATGTTCCCGGATGGACACTAAGCCCGGTCTAGAAGCTCCAGAAATGCCAATCTCTCGTCAGGGGTCGACACGCGAAATCTCTCCCATTCCGAGCCGAGCCGGATATCCGCGAATAATCCGGCCCGGTCCTCATGGAAATGAAGGAACGCCTTTCCGCCCCTATAGAATACACCCGGGCTAGGCTCCTTCAGGCCTCGCGACTGGATCGCGGTGATCACCTCTCGCAAGTCATCGAGCGCCGCCGGGCCTGCATGTTTCATAGTCTTCCGTCCTCAAGGCAAAGACTGGCCGCCCGGTGAATGACATACGGCCTGAATGTCGTGACCGTCAGGGTTCCCCATGCGGTATGAAGAAAGTAATACTCTATCGCATCGCCCCAACCCGCCTCAAAACACTCCGCCGATAAGCCGCCCAGGCCACAATGCCCATTACGATCGTCGCTCCGAACGCCACACCGAACAGATCAGTTCCTGGCGCCCGTGTTCGCACAGCTATTACAAAGGCAACTGCGGAAACGAACGGATCAACCACCATCAGCACCCGAAACACCATCACCGCCGCCGCGCCATAAGACCCCATCCACAACGCCCAACCGGTCAGCGGAACCGCCAAAACCCAAAACACCAGCGAACCCTGCGGAAATATCGTGCTGTGATCGGTGAGCATCAGCAGCGCGACCACCACGCACAATGATTCAAGATATACAGCCAAGGTCGCGACGAATGTCGCTTTGTCACGCCGCAGAATCTGCCATTCAGGTGAATCATGTCGCGGCGATCGAATGCGTTGCTGGGGCATCCGTTCAACCTTTATGCGGAGTGCTGACTAACCAAACGATCAAATCATGGGTGCTGCCCGTGCTGATCGAGCCAGTGATCGCAGCAGCGGCAGCAAGCGCTGCCAACAAACGCTGCTTGACGACTTGGCTGATCAACGTTGCTGCCACCCGCTTGCCACCGACTAAACCAAGCTGGCTCGTAATCAGCTTCCGCTGTTGGCGCGAAATTTGCCCGGCAGCGGCTCGTCTCCAATCCATCCCCGCAGTATCCAGTGCATCCCGCGTCTCCATCACGTCTTTGATTGCGCCGCCCACACCAAGCAAACCCACAACATCGAGGCCCCGCATCGTCCAGACAAATCCCGCACTGTTATCCATCGCGGCATCGACTGATGAATAGCCGGATGCCATTGCACCGACTCGAAACACTGAAACAGAGCATGTGGCCGTTGTCGCAAGTGCTCCGCCCCACAATGCGGCAGTACCCCATAGCGATTGTCCGCCTGTAACGGGAGCCGCCGCCGCCGTACCGACAACACCAATCCAGGAAAGCACCGCCCCACCACAGTTGAAACCCAAAGATAACCACTCCGTCGCAGGCGAAGTGGATGAAGTGCGAATGTGGGGTACCGGAGCCGGTCGGTTTCCAATTGGTGACTGGCGATACTCGAACACGATCGTCTCATCGCCGGAGCGTCCGGTCCGGATTGTGCGCGTGATCCCATTCGCGATCAATACGATGCCGAAGCCTCTCGTTTCTGGCACCTGATCAACGGCCTTGATCAAGGCCGCCGCAGATGGCGGAGCACCGGAACTGAACGTGGTGGCTCGCGGTGTCAGTGCAACGCTCACGGTAGCCCTCCCTAAACTGACGGAACGTAAGCTTTATTGGGAAGCCGCAAGGACTGCAACCGGCGACCAAAATGCGCAGGCGGAAGTTAGTCGAGATCAAACCATTCACTAACAGTCCCCTTGCCCACCCCCCGCCACCCCGGCCTATAACTCCCGCGTGAGCAAGATCACGCCCGACCTGACCGAAGCCCATGTCCGATGCCTCAGCGCATTGGTCGCCCTGATCGGCAACCTCATGCTCGCCATCTGCGACGCCGCCGATCTCCCATCCCCCCTGCGTCGCCTGATCGAAACCCACATCGCAACCGTGACATCCGAACTCGCGGCCCTGATCGCCGCCCATCAAGCCACAACCACCCCCCACGCCCCGCGTGACCCCTCATCCGCGCCCATCCGGCAGCAACCACCCCACCTTCAACCACCCCGCCAACCCATCGCGGCCGCCCGCGCGACCACCCCCGCGACCGCACCCATCCCGCGCGATCGCCGCCCCCCACCCCGAACGCGCCAGAAACCCCACCCCGTCCGCCCCATTTTCGCACGCCTATAATGTTACGTTATCGAAACGAAAAACCGCCCCACCGCCCGAATCGCCCTCAAACCCCTCGCCCCGGCAGACGAACGCCGGTCACACGTGAAGCGCCAGAAACAGCATGAGGGCGGCAATGCCGAGGGGAATGAAAATCAGCGGCAGAATCGAGCCGGTTTTCTCCTCGGTCTCCGGCGGCGGCTTATCCGGATCGGTCATCGGCATGCCCTCTGGTTGGCGTCTCGCGCGCGGCGTCGCGCAAGGGTAAAGCGCCGCAATGCTCGTGCAGAATGGTCTCGGCGTTGGTAAACCCCATCAGGCTGAACTGATCGGTAATGCGCTGGTCATGCGGGCCGGGCACCGTGGCATACACCATCGCCCCCTTGCGAAAATCCGCGATGATCCGCCAATGCCGGCGGGCAAAGGCATACCCGTCCCGCGCGAAAAAATCCGGGTGCTGCAAATTGACACTCACCAGCACCGGCCCGTCCCGATGGTAGAACGCCCGCAGCGTAATCTCCGGCGGATGATCAGGATAATCCGACACGACGAGAATATCCCGATGCGACTGCGTGGTTTTCGGGCCGCCATCCGGCAGGGCATAGGTGAAAGCATAACAAACCCGGTGCGCACCCTGCCCGATCCGCGCCACGATCCAGCGATTCGACGAGCCGAGAAAATGCGGCGTCGGCGCGGCGGCAGCACTGCCGGTCAGCATCACGATCAGGGCAAAACTCGTGGCGGGAACACGCATGACCACCATATCGCGCCCGATGCCGGTTTTCGGAAACCAAGCCTCTGTGAGATCACGCGATTGCGTCCGGCGATGCCGTCCGGCAGTGCCTCAGCGCCGGGCGGGGCGGATGATCTGGTCGGCTTCCAGCGCCGCGATCTCGGCCTCGCTATACCCGTGCCCGGTGAGGATTTCCGCCTGATGCTGGGCAAATCGCGGCGGCGCACTGCGCGGGCCGCCCGGCGTGCGGGAAAACTTGATCGGCGTGCCGAGGGTTCTGACCCCATCGAGGTCCGCGACCATCGCGCGATGCCGCGCATGGGCCGAATTCAGCGCGGCATCGACCGGCTGAACCGCACCCGCCGGAACCCCCGCCTCGATCAGCCGGATCGCGAGTTCCGCACCATCATGCCCCGCAAGAGCGTCGGTGAGCGCCGCCTTCATCGCGCCCCGATGGGCGAGCCGTTCGGCATTGGTTGCGAAATCCGGGTGGGCCGCAATATCCGGCCGGTCGAGCAGGGCGCAGAGCTTGCGAAACTGTCCGTCATTGCCACCCGCGATGAAAATGTCGCAGGTCGCGGTCGGAAAGGTCTCGTAGGGCGCGATATTCGGGTGGGCATTGCCGGTCGCCGCAGGCCGCCTGCCCGACAGCAGATAATTGGCGGCGGCGGGGTGAAGCAACGCAAGGGCGGTGTCATGCAGCGTCAAGTCGATGAACTGGCCCCGCCCGGAGCGCGTCCGTTCATGAACCGCCATCATGATCCCGAGCGCGGCATAAAGCCCGGTGCCAAGATCCACGATCGGCGTCCCCATGCGCACCGGTCCGCCGCCGGGCAAGCCATTGATGGTCATCAGCCCGGTCATCGCCTGAACCACCGCATCATAGCCCGGCAGCCCGCCGAGCGGCCCATCCGCACCGAAGCCGGAAATCCGGCAATGGATCAGCCGGGGAAACCGCGCACTCAGCGCCTCGAAGCCGATCCCCCATTTCTCCAGGCTGCCCGGTTTGAAATTCTCGACCAGCGCATCCGCCCCGTCGAGCAGCCGCAGCAGAACCGCCCGGCCTTCCGGACGGGCAAGGTCGAGGGTCATCGCCCGCTTGTTGCGATTGGCGCCCAGAAAATAGCTCGCATCGCTGGTGCCGTCCTCGCGGGTCAGAAATGGCGGCCCCCAGTCGCGCACCTCATCGCCCTGCGGCGGTTCCACCTTGATGACATCGGCCCCATGATCGGCAAGGATCATGGTGCAGTAGGGGCCACCGAGGACGCGGGTGAGATCGATGATTTTCAGGCCGTCGAGGGCGCGTGGCGACATGGCGGGTTTCCTGGCCGCGATGGACGAGCGGCGCAAGGTCCGCTCTACTGGGATGCGTTTGGATCGACAAGGAGTGTGGGGATATGGATCTGGGATTGCGGGGAAAGCGGGCGATCGTATGTGCCGCGAGCAAAGGGCTGGGCCGCGCCAGCGCCCTCGCTTTGGCGCGCGAAGGGGTCGAACTCACCATCACCGCGCGGGGCGAGGCGGCGCTCGCCGAAACCGCGGCGATGATCGCGGCGGCGACCGGGGTAAAGGTATCGATCGCGGTCGGCGACATCACCACCGAGGCGGGACGATCCGCAGCGCTTGGCCTCTGCCCCGATCCCGATATCCTGATCACCAACGCGGGCGGCCCGCCGGCGGGAGATTTCCGCAATTTCTCCGATGCCGACTGGCAGGCGGCCCTGCAGGCCAACATGCTGACCCCGATCGCCCTGATCCGTGCGACGATCGATGGCATGATCGCGCGGAAATTCGGGCGGATCGTCAACATCACCTCGGCGGCGGTCAAAACCCCGATCCCGATGCTGGGACTGTCGAACGGAGCCCGCGCCGGATTGACCGGCTTCGTCGCTGGCCTCGCGCGGCAGGTCGCGAAGCACAACGTGACGATCAACAACATCCTGCCCGGCCCGTTCCTGACCGATCGCCTGCGCGACAACGCCGCCACCGCAGCCAGGGCGGCGGGGCGGAGCGCGGATGAGGAAATCGCGCTCCGGGCGAAAGCGAACCCGGCCGGCCGGGTCGGCACCCCGGAGGAATTCGGCGATGCCTGCGCCTTTCTCTGCGCGGCGCAATCGGGGTTCATCGTCGGGCAGAACCTCCTGCTCGATGGCGGTGCCTCCAACGCCGCCTTCGGCTGATCGATGACATTTCCAATATCGGACCATTACGACGGCACCCATTTCTTCAACCCCGAAGGCGCGCGCCGCAAGGTCCGCCGGTTTTCCGTCCTGCGCTGGGCGACCCGGCGCGAGGGACGGGCGAAATGGCCGGATCGGGTCGAAAACACCGCCTATCCGCCCCCAGCGGGCGATGTGGCCGAAGGAACGCTCGCGCTCACCTTCATTGGTCATTCGAGTTTCCTGCTCCGGCTGGCCGGGCTGACCCTGCTGACCGATCCGGTATTTTCCGAGCGCTGCTCGCCTGTGTCCTTCGCCGGGCCGAAGCGGGTGCGGCCACCCGGCCAGCCCCTCGCGGCCCTGCCGAAACCGGATGCGATCCTGCTGTCACATAATCATTACGATCATTGCGATATCCCGAGCCTGCAGGCGCTTCGGGCGCGGTTCGGGCCGATCCCGGTTTTCGCACCGCTGGGCAATCGGGCGTTTCTCGAAGGCAAAGGGCTGGGCCCGGTCACCGAGCTGGACTGGTGGCAGGCGGCAGCGTTCCGGGACGCACGGATCACCCTGACACCCGCGCGGCATTTCGCGGCGCGCAGCCTGCGCGACCGCAACCTCACCCTGTGGGGCGGGTTCGTGGTCGATCATCGCGGCGCGAAACTCTATGTCGCGGGCGATACCGGCTATACTGGCTATTTCCGCGCGATCCGCGAGCGGCTGGGCGCGCCGGATTTCGGCCTGCTCCCGATCGGCGCCTACGAGCCGCGCTGGTTCATGGGCAATGTCCACATGAACCCGGCGGATGCGGTTCGCGCCTTCGACGAACTCGGGCTGCGCCAGGCGGTCGGCAAACATTTCGGCACGTTCCAGCTGACCGACGAGGCGATCGACGCGCCCTTGCACGATCTCGCGGCGGCGCGCACGGCGGCGGGGATCGAGCCGGCCCGCTTCACCACGCTGGATTTCGGCGAAACCCGGGTATTCGACCTCAGGCGAGATTGAGCGCGGCGGCGCAGTCGAGCAACGCCAGATCGCTGCCGGGCGCCGCGATCAACGACAGCCCCACCGGCGCGCCATCGACCTTCGCGACCGGAATGGTGAGCTCCGGCAGTCCCGCGAAGGCGGTGATGATACCGGCGCGCAAGGTGCGGGTGCGAATGGTATCGAGCGCCGGCTGATCCTCGGTGCGCAGCGGGGCAGGGCAGGGCGAGGTCGGCATCACCAGGATCGCCCCGCCGCCGAGCACCGCGTGCATCCGGGCGGTGAAGGCGCGGCGAAGGATCAGCCCGGCTTCGGCGGCTTCGGCGGTGGCCGGTTTCACCCCGGCGAACCGGGCGGCGATCAACGGGTCCCGGCTCGGGTGAAGCTCGATGAAGCCGCCGAGCGTGGTCCAGGTTTCCCGGTCGCGGACCGCGCGCTGGGCGGCGAGCAGGCGATCGAGACCCTCGGGAACCGGATCGATCTCCCCCAGCGGCCCCAACCGGTCGAGCGCCGGTTGCAGGGCGGCGATAACTGCCGGATCGGCGTTCGCGAAGGCCGGAGCGATCCTGAGGAAAATGCCCGGCAGCGAACGCGCGGGGGGCAGGAGGCAGGCACCGACCCGGCGCATGGTGTCGGCATCGCGGGCGAACCAGCCGGGAACATCGAAGCTGGGGGACAAGGCAGCGGCCCCGGCGAGGCTGATGATGCCGTGGGTGGGGCGCAACCCGTAAAGCCCGCAATAGCTCGCCGGGATCCGGACCGACCCCCCGGTATCCGAGCCGATGCCGATATCGGCCCGGTGGCCCGCGACCATGGCGACCGAGCCGGAGGACGATCCACCGGGCAGGCGGTCGGGCGCCGCCGGGTTGATCGGGGTGCCGTAATGCAGGTTGCGGCCTTCGAGGCCGAAGGCGAGTTCGACCGTGGTGGTCTTGCCGGTGATCCGCGCCCCGGCATCGAGCAGGCGCTGGACGATCCAGGCATGGGCGAGGGCAGGGCCGGTGCGCGCCGCCCAGTCCGGGTTGCCGAAGGCGGTCACCTCGCCCGCGATGTCGAACAGGTCCTTGACCACGACATCGAGCCCGGCAAGCGGACCGCTCGGGTTTCCAGCAAGGTCGAGCGATTTGATCAGGCCATGATCGGGGTGTTCGGCGCGGCTCATGTTCAAAGGTCCAGGCTGGGTTGGAGCGGCGTGCTGCGGGTGGTCTGCACCGCGACATCGCCATCGTGAAAGCGGATCGTCATGCGCCGCGCGGCACGGGCGGCGGCGGCACCCGTGAGGGGATTGCCCTCCTGATCGATCGCCAACGCAAAGCCGCGCGCGAGGACGGCGTTGTAGGACAGGGTTTCGAGCCGGCCGGCCAGCGCATCGAGCCGCAACCGGTGTTCGCGCAGGCTGCCCCTGAGCGGGGTGGCGAGCCGGTGGGAGAGCAGGTCGAGATCGTGGCGCTTGCGGGCGATCAACTCGCGTGGATGGAGCAGGCGGCCCGCGAGCCGGTCGAACCCGGCGCGGCGGTTGGTCACGAGGTTTGGCAGAGCGAGGGCGAGGCGTTCGGCCCGGTCGTCGAGGCGCTGGCGGGCGGTGCCGAGCAGGGCAGGGAGGTCCGGCAGGGAACCGGCGGCACGGTCGAGCCGGAGGCGGATGGTCTGGGCGAGGCGGAGCAGCGCGCCACCGAGCCGCGCCCCGGACTGGGCGAGGTCGCCAGCGAGGGCGATGCGGTCGGGCACCGCAAGCTCGGCTGCCGCCGTGGGCGTCGGGGCACGACGGTCGGACACGAAATCGATCAGCGTGGTGTCGGTCTCGTGGCCCACCGCCGAAATCAGCGGGATCGGGCTGGCCGCGGCGGCGCGCACCACCGCCTCGTCGTTGAACGCCATCAGATCTTCGAGCGACCCGCCGCCGCGCGCGATGATCAGCACATCGGGCCGGGGGACCGGGCCGCCGGGGCGCAGCGCGCCGAATGCCGCGATGGCGGCGGCGATCTGACCGGCGGCGGCCTCGCCCTGCACCGCGACCGGCCAGAGAATGATATGGCTCGGGAACCGCCGGGCGATGGTGGTTTTGATGTCCTGGATCACCGCTCCCTGCGGCGAGCTGACCACGCCGATGATCCGCGGCAGCATCGGCAGCTTGCGCTTGCGGGCGGCTTCGAACAGGCCCTCGGCGAGCAGGCGCTGGCGCAAAGCCTCGATCCGCGCGAGCAGCGCGCCTTCCCCGGCATAGTCGAGCCGTTCGATGATCAGCTGATATTCCGAGCGTTCCGGATAGGAGGTGATGCGACCGGTGGCGATCACCTCGACGCCGTTTTCCGGTTTCATCCCGAGGCGTGCGGCGTTGCCCTTCCAGATGATCGCGCGGATTTTCGCCCCTTCATCCTTCAGCGCCATATAGGTATGGCCCGAGGGGTAGAGCTTCATTTCGGTGATCTCGCCACGCACCCGCACCCGCCCGAACGCGGTCTCCAGCGTGCGTTTCACCGCCCCGGCGATTTCGGAGACTGTGAGTTCCGGCAGATTTCCGGCGGCTTGGGGCAGGGTTTCGCTCATGGCGGCGGACTATGCTAAGCGCGCGCCGGTTAGACAAGCGGGGGATGGCATGCGGGTTCTGATCATCGGTGGCGGCGGGCGGGAACATGCGCTGGCCTGGAAGATTGCGCAGAGCCCGTTGCTCGCGCGGCTGTTCGTCGCCCCCGGCAATCCGGGGACCGCCGCGCTCGGCGAAAACGTGGCGATCGCGGTGGACGATATCGCGGCGTTGGTTGCGTTCGCGGTCGCGCAGCGGATCGACCTGGTCATCCCCGGGCCGGAATTGCCGCTGGCGCTGGGGATTGCCGATGCGCTGGCGGCGGCGGGGATTGCCTGTTGCGGGCCGAGCCGGGCGGCGGCACAGCTCGAATCATCGAAGGCGTTCACCAAGCGGATTTGCGACGAGGCGGGGATTCCCACCGCCGCCTGGGCCGAATTCACCGATGCGGCGTCGGCGCGTGCCTATCTCGCGGACCATCCCGCGCCGATCGTGATCAAGGCGGATGGCTTGGCGGCGGGCAAGGGGGTGGTGGTCGCGGCTAGCGATGCCGAGGCTGACGCGGCGGTGAGCGCGATGCTGGAAGATCAGGTTCATGGTGCATCCGGCGCGCGGATCGTGATCGAGGCGTGCATGACCGGCCCGGAGATGTCGTTCTTCGCGATCTGCGACGGCGGCACCGCCTTGTTTTGCGGCACGGCGATGGATCACAAGCGGGTCGGCGAGGGCGATACCGGCCCGAATACCGGCGGCATGGGCGCGATCGCGCCGCACCCCGCGGCAACGGACCCGGTGATCGAGACGGTGATGGCAAGCATCATCCGTCCGGTCCTGGCGGCGATGGTCGCGCGCGGCACGCCGTTCCGTGGTTTTCTGTTCGCCGGGCTGATGCTGACCGGTCAGGGGCCGAAGCTGATCGAGTTCAACGCGCGGTTCGGCGATCCGGAATGCGAGGCGCTGATGCCGCTCCTGGCAAGCGATATTCTGCCGGTCCTGCACGATACCGCGCGCGGCGGGCTGGACGGCGGGGCCGAACTGGCATGGCGTGAGGGCGCGGCGGCGGCTGTGATCATGGCGGCGCGGGGATATCCCGGCGGGTATGAAACCGGCGGTCCGATTGATCTGGCGCGCGCGGATGAGGTGCCGGACACCGAGATATTCCATGCCGGAACGCGGCTTCAGGATGGCGTGCTGCGCAGCGCGGGCGGGCGGGTGCTCGCTGTTACCGCCACCGGCCCCACGCTGAATGAGGCGCTCGGGCGGGCGTACCGAGCCGTCGACCGAATCGGGTTCTCGACAGGATTCTGCCGCCGCGACATCGGTGGTCGGGCGCTGGAGGCGCCGGCCCCGTCCGGGGTGTGAGAGGCAGCGAACCGATCAGCTCGCGAGAAGATCCTGCATATCGGTCGCGTGGTCTTCTTCATCCTGCAGGATGGTTTTGAGCATCGCGGTCGTCAACGGATCGCTCGACCCGAAATAGCGGATGAGGTCGGAGTAATATTCGACGACCGATTGTTCGGCGACCAAATTCTGCGCCACCAGACGATCGAAATCACCGCTGTAATCGGCGCCGAACCGGCTTTCGAGGCCCTTCGGCTGGAAATCGGGCACGCCGCCCAATTCGGTGATTCGCTCCGCGACCATGCGGGTATGTTTGCGCTCGTCGTTCGCCTGTTCCTGGAACTCGAACCCGACCTGTTGGTCGCGCAGCCCCCGCGCCGACACCGACATCATGGTGTAGCGCCAGACGCAGAGGATCTCGATGGTGAGCGCCGCCTGCAACAGAGCAATGGTCGCCTGCGGTCGGGCCGAGGCGATCGCATCGGGCTCCAGATACGCCTGCGCGTGAGAGCGCATCGCGGCGACATCCCGGAGAAACAGATTATCTTGTCCCGTCATCGAGCCGGCCATGGCGAAATCTTCCAAATGAACCGGGAGATGGTCCCGGTCGGTTCAACATAGCGCATTTCCGGCAATAATCAACGATGATCCCGGCTTGAGCGCCGCCGTGCCCCGGGCTACACGCAGATCAGCCGACGCGCCGGATGGGTGACCGAGCGGTTTAAGGTAGCGGTCTTGAAAACCGCCGAACGTGAAAGCGTTCCGTGGGTTCGAATCCCACCCCATCCGCCAGTTCAGTCCCGGAGTGGGCACTGAATTCACGCCGTTTTTTCCGGTCATCACCTGTCGCAGCCGGGACCTCGATCCTATGATCCGGGCCTCGCCATCTGCCACCGCAACATGGGGGGCAAGCGCTCGAAGATGGTCACGGCGATAGCCTCCACCTTCAGGGCGTCGGTCGACTTACCAGCGGCAGGTGGCAGACCGAGGAGAACTGGGGTAGTTTCAACCATTGTCATGTCCGAAACCGTTCCCCGCCAGCATGCCGGGTTTCGTCATCTGCGCCAGATCGTCGCGGGCGTCAGCAATGGCGTCATTCTGGTCGGCACCGATCAGCGGATCACCTGGGCCAACGACCGTGCCCTCGCGATGCACGGCGTCGAGTCGATCGAGGCGCTTGGGGAAACCGTATCGGATTACCGGACCCGCTTCGAGCTTCGCTACCGCAACAACCACCGTCTTGCCGATGGCCAGTATCCGATGGAACGCGTCCTGGCCGGCGAGGCCTTCGCCGAGGTCGTGGTCGAGGTCGCTCCCGCCGGCAATAATGAAGCCACCTGGGTCCACCGCATCCGCAGCCTCGTCCTGGTCGATGACGACGGCGTGCCCGACCTTCTGGTCCTGATCCTCGACGACGAGACCGAACGCTACAACGCCGAGGAGCGGTTCGAACGCACCTTCAACGCCAACCCGGCCCCCGCGATCATCCTCCGGCTCGACGATCTGCGCCACATCAAGGTCAATCGCGGCTTCCTCGAAATGACCGGCTATAGCGAGGAAGACGTGATCGGTCGTTCGGTTTACGAAATCGACGTACTGGAAGGGGCGGCGCGCCGCGAACTCGCTATCGAACGGCTCAAGGAAGGCCGCACCATTCCGCAGATGGAAGGATTGCTGCAACTGCCCGGCGGCGGCGAAAAATGCGTCGTCCTCGCGGGTCAGCCGATCGAAATGGGCGATGTCGCCTGCATGCTCTTCACCTTTGCCGACCTCGACGGCCGCCGCCAGGCCGAGGACGCGCTGCGCCAGAGTGAGGAACGCTTCGAAATCGCCTTCCGCCTCGCCCCGGTGCCGCTCGCCATCGTGCTGCGCGACAACTGGCGCCTGCTGCTGATCAACGACGCGTTCACCCGCGAAACCCGGTACGCCACCGAAGACGCAATCGGCCGCGATGCCGGGGATCTGCCCTTGTGGGATTGTAAAGACCAGGCCGCCACCCTCCAGAACACCCTCCGCCGCGATGGCCGCGCGCTCAACCTTCCCATGCGCCTGCGCACGGCCTCCGGTGCCGCAATCGAGTGCCTCGTTTCCGCGGCCTCGGTCGATATCAGGGATCAGGCCTGTATCCTGCTTGCGGCCCAGAACGTGTCGGATCGCAACCGCACGGGCGTCGAAGTCGCGCAAGCTATCGAAGCGGCGCTGAAAGACGCGCGCTTCACCGATGCCGTGGTCGAAACCCTGATCCGCCAACGCCGCGCGGCCGACCCGACCGACAGCGCCGGACTTGCCGAACTGCCCAGGCGCGCGCGCGAAATTCTCGGCCTGGTGTGCGATGGGCTGAACGATGCCGCCATCGGCACGAAACTCGGCCTGTCGCGCAACACCATCCGCAACCATGTCGCCGGATTGTACCGCAAAACCGGCGTCTCCAACCGTGCCGGCCTTGTCATCTGGGCGCGGGAACGCGGCATCACCGGCGGTGACTAGTGCAGCGATACTAGTCGGCATGGTCAGATCCGACTAGTCGGATTTCAAAAAATACGTGCATTTTTCAGGGGGTTTGCCAATATCCGGGCTGTTCAAACCCGCCGCTCCTTCAAGGCGCGGCCGACAACAGGAGAACGACATGGATAAGGATCGCATCGATGGCATCGCCAAGCAGGTCAAGGGTTCCGTCAAGGAGGCCGTGGGCAAGGTGACCGGCGACCAGAAGACCCAGGCCGAGGGTGCCGCAGAAAAAGCCGCCGGCAAGGTTCAGAGCGCGGTCGGTGGTGCCAAGGATTCCATCCGCGACACCTTCAGGAAATAAAGCTGACCAGATAGCCGGCGAAGACGTCACGCGCCGGCTCGCCATCATCGCACCCTGTCCGGCACCGTTGCCGGGCAGGGGCGTTTTCCCGGAATTCAGATCATCATCTCCGCTATGCTGCTCGGCAACCTTGTCGCCGGTGTGGCTTCCAGCGCGGTTCGCGGGGCCGGCAACGTTCGCGGCGGTCTTGCCAAAGGTGCCGGTCCATCGTCTCGACTGTCGCGTCGAGCCAAGGCGCGCGCCCGGGCATTCCACGGTGGGGCCGACCATCAGCCCGGCAGGACCACCTCGCCATCGCCGCGTCGGGTCAATGGCCCCGCGCCGATCACCGCGCCGATCGGCAGCACCCCGTACACATGCGGAAACGCCTGCCCGCCGCGCGAAATCTCCCACCGCACCGCTGCACCCAGCATTGGCAACTGGACCGCCGCAATCACCAGATCGTCCCGGCCCTGAAAGTGCCGATCGATGGTCTCGGTCAATTGCTCCGCCGCCGACAGATGAATGAACCCATCCGCCCGATCCACCACGCTGCCCTCGAACCACCCCGCCGCCTGGAATTGCGCGAATTCCGACTCGCTCAGAACCTTGTAGGCGACATCAGCGGTCATTTCACATTCCGGCCCATCGTCGCGTGCCGCGACAACGAGATGAGGTACACTTCGAGATCGACCATCGCCGGACTGTTATAGGCCGGCGCCGCGCCCCCGATGCCCGCGCGGATGCAGTGAACCAACTGCCGCTGCAAGGTGAACACCTCATGGGCCTTCGCATTGTAACGCGGGAAATCGGCCGCGGTGCCGATCAGGCTCGGAATTTTCGCCCCCGTCGGCATCACCCCGACCGTTTTGCCACCGTTGCTGTGGCAGGAATCGCAGGTCACCGGCTTGCTGTGAAAGGCCATGTCCGGAATCCAGGTCCGGGTGCTGCCGAACCGGTCCGACTTGAAGATCGCCGCGCCCTGATCGATCGCCTGCTGCATCGGGGTGATCTTGGCTTCCGGTGTCGTTGCGGCACCGGCCGTGGCACTGGCCACCATCCCACTCGCAAGCACTGCAATGGCGGCAATCCGTCGGTACATCATGTGATCCGGTTCCCTCGCTGGATGTTGCCACCCTCATAACAGATCGACCCCGCCGCCGCGATGACTTTCCGCAACCCGCATACGACGGAACCCCTTGACTAAGATCGTATCTAGATATATCTAAAACATGTCGAACAACCAGGAGACCCGACATATGAATCCCTTCAACCGCATCCGCGCGATGCGCAATTCCCATCACAGCGATAAATTCTGCGACGATCGCCGCCGCTTCGCCTTCGACGATCGCAGCGAGCACGGCCCTGACCGTGAAGCCGGCGGCCCGGGGCGAGGCCGCGGTCATGGTCATGGTCATGGTCATGGGCGGCACGATCATCGCGGCCCCGGCGGCCGGCTGCGCCGCCTGCTCGAACATGGCGACCTGCGGATGCTCGTTCTGCACCTGATCGCCGAAAAGCCGCGCCACGGCTATGAGATCATCAAGGCGATCGAGGATCTTGCCGGCGGTGCCTACGCGCCGAGCCCCGGCGTGGTCTATCCCACGCTCACCATGCTTGAGGATATCGGCCACGTCACCAGCATGACTGAAGGCAATCGCAAGAGCTTCACCATCACGCCCGAAGGCGCCGCGGCGCTGGCCACCGAGCAACCGGCGGTCGATGCCATTCTCGCCCGCATCGCCCAGACCCAGGGCAACGAACCCGCATTGCCGATCCTGCGGGCGATGGAAAACCTGAAAACCACCCTTCGCCTGAAATTCGGCAGCGGCGGGGCGACAGGCGAAACCACCCGCAAGATCGCCGATGCGATCGATCACGCCGCCCGCACCATCGAGGATCTCTGACATGGCAACCACCAGTGCCGCGAAACTCGAAACCGCCTCGGCCGGGCGCTATTTGGGCCAGTTCTGCAAACACTTCGCCCACCGCGTGCCGGTCAACCTCGCCGCATCGGGCAATGCCGGGATCGTCACTTTCGATGGTGGCATCTGCACCTTGCGCGCCGATGACACCGCCCTCGCATTGCGGCTCGACGCGGCCACAACGGAGGATGCCGAACGCCTCCAAGGCGTGATCGAACGCCACCTAGCCCGGTTCGCCTTCCGCGAGGCCCCGTCGCTGGTCTGGCAGATCTCGGCCTGATCCCTTCGCACCCGTACCCGACCGGTTCTGATAGGTGAGGGGCCTGCCCCTCACCAGCGCAAACCGGCGCTCAGTGATGATGCGGTTCGTGCGCCAGAAACTCGATGAACAGCGCCATCGACTCAGCGGGTTTTTCCAGCGTCGGCAGATGTCCGCAATCCTTCAGCACATGAAAATGCGCATGCGGCAGGTCATCCGCCAATCCCCGCCCGACCGAAACCGGGACGATCGCATCCTCCTTGCCCCAGAGCACCATCGCCGGCATGTGCAGCGATCCCAACCGCGAGGTCGCCTCCGGCTTGGTCCCGTACGCGGTTGCCTGCGCCGCCCCGGCCTCGCCGCCGATGCGGTGCGCCATCGCCTTGAAGGCCGCCGCCGCCTCGGTCGCCTCCTTATGCACCACGAGCCCGGCGAGCATGTCGATCACCGCCTCCGGCTGGGTACGCAGCCCGCCCGCCAGATCCGGCCCGCCCGCCTGCGGTGCCGCCGGATCGCAGCCCATCAGCCACAGCGCCGTGACCCGCTCCGGTGCCGCCAACGCGACCTCCAGCGCCAGATTGCCGCCATAGGATGTCCCGACCAGCGCGAATTTCGCCGGTGCGCGCGCGAGAATATCCGCAACGCTGGCGGCGAGGCTCGGCCTGGGCGATATCATCACATGGGCATGGATGTGCCCGCCCGCCGCCGCGATCACCTCACGATACATCTCCGCGTCGCACAGCAGCGCCGGGATGAAAACGACATCGAGTGCCATGGTGCAAAACCCTCCAACCGGACAGCGAACCCGCCGTCATTGACGATCCGCGAAACCAAAGTAAGGATCGATTTACGTGATTGACAAGGACCGCGCCATGACCGGACAAGCCCGCTTCGAACTCTTCGCCTTCTGGCGCACCTCGGCGACCTACCGGGTCCGGGTCGCGCTCAACCTCAAGGGCGTCGCCGCCGAGGAGCGCATCGTCGATATCGATGCCGGTGAACATCGCAGCGCCGCCTATCTCGCGATCAACCCGCTCGGCGCGATCCCCGCCCTGATCGACCGTGGCGCCGGCCAGTCCCGCGCCCCGCTCACCCAATCGCTCGCCATTCTCGAATTCATCGAGGAACTCTACCCCGAACCCGCCATCCTCCCGCCCGACCCGCATGGCCGCGCCCGGGTCCGCTCGCTCGCCGCCATGCTCGCCGCCGACACCCACCCGCTGATTACCCCGCGGGTCAGGAAATACCTCACGAGCCAGGGCGGCTTCGACGATGCCGCGTGGCGCGCCTGGCAGACCCATTGGTTCACCACCGGGCTTCAGGCGGTCGAACACCGTCTCGCGAGCGAGGCCGAAACCGGCGCTTTCTGCCATGGCGAGACCATCACCATCGCCGATATCTGCCTCGCCAGCATTCTCGCGGTCCTGCGGATCTTCAAAATCGAGGTCCCCGCGATCCCGACCATCGAGCGCATCATGCGCAGTTGCGAAGCCCATCCGGCGTTTGCGAAAGCGGCGCCACTGGCCCAGCCGGGCGCACCGCGCTAGGCGCGTTATCCCCGAAAATCGCCACCCGCTCTCCGGCGATGAGCTTGGTATAGGTTGCGTCATCTTTGGAAATGCCACGCAGGAAGGGAAGGCTGTTCCGCGCCACACCGTAACTCGGTCTGAAACATGCCATCAGCCCGGTCTTGAACGTCAAGCCCGGATAAGGCCGAGGTGGCTCGAGCTGCTGAAATCCGAAACGACGATACATTGGCATGTGATGTTCGCGGACGGCATTGAAAACGACGTCAATCTCCTGATGCAGGATCAGGTACCCGATGGTACGGAACAGGGCGAAGATAATATCCATATCGCGAGCGTGGGTCGGAAGTCGCCCCAGTTTACCGACCTCAGCGGCTTTGGGCACGCGTCCGCCGGACCGAAGTTCGCTCAGAACGGCCTTCATCTCAGTCCCGAAAATTTCCATCGCCTGGACATGATGATAAGCTGGATCGTCTCGCTCCGCGTCGTATGTCGCGATCCTGATGGTGGCGGCGGCGCACCCATCCTTGAATACCAACGCGGTCTGACAATTCGCGCGCTCGTCGTAGCTGTCGGAAAAAATTCCGTTTTTGCACTCGGAGACATATCCAAATGATTTGTACGCGTCATACCGAATGCGATAAGCCGTCTCCCGGAGGCAAGACGTCAGGGCGAGTTGTGCTTGAAGGTCAGCGCCGTTGGCGCCGACAGGCCTGAAAGACGAGACCCTACGCGGCATTGCGACGAAGTTGATACCATCCATATTGGCTACCACCACTGATTGCACGTATGTGCTACAGTAGATGAAATTAGATATTTAGCGAGAAATTAAGGATATCTTAACTTGCAATTGGTCCTATGGCGGGAGCGATAGAAATAATATCCGATGCATATTCTCAAATTTCTAAAGAACCCGAGCGTTTCATCCAAAAAATACGAGATATCCGACGAGTGGTGGCGGCAGATCGAATTGTCGCAACTATCCGTCCGGGCCACGCTTGCGCCGCGAATGGCCCTTACAGGGGGTGCTGTGGCTCTCGCCCTTATCTGGAGTTTCTGGGATCACCAGCATCGAACCATTATTCGATCGGCGTTTATAGGCATCCTGACAGTCTACGTTGTACTTTCCGTGATTGCGAAGTTATGGTCGATTGATCGGCATCGTGATCGACATTTTCGGCAATATCAGTTGTCTTTCAGCCTGACCGCAGCGGCAGTCGGGATCGGATGGTCGGTCGTCCTGATTTTTGGATTGCAGAACGCGAACCTTGTTCAGACAAGCACGCTCTATGCGCTCGCTGTTGGCCTGATGTCCGCTCCGGCCTTTTCCGGGCCTGCGCTGTACGCGCTTTCACTGTGGATACCAATAACAATCGGTGCCTTCATTGCGATTGCCGTGGATGCCGCGACGCCGCCGATCCCGAGCCTCGTCGGGTTGACCGGCTACGCCTTCCTCACCTTCACCACCATCCTCTCGGTCAACGCCAGCACGATCGATCGTGAATTGAAACGGATCGATGCCGAGCAGCAGAAGGAACTCGTCAACCTCCTCCTGCGCGATTTTCAGGAGGGCAGCAGCGATTTCCTCTGGGAAACCAATGCGGAGCTCGACCTCCTCAGCCCCTCGCCCCGGTTCGCCCAGGCCGCCCGCACCACCCCCGATGCCCTCATCGGCCAATCGATCATCCGCTTCCTCACCGATCATCGTGCCCGCTGTGCCGGGACCACCAACGACAGTGTCGTCGCTGCCTTGCTTGACCTCGTCGGCCAGCGCCAACCATTCCATGAACAGCGCGTCGAACTCGCCTTCGGCGCGGAAAGCAGGTGCTGGTCCATCACCGGCAAGCCGATCATCTCGGCGGATGGCCGTTTCACCGGCTACCGTGGCGTCGCGTCGGACGTCACTGAAATCCACGACGCCGAACGAAAAATCGACCACATCGCCCGCCATGACAATCTCACCGGCCTCGCCAACCGCATGAGCTTCGATGCCGCACTCGCCGCCATCTGCGCCGACCCCGGCAGCGGTGCCGCTCTGCTCTGCCTCGACCTCGACCATTTCAAATCGGTCAACGACAGGTTCGGCCACAAGACCGGCGATGCCCTGCTGGTCGCTGCGGTCCAGCGCATGCTCCGCTGCCTGCGCGCCCAGGATCGTCCGTTCCGCCTCGGCGGCGATGAATTCGGCATCATCCTGCCCGAAACCAGCCTTGCCAATGCAGATGCCATCGGCGCGCGTATCGTCGCCCATCTCGGCGAACCGTTCCGGATCGACGCGGTCAACCTCACCATCGGCACCAGCGTCGGCATCGCCATGATCACCGCGCCCGGCCAATCGGCCAGCGATATCTACCATGCCGCCGACCTTGCTTTGTACCGCGCCAAAGCCGAGGGGCGGGGCACCCACCGCGCTTCCACCGCCGAACCCGACGCAACGGCGAATCGCGCGCGGGATGTCAAATTTGCGCTCAACAATGCCCTCAACCTCGATGAATTCTATCTCGACTATCAGCCGATCATCCGCCTCGCCACCGGCGAGATCAGCGCGGTCGAAGCTTTGGCGCGGTGGAGGCACCCGCAATACGGCATCCTTGCCCCCGATCTGTTCATCCCCGAAGCCGAGCACAGCGGCGCCATCATCCCGATCGGCCGACACGTCATCGCTGCCGCCTGCGCCTTCGCCGCCACCATCCCCGCCGCAATCGCGGTCGCGATCAATGTCTCCGCCGTGCAGCTGCACGATGCCAGCCTGCTGGAGACCATCGCCACCTGCCTCGCCACCCATGGAATCGCCCCCGCCCGCCTCGAATTCGAACTGACCGAAACCGCCATGCTCGACATCACCCCTCAGACCGTCGCGGCCCTCGAAGGCATCAAGGCGCTGGGCTGCGGCCTCAGCCTCGATGATTTCGGTGCGGGCTATTCCTCGATTGCCACCCTCTTTTATTTCCAGTTCGATCGCCTGAAGATCGACCGGTCCCTGATCCGCGACGCAATCGGCGAGTCCCGCCGCCGGATCATCCTGCGCAACATCACCCGCATGGCCCGCGATATCGGCATCATCGTCACCGGCGAGGGCGCGGAAACCGAACAGCACCGTACCGCCCTGATCGAACTCGGCTTCGACGACGTCCAGGGCAATTTGTTCTCCCCGCCGCTCCCCGCCGCCGAACTGCAAAGGCAGCTGCGTGAGGTGGCATGGGGCGAGCAAGCAGGGCAGGGGCGATTTTAACCCGCCATCACCGGGCGAAGACGGCCACGCGCCGGAGTAGCGGAACGCCGCGAACTGCGTTATAAGAGACACGCACGCCATTTCGGCGTGGATGAGCCGGGGGAATGGTCTCCCGGATGCGATCGGAACGGCTCAGGTCATTCGGTTGCGTGGAATGTCGGGTATTCTCCGGCGTTTCCGGCCACATGGCCCGCGGCTGTGAGTTCAATCCCACAGCCCGACCCATGCCGCCCGAGACGCTGGCCCCGCTTCATGCCTCCCGATGCCCGCCGTCCGGTCCCGCTTGTATGAAGGACTGAACGATGTTCGACAGATATTTCCGCAAGGAACTCGATTGGGGTGGCCGCAAGCTGATCCTGGAAACCGGCAAGGTCGCCCGTCAGGCGGACGGCGCCATCGTCGCCTCCTATGGCGATACCGTGGTGCTCGCCACCGCCGTGGGGGCCAAGTCGGTCAAGCCCGGCCAGGATTTCTTCCCCCTGACCGTCAATTACCAGGAAAAATTCTATGCGGCAGGCCGGATTCCCGGCGGCTTCTTCAAACGTGAAGGCCGCCCGACCGATCGCGAAACCCTGACCTGCCGGTTGATCGACCGCCCGATCCGCCCGCTCTTCCCGCACGGTTTCAAGAACGAAGTGCAGCTGATCATCAACGTGCTCAGCCACGATCTGGAAAATGAACCCGATATCCTCTCCCTGATCGCCTCGTCGGCGGCGCTCACTTTGTCCGGCATGCCGTTCTTCGGCCCGGTCGGTGCGGCGCGGGTGGGTTATATCGCGGGCGAATATGTCCTGAACCCCACCTCCTCGCAGATCAAGGACAGCAAGCTCGATCTCGTGGTCGCCGGCACCGCCGAAGGCGTGCTGATGGTCGAATCCGAAGCCCATGAGCTTTCCGAGGAGATCATGCTCGGCGCGGTCGCGTTCGGTCACAAATCCTTCCAGCCGGTGATCCAGGCAATCGTCGAACTCGCGGAACACGCGGCCAAGGAACCCTGGACGCTGAGCGAAACCAGCGAAGAGGAAACCGCCCTCTCCAGCCGGATCGACGCGCTCGCCCGCGAAGGCCTCCGCGCCGCCTATGACGAGAAGGAAAAAGGCGTCCGCCACGAAAAACTCGGCGCGGTCAAATCCGAAACCCTCGCGAAACTGACCGAGGAAGGCCTCCCGGCCGACAAGGCCAAGGGCATGTTCAAGGAGCTCGAAGCCGACATCGTCCGCAACGCGATCCTCGATCACGGTATCCGCATCGATGGCCGCGACACCAAAACCGTCCGCCCGATCCTCGCCGAAGTCGGCGTCCTGCCGCGCACCCACGGCAGCGCGCTGTTCACCCGTGGCGAGACCCAGGCTCTGGTCGTCGCCACCCTCGGCACCGCCCAGGACGAGCAGATGATCGATGCGATCGAAGGGGAATATCGCGAGCATTTCATGCTCCATTATAATTTCCCTCCGTTCTCGGTCGGTGAAACCGGCCGCGTCGGCAGCCCCGGCCGCCGTGAAGTCGGCCATGGCAAGCTCGCCTGGCGCGCCATTCATCCGCTGCTGCCCGGCAAGGACAAATTCCCGTACACGCTGCGGGTGGTCTCCGAAATCACCGAGAGCAACGGCTCGTCCTCGATGGCGACGGTGTGCGGCACCTCCCTCGCGCTCATGGATGCCGGCGTGCCGCTGGCACGTCCGGTTGCCGGGATCGCGATGGGTCTGATCAAGGAAGATCGCGGCTTCGCCGTCCTGTCCGACATTCTGGGCGACGAGGATCATCTCGGCGACATGGATTTCAAGGTCGCGGGCACCGAATCCGGCATCACCTCGCTGCAGATGGACATCAAGATCACCTCGATCACCTTCGAGATCATGAAGATCGCGCTGGATCAGGCGAAGGATGGCCGGATGCACATCCTCGGTGAAATGGCCAAGGCCCTCCAGGGCTCGCGAGACGACGTGTCGCAGAACGCGCCGCGCATCACCGTGATCACCGTGCCGAAGGACAAGATCCGCGACGTGATTGGCACCGGCGGCAAGGTGATCCGCGAGATCGTCGAGCAGACCGGCTGCAAGATCGACATCGAGGACGACGGGACGATCAAGATCGCCGCCACCTCCGACGAACAGGCCCAGAAGGCGATCGACAAGATCCGCAGCCTCACCTCCGAGCCGGAAGTCGGCCAGATCTACACCGGCAAAGTCGTGAAAGTCGCCGATTTCGGCGCTTTCGTGAACTTCTTCGGCGCGCGCGACGGGCTGGTGCACATCAGCGAGCTCGCCCAGGGCCGCGTCGCCAAAACCGGGGACGTGGTCAAGGCCGGTGATGTCGTGAAGGTGAAAATGATCGGCCTCGATGATCGCGGCAAGGTCAAGCTGTCGATGCGCGTGGTGGATCAGGCGACCGGCGCCGATATCTCCGATCAGGTCGGCGGCAAGGGGCGGCGTGAAGACGCCGCCGAGTAAACCCCAGCCTCAAACCAAACCTTCGATTGGGCGCTCTGGCGGGTGGGACTCAACCTCACCCGCCATGTCCGGTCAGAATTTGCCGATAAGCGACTTTGCCGTGCTTGATTGGCCCCCGCCGTAATGAAGCCCGTCACATCCGACAGCGTCCTGTTCATCACGCTCGATTCCTGCCGCCATGACAGTTTTGCCGCCGCTGCCGTGCCGGCAATGCGCGCGGTTGCCCCGCTTCATTGTGCACAATCACCCAGTCACTTCACGTACGGCGCACATGCCGCCATGTTCGTCGGCTTCACCCCCGGCGTTCCCGGGCTCGATCAGCCGGTGTTGAATCCCAAGGCGGGTCGTCTGTTCCGCCTGCGTGGCGGCGGTGGTCCCGGCCGGCACGAGGCCGCGTTCGTTCTCGACGGCGAGACCATCATCGACGGGTTTCGCCAGGCCGGATATCGCACGATCGGCGCCGGCGCGGTCGGCTGGTTCGACCCTGCCACTCCGCCCGGTCGACGTCTGACCGAGCATTTCGACGATTATATTTTCACCGGCCCGGTGGATCTCGCCGATCAATGCGCTTTCGTGACTGCGAAACTCGATATGGTAACCGGCAACGCCTTCGCGTTCCTCAACCTTGGCGAAACTCACGTTCCCTACTGGCATCGTGGTGCGCCGTGGGACTGGCAGGACAATCCATGCGTTCCGTTCCAGACGGTTGACCGGGCAGCGACGTGCCGTACCCGCCAGATTGCATGCCTTGAATATGCGGATCGGCTGCTTGCTCCGCTGATCGATCGCTTTATGGATGCCACGATCGTGATCTGCGGAGATCATGGCGACGCCTGGGGCGAAGATGGATTGTGGGAGCACGGTTTCAGCCATTGGACGACGCTAACCGTGCCGCTACTGGCCCGTGTCCGCGGGGTGCCGATCCAATGATCGGGCACACGCATCGCCCCGGAACATCGCCTCGACCGGCAACGTGCCGAATCTCAGCACAGGTGGCACCCGGTTGGTGAAATTATCCGGCAGATGCCGGATCAGCGAGCCATGAAGCGGCAGTAAACTACCGCGATCGAGCGGCATGACGTACCGGCTGGAAAATCCGCCGGGCGGAATATGCTCGTAGCCGAAGGCAAGATTCGCGCGCTCCGCCTCGCCATGACCATAGATCGTGCTCGCCTCGATATCGAACGAGGCCCCCGCCACATGCTCGGCGGCCAGTTCGCGGTCGAGCACCAGACACGCCTGATAGGGCGGATCGACATTGACGAACCTCACAAGGTCGAGATCGACGCACGGCACGTCCGCACTCGGCGTCTGGTCCCGATGATCGACCAGATAGGTCCGGTGATCGGTATCGTTGAACTCGTAGCGCAGAAATCCCGGTAGTAATCCGTGGGGCCGCAACCGCTCCCGATACGCCCGGAAATAGGCGAAGTTGAGCGGCGAAAGCCGGATATCGTCCTCCACATAAATGAAATGGGAGTATGCCGGATCAGCCAGAAACCGCTCCCGCAGCACGCGCTTGTGTTCCCAGGTAATGCGATACGGGTGATCCGGGTCGAACGCCACCGGAACGAACGACATGTTCATACCGCTGGTCCGAAGAGGAATGAACAGCCGCTCCAGCGTTGCGAGTTCCGCCTCATCCGCCGTCGTCGTCACCACCAAATCCACGGCGCCGTCGCCGTATTCGGCAAAACCGGTGGCCACGTCGAGCAGATGCCGCAATCGTGCCGCCCGGAACTTGAAGGCCACGACCGCCATGATGCGGAGCGGCGGGTCGGCAATTAAATCAGAGACATTGCTCAAAAAACAATTCATTGTATCAAAAAGCACGAGTTCAGATCTTATTGCAATTCGCGTCTTGCCCGGCCATTAACCGATCGCCACATCCCAGACCCGCGATCAAGCCAGAACAGGATGAAAAACCATGGCAAAACTCTTCGCTACTCGTAATGACATGCCGGCCAACACCCGACATGCCTCGATCGAAATGCTGAATGCCCGCCTTGCCGACAGCATCGACCTCGCCCTTGCGATCAAGCAGGCGCACTGGAACGTTAAAGGCCCGGATTTCATTGCGATCCACGAGTTTTTCGACAAGCTCCGCAACGAGCTCGATCCGCTGGTCGATGAAATGGCCGAACGCGTTGCCCAACTCGGCGGCACCGCCCTCGGCACCACTCAGGAAGTGGCGAAATCCACCAAGCTCGCGGCCTATCCTACCGAAATCCACAGCACGACCGCCCATCTCCACGCGCTGATCGAGCGGTTCGGTGATGTCGCCAACGCCGTGCGGAAGAATATCGACGAAGCCGACGAAGCCGGCGACGCCGACACTGCCGACCTGTTCACCGGCGTTTCGCGCAAACTCGACGAATCGCTGTGGTTCCTGGAATCCCACATCCAGATGAAAGCCTGATCACACAGTCGCCCTCATTGCATCGAGGGTGAGGGTTTCCGGTCGCGCCGCCCTGAGCCCGAACCCAATAGTCGGGATCAGGGTTGCGGTCAGAAACGCCATCGACGGCCACCACACTCCGCTCATGGTGTGGAGCACGCCCATCCCCAACGGACCGATCACCGAAACTGCGTACCCGATGGTCTGCGCGAATGCCGAAAGCGCCATCGCCTCCATCGGTCCCCCCGCGCGCAGCACGATCAGCGTCATCGCGAGCGGAAACATCGCACCCTGACCGAGCCCAATGATCACGATCCACACCCATGGTGCCAGACCCGGCACAAGGGTCAGTCCGGCATAACCGATCAGGGTAAAGCCGGTCACCGCCACCATCAGCCCCCGCTGGTCGCGCCCGCGCACGGCCAGGAGCGGGGTGATCAGCGTCGATGGCAACGCCACGATCGTGCTGATCGAGAGCATCAGCCCGGCCCGGCCCGGCGCTATGCCGATACTGTGCAAAATCGAGGGCAGCCACGACAGCACGCCGTAATACCCCAGCGATTGCAGCCCCATGAACATGGTGACCGCCCAGGCCAGCGGATTGCGGATCATCCGGGCGAACCCGCCGCCGCGAGTCGTCAGCGGAGATCGCCCCACCCCGTGCCGCACCTGCGGCAGCCATAGAAAAACCCCGCCGAGCGCCGGGATGGCCCAGAACCCGAGCGCGGCCCGCCACCCCAGCGCACTCGCGCGCATCAGCGGCACACTCACGCCCGCAGCGGTCGCGGCAGCGATATACAGCGTCGTGATATAAAGCCCGGTCACCAATCCCACCCGGTCAGGAAAATCGCGCTTCACGATCGCCGGCACCAGCACATTGGCCATCGCGATCGCCGATCCGGCAATCGCAGTTCCAAGGTAGAGCGCCGGCGCGGCGTCGATCAGGCGCAACAGCAACCCGCCGCTCAGCATGACCAGGATCAGCAGCACCGCCGGTTCCAGCCCGAGGCGGCGCTGCAGCGGCAGGCTCGCCGGGGGCAGAAGCGCGAAACATCCAATCGGAATCGTCGCGAGTACCGCAAGTCCGACCCCGCCCAGCCCCAGCGCGCTCCCGATTGCGGCCAGCACCGGCGAGACCGAGGTGATCGCAGGTCGCAGATTGGCAGCGATCCCCAGCACCCCGGCCAGCAGCAATGCCTGACGCCAACGCCCTGCGGTCAGAGCGCTCACGGCTGCGATACCGGCCGGCGCAATCCGATCATCAGGCGGATCACTTGCAGACCGAGCAGCAACGTCGCCGCCACACCCGCCAGAATCAGCACGACATGCACCGAACCGGTCCCGCCTGCCGCACGCAGCCCGCCGGTCCCCACCGCGCCGAGGCTTACATAAGCCAGCAGCGCGGGCAACGCCGCAAACGTGCCGAGCGCGTAGTCCCGCGCGCTGACCGCCGAAAGACCGAGCGCATAGGAGGTCAGCGAGAACGGCATGATCGGCGAGATGCGCAACAGAAGTACGAATCGCCACCCCTCATGCCCCACAGCCATGTCGAGCCGGTCGAGCGAGGTCCGTCGCGCCATCAGCCGGCCGATCGCCGGGCGCAAGCCGGTGCGCGCAAGCCCGAATGCAATCGCTGCCCCGAGCATCAGCCCCGCGGCGGCAAGCCCGAACCCGAGCCCGACCCCGTAGATGGCCCCCGCCGCGATGCCGAGCAGCGATGCCGGCAGAAATCCCACCACTGCCGTCAGCATTTGCAACGCCACGAACACCAGCCCCCCCGTCACCCCGAGCGCACGCAGCCCTTCGATCCGGCGCAACACCACCCCGCCATCCCCAAGTCCCGTCATTGCGCTCGCGGCTGCCGCGAGCAGCAGCACGCACGCGATCAGCCCCGCCACCACGATCCGGCGATCCCGCCCGATCATGAAACCGCCTCCGCCGGTGCCGGAAGGATCGGCCACGCCCGCAACCCCGAGGCAGCCAGGCGATACCGCCACGCGGTATGCAGCACACCGACGCCATAGGTCACCGAGCGCGCGAAATCGATCGAGGACGCCTCCCTGAAATACCGCGCCGGGCACGAAATCTCGCCGAAGGTGAAGCCGGCATACAGCGCCTGTGCGATCATCTGGTTATCGAACACGAAATCGTTCGAACAGCGGTCGAGCGGCAGAACTTCGAGCACGCGCCGCGACCACGCGCGATATCCCGAGTGATATTCCGAAAACGTCTGCCCCAGCAGCACGTTCTCAACCGTGGTCAGGCCCCGGTTGGCGGCATATTTCCACCACGGCATCCCGCCCGCCCGCGCCCGCCCGCCCAGAATCCGCGACGCCAGCACCGCATCGTAATGACCCGAGACGATCATCGAGGCCATCGCCGGGATCAGCCGCGGTGAATACTGGTAATCCGGATGCAGCATCACCACGATATCCGCGCCCCGCGCCAGCGCGGCGGCGTAGCAGGTCTTCTGGTTCGCGCCATACCCGCGATTCTCGCGATGCACGATGGTGTGCAACCCGAGCGCCTGCGACAGCGGCACCGTGGCGTCGATGCTGGCATCATCGGTGAGGATCAGATCATCGACGATCTCGCGATCGATCTCCGCAACCGTCCGCGCCAGGGTCCGCGCCGCATTATAGGCCGGCAGCACCACCGCGATGCGCGATCCCGCCAGCACGCGCTCAGGCGGCCGGCATCAGGCGCTTGACCAGGGCGGAAACCCGGTGGCGGCGCATCTCGTATTTCGCCTTCGCGTCGGTCGTCATGTAATTGAGCTGCACGGTGTAGCGTCGCCCGACGAAGGTGCGGTGCCCATGCCAGGTCGTCGGCCCGTTGGGGAACACCAACAGCGTGCCATCGACCGGCGGCACCTCGACCGCGTAATTCTCCAGATCGTCCGGCCCGCGCAGCAGACGCAGGCACCCATCCTGCCGGGCCCATGCCTCGCTCGCCGGGTTCAGGTAGAGCAGCACAGTCACCCGCTTGGCGATCGAGTCGCAATGGATCTGCCCATCCTTGGCCCCGGTCTGCCCCCGCAACGTAATCATCACCGGGGCATCCGCGAGGTCGAGACCAAATTTCGCGGCGATCGCGGCGCGGAACGCCTCGCCCTTCAACTCACGCATCAACTGCGCGGCATCATTCCCGAGCCTCACGGATTCGATCGGAAAACTGCCCCGGCTGCCGAGCGGCGGCAAAGCCCCCACCACCCCGGTCAGCCGATCCGGCCGCACGAAGCCGCGCATCAGCACATGGGGAAACGGGTCGTGCGAAACTGGCGTCGCCGCCAGACCCGCGATATCGAGAATCGAAGCATCGCTCATGATCAGACATCCGTTTGACAAACGCCGCCCCAGATGCGGCTTATGCGACCCGATCATACAGGAGGAGCGGCAGGAATGAAAACCGGCAGGGCAGACGCCACGGATATCGGCATCGCGCTGGGCCGCATCGCCCTTGCGCTGGTATTCCTCCAGGCCGGATGGAGCAAGCTGAGCGGATGGCCCGGCATCGTCCATCTGCTGACCCGCCTGCATGCCCCGTACCCGACCTTGGGCGGCATCATCGCGATCGGCTGCGAACTGCTCGGCGGGGCGATGGTGGCGCTCGGGTTTCGCGCGCGACTCGGTGCGTTGGTGCTCATTGCCTTCACCATAGGCGCGAACTGGTTAACGCATCGTTTCTGGCTGATGCAGGGGGCTGCGAAATCCGCCGCCGAAATCCAGTTGCTGCTCGATCTGTCGATCTGCGGCGGGCTTCTCATCCTCGCCTCGACCGGCCCCGGACGGGTCTCGCTCGACCGGCGCTGAAACCGCTCCCTCACGGTCACCATAGCCGGGCACCACAGCCGGCCACCACAGCCGGGCACGACAAAAAGCGCGGTCCCGCGACCGCGCTTCGTCAGACCCATCGCTGCGCCGGCGTCAGAAGCCTTCGCGTTCGATCCGCTTGCGCTCCATCTTGCGCGCCCGGCGGACGGCCTCGGCGGCTTCGCGGGCACGACGCTCGGACGGCTTTTCGTAATGACGGCGCAACTTCATTTCGCGGAACACGCCTTCACGCTGAAGCTTTTTTTTAAGCGCCTTCAGCGCCTGATCGACATTGTTGTCACGAACGAGAACTTGCACTTGGCCTGACACTCCGTTGCTTGAAACGCAGAATTGATGGATAGATCGTTGATCGAAAACAGAAAAAAGCCGCGCCTGAAGGGACGCAGCCGCCTCGCGAGCCGGGTTGGAATCGGCTTCTGGCGCGAGGTATAGCAAAAAATCCCATTTTGCCAACCGCTTTCCCCCGGAAATCGACGCATCCGGCCCAGACTTATTTGCGTGACGCACCAGACTTATTTGCGAAACGCCCAAAGCTTGTTTGCGAAACGCCGGCAATGCGCCACATGAGCGTCATGGCGATCCTCAAACTGGCCCGTATGGGCCATCCCGTCCTGCTCGCGCGCGCGGCACCGGTGCCTGATCCCACCGCGCCCGAACTGCACCGGCTGCTCACCGACATGATCGAAACCCTGGAGGATTCCGGCGGCGTCGGCCTAGCGGCGCCTCAGGTCCATGAATCGCTTCGTCTGTTCATCTACAAGGTGCCAGAACGCCGGGCGAGCGGAGCGCCGGGCGATACCGCCCGCCCGCTTGCCGCCGTGATCAACCCGGAATTGACCCTCGATCCCGGCGAACCGGTCGAGGATTGGGAAGGTTGCCTCTCGATCCCCGGGCTCACCGCGCTGATCCCGCGCGCCCCCTCGGTCACGCTGCGGGGGTTCGATGCCGGCGGCAACCCATTCACCCGTCAGGCCAGCGGTTTCCACGCGCGGGTGATCCAGCATGAATTCGATCACCTCGAAGGGATACTCTACCCCAGCCGGATGCACGATCTCCGGCAGCTCGGCTTCAATGAGGAAATCGCCCGCTTCCGCGACGACCTCCTTGCCTTGCCGCCGGGCGCGACGATGTGAGACAGATAGGCCAAGGAGACCCCGATGAACCCCTGCGACACCATGATGCCCGAGGACGAGGCGGTGATCCGCGCCTTGCTCGATGAAGTTCCCTTCGCGGGGTGGACCACCGCGTCCCTGCGCCGCGCTCTCACCGCCTCTGGCCGCGACCCAGAGGATGCCCTGTTCCTGTTTCCCGGCGGCGCGCCCGAAATGATCGAGGCCTGGGCCTGCCTCGCCGACCGTGACATGGAAGCCGGCGCCCAGGCCGCCGATCTCGCGGCCTATCGCATCCCGGCCCGCGTGCGCGCGATCATTTCCCTGCGCTTCGAGCAGAACCGCCCCCATCGCGAAGCGATCGGCCGGGCCATCGCGATCCTCGCTCTGCCCCGAAACGCCCGCCTCGCCGCGACCATCACCGCCCGCACGGTCGATTCGATCTGGCATGCCGCCGGCGATCGTTCGGCTGATTTCGCCTGGTACACCAAGCGTGCGATCCTCGCGGGCGTCTATACCAGCACGCTGCTCTACTGGCTGCGCGACATGTCGGGCGACGATGCCGACAGCATCGCCTTCCTCGACCGGCGGCTGGCCGATGTCGCGCGGATCGGCAAGGCGCGGAAATCCATGAGCGGCCGCCTGCCCAGGCCGCGCCTGCCGCGGCCGTTTTTCATGCGGAAAGCCCCATCGCCGTCCGCATGAACGCCCGCTTGAGGCGCGGCATCCGGTTGACCGCCGCGAGCCCGAGGTCGCGCGCCAGCCGGACTGGCGGCAGATCGGTCGAGAACAACCGGTCGAGCGCATCGGTGGCCGCGAGCATCATCAGATTGTCAGGCCGCCGCGCGCGCTGATACCGGGCGAGCAGCGCGGGATCGCCCGGATCGTCCGCCGCCGAAATCAGCCGGGCCAGCGCGATACCATCGCGCAGGCCAAGATTGAGCCCCTGACCGGCGATCGGGTGAATCCCGTGCGCGGAATCCCCGACCAACGCCAGCCGGCTCGCGTAATAGCGATGCGCATGCAGCGCCGAGAGCGGGTAGGTCCACCGCCGCCCGACCAGTCGCACCCCGCCCAGATGGTCGCCGAGCCGCCGCGCCACCTCCGCCGTGAACGCCCCGTCATCCAGCGCCCCGAGCCGTTGCGCCACTTCATGGGATTCGGTGAAGACGATGGCTGAAATATGGGCACCATCGGCATCGCTCATCGGCAGTTGCGCGAAGGGACCGCCGGGCAGGAAATGTTCCAGCGCGACGTTGCGGTGGGATCGCTCATGGGCGATCGCGCAGACCACCGCACTCTGGCGATAGGCGAATTTCGTGACCGGAATCCCCGCCTGCGCGCGCAATGTGCTCGCCCTGCCATCCGCCGCGACCACCAGTGCCGCCCGGTACCTCCCCTGTCCCGCTACCGCGATCTTGGCATGATCGGCATGACGCACCACGGTCGCCTGGGCCGGCGCATGGAGCACGATGCCCGACTCCGCGAGGCGGCGGTTGATCGCCATGCGCAAGGCGCGGGCCTCCACGATCCAGCCGAACGGCGCATCGCCGACATCGCGATGATCGAAATGCAGGTGGAGCGGTGAGGCCGGTCGGCCCGGCTTGCCGTCCGAAACCCGGATCTGCTCGATCGGACAGGGATCGAAGGGCAGGGCGTCCCACAACCCCGCGCCGTCAAGCAATTCGCGCGACCCTGCGGCAATCGCATAGGCCCTGCCATCGAAATCAGGATGCTCCATCGGCGGCAAGGCCGCCCGATCGACCAGCAGGACGGATCGGCCCGCCCCGGCCAGATTCAACGCCAGGGCAGCGCCGACCGGCCCGGCCCCGATGATCGCGATATCGACGGTTTGTTGGGTCATTTCGCGTATGTCGCATGTTCCGCGCTTCGTGCAAGTCGCGATCTTCAGGTTCGAACGCGCCACTCGCGTCCCCGTGATCCACCGGCCCGGCGCGGCCGATTGCCGGTTGATTGATCACCTGCCTGCCTAATTTACATGCAGGTTCAGGCTGCGTGCTCATTTCGTATGAAGATTCCGTAAGCGCCGGGTCACATTGAAATGTTTGGCATGGAATCTGCATTGAAGCAGTCCGAGCGGCGCCGATGCGTCGCATGACGGTCGCACGCGCGGCCGGGCAACAAGGACGCTGGGAAGCATGGAGACCAAACAACAATGGCATTGATACCCTCCCCCGCATGGCTCGATACAGGCAACAATGCCTGGCAGATGACCTCTGCCACGCTGGTCGGCCTGATGAGCGTGCCTGGACTCGCGGTGCTCTACGGCGGCGCGGTCAAGAAAAAATGGGCGATCAACTCGGCATTCATGGTGTTCTACGCCTTTGCCGCCGTGCTCATCGTGTGGCTGCTCTGGGCCTACAACATGAGTTTCGGCCCGCATTGGCTGCATGTCGGCAAGGATTACTTCCTTGGCACGCCGCACCCGACCGCCTCCGCCGCCGATCTTGAAAAGCAGGCGATCATTCCGGATGCGGCAGCGGGAATGCCGCCATTGACCTTCCCGATGTCCACGATGGTCTATTTCCAGTTCGTGTTCGCCGCGATCACCGTGATCATTCTGGCCGGGGCCATTCTCGGGCGCGTCAGCTTCAAGGCGTGGATGATCTTCGTGCCGCTGTGGATGACCTTCGTCTACACGGTCGGGGCCTTCTCGCTCTGGGGCGGCGGCTGGCTCGGCCAGCTCGGCGTGGTCGATTACTCGGGCGGCTACGTCATTCACTTGACCGCTGCGGCCTCGGGTTACACTGCGGCGGCGGTGATCGGGCCGCGTCTCGCGCGTGACCGCGAGAGCTTCCACCCGAATTCGCTGCTGATCACCCTGATCGGTGCCGGCCTGCTCTGGCTCGGCTGGAACGGCTTCAACGGCGGCGATCCGTACTTCGCGAACATGGACAGTTCCGCCGCCGTGCTGAACACCAACGTCGCCACCGCCGCCGCCCTGCTCACCTGGCTCGCGATGGACGTGATGGCCTTCAGCCTTCCCTCGGTGCTCGGCGCGGTCAACGGCATGATCTGCGGCCTCGTCGCGATCACCCCGGCAGCCGGCTACATCAACGGGTTCGAAGCGATCATCCTCGGCATCGTTGCCGCCTTCCTGCCGTGGCTGACCTGGAACAAGCTCGGCAAAATGGGCTTCATGCGCAAGGTCGACGATACGCTGGGCGTCATCCATACCCATGGTGTCGCGGCGCTGGTCGGTGGCATCGGCACCGGTATCCTCGCGAACCCGCACATGATCGAATACATGGCGACCGGCAAGGACACGGCGGTGAATGTCACCGGCTGGCTCTACGGCAACTTCCATCAGGTGATCCTGCAGATCTATGGTGCCGCCTTCATCATCGTGATCAACGTGATCGGCACTTTCATCCTGCTCAAGCTGATCGGTCTGGTGGTTCCGCTGCGGATGGACGAGGAAATGCTCAAAATGGGTGACGAAGCCGCCCATGGCGAGGAAGCCTACGCGATCTATGCCGACGGCCAGAAAGTGCCGGTGATGGGCGACTGATCCCGCCGATCCGGACCTGAACGACGGCAGCGGCCGGGGGGATTCGTCCACTCGGCCGTTTTGTTTTGTCGAATCATGAGGATCAGGGTAATGCTTCATCCATTCTGAACGACCGGAGCCTGATGCCGATGTCCGCGACCACCGATCAACGCCGCTTCCTCTCGCCCGCCCTCAAGGCCCGGTTTGCCCGGCATCTCGCCGAAATCGCGGCGCTGTTCGCGGTGCTCGCGGGCCTGACCGTGCTGGTGGCGCTGGCCTCGTATCATCCGGGCGATGCATCGTTCGACACGGCTTCGAGCCTGCCGGTCCAGAATCTGGCGGGTGAGTTCGGCGCCAATCTGGCCGACCTGCTGCTGCAGGGTTTCGGTGTGGCGGGCGTCCTGCCCGGTCTGACGCTGCTGGCCTGGGCGTTTCTGCTGGTCAATCACGGATCGGTCTCGCGCTGGCGGATGCGGATCGCCGCCATGCTGGTCGCGATGCCGGCCCTCGCGGCGGCGCTCGGGGCTGCCCAGGCCATGGACCCGGCGATGATGACATCCTGGCCGGTCGCCTCCGGCCTCGGGGGCGCGGCGGGCACGATGATCGGCGGATTCGGCATCCAGGTGGGCCATTCGATGCTCGGCGTGATCGGACGCGGGCTGGCCCTGGCGCTGGAGGCAATGATCGGTCTGGGCGGGGCGCTGTACGGATTCGGGCTCAGTTTCGGCGAATGGCGGGCGGCGGGGCGTCGGGCGAAGGCGGCGGCGGTGGTTTCGGCCCGGCAGAGTGGTCGCGCGGTGCGCGGGGCCCGGAGCGGTGCGGGGGCGGTTTCGTCCTGGCTGGCGCCGGTGCTGAGTACGCCGCCGATGATCGATGCGTTCGAAGTGGGCGATGAGGAGGGGATCAGGCTGCCGCATCAGGAGCGGCCTGTGGTGCCGGATGCGGTGGTGCCGGTGCGGTTGACCCGTGCGGCGACGGCGAAGAAGGCGCCGCCGCGCCAGGAGCAGTTGCCGTTGCCCGAAACCGGGTGGCGCTTGCCGCCGCTGGAATTGCTGGCGGCGGCTCCACCGCGCGCGGCGACCGGACCCTCGGCGGAGGCGTTGCAATCGAATGCGAGGCTGCTGGAGACCGTGCTGGGGGATTACGGGGTGCAGGGGCGGATTGTTGAAATCCGGCCAGGGCCGGTGGTTACTTTGTACGAGCTGGAACCGGCGCCGGGGATTCGTTCCGCGCGGGTGATCGGGCTGGCTGATGATATCGCGCGCAGTCTGTCGGTGCTGGCGGTGCGAATTGCCACCGTTGCGGGGCGGAATGTCATTGGTATCGAGGTGCCGAACGCCAAGCGCGAGACGGTTTATCTGTCGGAGCTGATGGATATCGCGGATTGGGGCAGCGGGGCGGGGAAGCTTTCGATTGCGCTGGGTAAGGATATCGGCGGCAAGGCGGTGATCGCGGATCTGGCGCGGATGCCGCATTTGCTGATCGCGGGGACTACGGGGTCGGGCAAGTCGGTCGGGATCAATGCGATGATTTTGTCGCTGCTCTACCGGCTGTCCCCGGAGCAGTGCCGGATCATCATGATCGATCCAAAGATGCTGGAACTTTCGGTCTATGAGGGGATCCCGCATCTGCTCGCGCCGGTGGTGACCGAGCCGGCCAAGGCGGTTGCGGCGCTCAAATGGGTGGTTCGCGAGATGGAGCGGCGGTACCGCGCGATGAGCGGGCTCTCGGTGCGGAATATCAACGGGTATAACGACCGGGTGAACGAGGCGCTGGCGAAGGGCGAGGTGGTCACGCGGCGGGTGCAGACCGGGTTCGATTCCGAGACCGGGCGGCCGACTTTCGAGGACCAGCCGCTGGCGCTGGAGGCGTTGCCGTTGATTGTTGTCGTGATCGACGAGATGGCGGATCTGATGATGGTGGCGGGCAAGGAGATCGAGGCGGCGGTGCAGAGGCTGGCCCAGATGGCGCGGGCGGCGGGGATACATGTTATCATGGCGACGCAGAGGCCTTCGGTCGATGTGATCACCGGGACGATCAAGGCGAATTTTCCGACGCGGATTTCCTTTCAGGTGATTTCGAAATTCGACAGCCGGACCATTCTGGGCGAGCAGGGCTCCGAGCAGCTGCTGGGGATGGGCGATATGCTTTATATGGCCGGGGGCGGGCGGATCACCCGGGTGCATGGGCCGTTCGTTTCGGATCGGGAGGTCGAGGATGTCGTTGCGTATCTCCGTGAGCAGGGGGAGCCGGATTATCTCGATGCGGTGACCGAGGCGGTGGATGACGATGCGCCGAACATGCCGGGACTTGCGGCGGCGGAGGCGGGGGAAGGCGGGCTTTACCAGCAGGCGGTTTCACTGGTGGCGCGTGAGGGGAAGGCATCGACCTCGTTTATTCAGCGGCATTTGCAGATCGGGTATAACCGGGCGGCGAAATTGATCGAGCAGATGGAAAAGGAAGGGGTGGTCGGACCCGCCAATCATGTGGGCAAGCGGGAAGTGCTGATCGAAGGCGATCGGGACTGATGCTGGCGCCGGCGGTCGTGGTTTATGACCGGGGGCAGGCGGAACTGGTTGCGGGGCTTGGGGGGATTTTGCTGTCGCCGCCGGGGTTTGCGGGTTTCGGCGGGTGTTCGTGGTGGTGGGAGATCGTTGCGGGGTTGGAGGTGGTTTCATTGCTCGATTGCGGGGATGGTGCCGGGCGGGCGGTGGAGGCGATGAGGCTGGGGCTGCGGGGGGTGGTTCTGGAGCGTGGGGCAGCGAATTTCGGGGTCGTTGCGGAGATCGCGGCAGCGTGCGGGGTGTTGTTGCTTGATATGGCGCCGCCGGCGCTCGATTTAGCGGAGCGGGGTGCCGACCGGCGCCTGGTGGAATGGATCGACAGAGGAGGGCATGATGCGGGTGACGCAACGGGTTCGGAAAATTCTCGACTGGTATGAGAGCGACAATCCCGGTTCCAAGGGGAATCTGGCGCGGATGCTGATGCAGGGGAAGCTGGGCGGGACCGGAAAGATGGTCATTCTGCCGGTGGACCAGGGGTTCGAGCATGGGCCGGCGCGCAGTTTTGCGAGCAATCCGGCGGCGTATGATCCGCATTACCATTTTCAGTTGGCGCTCGATGCCGGGCTTTCGGCCTATGCCGCGCCGCTCGGGATGCTGGAGGCGGCTTCGGGGAGTTATGCGGGGTCGATTCCGACGATTTTGAAGCTCAATTCGTCGAACTCGCTGGCGACCGAGAAGGACCAGGCGGTGACGGGCTCGGTTTCGGATGCGCTCCGGTTGGGGTGTGCCGCGATCGGGTTCACGATTTATCCGGGGTCGGAATACCAGTTCAAGCTGATGGAGCAGTTTCGCGAGCTGGCGGAGGAGGCGAAATCGGTCGGGCTGGCGGTGGTTTTGTGGTCCTATCCCCGGGGGCCGATGCTGGACAAGGCGGGCGAGACGGCGGTGGATATTTGTGCCTATGCCGCGCATATGGCCGCGCTGCTCGGGGCGCATGTGATCAAGGTGAAGCCGCCGACCGATCATATCGGGCTGGAGGCCGCGAAGAAGGCCTATGAGAAGGTGGATACCTCGACGCTGGAGAAGCGGATTGCGCATGTGGTGCAGTCCTGTTTTGCCGGGCGGCGGCTGGTGATTTTTTCGGGTGGGGAGGCTTCGGATTCGGCTTCGTTGCTGGAGACCATTCGGGGGGTTCAAGCCGGTGGGGGTTCGGGCTCGATTGTGGGGCGCAATTCGTTCACGCGGCCGCGCGATGAGGCTTTGGCGCTGCTTTCGCAGATTATTGCGATTTATCAGGGCAAGGTTTGAGCCAGCTTTATCTGATTTCGCCGCCGGCGATCGGGGGGGATTTTCCCGATCTGCTGGCGGCGGCGCTGGATGGGGGGGCGGTATCGGCGTTTCAATTGCGGTTGAAGGATGTGGATGAGGCGGCGGTTTGCCGGGCGGTGGAGGTTTTGCTGCCGGTGACGCAGGCGCGGGATGTGGCGTTTATTTTGAACGACCGGGTGGATCTGGCGGTGCGGCTGGGGTGTGACGGGGTGCATCTGGGGCAGGAGGATCTGCCGCAGGGCGGGGTTGCGCGGGCGCGGGCGATGGCGGGGGGGTTGAGTTTGGGGGTGACGTGCCATGACAGCCGCCACCTCGCGATGGAGGCGGCGGAGCTGGGGGCGGATTATGTGGCGTTCGGCGCGTTTTTTCCGACCGCTACCAAGGCGGCCAGGACGCGGGCACCGATTGAGATTGTGGAGTGGTGGAGTTCGGTGATGGAGGTTCCGTGCGTGGCGATCGGGGGGATTGTGCCTGCGAATTGCGGGGCTCTGGTATCGGCGGGGGCCGATTTTCTGGCGGTGGTTGGGGCGGTGTGGGCGCATGAGGCGGGGCCGGGTGCGGGGGTTGCGGCGATGCTTCGGGCGATGGCGTGAGTTTGGCGGCGCGCGGACGCCCTTGCAGGATTAGGGCGGCGGGCGGTTTGACGCCGAGGGCGTGGCAGAGCGGGCGGAGGACGCGACCGAGGGCGGGGTTGGCTTCGATCAGGGCGAGAAACTCCCGCTCGGCCATGAGGTGGCGCAGGGTTTCGGCGGGGCGGCTGATCGGGTCCGGGTCGGTGGCGGTGCCGGGGTAGAGGCGGTGCAGCCAATTGAAATTGCGCGGCAGGACGTAGGCGGGTTTGGGGCGCGGCGCGGACGGGCGGGGTTTGCGCTTACGCAGGGGACCGTTGTTCGCGATTTTCATGATGAGGGTGCAGAGGCGTTCGATGCGGGCCCGGGCGAGGAGGGTGAGGATTGCGGGCAGGCGGAAGGGTTCGGCTTTCTCCTGTCTGATCAGGAGGCTGTCGATCCAGTAATTGAGCCAGCCAAAATAGTCGATGAGGGTTTCGCCCGGGGTTCGCATGGCGGCATAGGACCACAGACCCAGGGGGGTGAGAAAGGGGGATGGCAAGTTCGGTGAAAATTTCGTGCGGGAGGTGCGGCGCACAAAAAATTGTCTCGCGCGGCGGGATGTTGGTATAGGGGATTTGAAACGGGAGGGTTTGGATGGCTCAGGGTGATCGGGCGATACGGGACAGGATTTTGTCGGGATCGGTTGGACAATGAAGCGGATTTTCGATTGTTTCACATTTTTCAACGAACTCGATCTGCTCGAAATCCGGCTGGATGAGGAATATGATCATGTCGATCAATTCGTCATCTGCGAGTCCCGCCAGACGTTTCAGGGCGACCCGAAACCGCTGCATTTCGAGGAAAACAAGGCGCGATTTTCGCGCTATCTTTCGAAGATCACGCATCTGGTGATCGACCAGTTTCCCGAGACCGAGAATGTCTGGGATCGGGAGCATTATCAGCGCAATTATTTGCGGAATGGCTTTCTCGACGCCGATCCGGACGACATGATTATCATTACGGATGCGGATGAGATTATCTCGCGGAAAGCGCTTAAAATTCTGCGCCACATTGGCGGGTTCGTGCAACTCGATATGCCGATGTATCAATATTATCTGAATTTGCAGGCCCAGCCGAGCGGTTGGACCAAGCCGTTCGCGTTTTCCCGGCATCTTCTCGACGAGTTGCCGGATTTCAATTTCCCCCGGACGAATCAGGACGAGGTTTTCGCGAAATTCGGTGAGAAAGCGATCAAGCTCGATGAAGCGGGGTGGCATTTCACCTATCTCGGTGGGGCCGACCAGATCAGGGCGAAGCTTGGCGCGTTTTCACATACCGATGGCTGGCACGAATACATGCGCACGCCCGGTGCGGTCGAACGGCATGTCCAGATCGGCTATGTGGTGGGAAATTTCTGGCATTTGGCGCGATATGTGCCGATCGACCGAAGTTTTCCGGATGGCGTTGTCCGGGATCAGGCCGCGCTGGAGCGAATGAATTACATCAAGAATGTTTATCACGCGCTTATGGAGCTTCAAAACAGTTTCCGGGAGTTCGATCATGCCGTCCGGAAGGAGCGGATTGATTTTCTAAAGGACAAGGAGAAATACCGGCAACTGCTAAATCAGTTCGGTATCAAGCCGTTTTCGGAAGAACAAGAAATTTTGACAGGCGCTATACCGCCTATTTAATCTCCTTGGAGGCTGATCTAAGCTGAGCAGAAATTGAGTGACCAAATGCTTAGCTCCTATTTCTTCACTATCTTGCACTTGCGTTCGAATGATTCGAGCGACAGTGTGGACTTTGACTCCACTAATTCGTCGAAGGCCTGCTTAACACCCGGCCAGTTTCCGTCAGTGTGGTAATCATCGCCTACCAGAACGCCGCCATCTCTTAGTAAAGGCCACCATTGTTGTATGTCGTTCTTTACAGCTTCATAATCGTGACCTCCATCAATGTGGATCAAATCAGCCATAACGCCAAAATGCTGCAATACGTGTGCTGCATTTGTTGAATCAAGAGGCAATGGTACAATAATATCCTCAACATTGCTACAAAGCACATTATTCATAAACTTAGAAAATAAACTTGATCTTCCGTCAACCATATCCAGATGCTCGAACCACTGATCGCTTTGCCAGTGATCCCACCCACCCAACCATGTATCAACGGCTATTAATTGACTGACATACATTTTAGACTTTATATGTTTTGCCATTGCGAGGGACGATGCTCCCTTCCACACGCCGACCTCGACAATTATCTTAGGTCGGATTTCGTCGATTGTGTCAATCAAATAGGGGTGATGGGTATACCAGCCTTGGCTATCTTCTTTGCTCACATCCTTTTGAATATTGCTAAACGGATCATTCGATCGCCAGATCTTTTCAATTAGATATTTTCGTGATTCACTTAATTTATTACGATAGAGTACTTCGATGAATTTACTAGACTCAGCGACAAATTGACTGAAATTTTCAAAGCCAACCTCATATAAAAGTCCCGTGAGCAAATATTTTGTATCGGCAGAATCTAAATATCGTCGAACTGAATCGATTCCTTCAGATTCCAATATGTTAGACGTATCGTTATATAATATTTCATAAATCTTATTGGAGTATGTTTGATCAGACAATACGGGATGGTAAACTCTACCACTTTCAATAGCTATACTTTTCACAGAATGTGGATACCGATGTCTGAATGAAAAATTACCGCAAGTTTTAGTAAGTGCCTGACGTAGATCAAGAGAGGTGAAAGCACCATTCATCAACGTGGTTGCAGTAAATACCTCATCGTTTGGCCAATCCCAGTCATGTAAATCTGTTGAAATAGCCAATCCATTTATAAATTCGCTCGATAATGCTCTACGAGCAGATAGTAGGTAGTCTATAGCATCTGTTGATAGTCGTGTCAGTGGATAAAATGTTTTGTAAATTTGATTTCTTGTCCAAGCTGACATTTTGGGTGCCCAGTACCACGTGCCGTCGGAAGGCGCTATATCGGTTGCAATGAAGTCGACATCGTTATTCGGCGGAATTAAAGAGAAAAAATCGTTTAGGTTATCAAAATTTATTAAAACATCCGGCTCAATCATCCAGTAAAAATCATATTGAGGAAATTGTTGTTGAGCTCGATAATAAAAATAATCTCCACATTTCCAGCCCCAATCGCTTGCGCAATAAAGCCCATTGCTCCGCACCCATTCATCATCAATACCATATTTATCTATCAAATCGAACGAATCAATTTTGTAATTTCTTTCGTCTGCGATAAACACAAGATCAAAACTTGTCTCTGTTTTAAATCGCATAATGAGATCAACAAATTGTGGTGTAACCGTAGCTCCTCTAAATATAAATAAACTATTGAGATGGCTCCGATCGCTATTTCGTTTAGTGATATTCATGCTTGCCATTTCTACTCCTGCTTACCAGATGTACAGATGAAACTTCTTCTTAATCTAAAACATTCTGTTCCTAATGATTTATATTTGCAAACTATATTGTGAATCATATTGTAAAATAAATTCAGTTATTTTAGATACGATGTCGTATTCATATGCAATCCCACGGTCTGAGGTATAATCACCGATCCAGTTCCAGTTATAATCATCTGGATACGGGGCATGAACGTATAAGATGTTTTCATAATTGTCATATAGACAAAAATTAGAATTAGTTACATTAAGTATAACTGCGACTGATTTAGTTGTTGCAGCTATATTGTTTAGTTCGTGAACAAGAAGTGAAAAATCTATTTCACCACAAATGCAAAAAAATAGTATTTTATGTTTTGCGCCGAAATATTTTTTAAATACATCAATTTTAGATAATATATGTGAGTGAAATCGCTCTAAACTATCATCGATCCAATACGCACCCTTCTCGTGAAAAAAACTGATAGCTGTATGTTTGATACGAGCCATTGGAATATTAGACGAACTTAGGTCGATCCAATAGTTGTTTCGGTCTCTGAGTAACGCAAAATCTGATTTAATCAAATCTATAGAGTAATTAAGAGGAAATGCGCCGAGATCAAAGATTGTCAAATCATTATTCTCTTCGGATATATGGTTCAATCCCCATCGATTTATAATTGTGTATGGAAGACAATTCTGCCCTAATGAGATAATCTGAATCGATGGATTTTTAAGAAACAGCAATGCTGTATTATTCTTGGCCTCTTTGCACATGCGGACAGCGTTCTTTATGTTTAAGCCATCTATGATCTCAGAAGAATCTATTTTCACTAAACTCTCAAGATAGTCTAAGAGCATTTTATGCATACGTAATGTCAGTAAAGCATCAAAAACGTGTCGAGGAGACGTCAAATGTTCGAATATAATATCTCTATAATTGACAACTAGATCTTTAGCTTTAGATCGGTTATTTGACTCGCACAGCGGAAATACAAGTTCAATTACGGCTTGTGCAGCGATCGGTCGGTTTTTGTCAATATATTTATCAATGACGAAATAGCGTTCGCTTATTGAGTTCTCCCAATCGCAAATGCTATCAGAGATTCGTGCGTGTTCTAATAGAAAAAATGGATCGTCGTTGAAAGTGGCGGCTGCTATTTGCGCCGCCAATTTGGCTTCGGCAATTTTTCCAATTTTCCTATAGGCGAGGATAAGTTTAAGATGATAGTCTCGATTTGTCTCATTTATGGCTATACATTTTGTCAGACGATCTATGTAAATGTCATCGTCGCCGTCGTCGCGTGCGTTAATGGCTTCCAGAAACAGTTCATTTTCATCGGTCAGGTCCACCGCGTCCTGACGATCTTCAACATCCATACGAGGTCTCTCCTTTAGAATTCAGGACAGTGCGCGGGTCACTAATGCGTTCATATCTGCGAAGCTCTTCGTATTCTGAATGCGGTCAAATCCAAGAGTGATTGAAAATTCGGCTTCGGCTGTCGTGAACAATGTGAGGGTTGCGAGGGAGTCCCAAGTGCTGACGGTTTCGGTGCTGGCATCCGTGACGTGGTCGGGATCGATCGTTGGGAACACGTTGAGGAACACCTTCTTGAGGCGCTTTTCGATCCGTTCGGGGCTTAGGGCCATTGCCGCTCTTTCATTTGCAATTGGTAATTCTCATGGATTGGGATGGACTGCCGAGCACCGAGGATCAAGAGTTTTTTGGTTCTTTTTTGCAAAAAAGAACCGCTTCGCTTCATTCCACGCGGCTGATGAAGGTTGGCAGGGGTGTGGGTTGGGGGAGGGTGAGGGTCCAGTGGCTTTCGCCGGAGGGGGCGAAGCCGAGGCGGGGGTAGAGGTCGGCGACGACGTGGTTTTTATCGGTTGGGGTGTAGGTGCCGACGATGTGGGTGAGGTTGAGGGATTGGGCGTCGGTCACGAGGTGGTTGAGGATGAATTGTTCGGCGGTGCGGGAGAAGACGCGGCAGGACATGATCCATTCATCGATGGTGAGGGTGGTGTCGGCGATGGTGGCGATGAGGGCGGAGACGAGGCCGTGGTCGCCGAATTTGTCGCGGAGGGTGAGGGCGCGGATGAGGGTGGTGGGGGAAGCGGCGCGGGCGCGGATGGTGGGTTCGTCGTAGCGGCTGGTGGTGAGGTTGAACTGGTTGGTTTTGCCGCTGAGCTGGGCGGTGCGGGTGAGATCGGGTCCGGTGGGGGTGAACCAGCGGGATTGCATGGCGAGGGAGGCGAGGAAGGCATCGAGGTCGGTTGCGTTGGCGGCGGCTTCGGTGGCGGCGGCGCGGGCGGTGTAGGCCTGGGTGCGCGAGAAGTCTTCGGCGGCGAAGGATTGGGCTTCGAACCAGTATCCGGCTTCGAGGCGATCGATGAAGGTTGCGGGGTCGGCGCCGAGTTCGACGGTGGCGATTTCGGGGAGTTCGGCGCGGACGAGGGCGCATTCGGCGGGGTTGTCGTCGGCGAAGACGAATGAATCGGTGCCGAGGTTGAGGGCGGATGCGATGCGGCGGAGGGATTGGGGTTTGTCGGCCCAGGTGCATTCGAAGGCGGCGAACTGGTCGCGGCGGAGGATGGTGTTGGGGTGGGTGAAGCCGGTGGCTGCGATAGCGGGGTCGTTTTTCGAGCAGACGGCGAGGACGATGCCGCGGGCGGCGAGGTCGTTCACGTAGGATTGGAAGGCGGTGAAGGCTTCGCTGGTGGGGTCGCCCGCGCCGAGTTTGAGGTTGGCGACGCCGTCATCGCCGATGACGCCGCCCCAGAGTGTGTTGTCGAGATCGAGGATGAGGGCTTTTTTCTGACGGGAGAGTGCGGTGCGGAGGGCGGCGCGGAAGGCGGGGACGTAGGCGGGGAGGGCGGATTGGTCGAACGGGAGTTTGGCGGCGTGCCAGAAGCGGTCCGAGGCGGTGGCGCGGAGGCCGCGTTCGGTGGCGAGGCGGGCGAGGTCGAGGAAGATCACGCGGCCTGAGCCGGTTTCGATGAGGGATTGGGTGAGGCGGGCGTATTGGGCGGTGGGGGAGGCGGGGAGTTTGCGTTCGGCGATGCCGGTGAGGCGGGCGGGTGGCGGGGCGGGGATGTGCTGGATGATGCGGGCGGCGGGGAGGCGTTCGGCGAGGATGTTCCAGTAGCGGGAGAGGGTGGCGATGGTGGCGGCGTTGGCGGGGGCGATGGTTTCGAGGGAGGTGTTGGGCGGGGTTTCGGTAATGAGATCGCGCCAGGTGGGGAGGATGACGATGAGGTCGGGCGCGAATTCGTAGAGGGGCGAGGTGGGGGTGAGGATGTCCTGTGCGTAGGCGCCGAAGAGGCCCTGATGGATGAGGGGGATTCGGGATTCCTGAACGGTGGCGATGGCGATGGCGCGGGCGAGGAGGTCGGTGGTGGCGGAGCCGATGACGGCGATGCGGAGGGGC
>Ga0315298_1001279_pt1 | contig 46970 bp, 40 predicted proteins | sample WHS_1_MG_FD_203077 | JGI IMG/M metagenome (GOLD analysis project Ga0315298, IMG submission 203077) | Extremophilic microbial mat communities from Washburn Hot Springs, YNP, Wyoming, USA - WHS_1_MG | ecosystem: Environmental > Aquatic > Thermal springs > Hot (42-90C) | place: USA: Wyoming...
CTCTTCTCTGCTGGCCGTCTCCAGAGCATTGTCCATGCCCCCAAGGATACCACTGATGTCAACACACAGCCGACCTAACTGCTGGATGCTACCTCGCCAACTGATGGAACTGTGAACAGTTGCACTCTTCTCTATGCTCCAAGAAGCGGGTAGTACTTTAGTTTCTTGTCGACCTAGCCAAGCGATGGTACAATGCCCTGCAGAGCGAACAGGGCAGGTGCTGGGATGATCGGCAGGATCCTGAAGGGTCGATACCGACTGCAGGAGACGATCGGGCGGGGCGGCACTGGGGTAGTATTCAGGGCCCTCGACCTGATCGCCGATCGCCCGGTGGCCGTGAAGACCCTGCACGGGCTCGCCAGTGGCGACGCCGCCTCACTCCGTTTCCAGCGTGAGGCACAGGCGCTTTCCACTCTCGACCACCCCAACATCGTGTCCATTCTCGACGTGGGAGAGGAAGACGGGCTTCATTTCATTGTGATGGAGTACCTCGCGGGCCGCTCGCTTCGTTCCATGATACCCCTGTCCATCCCAGTGGCCACCGAAATTATCCTCCAAATCTGCTCTGCCCTGGAGTATGCTCATACGAGAGGAATCATCCATCGCGACATCAAACCAGAGAATGTCATGGTCCTCGAGGGCGAAGCGCCGCCGGGCACGGTCACCAGTCTGTTGACGAAGCTGATGGACTTCGGTTTGGCCATAAGGACAGCGGAGCAGCGACATGTCACGGAATCGGGTGCCATTCTCGGGACGGTGGCCTACTTTTCCCCAGAGCAGGCGCTGGGCATGCGTGCCGATGCCAGGTCGGATCTCTATTCCTTGGGCGCGATGTTTTACGAGATGCTCACTGGACGCGAGTTATTCCCGGGCAAGAATCTGATTTCAGTGATCTTTCAGCACGTCGACGAGCCCCCGGTGCCGCCCAGGCGGTACAACCCAGAGATCAGCCCTGGACTGGAGCGGGTCATTCTTCGTCTGTTGAAGAAGGAGCCGTCCGAGCGCTTTGCTTCGGCTGCCGAACTTCAGGTAGCTTTGCGCGAGGCGTGTGAAGGGTCCCAACCCTCCTTTTCTACCGAGCTATCCTTGCCCTCGCCCTCATCCGGCGCTCCTGTCTTTGCTTCGACCTTTATCGGCAGAGAGAAGGACCTTTCCTTCCTGCGTTCGCTCCTGCGCGCCTCGGCCGGCGGCGCTGGATCGCTCGTCTTAATCGGAGGCGAGCCTGGGGTGGGAAAGACCCGCCTCGTTCAAGAGTTGCTCGCCTATGCCCGCTTGCGCCGCGCGTCGGTACTTAGCGGCACCTGCTACGAACAAGAGGCCGGGCTACCCTACCAGCCATTCGTCGACGCCATCCGCTCCTACGTCCAGACCATTGGCTCGCAAAGGCCGGAGTCCATTGGGAAAGCAAGCCAGGGTTTCGAGCGGGAACTATCCATGCTCGTCCCGGAGATCCGGACACCAGCCGACGTCCCGGGAGAGAGCCGGCTCGCCTCGGTAGGTGAACCAGAGAAGAGCAGGCTATTTGAAGCCGTCAGGTGCTTTGTCTGTCGCCTCGGAGAAGAAAACGGGACTGTGCTCTTTCTTGACGACCTGCAGTGGGCCGACGCCGCGACGCTGCAATTGCTCCACTACGTGGCAAGGCAGTTGACGTCCGAAAAGGTGCTCGTGGTCGGCACTTATCGCGATACCGAGCCAGGAACCCTACTAACCACCCTGATGACTCAGCTCAACCGCGAAAAGCTGTTCCACCAGATCATTTTGGAACGCTTGACGCCAGATGAAGCGAGAAAGTTGATCGTCTCTCTCCTCGGCGGGGGTGACTTGGCAGACGACCTCTTGGACCGCATCTATGCTGAGACAGAAGGTAACGCCTTTTTCATTGTGGAGACCGTGCAGCACTTGGCAGAGGAAGCCTCAGTCAAACTGGTTGGAGGCCAGTGGCGTGGTGCGGTGACGGCCCAGCCTTCTCTCCCGTCCGGCGTGCGTGACGTCATATCCCGCCGCCTAGCCCGGTTAGGCGCGGAAGTGCAGCACGTGCTGGGGGTAGCTGCCGTGGTAGGCCGTGAGTTTGGCTTCGACACCCTCTTGCAAGTGACAGGTCGCAGCGAGGACACGCTGCTGGAAGCAATCGAAGAGGCGCTGAAGGCCCGTTTGATTCGGGAGAAACCGTTGCGCCGAGAGGATCGCTATGACTTCTCTCATGGCAAGATTCGCGAGGTGCTGTACCGGGAGCTGAGCGGGCGAAGACGCCGCATGCTACACCGCGCTATAGGCCAAGCGCTGGAGAATCTGGGCGAACGCCGGGGTGAGCAAGTCGCCGGAGAACTGGCCTACCACTTCGCACAATCAGGCGATACGGAGAAGGCTATCGACTACGGTCTACGTGCAGGGGCTCAAGCCCTTTCCGTGTACGCGACTGAGGACGCTGCTCGTCACTTTGGCGAAGTAGTCAGACTAATCGACGAGCTAGGCGGGCACCCGCGAGCCGCCGAGGCCTTCACCAGGCTCGGAGAGAGCTGCATGATTCTCGGAAGGTTTGGCGACGCCTTGGAAGCCTATCAGAAGGCCTTCGGTCTGGCCAACGAGGATCCGGCGCTTCACGGCGCTGGACTCGCACGTCTTCACGACGCTACAGGCATGGTACATGAGCGGCTCGGGCACTACGACGAGGCCCTGCGCCACCTGTTCGCCGGTCTGCAATGTCTGCCCGCGGGTGAGGAGGGGCTGGAAGCAGCCCGGCTCCACGGCCACTTGGGAGTTGTACTCTCACGGAAGGGCCGGTACGAAGAGGCCGAGGAGCATTCTTTGCGCGGCCTTCGCTTGGCCGAGTTGCTTCAGAACGACGAGGAGGTCGCGAGCGCCTGCACCATCCTGACGCATCTTAGCATGCTCCGCGCCGAGTGGGCCGATGCCATTCGGTATACCATGCGAGCACTGGAGATTTGGCAGCGCAAGAACGACGTGTACCGCCAGGCCTCCAACTACCTCAATCTGGGAGTCAGCCTCTGGCCCCTTGGCCGCTGGCAAGAAGCCGCGCAGTACTGGGAAAAGGCCCTCCAGATTAGCAACGAAATTCACTATGCCACGGGACAAATGCAGAGCCACATCAATCTTGGGAACTACTCGCTCCGGACGGGGGATACTGCTAAAGCTGGAGAACACTACCGTGTGGCGCTTCGGGTGGCAGAGAATACGGGCCATTCGTACTATGCCGCCAGGGCGCTCCTGCGTCTGGGCGAACAGCACCGCGTTGAGGGCGACTTGATGGGATCGGTCACTCTCCTGACTAGAGCAAAGGAGAATCTTGAGAGTATCGGCCATACGGTGGGGCTTTCAGAGGTCTTATGGAACCTGGCTGAGACTCTTCTAGTACAGGGTGATCTGGAAGAGGCGATAGCCGCGGCGACGCAATCTCTAGAACTGGTGGAGTCGCACCAGAGTGTGGAGGAAATCGCCAACGCCAAGCGGGTGCTGGCGACCGTGTACGCCCGCCTTGGAAAGGCCGAAAAAGCGCGCGCCCTTTACCTCGGGAGCCTAGAGGCATTCCAAAAGCTCGGCGATGTCTATGAACTTGCCCGTGCGAGACTCGACTACTGCCGGTTTCTACTCGGCCGACAGGACGAGAGCGAGGAGAGCAGTGCTCTGTTGTCGGCCGCGCACGCCGCCTTTGCGGCCACTGGCGCACTTCGCGAGAAGCGGGATTCGGAGGCATTGCTGAGCACACTCTTCCCGAAGGAACAGGTCAGTGGCGATCCGTCTTGAACGGTCGGGACATCGGTTGCCTTCGGGACACTCGCCAACCTCTCTGCACGCAGGCGGGCACCAGCCAGACAACTAGTGATCTAGATCACTATCGCCATGACCAGATCCGGGACCTATTTCCTATTCACTAGCTGTGCAGTTGAGACGATACTCTAAATGAACGCTACCATTTGGTCCGCCAGCGGGTGAGCCGTTCGGTCCAGCGAGGACACATAAGGGATCAAGCAAATCTCAGCGCTCGGACGAAATCCTTGGTGGCGTCAATGAGCAGCCGTATCGAGGCCAGTCGCATAGCCAAATGCCGCGACTGAGCCGGAGGGGAGTGGGAAGATGAGCAGGTTGGCGAGAAGGTTGCTGATCGTCGGTTTCGCCTTGATCTTGTTGCTTGTTTCGCTAACGCCGGTTGCTTCGGCCAGAAACGAGAGCGCCGATGGAAGCGGCCATGCCCCCAGACCGCCCATAGTCAAGCCTCACCGTCGGTGATCAACCCTGCCGATGGGCGAGACGTGGGTTCGGGCAGGAACCTCATCGCGTGCTAACGAAACCACAGGCGACGCGAGCGGCCACGGCGATGGCCGCTCGTAGTGCCGGTGTCTATTCATTGCCGCTCAGGTTTCTCTGTCTCCTTTGAAGCGTAGGCACTGATCCAATCCAGACCCAAGGAGCTGAGACCGGGGAGGGTTGTGTGGCCGCTCATCGTCGGGCCGGACCTCACACGGCATCACATGATCGTCCACGGCTCTGGGAAGTTGAGAGACGGCCTTCTTGGGCGCCCAACAGCGTGTTACAGGGTGTCGCTCCTAGTGCCAGGTTGCTTCAAGGCTGCGAGAGTGTCGGCAACTCGTCAATCGGCTCGGTTTGCGCCATCCCGACAACCGCGCTGACTTCAGTCTTGACCGTTCCAGGCCATCCATCGGCTTCTTGATGTCTTCAAGCGCTTCGACTAGCAACTTGAATTCCATTGGCTGCTGTGCTAAGATCACATCACGATGCCAGTCATTAGCCTGTAGGTGGTTGCTGGGAGGTCGTACCGGCCGTTGCCTGGAAAGAAGGAGAGGTCAGAATGCCGTTCGGCTTAGGTGTACCCGAGTTGGTGATCATCTTGGTGATCATCGTGATTATTTTCGGCGTAGGCCGACTACCCGAGATCGGTGGAGCTTTGGGCAAAGGAATTCGCGAGTTCCGCAAAGAGTCTTCTGAGGGGACGGACCAGCCCAAAGAGAAGCAAAACAAGGCCTAGTTCCGACCTCTCGCTAGGCGCCCTTGACAGAGAGACGAGTCATCGGGTAAAATGAAAGCCAAGATGCTCCGACGCTGAGTCCTGGCAGCTGAAGTTAAGGCTCAGGGGGCGGCAGTGAAACCCCAACCGCGCTCCGTGGTCCAGGTGGTTGGGGGTTTATAGTGCCTCCGATCGGGAGCAGAGGGGCCATTAGCTCAATTTGGCAGAGCAGGCGACTCTTAATCGTCTGGTTACAGGTTCGAGTCCTGTATGGCCCACCCGATTTCGCCCGAATTATCGGGCGATTTTCTTTTTCTGGTGGTTTCCAAGAGCCTTCTCGATAACATAATCGGCGTGCGTCATTGCTGTCAAGACGGCTTCACTGCCTCGCCCGAAAACGAAAGTCCGCCAGCGGCTGGTGTCGAGGTTATCGTGTATAATGTAAAGACCATGAGCAGCCATGAGTCAGGCAGCTATGCCCTACTCTTGTATCTGTCCCAAGAAACGAGCATCGGCATCGGCCGGCTTGGCCTTCTTGCCTTCTCCGCGGGGTACTATGTGTATGTGGGCAGTGCCATGCGCTGCCTTCACGCGCGGATTCGGCGCCATTTGAGAACGGACAAGAAGATGCGCTGGCATATCGACTACTTGCGACGTCAAGCTGTGCCTGTCGAGGTCTGGATCATGCCGTCACCGGACAGGCTAGAATGCCGCTGGGCACGATCGGTGGCGGCGATGTCCGGGGCGCTCGATTCGACCAGGGGCTTCGGATCGTCGGACTGTTCATGCCGGACTCATCTCCTCTACTTTGAATCTAGGCCATCAGCAGAACAGCTCCGAGAGGTGGCGCCGACCGATGGACCGATTCTCACTAGTCCTACGGGGAGTGAAGAATGGCGATTCTGATCTGGGGTTCGATCACCTTGTTGGCGGTTCTTTCTTGGGCTACATACCAAAGCGCGCTGCTGTTGCGGCGCGTCCAAATCGAGTTCAACGTCTTACTCTCGCCGGTCGAGAACGTGGTGAAGCTTCTGCTGATCGGCGTTTGCCTCGCCATTGGTTTTTCTAGCGGTGTATCGCGGAGGCAGCTTGGGTGGGACCCCGGCCAGGGACTGACTGAGGTTTGGCTGGGACTCGGCCTCGGCGTGGGGTTCTCGCTCCTATCTACACTGGGGACCATGCTGGCAGTGAAAGTCTTTGGCCCGGAGATCTACTCGCCCGCCATCATGAAAAACATCGTACCTCGGTCCCGGGAGGAATGGTTCCCGGTACTAGTAGCGATCCTTCCAGCGGTAATCCTAGAGGAACTCCTCTTCCGCAGTTTTCTTTTGGGTGGCTTCTCTCTGATCATTCCGGCGATCGTCGCCGCACTGCTCTTCTCGACCTTCTTTGGGCTCATGCATGCCCCACAAGGTATCCTGGGCGTGGTCGGCACCGGCCTCGTCGGTTTCGTGCTTTCCGTCGTCTTCATCTGGCGTGGCAGCCTGCTAGCTCCTCTGGTGGCTCACTACACCACAAACGTCCTGCAACTAACCACCGCCAAATGGGAAATGGCTTGGATGGACCGTATGGATGGGGGTGAAGGACCGGACAAGGACGACATCAGATAGCCTCGACTCTCGCCGTGCCCCTCTCCCAATAGGGAGCAGCAGGCGACTTCTCTCTACCTCTAGGAAAGGGTTAGGGTGAGGATAGGTCATGCTACGCCAGCGCTGTCTATTTGGACAACAGCGACTCGGCGAAAAACTCGGCCGCCGGATCCGCAGCCCACTTCTCTACGCCGAGCCAAAAGTGATCTGCCTTTGCTATGATTAGGCGCTTGGGCTCGGAAAGCAACGAAACGAAACTACCGATCATCGCTGGGCTGGTGAAATCGTCGTTGGAGCCACTAATGAACAGCTTGGGCTTGGCACAGTCGCGGATCGAACTCGAGTCAGACATCAAGACCGGCAGCGAAATGGCGCAGACAGCGCGTACCCTATCGTCCGCACAGCCGGCCGCCAAGCCTACATAGGCGCCAAATGAGTAGCCAACGACGCCGAGGCGACCCTCCTCCATATTCTCAATGGACGCGAGGAAAGACACTGCGGCTCGCACATCTTTCTGTTCGCCGACACCGTTGCCATAGCGGCCATCGCTAGCACCTACCCCTCGGAAGTTGAATCGCAGCACCGCGATGCCGCGGTTCACTATGGCCTCACACACGGCCATGACGACGTTGTTGCTCATGTCTCCACCGTAGAGGGGGTGAGGGTGACACACCACTACTGCAGGAGAGCGCTTCCTTCCCAAAGGGAGATGGAGAGCACCTTCCAGTTGCAGAGTACCCGACGGGAACCGGATGGATTGGCCGGCCATGAGGGTTACCTCCTAGTCCTTCATGTTGGCGAGCGATAGGGCATTCTGCTTTTCGTCCGCCGCGTCGCCGATCCATTATAAACCAAGTCTGCCAGTTGACGGGGAGGCAAGAAGCGCCTAGAATCCGACAGGAGGTTAAGACAATGCACATAATCGATCTACGAAGCGACACGGTGACACTGCCGACGGATGAAATGCGCCGCGCGATGGCCGAGGCGGAGGTAGGTGACGACGTCTCGGGGGAAGACCCGACAGTGAACCGGTTGGAGGCTCTCGCCGCGGCCAAGCTGGGGAAAGAGGCCGCGCTATTAGTGGCGAGTGGTACGATGAGCAACCTGGTTGCCGCGCTGACCCACTGCCAACGGGGCGACGAGATGATCGTGGGCAGCGAGGCTCATATCTTCAACTACGAAGTCGGCGGCTCTGCTGCTCTCGGGGGAATTCATGTTCGAGTGATACCCAACGATCCCCAGGGGCGTTTGCCTGGCAAAATATTGGAAGCAGCCATCCGCCCGGCCGGCAATATCCATTTCCCGCGCACGGGCCTAATCTGCATGGAGAACACGCACAACCGCTGTGGCGGCGCGGTGCTTACTCCCGAAGACATGCGGGAGACGTGGGAGATAGCCCAGCGCTATGGGATACCTGTCCACCTCGACGGCGCCCGCATTTTCAACGCCGGCGTGTTCTTGGGTATGGACGTGCGAGAGTTGACTAAGTACGCTGATTCGGTCTCGTTCTGCCTATCGAAAGGATTATCGGCACCGATCGGGTCGGTGCTTTGTGGTACGCGCGAGTTCATCAGCCGTGCTAGGAAGTACCGCAAGATGGTTGGGGGAGGCATGCGCCAAGCCGGGGTAATCGCGGCGCCAGGAATCGTAGCGCTGGAGAAGATGGTCGATCGCCTTGCTGAAGATCACGAGAATGCGCGGCTGCTCGCAAACGGGCTAGCCAAGATCCCTGGTATTGAGGTCAATCCGGCGGCTGTCCAGACCAATATTGTACCGGTGAGCGTGCAGGCGATGGGTGCCCAGGAACTACAGAAACGTCTCGGCGCCGCAGGCGTTAGAGTGTCATTCATGGACCGAGACCGTCTACGCTTGGTGACCCACTATGGGATCTCCCGGCGCGACATTGAGGACGCAGTGTCAACCATCAGGCGAGTCCTCGCCTCATCGGTTGTCGCGAAGAGCTAGCCTGGCCGGCGTCCAATACTTGTTCACCGTATTGTGTTCGTAGTTGCCGAGACCGAGTCGGTTTCGAAACCGACTCAGTCTCGGCAATTCGATCGTGAACTCTTGAGGCGAAAGAACATTAGGCTTTAGGAAACGTGACGATGGCGACCGGCCTGTCTTCTTCCAGTTGAAGACTGCCGCCTAGTTGTTCCCTGACCGTACGTTCCAACACTCCCTTGGCTGCTTCGCTTATCGCTCCAGCGAAGCTGGTGCGCGCGGCGGCGATAGCTGCGATCCTCACCTCGACGATCACCGAGAGACCATCTTCTTGAGCTTCGACGATCACCGTGCCTTCATCCTCTTGGGTGAAGGGGAAAGCAGTTAGGGCCTCGAGCAGCTCTCCCAGTACAATACCTAATGGCGCAGCCCGCCTCTGGTCGATAGCAATATCATTGTCGGGTACCAGGATGCGTACTCGCTTCCCCTGCCCTGTGAATTGCGCCCGGACGCTTTGACTGAGACGGCTGATCAAAGTTGGGAGAGGGACGTGCTCACCATGGTTCTCGGCTAGCAAGCGATGCACTGTGGCGACGCTCTGTAGGCGGCGGATCGTCGTCTCCATCTGGTCGCGGGTAGCGCTGTCGGCTCCATTGGACTCGAAGCGAGCCAGCCCGGCCAGGCAGTCACTTACTCCAAGATGAGCCTCCTCCAGCAGCGCTTCCTTGGTGCGCAAGTCGCGCTTTGCCCGTTCGTAGGACCTGACGCTTCGAATGGGGCCAGCGGCGAGATTGGCAATGCCTTGCACCGTGGCAATTTCCCTGAAGGTGAACCTTCTGGCAATGCCTGGTTCGTCGACCAATAGAGCCCCCACTGCCTCGTTCCGGCTGATCAAGGGAACCAGAAGGATCGAACGGAATCCATATTCTTCCACGAAGGGCTTGGGAACAACGTTACTGGCTCCTGTCTCCTCCACCAACACTGGGACCTTGCTGCGCAGGAGTTCGTCAAAAGCTGGTGTCTCTTCGTGGCTTAGAGAACTAGGAAAGGGATGTTCGTTCCTTCCTTCTCCTGCCAAATGGGCCTTAGCCAGCATGAAGGCACGCTGGTCTTCGTCCCAGAGGTAGATTAGGACGCGGCTCAACCGTACTATTTCTCCCGTGGCGACTGCAACGCTCTCCAGCAGTTCATCTAGGTCGGCGTGATTGCTTATGGCTGTAGCCGCCTTCAGGAGAGAACTGGAGACCTCGGCTTCCTCCCTTTTCGCCGCGAAGGTGGCGAGGCTTTCCATAGCGATGTTGGAGAATGGGAGAGACAGGAAAGGCGCTGGCTCTTTCTCTACGGACTTCGCAAGCGGCTCTTTCGGATGCTCGGCCATGGTTTCTTGCCGGGCCAGCAACTCTCCGATGGCGCTGAGCTTCACCCCTTCTTCCCGGTGCAGCCGGCGGATGGTCATGATTCGCCTCAGATCGTTCTCTGAGAATAGCCGGTGTTGCCCTTTGGTTCGCGCCGGATTCAAGAGGCCCTGGCGCTGCCAGTCCCTAATGGTCTGCGCAGGCACATGGGCCAGCGTGGCCACTTTGCCCACTGTGTAAATGGGCAGATCATCGGGTGCTTTCATGCTCACTCTCCAACATCTGTTATTAATGCCCTTCGCACCTAGGGGCAATTGTCAACCTGAACACCGATAAGGGGAAGGAGGGTTACTTGCCTTGTTCTATGCCCAGAATTATACAGCTTCAGTCGGGAAAGTCAATACGAAGAACGGCTTAAGTTTATTAGAAATGTCGAAACCGCTTTCAGGGAGTGTCAGGCAAAACCCGTGACCGGTAAGTTATCGTTCGCAGGTTTCCGCTCCCGCGCATGGCTCTATACTCTTGCGCTGGTTAGGTATTCAATCGTTCAGGCGAGTGCTCTCCCTGGCGTGAAAGACAGAAGGATGCCGGATCGCAGCAACTCTGTAAGATAGCTCATTACGCTCGGAGTTTGCCCGCCATTGGCAACGATGACATTTACTGGTCAAGATTGCCCTCTGAATGAGCGACGGAATGGCTCTGTTTGGCAAAGCAAGCCAAGTGATGGGTGGCTGGAACGCCGCTTAGCTGATCGCACTTTCCCGACAGACGGGCATCTCGAAGGAGCCGGATCCGTCCCGTGCCGACCGCGTAGCCATTGTCGATCAGCCGGCCGGTAATAGGGGCCCGCGATAGTAGGCAGCTTGCTTGGCATAGGGCCGCAAGGTGTTGATGAGGATCTTTTCCTGCTCGGCACTAAGCGGGGGGGCTTCTGCGGCCTTGATATTCGTCTCCAATTCCAGGATGTCATTGCAGCCAACGATAATTGTGGATACTGGCCGAGCGAGAGCAAAGCGGATCAACGCCGAGGCCGGCAACTGCATGCGCGGGAAGTAGCCGCCGCCTAGCACCTTCATACCGACGATCCCCAAGTCCCGTTCCTGAGCAGCCGGGATAGTTTCGTCGAGAAACCCAGGCAGCGCCGCCTCGGGCACATTTACGGGTAAGAGCACGGTATCGAAATCGAACTCGCGGATCGCCCTGGCAAGCAGATACGGGTCGTGATGACCGGTGATGCCGATGAAGCGAGTGAGGCCTTGTTTCTTGGCCTCCACAAAAGCTTCGAGCGCCCCGCCTGGAGCTTTCAGTTCGGCCCATTCTTCCTCGGTACGGAGATCATGTACCTGCCAGAGGTCCAGATGGCTCGTGCGCATGCGCTGGAGCGTCAACTGCAAATCTTGGTAAGCCTTATCACGGGTGCGGGAGGCTGATTTGCTGCAAAGGAAGACGCGAGCACGGGCATTGGGGTCGGTACCCCAAACGTCGCCGTGATAGTCTTCGCTTCCGGCGTAGGCGGGGGCGGAATCGAAGTAGGTGATGCCCAGCTCCAGAGCGCGGCGGATCAGATCGACCGCTTCCTGCTGCCGTCCCCAGGTGCGTAGTAGGCCTTCGCCGCCCAAGCCAAGAGCAGTCACCTCGACTGCGGTCTTGCCCAACCGTCGCTTCGGCAGTGCATCGTTTCCAAGCATATTCGAGACCTCCCGACACCCTTGCTTGTCTCGAGAGTTCCTGCCAATTCCGCAGGAACCCGATGCCCGGTATCGACTGTCATGACTCTGCAAGGAATGTGCCGGCCAAACGAGGCAGCCATCAGGTCAGACTGCAAAGGAATCGCTTCCCAGCTGCTTGCGGGTCTCGGAGTAGAAAGGCCGGTCGTGACCGGGGATTATGATACCTTTCAAGGTATCTAACCGGCGCCGGCTGACCTCTTGCGCTATTGGATCGACGTGGGCGATGGCCGTCCGCAATTGCGAACGGAAGAAAACCCGCGAGGGTATGGCGTCTCCCGCGATCAGCACTTGATCCTCTTTGCCCTGCACGAGCACAGAGAAGTGATTGAAGGTATGTCCGGGCGTAGCGATCAATCTAAGGCCCGGCGCGATTTCCTTAGCCTCTTCGGTCCAGTCGACTTCATCACCCACGTTGTCGTCTTGCCAGTAAAGCCGGCACATCCTAGCCATAGAAGGGGCGAACTGCGCGATCTGCCGCTCGTGGAGGTGGGGATAGTACTTAGCTACCACTGTCTCTGGTTCAGGAGCGTCGATGATCTCGTGAGCGAAGGACTTTTGGAACTCGTAGTCCACGCGGCTGGCGATGATTCTAGCCCTGCCAAACAGGCGATGGCTGCCGACGTGGTCAGGATGAACATGGGTGGTGATTACAAGGTCGACATCTTCTGGCACGATGCCTTGAGCGCGTAGCCTCTCGCTCAAAGCGCTATCGCCCACCATCCCTGTATCGACTAGCGCCAGGTGACCGTCGTAACGGAGTAAGACGCAGTTGACCGGTAGGAAGGCTGGCCTTGGTGCATAGAGATTGGGCATGATGTTGGTAAGCACGTCGACCTGAAACATAGGAAGATTCTACCATATGCGACAAGTAGGAGCGACGTCACTCGTCCCGGTTCGTGTCTGCCCGAAACTCAGTGCTTGGAGAGCTATCACGCGAACGGCAAAGGCGCAAGACAACCTCGCTCCTTCGGTTGCCAAGGCGATTACCCACGTTGACGCGCTCCTTGCAACTAGAGTAAGATAGGCCTAGAGAATCCGCGGGGGAATGAAAGCTGCTCATCGACCTACATACTCACACCAAAGAACGTTCCTCCTGTAGCTGGCTTCCGGTAGATGATCTGATCCGCTGTGCCAAGGAACGTGGTTTGGATGGCGTCTGTCTCACCGACCACGACGAAGCGTGGAGTAGGGACCGCGTCAGAGAGCTGTCCGAGAAACACGAGTTCCTCGTCCTACGGGGATTCGAACTGAGTTCGAACTGCGGGCATATCTTGGTCTTTGGGTTGGACAAATGCACGGGCGACCTCTACCGCGTAGAAAGAGTGCGAGAGGTGGTCGACAGCGTGGGAGGGGTGATGATTCTCTCCCACCCGTTTCGCTTCAGTAGATACGTCTGGGCTGGGAATGGCCCGATTGGCTTGGGTCGCCGCCCCGGCCAGTCAGTAGAAGATGGCGCGAGCAAGCCCGTTTTCCGTTTCGTGGACGCCCTTGAGGTGATCAATGGCGGTACGGAAGCGGCAGAGAATGCTTTTGCGGCCGCCGTGGCCGAGTACCTCGGACTACCTGGCTCGGGGGGAAGTGATGCACACCACCTTTCCCAGGTGGGCAGCGCCGTCACGGAGTTTGAGCGGACCATTGCGAGCGAGGAAGACTTCATCCGCGAGTTGAAGGCGGGACGCTTCCGCGCCCGTGACCTAAGGGACCGACCCGTCCCCAACGTGGCACCCAAGTAGAGCCACCAAGAGCAGAGGTTGATACCTATGGAGGGATGTCTGCATGGATAAGCGCCAGCTCAAGCGAAACGTTAACGCCGCCGTTGCCGACGAGCATCTCCAGACTGCGCTATCCAGAGCGACCGCGATCTTCCGTTTCATGCGGGAGCTGACCTTCCAAGGGTTAGCCGTCGACGAGCTACGCTCTCAGATCCGGGCGATCAAGGAGTGGAGCATCGACAACCTGCCAGACCTCATCGCCCGGTTTACAGCGGAGGCCGAAGCCGTAGGCGCCAAGGTATTCGTGGCACCGGACGCCGCGGCCGCCAATCGCTATATCGGAGAGCTGGCTATGGAGCGAGGGATAGGCCTTGCCGTGAAATCCAAGTCGATGGTCACCGAAGAAATCGGGCTCAACGCCTACCTTCGACAGCGTGGGGTGAAGGCCGTGGAAACCGATCTCGGCGAGTGGATTGTCCAGCTGGCCGAGGAACGGCCCTCGCACATGCTAGCGCCGGCGATACACAAGCCGCGGGAAGAGGTTGCCAAGCTGCTGGCCAAGACGATCGGCCGGGAGGTGGTGAGCGACGATATCCCCAGCCTGGTCGCCGTAGCGCGTCAGGAGTTGCGGCAGAGCTTCATTGACGCCGGGCTCGGCATCTCCGGCGCCAACATCGCCATTGCCAATACCGGTACTATCGTTATCGTCTCCAACGAGGGCAATGCCCGCCTGGTGACGACCCTTCCGCCGGTGCATGTGGCGGTGATCGGCATCGAGAAGACCGTTTCCACCTTGGCCGAAGCGACGAAGATCCTGGAGATCCTGCCGCCGAGCGCCACGGGCCAGAAGATTAGCAGCTACGTGTCGTTCATCACCGGTCCGAGCCGCACCGCCGACATCGAATGCAGCCTGACCATCGGCGTGCATGGTCCCAAGGAGATGCACATCGTTCTGTTGGACAACGGCCGCAACCAGATGCGCGACGATCCGGTCTTTCGGGAAGCGCTCTACTGCATTAAGTGCGCCGCCTGCCTGAATGTCTGCCCCACCTATCAGGCGGTGGGGGGACACGTATTCGGCTATACCTACGCGGGCGGCATTGGCGCCATCCTCACGGCGTTTCTTAATGGCTTGGACGAAGCCGCCAATCTCGCCGAGCTCTGCCTCGGCTGCGGCGCTTGTCTTAGCGTGTGTCCGGCCAAGATCGACATTCCGCGTCTGGTGCTGGCGTTGCGGGAGCGCATCGTCGAGGCCAAGGGCATAACCTTCCTTGAGCACGTGTTCTACGACCGCTTGCTGCCCAACAGCCGTATCCTCGAACGGGCGCATATGCTCGGCCGGGTGGTCCAAAGACCGCTGGTGCGCCGGGGTCTGATTCGTGGAGTGCCTTTCAGCGGGGTCGCCAAGTCGCGGAGTCTGCCGGCCCTCGCCGCCAGGTCCCTAGGCTCTCGCGTGGGCAACGCCGCAGCTAGTCAGCCGGCTACTACGAAGGTCGCGTTCTACAGCGGCTGCCTGATCGAGCATATCTATCCAGAGATCGGCGAAGCGGTGCTCCGCGTACTAGAAAACCACGGCGTTTCGGCGTCTTTGCCGAAGGAGGCGCCATGCTGCGGCGCGCCAGCGCGCCACGCCGGGGATCGAGCCTCTGCCGTGGCGATGGCGAAACGGAACATCACGGTCTTGGAGGATGGCAAGCCAGACTACGTGATCGTCGCCTGTCCGACCTGTGGCCAAGCCTTCATCCACGACTATCCGCAGCTCTTGGCTGGCGACCCGGTCTGGGAGCCGCGAGCCCTCAAACTCGCGGCTAGGACGGTGGATTTCACCCGGTTCGTGGCGAAGGTGACCAACGCCGGCTCAGCAAAGCCCAGCATTTCAGTAGACGACGCCGGGTCAGAGGCGCAGCAGCCAGAAGTGCCTCGCACCAAGATCACTTATCACGATCCTTGTCACCTGAAGCAGCATCTGGGCATCTCGGAGGAGCCTCGTGCGCTCCTAAAGAGTCTGACGGATTATGAGTACGTGGAAATGGCCGGCACCGGAGCCTGCTGCGGGTTTGGCGGAAGTTTCTCTTTGAAATTCCCGGAAGCTTCGGGAAGCATCTTGGCCCGGCGGCTCGCGGACGTCGAGGCGAGCGGTGCGGATATAGTGGTTACGGCCTGCCCTGGCTGCGTGATGCAGCTTCGTGGCGGCATCGACAAACGCGGGATGCGGGTGCAGGTCACGCACCTAGCCGAAGTGCTGGCCAAGGGGCTGGATGGAAGAACCTAGCCAGATGACTCATTACTCGTCCGAATGATGGTCATCGCGCCTGCAGACAGAACTTGTCTTGTCAATGGCGTGGAAGTTCTGAGAAGCCCTGCCGTCCCCTTCGCCTATGCTCTCCTCCTAGACAGGCCCTCCGGTAAGCGGCTTCCCTTCCTCAAACACCGCGCGGAGGTGGGCCATCCACTCGCTGATCGGGATTTGCTGGGGGCACAGTTCCTCGCAATCATGGCACGCTTGGCAGGCGGTAGCCTTCTCGGCCTCGGTGAGCGCGGCGTACATCCGGCGCGCGTAGTTGGCCTTGTCGTACATCACCCCCGTGTTGTAGATGTCAAACAAGCGTGGAATGGGAACGCCATTCTTGCAGGGCAGGCAGTACTCACACTTTGTGCACGGAATAGGGCAGAGTTCCTCGTACTTCGCAGACACGCGCCCGATGAGCGCCATTTCCCTTTCGGACAACACGTCGTAGTCGGGAGCGGCAGCACTGGCGAGATTCTCTTCGACGTGCCGCATGGTCGTCATGCCGCTGAGGACGATGGATACTTCAGGCTGGCGCCAGAGCCACCGGAACGCCCAATCAGCCGGCGAACGCTTCACCGCAGCTTCATTCCACAGCTCTTGGATTGCCTGGGGCGGTTTCACCAGCCTGCCGCCGAGCAAGGGCTCCATGACCACCACCGCCAGCCCCTTTGATGCCGCATACTTGAGACCTTGGGTGCCGGCCTGTTCGGTGGTGTTCATATAGTTGTACTGGATCTGGCACATCGTCCAGCCATCGTAGTCGTCGACAATCCCTTTGAAGACGTCGAGCTGGTCATGGAATGAGAAGCCGAGGTGCCCGATGCGGCCATCGGCGATCGCCTTCTCGGCCCATTCGCGCACTCCTAGGTCGCGTAACGGCTGCCATCGCTGCTTGTTCAGCCCGTGCAACAGGTAGACGTCGATGTGATCGGTCTGCAGTTTATCTAACTGTTCGTTTAGGTACTTATCGAAGTCCGCTGGATTCTGGATAAACCAGGTTGGCATCTTCGTCGCTAGTTTCACCTTCTCTCGGTAGCCATCTTTGAGGACGCGCCCGACAAGCCGTTCACTATTCCCGGCGTGGTATGGGTACGCTGTATCGAGATAGTTTACGCCAGCATCAATGGCGTGGCGGATCATCCGGGTGGCCTCTTCCTCATCGATTTTGGCCGGGTTCCCATCTATCACCGGCAGCCGCATGCACCCAAAGCCAAGAGCTGATCCTTGCCAGTCTAGTCTGCCAAACTTGCGATAGTTCATCATTCTCCCTCCTTGATGTCGAATCCGTTATCAGTATCCAGCTTTGGATGCCAAGGCTGGCCCTTGTCTGCCGCGAACTGAGGCTATTGTGGCCTCACAATATAGGCTATGCCGCCGCTGTCTAGCCAGACCTTCGCGATCTGGTCTCGCTTGTAGACCCGCCGGACGGTACTGCTACTTGGGGCGATGGGGTCATTGACGATCACATCACCTTGTGGCGTGAACCCTCTGACCACTAGCAAGTGTCCAGTGCTGGCGCCAATCGGCGCGTTGTCCAGTTGGCCGGGCCCAAATCGGATGCTAATCACCACGGGTCTACCATGGGCGATCTCGTTCTGCAGTTGCTCCAGACTGTAGAAACGGTCTACGTAGGCGTCGAAGCCTAGCGCACCGGCGTAGGCGGTATTGAGCGGCCAGCTACCGAAGATGCCGGTTTCCGCATCCCGTACCCCATTGTAGACCTCGGCGACCGATTTAGCCTTCCCCCAGTAGTTGAGCACCATAGTCAAAGACGTGGGACTGCAAATCTCCTGTGCGACTCCCGGATCTTGCTCTAACTGCGAGTACCGCGGCACGTCGAGGTCACGTGCCCAACCTTTGTCTACTGCGGGACTCGGCCCGTAAAGCGGCACACTCAGATCGGAGTAGACCACCGCTACGGCGCGCAATCGGGGGCTAGCTTGCGGGCTACTGGTCGCGAATATAACTCTGTACTGGAGCGTAGTCTGCTTCTCCGCGAGTCGCAGCGTGTCCACGTCCACGCTGCCCCACGCGTTGCTTTGCCCCTTCACGCTGGCGCCGCCAGTGGCGCTCCAAGTCCCCATCGTGAACCACGGCGATATCTGATCCCCGCTGCCAATCCGCACTTGAAACTCTAGGCGGGTTCCCGTTGGAGCCTCGGCGTTCCAGGACATGACCACATTGTCGAAGGGAAACTCCGTGATATACGGCGCGGCCAACAGAACACCGCTGGAAGCATACTCCCCTCCGACCCTTCTCGTCAACTCGACGGCATCGCCGCTTCTCGTCACGCCTTGTGCCTCATCGAAAGGGATGAGTGCCGCATCTTGTTTGAGTAGGCGAGTGCTGGCGGTCGGGGCAGGCGGCGGGCCCGGCGCAGGAGTCATCGCCGCCGTTGCCGCCGTAGGGATGCTAGTAGGTACTGGTGGGGAGGTAGGTACCTGGCTGATGACGCCATTGGCATTGACGAAAGGAGTTGCGGCTGCCGGCAGCGGCGGCGCAGTGACCGCTTTTGGTGCTTGACTCGGGGTGCCAGATGGAATTGGCGTGGTGGTCGACGATGGCAAGGGTATCGCCGGGATGGCCGAAGGCGGTGGACCAATCTGAGGCGTGGCCTTTCCAGCGAGGCTCGTTTCGGTAGGAATGGAGGCTACCAGCGTGGCGGTGCCCGCCCGTGCAGGCGATGTAAGGCCGTGGCTAGCGTCGGGCGCCGCGCAACCGTTCAGTCCCACATGAATGGCGACCAGAAGAGCGATGGTTGGAAGCGACGAGGCTATCTTCTCCGCCGTTTGCCGGCTTCCCCGAGGCGGATCAGTTGTAGCCCGGCACATCCAAAGGCTCCGGCTGCTCTCGTAGCGCGTGCACCGCCGATGTGAGCAACAAGACAGCAGCGATGATCTGGCCCAGCGCTCCGAGCGCCAAGGTCGGCCTCAAGCCGATCATCTGGCCCAGAGCGCCGCTCAATAACGCTCCGAACAAGGGCATCCCCCAGGAGATCATGCGCCTCGTAGCGCTGACCCGTCCCAGCAGGCGGTCGGGCGTGACCGCTTGGGACAGGCTGAGGAGATTGACGTTTCCGATGGTGCCGGCCAGGGTAGATAGGGTCTGGGCAGACACTAACACCACAACGATCAGGGGTATTGGCCCGTTTGCCGCAGGGATCAGCATGTTGGACAAACCAGCCAAGAATCCCCCGCCAATGATCGCCGGACCAATCCCATACGTCTTCGAAGCCTTCTCTGCCAGCAACGCACCTGGTATGCCCACGATACTGCCGGCGACGAGGATGATGCCAAAGATGGCCGGCTCGACGCCTAGCTCGCGAGTCACATATAGGGCAAAGAGGGTATGCAGCATCGCCGCCGAAAGGTTGAAGATTCCCACAAAGACTACTAAGGCTCGCAGCAACGGCACGCCGAAGACTACGCGCAGTCCTTCGCCGATTTCCGCCCAGACGCTCCGCCGTCGATTTGGTGCCACCATTGCCGGTTCTGAAGCGCGGATCAGACCAAGGAACAGTGCAGACAAGACGAAGGACACGGCGTCGACGATGATGGCGATGGGTGCCGTGACCGCTTGCACTAGCGCACCACCCAGACCCGGACCGGCGACCTCGGCGATAGAGCGGCTTACCGCGATCTTGCTGTTTCCCTCCACAATGTGCTCCCGTTGCACGAGCGATGGGAGGAAGGATTGCTGTGCCACATTGGCAAATACGGTGAGAACGCTGACCGCAAACGACACTATGTACAAGAGCTCGATGCGGAGTGCACCGTTGGCCGCGGCAATCGGGATCAGAATCAGGAGCCCAGCGCGCCCGAGATCGGCAGTAATCATTACCGGTCGTCGATGGATGCGGTCTACCCAAACCCCGGCAAACAGTCCCACCACCAGCCAGGGAGCGGATTCGACGGCCACCAGAACGCCCATCTGCGTCGGCGATGCTGCTAGGACCATCACCGCCGTGAGGGGAATGGCAAGCAGGCTGACCTGTGAGCCGAGAAGCGAGATCGTCTGCCCTACCCAGAACTTCCGGAAATCCGGGTGACGCCACAAACCGGTGAAGAGCGAGCGCATGCGGGCGAACCGCTGCGGGCCACGTTTTTCGTCTGGCATTCGGTCTCTCGCAGTCTCCGGCAGTTTGCTTGTAATACCTCAGGAGCGCGCCCGCGAAGCTGGCTTCCATGCAGGGGTGATGTTTATCGACAGCAGCTTGGCCCCTAATCTGGCGCTGCGCTATTATATATCGCAACGGCTAGAAGTCAACGTCATCCAGGCTCTTGACCCTCGTTTGTAGCGGCCGTTACAATCAAACCATTGTTTCAGGTTGCGCAGGCAAGAGAGCGAGGAGCGGTTCGAGGACGAGATCAGACGAGAGACGCGGAAGGAGAAGTTCACCTTCGCCGAGCTGGAAGGTGTAGAGGGGGAGTGGGACCGCCTGAAGCGCTGGTATGGGCGCCTCCAGGACCGTGATCTCTTCGGCGCCCCCGACCGGGAGAATGCCCAGGCTATGCTCAAGGTTGGCGAGCAGCTACTCAAAGAATTCACGCGTCGCGTCTGTGAGCGACAGAGATTGGCGGAGGCTCTTGAAGAGAAGGGTAAATTAGAGTGAGCGGCACAACTAGATCTCGGGGCGGAGTGAAACGAGTCTCTCCCAAGCCTAGGGCGCCTTCCAGCCCTCCTTGGCACAGCCTCAGCGCACAGGAAGTGTTGTCCGGCCTGCACACAGACCCGGTGAAAGGGCTTTCCTCTCAGGAGGTGATGCGCCGACAGAAGCGGTTTGGTCCCAATCGGCTGGCCGAGGAGCAGCGGGTCACTTTCTGGGCGGTGGCGCGAGAAGAGATTACCGAGCCGATGATCTTGCTGCTATTAGCCGTCGGGCTGGTCTATGGCCTAGCAGGAGAACTCCTTGATACCATAGTGATCCTCTTCGTCATCGCCGGTATCTTCCTCGTCGAGGTCTTCAACGAGTATCGCGCTAAGGCGGCGATCGCTTCGCTGCGCCACCTTGCCGCCCCTACGGCGCCCGTCATCCGGGACGGGGCGGATCGCCAGGTGCCGGTAGAGAACATCGTGCCCGGCGACCTCGTGGTGTTGCGTCCGGGCGAACGAGTATCCGCCGATCTGCGCCTGGTGGAGGCGCTTGGTCTGATGATCGACGAAGCCAGCCTTACTGGCGAGTCGGTTCCGGTGGTGAAGGACGTCGTGCCGGTTCCCCCGGCGACTGAGCTGGGCGATAGGCGCGACATGGCCTATGCCGGGACGCTGGTCACCACGGGCAAAGGTCGCGGCGTAGTGGTGGCTACCGGTATGGCTACAGAGATCGGGCGGATCGTCCGTCTAGTGAGGGAAGTCCGCGAGCCTCGCACGCCACTGCAGGTCTCCATGCGCCAGCTCGCCGGATGGCTGGTTTGGCTGGCCCTTGGCTTCAGCGTTCTCGTGCCGGTGCTTGGTTTCCTCTTTGGGCAGCCGCTCCGTGAAATGGTTCTTACCGGCCTGACGCTCGCCTTTGCCACTATTCCAGAGGAGCTGCCGATCCTGATCACCATTGTCTTGGGTCTCGGAGCCCTCCGGCTATCTCGCCGGCAAGCGATCATCAAGCGCCTGCGGGCGGCCGAAACCCTTGGCAGCGTCTCCGCCATCGCCAGCGACAAGACCGGGACAATCACCGAGAACTGCATGGTCGTGAGCGAGCTATATGTGCCCGGCGATGGCGAGGGCATCCCGTTTCGGGAAGGTGCTGTTGTACCCGGAGCCCGGCAGCTCTTAGAGGTTGGACTCCTAGCCAATGACGCGACCTTGAACGAGGCAGAAGGTCAGCATAGCTTTGCCGGTGACCCCATGGACGTTGCCCTCCTGGCCGCGGCGGGAGCGGCTGGCCTTCATCCGGACCGCCTGCGGGGCGCTGGACCGGTAGGCGAGTTCACCTTCGACAACCTGCGGCAGCTGATGTCGGTCGTCTTCCGGCGTGATGGGCGGCTGTTGGTAGTTGCCAAGGGGGCACCCGAATCGGTTCTGTCTCGTTGCCGCCGATGGCTTGCAGGCGGGGAAGAGCGAGCGCTGAAGACAGAAGACCGCGACGAGGTCCTCGCAGTCGCCAATCGGATGGCCGGGCGCGGGCTGCGAGTGCTGGGCTTTGCCTATAAGACGATGGCTCTGGCTGGATCGGCGGAGAGTCGCATCCAGCTTCAGGCCGTTGACGATGTAGAGACCGATCTGGTCTTCGCCGGCCTGGTGGGATTCCTCGATCCGCCTCGCCCTGAGGTGCCGGACGCGCTTCGTGAGTTGCGCGAGGCGGGCATTCGGGTGCTGATGCTCACAGGGGACCATCCGGCCACGGCCAGCGCCGTTGCGCGAGCCGTCGGTATCGACGGTGGGCGGGTGCTGTTGGGACGGGAGGTCGAGAGCCTTGATCAGGCCGGACTGGAGGTGGCAGTAGAGGGGGTTTCGGTTTACGCCCGCATCGCACCTGAGGACAAGCTGCGCATCGTGAGGGCTCTACAGTCTCGTGGCGAGGTGGTCGCCGTGACGGGCGACGGCGTGAATGATGCCCCAGCTCTGAAGGAAGCGGCCATCGGCGTGGCTATGGGCCATTCCGGCACCGATGTGGCCAAGGAGGCCGCCGGCGTGATTCTCGGTGACGACAACTTTGCCACCATCGCCGTTGCCGTGCGGGAAGGCCGCAAGCTGTATGAGAACCTCTGGAAGGCCGTGCGCTACTACCTGGCGGCCAAGGTCGCGTTGGTGGGCAGTTCCCTCATAGCCGTACTGGCACATCTGCCAGTGCCCTTTGCTCCAATCCAGATCATCGTGATGGAACTCTTCATGGATCTGGGGGCGTCGGTGACGTTCACCGCCGAGCCAGCCGAGGGCGATGTAATGGCGCGGCCGCCCCGTGACCCCCGGCGCCCGTTTATGGACCACGCGATGCAGCTTGGCATCTTCGTTGGCGGGCTCTCGCTCTGCGCCGCGGTGACCATCACCTACTCTTGGGCCTTCTGGCAGGATGCCTCGCCGGCCCACGCGCAAACGGTAGCCTTTGCCACCTGGTTGACTGGCCATGTGGTGCTGGCGCTGCATATGCGCACGGCGCGTCAGCCTCTCAGTAGCGGTGGCTTGCTTTCGAACCGCGCGATGGCCCTCTGGGGGTTAGCCGCGGTGGCTATGCTGGCCATGGCCATGAATGTGCCGTTGATAAGCGCAGCGCTCAAGACAACCAGACTCAACGCCGAAGACTGGCTGGTGGCCATCGTTGTCCCGCTCGCGACCACATCGCCGTGGGAGGCGTGGAAGCTTTGGCAATGGAGAGCCGGCCGCACTGCTTGCAGCCTATGGCTGGGCAGCCGTCGTGGTGGTTCTCAATAGGAGCACAGGGCAGGGAGCGTTTTCCAGCACCTTCTTGACCACCTTGGCCCGGGCCGGCTCGAGACACCCTTGCCAGGAGAGAACGATCAGGTCGGAGTCCGTTTCATCCGCGAAGCGGAGGATGGCCTCCGCAGGGTCACCTCTGCGGAGAGCCATGCGCGTGGGTGTGGACAGCGGCCATTCCCCCAATAGGGTGGCAAAGCGGCTCATGAATTCCTTTGCCCAGGCAGGCCACTCATGTTGGGGCTGGTCCACGTAGCGAGGAGTAGTCAGTGTGCCCGTTTCGACAGGGCGTTCCCGCTGCGTGGCAACGTACAAGATATGTAGCTCGGCATGGCTTGCCGCGGCGAGATTCAGTGCCGGTCCAATTACCGCTGCCGAAGATGGAGCCCCATCAAGGGGTAGCAGAATGCGGCGTAGATCGCTCATTTCGGCGATCCTTGGCTCCAATTCCGGGCGGATTAGGAGCACAGGACAGGGGGCGTTGAGCACGATCTCCTCTACGACAGGGCGGAGAGTACGGCCCTGGTACGCGGTGCACCCCCGCGTGGTCATTACAATAAGCATCGCGCGCTTCTCTGTCGCTAGCCTGACCACCGCGCTGGCTGCCGGCCCGCTCACTTGATCGATCACTATGTCGTGGGTCTCATCGCGCCGCAGGCCTACCGCCTGTAACAACTGTTTGGGGGTGAGGGGAACGTCCGTGGCATGGACGACGTGAATGGAGGCACCGACTAGCCGAGCGAATAGCCTGGCGGCCGGCAAGGCTTGCTTGGCCTCGGCGGAACCATCGAGTGGCACAAGGACTAGGGGGGCACGGTCGCCCCATAGTGTTTCGGGGCCTTTACCACTGATCCTGCGCCGGCGCGGCCTCTGTGAACGCTGTTCCGATGGCGTACTCAATCCGTTACCTGTTTCCATGAGCCCCACGTGCCTTTCACCTGTTCAGCGCGGTACTTTTTCCTTGCCTCGACCATAGTCTTACAGCCTTCTCTTTCGCCCAGCGTTACCGTGAGGGGTTCACCATCGTCTAGTGTCACCTCAACTGCGCTAGGCGTAGAAGTGATCGCTACCCGCACGTGACGCTTTCGCCACTGCACAGGGAAACGTAGTCCCTGCCAATGCGAAAGCAGATGAGGGTCAAGCGCTAGACCGTCGGCGCGAGGCTGCAGCCCGCCGGCGCCAAAGATTATGGCTTGCCACAGGCCACCTAGAGCTCCAGCATGCACGCCTCCTGCGGCGTTGCCCATGTTGTCCGCCAGGTCAATCTCCTCCGCCTGGCGGAAGTACTTTTCCGCAAGCTCTTGATCCCCCAACCGCGCCGCCACCAAAGCGTGGATGCTAGGACTGAGAGAGCTGCCGTGACTGCAGCGAGGTTCGTAGTACCGGAAGTTGGCCTCCCTAACCTCAGGCGGAAAGCGATCCCAGAGGAGGTAGATCAGCATCACTACGTCGGGTTGCTTGATTACCTGGGATCGCGCAATGGCTTCCCTGCCGAGCAGCACATCCATCGGTGCTGTCCGCGGCTCATAGGCCGCCAGATCGATCTCTTCCAGTTGGAAATAGCCCCGGAACTGCTCGAAAAGCCCCGTGGTCGGGTCGAGACCAGTATACATCTTCTCGGCAATGGCCAACCATTCCCCTGGCTCCTCGGATTGGATCCCAGTGGTGGCAAGAAGCCTCTCCGCCTGCGTAGGCCAACGCTCGCGGAGGATGCGGACCGTCTCCTCGGCTCGCTCGAGGTTCCATTTGGCCATGACATTGGTATAGGCGTTGTCATCGACGCTCTCGTGGTACTCGTCTGGGCCCATCACTTGTCGGATGTGATAGCAGCCGTCCTCTTCCAGTTGCACCCGGCTGGCCCAGAAGCGTGCCGTCTCGAGGAGGATCTCGGCGCCAGCATCCTGAAAGAAACGGTCGTCGCCAGAGACCTGCCAGTACTGCCAGACTGCGTAGACGATGTCCGCGCTAATGTGCTGCTCCTGCGTCCGCGAAAGAATAGGAACGAGCTCCCCATCTGGAGTCAGGATGATGGGCGGCGCCACTTCTTCACCGGTGTCTGCCGATTCCCAAGCATAGAGGGCGCCCCGATAGCCCGCCGTCCGGGCTTTGTCTCGTGCCGCCGGCAGGGTGTGGTATCGATACATGAGGAGGGCCCGCGCAGCCTCTGGGTAGGTGAAGACGAAGAAGGGTAGCATATAGATCTCGGTATCCCAAAAGACATGGCCCTTGTACGCCTCGCCCGTCAGAGCTCTTGCGCCGATTGAGACACGTTCGTCGTTGGGATTGGCAGCAGCGATCAGGTGGTATAGGGCAAAACGAATAGCCCGCTGCGCCTCCTGGTCGCCTTCTATTCGAACGTCAGAGGCCTTCCAGCGCACTCGCCAGGCCCGCGCATGCTCCCGCAAGAGACCGGCCGCTCCCTTAGGCACCATGTGGGTGAGATGCTCCACGGCTGCCTGAACTGGTGCCGGCACATCGCGCGAGGTATATACCGACACTAGCTTGTCCAAGCGATAGGTCAATCCGATCTTCGCATCCCATTCCCAGCGTTCGCCAATTGCTTCTTCTTGCCGTAGAATAACACGGCTTGCAGACGTGCCTTCTGGCGCGGCGAAGAGGATCACGAGGGCGAAGGCCATGGTTGTCTCTGGAGAAAGCGTGCGTGCCACAAGCACCGGCAGGGATCCATCGCTCCTCGTCTGAAGCAGATTCTCGCTGGAGACGGAAACCACTTCTATTCGCGATGGCTGCACACCTTCCAGACCATTTACCGCCGCGTCGACTGTTCCCTCGATGGCTACTCTTGCGCTATAGTTCTCGGGTACAAAGGTCACCGATTCGACAAGAGCATGGGGATCGGCCAGGGATACGAAACGCCGAAAGTGCAGGCGGGTGATCCGCCCCATGTTGTCACTGTGGCGCCAGGTATGAAACAGAACGCCGCGCCGCAGATTCAGCCACCGCACACTTTCCAAGACCTTGCCTTGATCAAGGGAAAGCTCTTCACCCGCTACGAATACCTGGATCTCTGACCAGTCGGGTGCCACTGCCAGCGCCGGCTCGGAGCCCGGTGGTCTCTCGAACACGCCAGCCAAGAAAGTTGCTGGCAAAGAGACGCTGCTGCCTTCCGGCAGCGAGCCTCGCGACCCGATGTAGCCGTTGGCTAGGGCGAAGAGACTCTCAATCTCGTGTTCGCGCGCCGGATCGAAGCCTTTCTTGATGAGAAGCCAACTCCTGTCTGGAGCGGCGCGGCGCTGAAAGGCGTCTGATTGTTCTGTTTGTTCTGTCTTGTGAGATATCGAATCTTTCATCTGTCCATATGTCCGGCCTAGGACAATCTCTCGACTTTCACCAGCGGGAGGAGCCGGGCAACGTCGGTGGCCGAGCCAAGCGATGTTCCAGGAAAGATGGCCGTCGCCGCCCCAGCTGCCGTGCCCAACCGTAAGGCATCCTCAAGGCTCTGACCGCCGGCCAGCGCCACTACCAAACCGGCGACCATCGAATCGCCCGAGCCGATGGTGCTCTGCCGCTTGACCGAGGGAGGAATGGCCTGCCAGACATGGTTACCTTGGACGCAGATCGCCCCTTGAGCACCTCTAGAGACGACGACGATCTCGACCCCCATCGCAGCGATTTCCTGGGCGCCGCTTACCACCGCGGCCTGATCCCGTAGTGGCCTGCCTAGGAGAAGCTCTGCTTCTGCTATATTGGGCTTCAGCAGAAATGGATGCGCGCGAATGCCCAAGGCTAGCGGTTCCCCTGCAGCGTCGAGGGCTACCCGTGTACCAGCCGCGTTGGCCATGGCAATGAAGTCGGCATAGATGCGATCGGGTACCGACTGTGGCAGGCTCCCGGCCAGCACCAAGAACTTGCAGGCATGGAGCCAGGGCAAGAGTTCGGCTTCGAGCGCCTTCAAGCTTTCAGCGTCAACGGAAGGACCAGTATCGAAGAAGCTGGTGCCGCGGGCTGTGGCCTCCTCGAAGATAGTCACGTTGAGGCGAGTCTGGCCCGATACCCGCAAGAAGCTGCTCTGCACGCCTTCGTCTTGCAAGGCTCTGGCAATGATTTCGCCGGTTTCCCCAGCAAGCAGGCCAAAGGCGATGGTAGCCATACCCAGGCGATCCACCATTCGCGAAACGTTAATCCCTTTGCCAGCAGGGTCGAGCTGCGACTCACGGACGCGATGGATTTCGCCGAGGGTCACGTCTTTAAGGAATAGCGTCCGATCTACTGCCGGATTGAGCGTCAAAGTGACAATCATGGCACACCTCTTGCCGTCTCCTTGTTTGTTGCGCCGCAAAAGGCGTGCCAAAGAGAGGAGGCAGCGCGGGCATGACGCATGTGCAAGAACTAGCCCAATTCGTGAAACGGGCCTCGTGGGAAGACCTGTCTCCCGAGGCCCGAGACGCCTTGAAGGTCCGCGTTCTGGATTCGCTGGCCTGTGCCATCGGCGCCCTCGGCGGCGAGCCGATCCGGATGGTCCATGATCTCATCCGGGAGCTAGGGGGCAGACCGCTCTGTACGCTTATCGGCGACGGGCTGATTGCTCCCGACCGAGCAGCCTTCTACAATGGCGCCCTGGTGCGCTATCTCGACTTCAACGATTCCTATCTGGCGAAGGGAGAGACCTGCCACCCCAGCGACAATCTAGGTGCTGTCCTGGCCGCCGCCGAGTATGCCAACGCTAATGGCCGGCAGCTGCTTACGGCGCTTGCGGTGGCCTATCAAGTGCAGTGCCGGCTTAGCGACGTGGCCCCGGTGCGCGCACGCGGCTTCGACCACGTCACCCACGGCGCCTTTTCGGCCGCCGCTGGCGCGGCCAAGGCACTCGACCTAGACGTGGCGCAAACCGCCAACGCGCTGGCGATCGCTGGCACCGCCTACAACGCCTTGCGGGTGACCCGAACCGGGGAGTTATCGAACTGGAAGGGGCTCGCCTTTCCAGATGCGGGTAGAAACGCCTTGCATGCTGTCCTGCTCGCGCGACAAGGCATCACCGGGCCACTGGCCGTTTTCGAAGGAAACAAGGGTTGGCGAGAGACCATTTCCGGGCCGTGGGAACTCGATTGGTCCAAGGAGAACCTCGAACGGGTGACGATGACCGACCTCAAGCGATTCAACGCAGAGATCCACTCGCAGTCGGCGATCGAAGGTATGCTGGAGCTAGGGCAGGAAAACCAGCTCTCGCCCGCGGACATCGAGAGCATCCGCATCGACATCTTCGACGTGGCCTACAACATTATTGGCGGCGGGGAGGAAGGCGACAAGACTGTCGTCAGGACCAAGGAACAGGCCGACCACAGCCTGCAGTACATGGTGGCCGTCGCTGCTCTCGATGGGCAGGTGCTTCCAGAGCAGTACCAGCCAGAACGCATCCTGCGCCCCGATGTACAATCGCTCCTACGCCGGGTGATCGTTACGCCTAACGAAGAGTACTCCAGGCTTTTCCCCGCCGAGCACGCCTGCAAGCTCACCGTGACCCTCAAGGACGGCCAGCGCTTGGTAAAGGAGAAGACGGCCTACACAGGCTTCCACACGCGGCCGATGCCTTGGCAGATGGTGGAAACTAAGTTCCGGCGACTGACCGCTCCTTACGCAGACGGCGCTTTGCAGCAGGAACTGATCGACGCCGTGCGCAGCTTAGATAGCCTATTGGCATCAGATCTGATCCGCTTGCTGGCCTCGGTTCGTCAACCCTAGCACCGACCAGCCGGGAATGGCGCCCGTGGCCGGGGCTTACCCCCGGCTCGCTTCACATGGTTGTAGGGCCAACCAGCTCTCGTTGCCCGTGTTTGGGCAGCAGGCAAGCCCTGTGCAATGTCATTGGGCAGGCAGCAAGATTCACCAAGATGGGAGGAGGCACATGGCTACCGATAACCGGGCATTTCCCTTCATTCATCTGAACCCGCGGCAGAGTAAACCGCGGACTAAAGGGATCACCGAGATCCGTGGCCCCTATTACACGCCGGTGGGGAAACGATACCTCCAGGATATCATGGAGACGATGGGCGATTATGTAGATGCCTTCAAGTTTGCCGGCGGTTCTTTCAGTCTAATGCCCCGGCCGGCGGTGAAAGAGCTAATCGACCTCTGTCACGCGCATCAGGTTCTCGTATCTACCGGAGGGTTCATTGAGCACGTCCTCACTCAAGGCGAAGAGACCGTGGACCGGTACCTCTCAGAATGCCAGGAGATTGGCTTCGACATCATCGAGATCTCTAGTGGCTTTATCACCATGCCCGTGGAAGACCTCGTGCGGCTGACCGAGAAGGTAGTGAAGTTGGGGCTCAAGTCCAAGGCCGAGATCAGCGTTCAGTTCGGCGCCGGTGGTGCCAGCAGTGTAGAGGAGCTAGAGGCCGAGGGGGTGCAAGACCCTGCACGGGCTATAGAGCTGGCCAAGCGGCACCTCGAAGCCGGAGCATACATGATCATGGTGGAGTCCGAGGGCATCACCGAGCAGGTGCGCGTCTGGCGCACGGACATCATCGCCAAGATCGCCAGCCAGTTGGGGTTAGAGAAGGTGATGTTCGAGGCCGCCGACCCCGAGGTCTTCGAATGGTACATCAAGAACTTTGGACCCGAGATTAACCTCTTCGTCGACCACTCCCAGATTGTGCAGCTCGAATCCCTGCGGTCGGGCATTTGGGGCACCAAGAGCCTGTGGGGAAGAGTGCTGACGTACAAAGGGTGATAGGAAGACGTCCCCCACAGGGGTAGCTTTGTCGCCCCCAATGTCGTAAACTACCGATCACCACAGGTAGGGGCGGTTCGCGAACCGCCCCTGCGTTAGCGGAGACTTTCTGTACACGGCCCCAACGGGCGGGCGATATACCCGCGCGAACCGCCCCTCCGTTGGGGGGAAACGGCTGTAGCCTCGACGCCATGGCGAAGGTGCGGCTGATCAAGCTACCTTGGCGTGGGTCGGTAGACTGCCCTAGCGGTGATGAGGAGGATCGTATGACTGACCAGCTTTCATATAAGAAGGCGGGGGTCGACATCGACGTGGCCGACGCGACAAAGCAAGGCATGGCCAAGAGCATGGAGACGACGGACAAGCGGGTTCTCAACCGCCTGGGTGCCTTTGCCTCGCTGTTCGACGCCACATTTCCGGACTTCGAGCATCCTGTCCTCGTGCTGAAGACCGAAGAACCCGGGTCGAAACAGAAGCTAGCCTTCCAGCACCACCGGGTTTCATCCATCGCCTACGACCTGGTCAACCACCTGATTAACGACATTATCGTCTTGGGTGCGACCCCTCTCTCCGTGCAAGACGCGGTGATCTGCGGCAAGCTCGAACCGGAAGTTGTCGGCCAGCTTGTCGCAGCGATCGCCGACGCCTGCCGCGCTCAGGGCTGTACCCTGACCGGCGGCGAGACTTCGGAGCAGCCAGGGGTAATCGAACCGGGGATCTACGTCCTTGTGGCAAGCATCGTGGGCGTGGTCGAGAAATCACGGATTATCGACGGCTCACGGATCGTCGAGGGAGACAAAGTCCTTGCTCTGGCTGCGAATGGTCTGCACACCAACGGCTATTCGCTGGTGCGGGCGCTAATCGCTCAGAAGCCCGAGATCATGGGGACGACAGTAGGAGGAGAAAGCTTCCTCGACGCGATTCTGAAGCCGCACCAGTGCTACTATCAATACCTGAAGGACCTGTTCGACTGGCCCGCGCTACACGGGATGGCCCACATCACCGGCGGCGGCATCGCCGGGAACCTGAACCGCATTCTGCCTTCCGGCCTAGACGCGGTGATCGATCTGAACGAGATCCGGGTGCTTCCCATCTTCAAGCTGATCCGGGACCTTGGCAACGTCGATGAGCCAGACATGCTGCGAACCTTCAATATGGGCGTGGGTCTGACCCTAGTGACGAGCAAAACAGCAACCGCTGACGTGCGCCGGCACCTCGCGGCGAAAGGCTGCGAAAGCTATGTGATCGGCCGGATCGTCAAAGGAGACCGGAAGGTCGTCTACCAGGGCCGGGTGAACTGGTAAGAAAAGCTATCAGCCGCCAGCCTTCGGCTATCAGGTGGCGGCTACTGGCTGATAGCTGATAGCCGGAAGCTGTCAGCTACTCCTGCGGCCATTCACGATCGCTTTCTTCGACGTAATAGCAGAAGCGGTCCCACTGGAACTGCCGGCTCGTGAGCGGGCAGCGGAGGGTGACCTTGCGTTCTCCGACGTCGATGACTTCCCAATCGCCGAAGCGCGGGCCGCTATCGATGCGAATCTTCTGCCCGACCGCAAACGGGTAGTCTCGAAATACCACGACTCTCTCTTTTGCCATCTTATTGTCCACCGTGAGCATCTTGCTCTTGTTTGCTCGAGGTCTGCTCTCGCCGCAAGGGCAAGCTGAAGTAGAAGGTCGCCCCCTTGCCTTCCTCGCTTTCGAACCACATGCGACCGTGATGGCGGGCGACGATCTCCTTGGAGATGTACAGCCCGACCCCCATACCACCGTAGTCGTAAGGAGTGTTGATGTGGGCCCGGTAAAAGCGCTGGAAGATGTAGCCTTGCTTCTCTTTGGGTATGCCCACACCCTGATCCGTGACCGATACCACGGCCTCATCGTCCCTGATCCCTACGGTCAGGTCGATATCGCCGCCCTTGGGCGAGTATCTTTCGGCATTGTCGATGAGGTTGACTAGCACCTGCTCAAGGCGGTCGCGGTCGCCTTGTACGACCACCGGTTCGGATCTGGTCACCCGAATGCGATGTTTGGGTGCCATCAACGCCTGACGGTCAACGACCTGGTCAACCAGGTCAGTAAGATCAATTCTCTCGACCGTCAGTTCTAGGTGGCCTTGCTGCAGCCGGGAGATGTCCAGAAGATCGCTGACGAGCTTGGCTATCCGATCGACTCCCCGGTCAATCCCATCTGCCATTCTGCGGGAGATCGGCGTAGAGCAATCCGGAGACCGCATGAGCATTTGCGCATAGCCTTTCATGATCGTCACCGGCGTCTTGAGCTCGTGGGCTGCTGTTTCGATGAACTGCCCCTTGAGACGGTCCAACTCGGTCAGTTCGGTGACGTCACGGACGATGCTGCAGGCGAGGAAGCCGCTCGTGGTGCGGATAGGGAAGATCAGGTGCTGGATGGTCCGGCGGGCGCCATCTGGCCGCTGGATAGTCGTTTCCCGCGGCTGTGGCCCCCAGCTGGGCCCTCCCGTGCGGAGCAGATCCTGAACGCGGATCTTGGCAAACTGATGCGCTTCGGCGGTCCGAAGCTCCTCCGGCATCATCTGAAAGAAGACGTCCCAGATCGGCCGCCCAATTACCCTGTCACGTGAGAGGCCGGTGATTCGTTCTTGGGCGTGGTTCCACTCGATAATCTCGCCGGTACCGCTGATCAGCGTGATCCCGTCTTGGGACTGTTCCACCACGCTGCGGAACCTTTCCTCGCTTTCGCGCAGCGCCTCTTCTTTGTGCTTGCGCTCGGTGATGTCTTCATAAGTGCCAAGGACCCCAAATATCTCTCCGGCCTCGTTCCGCAGGGGAATCTTGCTGGTCCTGAGCCAGAGGGTTGTCCCATCCGGAGCAGTCTGAGGTTCCTCGTAGTTGAGCTTCGGAACTCCGGAATCCATCACCTGGCGATCGTCGGCTCGGTATAGCGGGGCCTGTTCGCGCCAAGGGAGTTCGTAGTCATCCTTGCCGATGATTTCGTCAGGGGAGCTCAATCCGGCATCCCTGGCAAAGCGGAGATTGCAGCCAAGGAACTTCATTTGCCGGTCCTTCCAGAAGACGCGAACCGGAATGGTGTCTAGCACCGCCTGCAGCATGCGCCGCCACATGTGCAGCGCCGCCTCGATATGCTCGTGTTCGGTGATGTCGTGGAAAGTGAGGAGCGCCCCTACGATCTTGCCCTGCTCATCCCTCAGCGGCCTCGCGGCGACGCTGACGGCGGCCTCGCTGCCGTCGGGCTTGGCGATCAGGTACTCACCATCGGGCGGGACCTCCCCACGCAAGACGGCCCTAGATGGGGACTCCTCCGCCGGCATCGGCTGTCCGTCCGGACGGCGCAGCCTCAGCAGCGTATGCCAAGCTCCACCCGGCAAGGTTTGACCCAGCCCTCGGTCGAGGAGCAGTCGGGCGGCTTCGTTCGCGAAAGTCGGATGCTCCTCGGCGTCCACAATGATCGTGGCATCCGGAAGGGATGTCAGCGCGACTTCCAGCAACCTTGAGCGTTCCATCGTCAGACCACGTCGTTGCCATGGCAACGACGCACTATATTCAATACATTATACCTCAGATGGACTAATGACCCAAAGTGCGGGTCAGGAAGCCGGTCAAGACGCTACAGACACTCGAGTACCTCGTAAATTTGGAGGTAGCGCATTAGGCCTGAGGGGGTGGTGACTTGTTATGGCTGGCGGGGTCGGGATAGAGTTCCCGGAAGATCTCGTCGCAGTGGGCCTCGGCCTCGGCGAGAAGGTCTTCAACTTACCAGATTCCTAGGCATCGACCACGGTTCCGTTCAAACTCCAATTGCCGACCGACTGGCCGAGCCGGTTACCTTGAACTAGTCTGGGCATCCTGCCTCCATGCGATATGCGGACGCGAGAGCGATGTGAGGACAGCAGGAAACCCGATCTTCACGGGGCTTTCCGCCGTGGTGAGGGAGGGTCGACGCCAACGCCTTGTTGCGCCTGAGGCAATCATGCTCCTCTGCCAACCCCGAGGTCTAATCCGGCGCTGTGAGAGGCTGACAGCAGGCTGACAGTACAGCCCGGGCCACTGGAAGGAGAGGGTACCGCCCCCGAACGTCAAGTATTATATGCAATACTTGTTTACTCTGAACAGGAGACAGGAGACACAGGAGACAGGAGACAACACCTCATTTTGTCTCCTCTTCAAATACACAAATAATATATATATATACCTGGTATGGTAGTATGGTATGGTAGTACGGTATGCTACAACCTGGTGTGTGTAGCTGGCATGGATACGGTATGGTAGTACGGTATGGTGGCATCTGGTCGGCCTCTCCCTTGCCTGGGGCACGTCTCCTCCATCTGCGCGGGCTGTGCTGGTGAACAGGAGACATTGCGGCCACATGTCTCCGGTGTCTCCTGTCTCCTGTCTCCTGTTCAGACGGGCTGCGCTGGTGAACAGGAGACATTGCGGCCACATGTCTCCGGTGTCTCCTGTCTCCTGTCTCCTGTTCAGGCAGACTGCGCTGGTGAACAGGAGACACTGTTGCCACATGTCTCCGGTGTCTCCTGTCTCCTGTCTCCTGTTCAGGCGGACTGTGCTGGTGAACAGGAGACATTGCAACAGAATGTCTCCGGTGTCTCCTGTCTCCTTGTCTCCTGTTCAGGCAGACTGCGCTGGTGAATAGGAGACATTGCGGCCATCGGAAAGCGGGACCATGAATTCCACTGCCACACGGTATATTTGCTTTCCCAGAACTGAGCCGCCGCCCGATCTTGCTCACTCGGTTGTCGGCGTGTTGCAACAGCATGAACAGAGCATTGGAGCGGGCCGCCTGGACAAAGGCCTCACGAGCAACGAGGTCTGGGCTGTCATAAGGGCCGACCTCGTGGCGCTTGGGTTTTAGGTGGAAGCGGGAAAACAGAAACAAGACAAGATCCAGCGACCGGTGTTCTTCGGTGAGAATGGTCTGCCCACTCATCGATATGAGATCGATGGGTACCATCCCGGGTGGCGTTGCGGCCTAGCAATCGAAGCGGGACGGGCATGGATGGGCCATGCTATCTACCGAGGGTTGATCCAATGCCTAGTGATGGTTCAGGTGGACGTCTTGGTGCTGGCCGATCCCAACGGCTACAGGCATCGGGGTGGCCTGCCTACCCTCCCAGCGCGCGTTCCAGTGCCGGCATCAAGGGGGGGCAGGTCATGTCGAACAGTCCGCCAGAGGATCTCCACGTTAATGTCGAAATAGGCGTGAACCAACCGGTGGCGCATGCCGATGATATCGGCTCAGGGAATCTCCGGAAACTGCTCCTTGCCGGCTTCCGATACCCGGCTGGCTGCTTCGCCGATGATTTCGATCTCCTTCACCAGCGACAGCACCAGCATTCGGTCCGTGTCCATGTCTGATCGGGTTCGGCCTTGCGTGAATTCGATAGCCTCCCTCGCCGCGTCCAAGATATGTTGCAGACCCGTACTCGACGAGCACGTCTACGTCGCTCTGGGGACCGAAATCCTCGCGGAGCACGGAGCCGAAGAGGGCCAATCGCCGGATGTGGTACTGCCGGCAGAAGGCCGCTAGTCGTTCCTGATCAACCGATGTATTCGCCATTACCTGCAAAAGTACGTGCTATGCCAGACATTACGATTGAGTTCCTGATCAACCGATATATTCGCCATTACTCTACCTTGGTCTCCCTCGCAGTCCCAGCGGCTTATGGGCAAGAATTGCGTGAGGATAGCAAGAAACCCCGTCTGCACGGGGTTCTCAGGTGGTGGGGAAGGGGGGATTTGAACCCCCACGCCTTGCGGCACATGATCCTAAGTCATGCTCGTCTGCCAATTCCGACACTCCCCCGATATGGCGGGCTGTTTCCTTCCCCCGGCCTGGCGGGAGAACGGAAGCGAAAGGGCCTTTACGCTAGTGATTATAGCGCAGCCTCGGCCCGTGGTCAAGCACGGCCACCGGGCAGGCGGTGGGAAGGCACTGTCGTGGTAATGGTACAATGGGATTAGGAGGGCTGGATCGGAAGAAGGGCGTGCACGGGTCTGGACGGGATTTCGACCCCGTCAAAAGGAGGTAACACCGATGATCAGCCATTTACTCTGGCGACTGGCGTTTGTGGCTAGTTTGTCGCTGGCGATGCTTCTGGGACCGGCCGGGATGGCGCAGGCCCAGATGGTAGTTGCCACGGTCGCCGTCGGCACCACGCCACAAGGGGTGGCCGTGAACCCGACCACCAACCGCGTCTACGTCGCCAACAGCGGCAGCAACGACGTCACGGTGATCGACGGCACCAACAATGCCGTGATCGCGACCGTCGGCGTGGGCACCAACCCGCAGGGAATGGCGGTAAACGCGGCGACCAATCGGGTCTATGTCGCCAATCTGGGCAGCAATAACGTGTCGGTGATCGATGGCGCCACTAACGCGGTGGTTGCCACAGTCGGTGTTGGCGACCGGCCCATCAACGTGGCCGTGAACCCGACCACCAACCGGGTCTACGTGGCGAATGGAGCGGGCAACAGCGTCTCGGTGATCGACGGGAGCAGCAACGCGGTCGTCAGCACCATCTCCTTTGCGGGCGGTCCCCTGGGATTGGCGGTGAACTCCGACACCAACCGCCTTTACGTGGTCACCACTGGCGCCGGGGGCGTGCTCTCGGTGATTGACGGCGCCACCAACGCGGTTATCACTACCCTCCCGTCGGGCAGCCATTCTTCGGGCGTGGCGGTGAATGAGACGACCAATCGCTTCTACGTGACGAACACGATGATCGGCAACGTCACGGTGTTCGACGGCGTCTTTAACGCCGTAGTGCAGATCATCACCCTTGGCACGCCGCCGATCGGCACCTCTGGCGTCGCCGTAAACCCGACCCTAAATCACATCTACGTGGCCAGCTTCAGCCCTGGCACGAATAACCTCTTCGTGATCGACGGGGCCACCAACGCCGTGGTCGCGACGATTGCCGGCATCGGGGGGTCGGTGCCCGTGGCAGTGAACCCGACAACTAGCCGCTCCTACGTGCCTGATCCGCAGAAGAACGTGATCTCCGTGCTCCAGGACGCGGCGGTGCCCGCACAGTTGGCGGGCACCGGGGGCGTGACCCCTCCCCTATTGCAGATCTCGTTGGCCGGCGCTTTTCTACTGATCTCTGGTCTGGCGATCAAAGGACTAGCCGGTCATTTTGCCCGACCGTGAACACACTGTTCTGGTAACGAAGGAAGCCGGCCGTCCATCGCGGACGACCGGCTTCTTTGTCTCCTGCAAGGGTGGCGAACTGAGCATCCCGCACTAACGTCTGCCCATCAGCCATTTCCCTCCAGTTCCTCACCGCCTGTCGCAGGCGAAAAGGCTCGTCCCGGCCACGGCTCGCCGTGGCCGGGGGCCTATTCTACAACAATGGCTCTCGACACAAGTAGCTAGCAGAGCCCTACCCATTTCCTCCTGAGCGAGCGTGCTCGGCCGCGCGGGCGACCACGTCGGCAAAGCTTGGGAAATCCTCCCGGTCCACGGTCACCGTTACGCCGTTCAGGTTGAAGGCGATGACGTAGGCATCGTCTTCGCGGTCTTCCCAGATCTCGAAGTTCTCGCTGCCAGCCAAGGTTGGGTATTCCTCCTCTTCGTGAGGATGCTGCTCATTGTAGTTGGTCATCGCTGTCGTCTCCTTTGAAGCCCCTCTGAACACTCTTGAACCACCCCACTTGTGTCCAGAGCGGGGAAACAGCCTTAAGCGCCATGAGTGCGCGCTTGCTGCATCCTGCACCTAATCGTGCAAGTATGGTGCCAGGGGGAACGATGCGCACGGAGAATGCCGTGCGTCGACCAGAACAGCGCGGCCGTCGCAGTCCTTGGAGCAGGCGGCCTCGCCCCGGTACGAATGAACCAGCCAATGGAGCCAAGCAATATGGCTCGGTAGACAAAGATCCTACTTGCGAGGGCTTGCTAGATGCGATATACTGTTGTTGCGACCGTTTGCAATACCAGTCGACGATAACTTTCGCTACCGGCGACTCTAACCCCAGTCTTCCTCCGCTGCCCCTGTTGTCTGCGACGTCGGCTGTGGAGGCTGCCCAAGGTGGGCACGCGCCTGGGCCGGTTGGGGCGGGTGCGGCGACCATTACGCCAAACCCCGAAGGCGACCCTGGGGTCGAGCGAAACCTCATATCGGGAGGACCAGCGATGAAATGCAGCAGCTGCGGCCAAGAAGTGACTGTAGCGGACGCTTATGTCCATGCCGGAAAGACCCTTTGCGAAGACTGCTACCTCGATGCCGTCCACAAGGTGAAGGCCTGCGATCCTTGGGCGGTGTACGCGGCCAAGCGACAGCGCGAGAGCCAGCAGCAATGTGGTGCCGAAGGGCTAACCGAGCGGCAAAGGGTGATTTACCAGTTCATTAAGGATCGGGGGAAGGCCACAAGAGAAGAGATCATGGCCAGTCTGGGGCTGAAGCAAACAGAAATGGAGACCGAGCTCGCGGTTCTCAGGCATTGCGAACTCGTCAGGGGTTGCCGGGAGAACGGGAAGATATACGTTGTGCCATTCTGATTCCTCCAGTTAGCACCCTGGCCGTGGTCGGCATGGCGCTTACTCTTGGCATCATCAAGGACCCGGGATGGGGACAGTAGGTAATGAGCAGAGCTCGCCAAATGCGATATCCACGACGTCCGGTCTACAGGCGGTGGTGGCGATGGTAAGGGTCCGCTGGCTAAGGCCGGTGGCCTTGTACGGCTTCACCCTGTGGGCCATGCTGACGATCAACTTCTTGCTACCGCGGGCGATGCCTGGCGATCCGTTGCTGGCGCTGGTGGACCAGGAAAGCCAATCCTTTGTCCGTGATGAGAACGTGCGTCAGCGTCTGGCCCAATACTACGGCTTGGACCAACCGGTCTGGCGGCAGTATCTCGCCTATATCGGCCACTTGGCCCATGGCGACCTGGGATGGTCCATCAGCCAGCGTGCTCCGGTGCTGAAGCTCATTTCGATTCACTTGCCCTGGACGCTGCTGCTGATGATCCCTAGTGTCGCGCTGTCTACGGCGCTCAGCCTAATCGCCGGGGTGAATGCCGGTTGGGTGCGGGGCTCGGTGCTGGACAGGGGACTGGTTTCGCTGTTTGTCATCTCTAGCACCATTCCGGCCTTCTTGATCGGTCTCTTTCTGCTGCTGGTTTTCAGTGTGCGCTTTGGTTGGTTGCCGCTGGCTGGCGCCTACACGCCATTTCGCCTGTACCACGGGGTGTTGGATCAGTTCTCCGACGTGCTGTCCCATTTGACTCTGCCGATGGTGAGCCTGACGTTGACCATGCTCGGGCGCGATTTCCTGCTTGCCCGAAGCAGCATGATTACCGTGCTTGGGGAGGAGTTCATGCTGGTTGCCAGAGGCAAAGGGCTGTCGGAACGGGCCTTGAAATACCGCCACGGGCTCCGCAATGCCCTGCTGCCGGTGGTCACGCGGTTTGCTTTGCAGATCGGCACAGCGGTCACCGGCGTCGTGCTGATCGAGAGCCTTTTCGCCTACCCCGGCATGGGCCGGCTGATGTTCAACGCCGTGACCGCGCGTGACTACCCCTTGATCGAGGGCTGCTTCCTCATCGCCGGGCTAGCCGTGCTGGTGGCAAACATCGTCGCCGACATGAGCTATGCCTGGCTGGACCCACGGACCCGGAGGGACGCATGACCGAGACAGCCGCCCGGTGGAGCACAGTTGCGCACCAGGAGCAACCGGAAACGAAAGTCAGACTCCGGTTTCCAAGACTGTTCTGGCTCGGGCTAGTCATCCTGCTGCTATATGGGATTATCGGCCTCTTCGCGCCCGTTCTGGCACCACATGATCCTGCGGCTTTCGATGGCAAGCCGTTGGAATATCCAAGCGCTAATCACCTGCTAGGGACAAACGATATTGGCCAAGACCTCCTCAGCGAAATCATCTTCGGTGCCCGCGTCTCTTTGCTGGTGGGAATAACCGCCTCCGCGGTCAGTGTGGTCATCGCCACCCTGCTGGCGACGATCGCCGCGTATATGGGTGGTTGGATTGATGCCGCTTTGATGCGCGTTACGGACCTGTTGATCATCATTCCTCGCTTGCCGCTGATGATCCTCTTGGCGGCCTATGCGGGAGCCAGTCTGGCAACGACGATCCTGGTGATCGGTCTGCTGGGCTGGCCACAGTTGGCGCGTGTGGTTCGCGCCCAAGTCTTGAGTTTGCGGCGACGCCCGCATGTCAATGCGGCGCGCCTGTTTGGCGCCAGCGCGCCCTACGTGATTCGTCGCCACTTAATACCGGCGCTGCTGCCCATCCTAGCGGCCGGGTTCGTGACGCATGCCGGACATGCCGCAATGATGGAAGCTGGGCTGGCGTTCTTAGGCCTAGGCGATCCGACGATGAAGAGCTGGGGTTTGACCATTCGCTACGCACTGAATGTCAAGGGTTTCTTTTTCGGCGACCAATGGCTGTGGTGGATATTGCCTGCGGGATTCAACCTGGCCATGCTGCTGATGGCCTTCGCTTTCGTGGGTATCGGGCTGGAAGCAGTGGCCAATCCACGGATACGGAGGCACCGCTGATGCTGGAGATCCGCGACCTTCATGTTCACTACCATCCGGCCGCGGACGACACGAGCGCACGGCCGGTCCGCGCCCTCGACGGCGTCTCGTTGCGGGTGGAGCATGGCGAGGCACTGGGCATTATTGGCGAGAGCGGCTCCGGAAAGACCACCCTTGCCCTAGCCTTGATGGGGCTCGTGAGAGGCGCAAGGGTGCATGGCGAGGTCTATCTGCATGGCCAGCGTCTCCCCCTCACAGACGAGGCGTCCATGCGGCAATGGCGTTGGCTGCGGATCGCCCTCTCGTTCCAGTCTGCTGGCAGCGCCTTCGATCCCGTGTACACCATCGGGGAGCAGGTCGTCGAGCCAATCAGGACGCACTTGAGATTCAGCCGGGAGGCAGCAATCGCCCGGGCAAGGGATCTCTTGCGCCAGGTAGGCTTGCCGGCCGAGCGATTCGACCACTATCCGCATCAGCTTAGCGGCGGCGAGAAGCAACGGGCGATGATCGCCATGGCCCTCAGTTGCGACCCCGAACTGCTCATCCTGGACGAGCCTACTGCGGGCCTAGATGTCCTCACTCGCGCGGCGTTGGTCGATCTCGTGCTGCGTTTGAGAGAGAGAACACGGATGGCGATGATTGTGATTGCGCACGATCTGGGTGATATCGCCCGGCTATGCGACCGTACGGCGGTCCTTTATGCCGGTCGGATGCTGGAGATCGGCTCGACGACGGAGATTCTGGACGATCCGGCCCATCCCTATACTTGGGGTCTGGTGAACGCCTACCCCCTGATCACGCGGACGAAAGACCTCTGGGGGATCCGGGGCCTGGCCCCAGACCCCGCGGACCCGCCGCGCGGCTGCCGATTTCAACCGCGATGTACGCAGAGTATCGAGGAGTGCTGCCAGAAGGTCCCCTCGCTGGGCGAGCCGGCTGCCGCCTATGGCAAGAATCAGCGCCTGGTGGCTTGCCACCGCGGAGGCTTATTGACCATGCTGTCCGTGGACGGCCTCCGCAAGGTGTATCGTTGTCGAGGCAGGCAAACTGTCGAGGCGGTTCGGAACGCTACCATCCAGATCCGAGAAGGCGAAGTGGTTGGTTTAGTCGGCGAAAGTGGCAGTGGGAAATCGACGCTCGCGCGCCTGATCGTCGGCCTCGAGGCGCCAGACGCTGGTAGCGTGCGCTTCGAGGGAGAAGAGTTGGCTGGCCGCAGGCTTTCGGAGCTGGCAAGACGCCGGATCCAGTTGATCTTCCAGGACCCCTACGAAGCCTTGAGCCCGAGACTGACCGTGATGGAGCTGATCCGGGAGCCGCTCGACATTCAAAGGATTGGGTCCCGAAGGGACCGGGAAGACCGCGTGCGGGAGGTTCTCGCGGCAGTGAACCTCCCGACGCAGCCCGCTTTCCTCGGTCGTTACACGGACGGTCTCAGTGGCGGTCAGCTGCAGCGGATCGCCGTCGCCAGGGCCTTGGTACTGCAACCGAAGCTGATCATCGCCGACGAGCCGGTTTCCATGCTTGATGCCAGCGAAAGCGCCAAGCTGATCCGGCTGCTAAAACGCCTTCAAAACGAAAGGGGCATGGCCATGCTTTTCATCTCGCATGAGCTGGCGCTCGTTCGCAAGGTGGCGGACCGGATCGCTGTGATGCGGAATGGAGAGATTGTCGAGTTCAGACCTTCCCATTTGGTGCTTAGCGCGCCGCGGCACCCTTACACGCAATCGCTGATCGCGGCCTCCCAAGCTTTGCTCGCGCCAATGCCAATGACGTTGGTTTCCGATGAACGCAGTTTAGTCCACTCCTAAGGAGGTAAAGATGCGTCATCTTCGACCGGTTATTCTCTTTGCTATTCTCACAGTGGTCGCTGCTGGCTGCCATGAGACGGGTTCGCCATCCAAAGAACAATCGGCCTATCCTGCCGGTGCCACGCCCAATGGGCCGGCCGCACGGGTGGAAGTCCTGCGTTTGGCCGGTGGCGACTATGGGTCGCCATCCCCATTCGGCTATTCGCGGGGTCCCGGCTACTGCCGCATGAGTTTCCTTTTCGACACTCTGCTCTGGAAAGATGCCAGTGGCAACGTCATCCCGTGGTTGGCCGAATCTTGGCAGCAAGCGGATAACGGACTGACATGGATTTTCACCTTGCGCAACGGCGTCAAGTGGCATGACGGACAGCCGCTGACGGTTGATGACGTAGTCTTCTCCTATCAATATCTCAGCCGCAATAACTGGTCACCAACACTTCCGGACATTCTCGGCAACGTCGAAAAGGTGGATGAGCGCACGGTTAGGCTGACTCTGAAGCGGCCGTACGCTCCTTTCGTCACCAACATTCTCGACGCCGCGCCGATCATCCCGAAACACATCTGGGAAAAGGTAGAAGATCCGAAAAAGTTCACCGATAGCACTGCTTGGATCGGCAGTGGTCCATATCTCCTCAAGAGCTACAGCAAGGCCGATGGCTCGTACTTGTATGAGGCCAATGACAACTTTTGGCTGGGGCCGCCCTACGTCAAGCGGATTGAGCTCATTCCGGTTGGCGACGAGGCGTTGTCTCTCAAGCAAGGTCAGATCGATGCTGGGTCCATCGCCAGCGTAACCTCGGCTACCTCGAAAGAGCTGATGAAGGTCTTCACGGACAATCCGAAGTACGCCGTGATCACCGCCCCTGGCGAGTGGAACCTGATCCTCAACTTCAATCTGACCAAGGGCGAGCCGTTCACAGACAAGGCCTTCCGGCAGGCTGTGGCCTACGGGCTGGACCTGCAGAAGATGGTAGACCAAGTGCTCTTCGGGGCCGGCCAGCCGGGGAATCCGGGTTACCTACCGCCGAGCAATCAGTGGCAAAACCCCAAGGCAAAGACCTACCCCTACGATCCCGTTCGGGCCCGGCAGCTTCTCAAGTCGGCTGGCTACATCGACCGGAACGGGGATGGCGTTCTGGAGACGCCGGACGGACGCTCTCTCAAGCTGCAGCTGGTATACAGCGGCGATCTGTCATCACCGCGACCCGCAGAGATGATCAAGAGCTGGCTTGCCGACATCGGGATCGACATTTCACTCAAGGCTGTCGATACGGCGAGCCTTGACCAGATCACCGCGGCTGGCCAGTACGAAATGGCGATTACCGGCTATGGGGGCATGGGTGCCGATCCCGACAACATGCGGACCACCTTCTCCAGCCAGAGCAAATCGACATCGTTTGGCCGCGTTTTCGGCTATCAGAATGCGCGGTTTGACGAACTCGCCGCGAAGCAGTTTGAAACCAGCGACGAGCAGGCGAGAAGAGCCATGATCTATGAGATGCAAGAGATCCTGGCCGACGACGTTCCGGCCATTCCCCTGTACTATCCCGACCGAAACCTGATATACGACAAGACGGTCTTCGATGCCTGGTATTTCACACCGGGCGGGGTCGGCAGCGGCGTGCCGACCGCTTGGAACAAGCAGGCCTTCATTACAGGCCAGAAGACCGGCTTGCAGATTAAGGGGCGATGAGGCGAGTCCGTGCCCCCCGCGGAGTCGGACAGAAACGTCCTCCGCGGGCGTCCAGAGGCTGTGAATGCCCACGTGTCCGACCTGCCGCTTAAGGAATAACAACTGAGGAGAGGTAATGTGTCTGAAGGAGCAGCAGACGAGGCCTGGCCGCAAATGGAACTGCGGCCGGTAGGCGTTGTCAGAAACCAGATCAAGGAGCCAGCCATCGATGCCGGGGGCGATGGCAATCGGTGGAAAGCCAGAGTCAAGAGGAGGAACAATAGTGACAGGGCAAGCGACCAACAAGCTATCAGAGGTTATCGCCTTTCATGGCCATTTCTGCCCTGGGCTCACCATCGGCTACCGGATGGCCCTCATCGGCTTGCGTGAGCTTGGCGTCGAACGCGCGAGGGACGAAGAACTCGTGGCCATCTGCGAGAACGACGCCTGTGGTATTGATGCCGTCCAGTACTTGACCGGGTGCACCCTGGGAAAGGGCAATCTAATCCTGCGTGACAATGGCAAGCAGGTGATCACCTTCGGCCGGCGTTCTGACAACCGGATGATCAGGGTCTCGCTGCGCCACGGGGCGCTGGACGACGTCGAAGCTGCTAGCCCGGAAGAGCGCCGTCGAATCATGATCGAGCGCCTTCAGGAGGCGCCAGAAGACCGCCTTTTTGAGGTTCGCTGGGTAGAGACCGCCCTGCCGGCGAAGGCACGCATCTTCAAGTCGGTTCAGTGCGCCGGTTGCGGCGAGGGAGTGATGGAAGCGCGCGTGCGACTGCGCGAAGGTCAGCCCCTCTGTCCGGACTGCTATGGCGAACCGTATGGACGCGGCTGGTAGCGACCGCCGCTACAGAATGCCCGCTCGGAGTACCGGACGGGCGTTGGCGAGGCGGAGATCGAGCAAGCGGGAGATACGCGCAGTACTTACCCACACGACGGTATTGGTACTCACGGATCAGGCATAGGTGAAGCCATGCGAATATAGAAATCGACTACCTGGCCAGATGGCGCTGTGGGCTGCAGAGCTTGCGCTGGTGCGAGGTCAGGTGAGAAGTGAGGAGCGAGACGATGAGTGTTCTCGATATCGACTATTTGGCCGGTTGGCGTGATGAGTTGCTCAAGTGGGCGGTCCCCCGAGATCCGGGGCCGGTAGAAGAGCCAGAAGGGGATGGCTGGGCTCGGGTGGCCGCCCGCTTCCGCAACATGAGCCGCACTTTCCGCGCCGACCAAGACCCTTTTATGGCCCGTCTTTCGCCATGGCTAGGCAAGGATGTCACCGTGCTCGAAATCGGTGCGGGGGCTGGCCGGCTGACACGGCCAGTAGCGGAGCGAGTACGCAAGGTCGTGGCCGTGGAGTCTTCTCCGGCGATGCGTGCTGTTCTAGCCGAGGAGCTAGCCGCCACGGGGCTGACGAATGTGGAAATTATCCCCGGCTTCTGGCCAGCAGTGCAAGTGGAGCCGGTCGACCTAGTCTTCTGCTCCCATGTGCTCTACGACGTCGCCGATCTGGGACCGTTCTTGACGGCAATGAATGACGTAGCACACCGGGCTTGCTTCATCTACCTGACAATCAGGCATCCCTTTGATTCCTTCCGTGACCTGTTACAGACATTCCGCCATTGGTCAGCGCCGACCCGTCCCACCTACCTCGACGCCGCGCAGTGCCTGTACCAACTAGGCATTCTACCCAATGCCGAGGTGGCCGAGCTTTCGACCGGTCTTTCCTTCGGCAGCCCTGACGAAGCCTTGGCCTTTTACCGCGAGCGGATCGGCATGGCCGCCGGGTCCGCCGGGGAAAACGACCTGCGGGACTATTTGGCTGCCCACGGAGAATGGCGTTCCGGCCGCTGGTTTCCCCGCCATCAAATGCGCAAGGTGGCGATCCTATGGTGGGCCAAGAACCATAGATCAGCGTTTCCAAATCCGTAAGTTGAATTGAGAGGAACATTCCGTCCATTTCTCACCCGTGGCCAAGCCCTTTTCAGCCTTGCTGGCGATTCTTGACTGAAGGATTGGGGCAAAGGGCTTGCGTGGTGCGATAGAATGACGATGCGACGTGCAGCATCGGCGCGCGCTGGGCGAGGCATATCCCTGTCTTGTTGCTCTGCCCGCGGTTGGCCCTCCCCAGGCTGTTGCCGAGGCCCCGCTTTTCCCGCCGCTCTTCCAGCCGGCGATAGCGGGAAAGACGTGGCGACGACCTGACGCGAGAACTGTGCAGGAGGCGAAGATGACGCTTCAATCAGAGGAGCCCAAGGACGAAGGCGCTCCGGAGATGATCCTCAGGCGTGTAGGCGTGGTCAGAAGTGAGATCAAGGAGCCGCACCCACCGGCCCAAAGCGACGGTCGGGCCGGGCAGGGAAGAACCGAGCGGGGCGATAAGCAGCAGGCAGCTACGTCGGAACTGGTGATCGACCCTCAGTTCGACGGCATTCTAGACGGCGTGGAGAACTTCTCTCACCTGTGGGTCCTCTTCTGGATGCATCGCCTGCCTCCGGAACGCCGTGATCTGGTCAAGGTGCATCCTATGGGCCGGAACGACCTCCCCTTGGCCGGGATCTTTGCCACGCGCAGCCCGGCTAGACCGAATCCGATGGGCTTAACTGTCGTGCGCCTGCTGGAGAGGAAGGGGAACATCCTCAGGGTTGAGGGTCTCGACGCGATCGACGGGAGTCCCATATTGGACATCAAACCCTACCTCCCCCGGCGCGACGCTATTCCCGATGCTAAGGCGGCGGACCAGCTATCCAGGCAGCAGGATTCTTGAGCAGTCGAGGGAGGAAGAAGATGCTTGCACCTGTGCCTGAAGAGCTCTCGGATTTGGTCGACTTTCACGGGGACTATTGCCCGGGGCTGGTCATCGGCTACCGCGTGACGATGCTCGCCCTGCGCGAGCTTGGCGTACGGAAGGTCGAGGACGAGAAACTGGTCGCCATCTGTGAAACCAATGCTTGCCCCGTGGACGCGATCAAGTTTCTCACCGGCTGCCTACCCCAAAGAGGGAACCTAATCGTCCGCAACCGCGGTAAGCAGGTATTTGCCTTTGGCCGGAGCAAGGACGATAAGATGATCCGCATCGCCCTGCGCCCAGGAGCCTTCGGGGAGATCGACGCTCCTACCCCGAGCGAGAGACGCCGGATCATGCTCGAATGGCTCTGGGAGCTGCCCGACGATCAGTTATTCGACGTTCGCTGGGAGCCTCGGTCGGAGTAGGGCCGTCTCTACGTAACTGTTCACCGTTCCATCAGTTGGCGAGGTAGCATCCAGCAGTTAGGTCGGCTGTGTGTTGACATCAGTGGTACCCTTGGGGGCATGGACAATGCT
>Ga0315298_1001281_pt1 | contig 46939 bp, 61 predicted proteins | sample WHS_1_MG_FD_203077 | JGI IMG/M metagenome (GOLD analysis project Ga0315298, IMG submission 203077) | Extremophilic microbial mat communities from Washburn Hot Springs, YNP, Wyoming, USA - WHS_1_MG | ecosystem: Environmental > Aquatic > Thermal springs > Hot (42-90C) | place: USA: Wyoming...
CATCCCCGACCAGATAATCGACCGCACTTACCTTCGCCCTAATACTTTCTTCGGCAATGGCATTGTGGGGCACATCGCCTTCGCCGAACCTTTCTGCCCTGTGCTCCGAAACATACTGTATGAGGCGACGGTACAAGTAGGTGCCAGAGCCCATGATGGCGGCACTGCCATCGTGATGGAAGGTCCGCAATTTTCCACCAGAGCTGAGTCCAATCTTTACCGCTCATGGGGCGCCGATGTGATCTACATGACCGGCCTCCCCGAAGCCAAACTTGCCAGGGAGGCTGAGATCTGCTACGCCACCTGCGCCGTAGTCACTGACTACGACTGCTGGAAGGAGACTGTGGAGGTGGTCACCGCAGAGATGGTCGTCGCTAACCTGAGGAAGGGCATCGAGACCGTAAAGAAAATAATCAAAGAAGCGGTCACCAAACTGCCTCAAAAGCGCGACTGCCTCTGCGCCAGCGCCCTCAAGGACGCCCTTATCACCTCTCCCGAGGTAATTCCACCCAAGGTGAGAAAGGATCTAGCTCTCATCCTGGATAAATACCTTAAAAAGGGGCGGTAGTGGCAAAAATCGAGTTCGGTTGCCTTGCCACCGCTATCGGTAGCATGCCCCACAGCGATCCCCATGAGGCATGTCGCCTGGTCATGAAATACCTCCCCGATATCCCCTGCTGGCCCCAGCTCCCCAAGCGCTCGCCTAAGGAAAACATATACCTCCAGTTCAGCGAAGGCTTCCCCGGGCTGGTTGTCGAGGGGGATAAGCCCAGAATAGAGCGGATCGGAGACTTCGACCTTGCCCTGGAAAAGTTGCTCACCGCCCGCGACGACAACTTTGACATGTACCCCATAAGCCCAGACCACGCTGCCGGCCTTTACGCCCTGCCCAACCTCCTCTCCCAATCAACAATTGTCAAAGGACAGATAACCGGCCCCATTAGCCTCGGGCTATGCATCACCGATAGCCAGAACCGAGGCATCATCTATGATGATACTCTGGCTGAAGCGCTGGGTAAGTTCCTCAGACTTAAAGCCAGGTGGCAGGAAGAATTCTTGCACCGCACTTCTCGCATGACTGTCATCTTCATCGACGAGCCCTTCCTCACCTCGCTGGGCACCGCCTTCGTCGCCCTGACAAATGAAGCGGTCACCGGGTTACTCTCACAGGTGCTCGGTGGCCTGGCTGGACTAAAAGGTGTGCACTGCTGTGGCAGCACCGACTGGCCTCTCCTGCTCAATACACCGATAGACATCCTCAGCTTTGACGCCTACAACTACGCCGACTCCCTCGCCTGCTATCCTGTGGAGGTCAAGGGGTTCCTGGAAAGGGGCGGTAGCATCGCCTGGGGGATTGTGCCCAATGACGAAGATGCCCTGGAGAAGGAATCAGTCACCAGCCTCTACGACCGCCTCGGTGAGGCCATAGCCCCGTTTACTAGGAACGGTATCTCCTTCCGCCAGATAGCTGCGCAGGGCCTGCTCACGCCGTCCTGCGGGCTTGCCTCCCTTTCTCCAGACGCTGCCACGCACACATTGGAGCTGCTTTCAGACCTGTCCGCCAGGATAAGAAGTCGGTTCTCCTTTTAGGACTAGTTTGCAATTCAGTCCCACTTGAGGCATAATACTACGCGCTAGAGAAAGGCTCTTCTGGTGGTGAAAAATGAACAAACGTAAAAGAGTGGCGATGCGGAAGCACCGTCGGCGCATGAAAAAGCTGAAGGAAAAGAGAAGGGCGATGGCCCTGGCAATGGCAGCGGCAACTGCAGCACAGACGGAGACTGCGGTCGCTGTGGCGGAAAGACCGGCGCCGAGGAAACGTACTGGCAAGAAAGAGACTGAAGCCGCGGTAGCTGTACCAGCCACCGAGAAGGAAGAAGCAGCCCAGGCGCCGAAGCGGCGCGGTAGACCGAGAAAGTCAGAGACCACTGCTGAAAAGGCACCAGTTGCACCCGCCACGGAGGAGGCACCCAAGAAGCGGGGCAGGCTGAGAAAGTCGGAGACCACAGCCCAAGGTGCATGACAACCGCATATCTGCTGACAGGAAGCCCTGGCGTGGGCAAGACTACCCTCATCAGAGAAGTCTTGAGCAAAGTCAACAAGAAGGCCGGTGGCTTCTATACACAGGAGATAAGGGGCGGGAGCAGAAGGGAGGGCTTCAAAATAGTCACCCTCGACGGCAAAGAGGCTGTGCTAGCACATACTGGCATGACCAGCCCCTACCGTGTTGGTAAGTACGGTGTGGACATTGGAAGTCTGGAGGATACCGCAGTTGCGGCACTGGACAGGGCTATCGCCGAGAGCGAGCTGATAGTCATAGACGAAATCGGCAAAATGGAGCTGTTTTCGCCCCTTTTTAGGGATGCGGTGGTGAGGGCTATAAACAGCAGCAAGAAAGTGCTGGGCACAATTATGCTCAAGCCCCATCCCTTCGCGGACGACATCAAGCGCCATCCTGCAGTCAACACTGTCCTGCTGACCCGCAACAACCGCGATGCGGTGGTAACCCTGATACTCGAATGGCTTAAATAGACCGCTGTGAAAATAGTCCTCAGACCGGTAGGCAATATAGAAGACGATTTGATGGCAGAGCTCCGACAGCGCCTCGCTGGCATTTTCGGCTGCCCGGTGGAGATAGTCCCGCAGACCGCCGACCTCGCTGGCGCTTACGATGCTCGGCGCGGGCAGTACCTAGCCGCCAGAATTATTGAGTGGCTGGAAACCGGGCAGAAAATCCGGGGGGAAAAGGTGCTCGGCATTGTGGATGTTGACCTCTATGCCCCCCATCTGAACTTCGTCTTCGGACAGGCAGATGCCGCCAGCGGGACAGCGGTCATCTCGCTATGCCGCCTCAGGCAGGAATTCTATGGCCTACCGGAGGACAAAGAGATACTCCTGGAAAGGACGATTAAAGAGGCGGTGCACGAGCTGGGGCATGTCCTTGGTCTGGGGCACTGCCCTGACCCCAGATGTGTGATGCATTTCTCTAACAGTCTGGACGATACCGACTGGAAGCAGCCTATTTTTTGTAGCCGTTGTCAGCCAAAGCTGATAAACTAGTCCGGAAAGGGGAAAAATGAGAAAAGTCGCAGTCGTCGGAGTAGGTATGACCAGATTCACCGGGGCACAGTCCAAGACGGCAGTGGAACTGTTTACCGAAGCCGCTATGGACGCCATTATCGAGTCCAACATCAAACCAAAGGACATTCAAGCGCTGTTCGTGGGCAATGCCTTAAGCGACATTGCCGAAGGACAGGCACAGATACAGGTGTTCGCTGCCGACTATCTCGGACTTGACCATGTCCCTGCAAACCGGTATGAGAACGCCTGTGCCTCTTCCAGCGCTGCCTTTCGCGATGCAGTAATGTGGGTGGCCTCGGGCGCCTTCGACATCGTCCTTGTGGGTGGCACCGAGACTGCTGCCAAGATGGGTACACCGCTGGCCACCAGGACATTTGCCGCCGCCAGCGACAGCCGCTATGAGTACCCTTGCGGGCTCACCTTCCCCGGCGTCTTTGCGCTGCTCACCCACCTTTACGCCAGAAGATATGGCATCCCGCTGGAGAAGCTCAAGAGACAGATGGCAGAGGTCTCGATTAACTCCCACTATTACGGGGCGCGCAACCCCAAGGCCCAGTTCCGCAAAGAGATAACCATGGAAGACGTCTTCAACAGCATCATGGTCGCCCAGCCCCTGCAGCTTTACGACTGCTGCCCCTTCTCCGACGGCGCCTCGGCGGTGGTCCTCGCCTGCGAGGAGAAGGCAAAAAAGCTAACCAATAAGCCAGTGTACGTCGTCGGTCTGGGTCAGGCATCTTCAGGCAGCCTTGCCAGCCAGAAGGACTATCTTCCCCGCCTTATCGCCAGGGAGCTTTCCGCCAAACAGGCTTACAGCATGGCAGGTCTGACACCGAAGGACATAGATGTGATCGAGCTACACGACTGTTTCAGCATCGCCACGCTCATCGCGCTGGAAAGCCTGGGCTTCTTCGACTATGGCAAGTCCGGTGAGGCGGTGGAACGGGGCGAGACCAAAATCGGTGGCAAAATAGCAGTCAACCCCTCCGGCGGCTTGAAAGCCAAAGGACACCCCATCGGTGCGACCGGCACAGCACAGGTATACGAAATCGTCAAACAGCTCCGGGGGGAGTGCGGTGAAAGACAAGTGGAAGGGGCGAGGATAGGTATGACCGATACCCTGGGCGGGGATGGTGGCACTCTGTGTCACGCCATACTGGCACGGGGCTGGTGATTTACCCTGAGACGGCGACAAGGAGGTAACCATGGAGCATAAGCTGACCTTCAAAGACTATACCGAGGCGCTAAAGGAGGACAGGCTACTGGGGCTGAAATGCCATCAATGCGACGCCATCACTGTGCCGCCAAGGATAACCTGCAGCAAATGTCAGAGTCCGGAACTTGAAGTAGTACAGCTCAGCGGTAAGGGCACCATCCAGACGTTCACCACCATCTACGTCCCGCCGGAGGGCAGGGAGGCTGAGGCACCATATACCGTGGTTCTGGTGGAACTTGACGAAGGCCCCTGGCTTATGGGCAACCTCGGCGGCGTAGACCCCACCAAACTCACAATGGACATCATCGGGAAGAGAGTGAAGATGGGACACGCCGTTTCCCCCGGCGACAAGTTCTCCGCCGGCGAACTGGTGAGGCCCCTGTTCTACCTGGAAAGCTAGATGGTCGACTTTACCACCAAGCCATGACGCGGGTAGGCCAATAGTGCCACCTGCGCATCTCGCCCAGCACAGATTAGAGCTTGTGTCCCCTCTCCCTATTGTGAGAGTTAGAGCGAGGGGGCAAAATTGGTGTAAAATACAGTCTCGGGGCAACAAAGCACACTAGAAGCCATGAAGCCGTCGATAGCAGAACTCGAAGCAAAGGCCAGAGCGGTCCAGTGTAGGTTCGATATCCTGAGGCTGAAGGAGGAAATAACTGCGCTCCTCACCAGCCCTGAAGCTAAAGATCTTACACAGGCTGAAAGAGACCGCCTCGAAGACCTGCTGGCGAGGCTGCTTGCCAAAGAGGAGCAGTTTCGCGGCTGTGACCCCTGGCGCGTCATCCTCAGACCACCCCTCAAATAAAGCCGCCGACCTCTTGAAAACCCGGCGGTAAAAGCCCTACACTTAAGCGGTGTCAGACATAGCAGCTCTGGTCGAGGCCTTACTTCGGCCTGAAATTTACCCGCACCGCCCCGAGCAGGTAAGGCTGGTGCAGACCCAGATGTCATTCATTTTCCTCACCGGCGATTATGCCTATAAGGTGAAGAAGCCTGTGAATCTGGGCTACCTGGACTATACCACACTGGAGAAACGGCGCTTCTTCTGCCACCAAGAGGTGGAACTGAACCGGCGGCTCTGTCCCGAGGTGTACATCGAAGTGGTGCCCGTCACTCGCAATCGGGGGAAATTCCAGCTCGGTGGGGATGGCAAGGTAGTGGAATACGCAGTGAAGATGAAACAGTTACCCCAGGAACGGATGATGGACAGACTGCTGCTCGCTGATAGCGTAACAGAAGAGATGGTCAGCGCCGTAGCCCGCGGGCTTGCAGCCTTCCACGACAAAGCTGCCACCAGCCCCGAAATCAGCAAATATGGCGAACCGGAGGCCATCAAGGTGAACACAGATGAGAACTTCAACCAGACGGAAAAATATATCGGCACCACCATCAGTCGCCCCACCTACGACTTCATCAAGGACTACACCAATAGCTTCGTGGAGCGTAACCGACCCCTGTTGCAAAAACGCGTCTCAGAGGGGAGGATAAGGGACTGCCATGGCGACCTGCACGCCGCACATGTGTGCTTCACCGATGGCATCTGTATCTATGACTGTATTGAGTTCAATGACCGCTTCCGCTACTGCGATGTGGCCTCGGAAATCGCCTTCCTGGCTATGGACCTGGACCGCTTCTACCGGGCCGACCTCTCGCGCGCTTTCGTCAGCGCCTATGTGGAAGCAAGCGGCGATAATGATGCATTACAACTGCTCAACTTCTATAAGTGCTATCGCGCCTATGTGCGCGGGAAGGTGGAAAGCTTCAAACTGGACGACCCTTTTATCACCGACAAGGACATCGCTCTGGAGGCAGCAAAAAGTTACTTCCGCCTCGCCCACAGGTACGCCCGCGGTAAAAAACTGCTCCTCATCGTCGCTGGACTGGTGGGCACCGGCAAGACCACCATCGCCCAGGCACTGGCTCGTAGCTTCGGGCTTGGCGTCATCTCCTCAGATGTAGTACGCAAGGAACTCGCCGGCATCCCACCTACTGAGCGCCGCTTCGAGCCCATCAGCAGCGGCATCTACTCGGAGGACTTCACCACAAGGACTTACCGAGAGCTGTTCTCTAGGGCGGAAAAACTACTCAAACAGGGCGAGTCTGTGGTGCTGGATGCCTCCTTTAAGAAGCGGGAACACCGGCTGGAAGCAAAGAGGCTGGCAGAAAAGATGGCTGCCGACTTCGCTGCGCTGGAGTGCGTACTCGATGAGCACACCATCAAACGCCGTCTGGAACAGAGGGTCAGGGAGGACTCTATCTCCGACGGACGCTGGGAAGTATATCTGGCACAGAAGGGTGAGTTCGAAAAAATCAACGAATTTTCCTTTCAGGAGCATATAATACTTGACACAGCGCAGCCAATAAGTAATATTGTGGGGATGATCGCCCAAAGGCTGTGGAGTGAGTAATGGACTACCATATCAAAGATAAGTCCCTGGCCGATACCGGCAGACTGCGCGTTGAGTGGGCAGCCCGCGAGATGCCGGTGCTACGGCAGATAAGGCAAAGGTTCGCCAGGGAACAGCCTTTCAAGGGTATCCGCATCTCTGCCTGTCTGCATATTACCACCGAGACCGCCAACCTCGCGCTAACACTCAAAGACGGTGGCGCCTCGCTTGTCCTCTGCGCCTCCAACCCCTTGAGTACTCAGGACGATGTCGCTGCAGCTCTGGTAGAGTGGGGTTTTCCCACCTTCGCCATCAAAGGTGAAGATAACCAGACCTATTATCAGCACATCAAGGCTGCTCTGGAGCACAGGCCGCAACTTACTGTGGACGACGGCGCCGACCTAGTCACCACCGCCCACAAGGAACACACCGACCTTTTGCCCAACTTAATAGGCGGCACCGAGGAGACCACCACCGGCGTCATCCGGCTGAGAAACATGGCTAAGGAGGGCAAGCTCAAATACCCCATCATCGCCGTCAATGATGCCCGCACCAAGCATTTCTTCGACAACCGCTACGGCACCGGTCAGAGCACCATAGACGGCATCACCCGCGCCACCAACATACTGTGGGCAGGTAAGAAGGTGGTGGTCTGTGGCTACGGCTGGTGCGGCCGGGGCATCGCCAGAAGGGCCCAGGGCATGGGCGCGCAGGTAATCGTCACCGAGGTCGACCCCATCGCCGCCCTGGAGGCAGCTATGGACGGCTACCAAGTCATGCCCCTCTTGGAAGCTGCCAAAATCGGCGATATCTTCATCACCGCCACGGGTAACGTAAATGTCATTGATAGGCAGCACTTCCTCCAGATGAAAGATGGCGCCATCATGGCAAACAGCGGGCACTTCAATGTGGAGATAAACATACCCGCCCTGGAAAGCCTCGCCACCAAGAAGAGGCAAATGCGTCCCTTCGTTGACGAATATACCATGGCAGATAGCAGACATTTGCTCCTCCTCAGCGAGGGCAGGCTGATAAACCTGGCCGCGGCAGAGGGACACCCCGCTAGCGTCATGGACATGAGCTTCGCCAACCAGGCGCTGTGCCTGGAATACCTGGTGAAGAACAAGGGCAAGCTACAGCCACGAGTCTATCCCGTCCCCGAGGAAATTGACAGGGAGGTGGGCAGGCTGAAACTCAAGTCCATGGGCATCACTATAGATACACTCACTGACGAGCAGCAAAAGTACCTCCAGAGCTGGGAGGAGGGAACATAACCGTAAGGAGAAAGGAAATGGCAAGCAGCTTCGAAAACAACCCGTCCTATTTCTTCGCCTCGGAGTCGGTGACCGAGGGGCACCCGGACAAACTGTGCGACCAGATCTCAGACGCCATCCTGGATGCCATCCTGGAGCAGGATCCATACGGCAGAGTGGCCTGTGAGGTCGCAGTCACGGTGGGGCTTGTCATCGTCCTCGGCGAGATAACCACCAAATGCTACGTTGAAATACCGGACGTGGTACGGAGGGTGGTGAAGGAGGTTGGCTATACCAGACCCGAGTACGGCTTTGACTATCAGTCCTGCGGTGTGCTGGTGTCGATAAAGCCACAATCGGCCGATATAGACGCCGGCGTCAGCCAAGCTATGGAGGTACGGGAGGCTGCTGCAGTAGACGAGCTGGACAGGACTGGTGCCGGCGACCAAGGGATGATGTTCGGTTTCGCCTGCACTGAGACGCCGGAGCTGATGCCACTACCTATCTCTCTCGCCAACAAGCTCTGCCGCCGCATGGCACAGGCGAGAAAGGAGAAAATCATCCCCTATCTCCGTCCCGATGGCAAGTCCCAGGTCACCGTGGAATATGAACGCGGCGTGCCCAAGAGGATAGACTCTATTGTCATCGGCGCCCATCACGACCCCGACGTTGATGCCAGGACCATTCGGAACGATATTATCGAGAAGGTGGTCAGAGCAGTAGTGCCAGCCCAGCTTCTGGACGACCGCACCAGGTACTATGTCAACAGCGCCGGGCGCTTTGTCATCGGCGGCCCCGTCTCGGATACCGGCTTCACCGGGCGCAAGATATTGGTGGACACCTACGGCGGCGCCTGCCGCCACGGCGGCGGCTGTTTTTCTGGCAAGGACCCAACCAAGGTGGACCGCTCGGCTAGCTACATGGCAAGGTACGCCGCCAAGAACGTGGTCGCCGCTGGGCTTGCCGACCGTATCGAGGTGCAAGTGGCTTACGCCATCGGCGTCGCCCGGCCCCTCTCCCTATCCATCGAGACCTTCGGCACGGGGAAGGTCCCGGACAAGGTGATCCTGGGGCTCATCCAGAAGCACTTCGATTTCCGTCCCGAAGCAATTATCCGCCACCTCGACCTGCGCCGCCCCATCTACCGCCAGACCGCCGCTTATGGACACTTCGGCAGGGACGACCTCGACCTGCCCTGGGAACGCACCGACAAGGCGCAGATACTCAGGGCTGAGGCTGGGCTATAATATAGGGGATGGCTAGGATAAAGTTCGGTACCGATGGCTGGCGCGGCGTCATCGCCGAGGACTTCACCTTTGATAATGTCCGCGCCTGTGCCCAGAGCGTGGCAGACTACCTCAAGCACACCGGCCAGGCAGGACGTGGCACCATAATCGGCTATGACACAAGGTTCGCCTCCGAGGATTTCGCCGCCGCAGCCGCCGAGGTCATCGCTGCCAACGACATCAAAGTGAGGCTATGCCAGAGGCCAGTACCGACGCCGGTGATAAGCTACGCCGTTACCGCCACCAGCTCGGCCGGTGCCATCATCATCACCGCCAGCCACAACCCGGGGAGATGGAACGGCTTCAAATATAAGGATAATAGCGGCGCCAGCGCCCCGCCGGAGGTAGCTGCCCGGATAGAAAAAGTGGCCAACGAGATAGCCGCCAGCGGAGAAACAAAGAGGCTACCACTGGCTGAGGCACTTAAGGAAGGGCTTGTCTCTTACTACGACCCCAACCCGACCTACTTTGCCCACATCGCCAGCCTGGTAGATATTGACGCTATCCGCAGGAGCGGGCTCAAAATAATCGTCGATTCCATGTACGGCGCCGGTGCCGGATATTTCTTCCGGCTTCTCGGTGGCGGGAATATCTCTATCACCGAGATACACGGTGAGCGCAACCCCACCTTCCCCGGTATTCAACCAGAACCCATCGCCAGGTTTCTCAGCGAACTCAGCGACACTGTTGTTAAGGAGAAGGCCGATGTAGGCCTGGCTACCGATGGCGATGCCGACCGCATCGGCATCATTGACGAAAACGGCAGGTTTCTCAATCAGCACCAGGTATTTGCTCTGCTCACTCTCTACCTGATCGAAGTCCGTGGTGAACGCGGCGCCATCATCAAGACCCTCACCTCCACCGATATGCTCTACCGCCTCGGCGAGATTTACGGTGTGCCCGTGTTCGAGACCCCAGTTGGCTTCAAGTATGTGGCACCGCTGATGAAGGAAAAGGACGCCATCATCGGCGGCGAGGAGAGCGGCGGCTATGGCTTCCGCGGTCACATCCCCGAACGCGATGGCATCCTTGCCGGCCTCTATTTCCTCGACTTCATCATCAGGGCGGGCAAGAGACCGTCACAGCTGCTGCAATACCTTTTCAGCAAGGTAGGCGAGCACTACTACGACCGCCTCGACGTGCACATAAGGCCCGAGGACAGGGAGACTCTGAATAGCAGGATTTCCACACAAAGGGTGAACTCCATCGCCGGAAAAGACGTGGCACGCCTGGACACCAGGGACGGCTACCGCTACGTACTTAGCGACGGCTCCTGGCTGCTCGTCCGCTTCTCCGGCACTGAACCCCTTATCAGGATATACGCCGAAGCCCACACGCCGGAGCAGGTACAAAAGCTGCTCGATAGTGGCAAAAAGTTGCTGGGGCTGTGAATATGGTCAACCTTGACGACCTAACCCTTTACCAGCGCCTTGACCCTGAAGGCATGCTGGAACAATTGAAAGGGCTGCCACGCCAGTGCCACAATGCTTGGGAGAAAGCCCTCAAATTCAAATTGCCGCCGGAGTACCGCAATGCCGATAAGGTGGTGGTGCTGGGCATGGGAGGCTCGGCCATCGGCGCCGACCTGCTCCGCAGTCTTGCCCACCACCTCAAGAGACCGCTTATCTTCGTCGTCAGGGACTACGATTTGCCAGCATTTGTGGATGAGGACACCTTGGTCATCGCCTCAAGCTACTCTGGCAACACGGAGGAGACGCTCTCCGCCTTCTCGCAGGCGCTGAATACCAGATGCCACAAGCTGGTGCTGACCACCGGTGGCAGGCTGGGCGATATGGCAAAAAAGGCCGGTGTCCCCGTGTTCACCATTGAACACACCTCACCACCACGGGCAGCGCTCGGCTATAGCCTTATGCCCTTAATCGCCTTCTTCCAGCAGCTTGGTTTCTTTGGGGACGTGTCAGCGGAGGTAGCTGAAACGCTGGCGACACTGGAAGACCTGCAGAGGCAATGGAAGAATGATGCCCTGCAAAGCTCCAATTTAGCCAAGCAGCTTGCCACAAGTCTCTACGGTAAAATCGCCGTCATCTACGGTGCCGGGATATTGAGCGAGGTCGCCCGCCGCTGGAAAACGCAGATAAACGAGAACAGCAAGGCGTGGGCATTCTTCGAGGCGCTTCCCGAGCTCAACCATAACGCCGTGGTCGGCTACGCCATGCCCCCGGAGCTGCTGCCGAAGATTTTCGTCGTCCTGCTCCGGTCGAGTCATATACACCCCCGCACCCTGATACGCTATCAGGTGACCGCAGAACTGCTCCAGCAACGCGGCATCCCCCACCAGACCGTTGACGCCCCCGGTAAAGGCGAGCTTGCCCAGATGATGGGCATAGTCTACCTCGGCGATTGGGTCAGCTACTATCTGGCAGTTCTTTATGAGGTAGACCCCACACCGGTCAAAGTAATCGACTACCTCAAAAAGCGCCTCAGCGAGGCCTAGTCCAGAGTGCACCCCAATCGAAGGTGGATACCAGGAACACAAAATCACGCTGATTGACAACTGTCGTCCCTTTATGTAAGCTAAAGTCTACACTGGGGAGGGGTGTGATGAAAGCGGAAAAGGGGAAAGCTGTAGCGGGGGACAAGCGAGGCGGCAGCTCTCCACAAGTAGACACGCCCACAATCAGCCAAGCAAGACCGGATGAACTTATCGCCTTAAGTCGTGTTGCCGCCGCTATTAGCGGACTCACTGACCTCGATACCATCTTGCGAGTAGGTCTGGACACAGTCCTCGCTATCCTGGATAGGGGTATCGGCGGCATCATGCTCCTCGACGAAGATAGTAACACCCTTTCCTACCGTGTGTACCACGGCATATCTGATGATTACGCCCGTGAGATGCGCATCAGACTCGGTGAAGGTATCGCCGGAAGGGTGGCGGACAGCGCCAGAGCGATAATGCTCGAGGATATCTCTCAGAGCCCTGAGGCCGTCCGTCCCGAGCTTATCAGCAAAGAGGGGCTGAAGGCTTTCGTCAGCGTCCCCCTGATGTCCCGTGACAGGGTGCTCGGTGTAATGAACATCGCCAGCCACCTGCCACACCAGTTCACCGAAAAAGACATCCACCTCCTTTACGCGACCGGCGACCTCCTCGGCATGGCCATTGAGCAAGCAAGGCTCTACGAAGAGCTGCGACGGAGCAGGGAACGCTACCGGCAACTGGCACGTTTTGCCCTCATGGCACAGGAGGAAGAGCGGAGGCGCATCTCCCGTGAGCTCCATGACGAGACCAGTCAGGCGCTCTCAGGTCTGGTGCTGAACCTGCAGGCGGTTATTGAAATGGTGGAGATGGCCGGAATTCAGGACATCGGGATAAAGGAGACCCTGAAAAAGGCGCACAGACTAGCTGTTGAGGTGGGGAACGAGATCCACCGCCTCATCGTCAACCTCCGCCCCACACTGCTCGACTCACTGGGACTCATCCCTGCACTCCGCCAGCACGCCGAATCAGTGCTGGCACCGTTGGGGATAAGCCTTTCCTTCCATTTCGACGAACTGGGTGCACCGTTGCCTAATGACGTGGAGACCAACCTCTTCCGCGTGGCACAGGGCGCCATCGGCAATATCCAGCAGCACTCCAAGGCGACCAGTGCTTCGGTCTCGCTGACGGTGGACGGCAACCACCTGGTGATGACCATTAGTGATAATGGCATTGGCTTCGATGTCTCGCAGATAAAAACGGTGGAACCAAGCGGGAGAGGTGCCGGTCTTTTCAGTATGAAAGAGCGAGTACAGCTCATGGGTGGTAGATGTAACGTGAAGTCACAGCCCGGTAAAGGGACTACCGTGACCGTAAGGGTACCCATGCAATGGAGAACAGCCCATGGCAAAGATAAGGGTGCTGGTAGTTGACGACCACGCCATAGTCCGCGATGGCATCTATGCCCTGCTCGGGCTGATGGCAGACATCGAGCTCGTGGGCGAGGCTTCCAACGGCAGGGAAGCCTTAGAAAAGGTGGAAAAGCTGTCGCCGGATGTGGTACTCATGGATGTCGCCATGCCCCTCATGGACGGACTCGAGGCTACTCGTCGCATTTGCAAGCAGTTCCCTGGTACCAAGGTGATCGCTCTAACCCAGTATGATGACCACGAGTTCGTCTTCCCCATGTTCGAGGCCGGTGCTAGGGGTTTCATCTGCAAGACTGCCGCTTCATCAGAGCTGGTCACCGCCATCCGTGCTGTTTACCGCGGTGACTCCTACCTTTCGCCCTCGGTAGCCCGTATTTTTGTGGAAGGCTACCAGCACCGCCTCGACCTGATGAAAGAGCAAGACCCTTACCGCCAGCTCACAGACAGGGAACGCGAGATCTTGAAGTTGCTGGCTGAAGGTTATACCACCAAGGAAATCGCCAGAATGCTAGTGCTCAGTCCCAAGACCGTGGACAGGCATAAGACAAACCTTATGGCTAAGCTGGATATCCACAACCGCGCCGACCTCATCAGGTACGCAATACGCAAGGGGATTATCACCGTCTCCTGACACCCTACAGCCTCCGCCTGGCTAGAATCTCAGCAGAAATATCAGTGACTTCCCCTGAGAGACTGCGGTGTTTCTCAGCAGTTTTTGGGGTGTTCGCCTCTGTCCCTAAGGCTCGGGAGCAATTACACTGTAATTAAAGACACAACGCCGGTGTGCCAGGCCGGTGCTGTAACAAGGAGGCCAAAAATGGAAGAGAAAAGAGTGAAAGTGCTGGTGGTGGATGACGAAGCAGAATTTGTTACACAGACAACGAGGGCGCTGGAAGCTTCCGGCTATTCGGTGCTGCACGCAAGTTCCCTGACCGAGGCACAGGATCTGGTGCGCTACCACAGACCAGACCTGGTGATTATCGGCACCATAGAGCCACGCGGTGCCGCATTCCAGTTGCACCGCTGGCTTAAGAATAGTCCCAGCTTCAACGACATCCCCCAGCTAGTCGTTGATGCCCCACCAGAGCAAAGGTTGACCAGAGGCTGGCGATGGGAGGAGGGCATGCAACTGGATGCTGAGGACTACTTTCAGAAGCCCGCGGCAGTAGAAATGATGATGGTGACGGTGAAGAAAGTGCTCGACAGAGTGACCAGAAGAATCAGGGTATTAATAGTTGATGACCACGTGGTCGTCAGGGAGGGTATCCGTATCCTCCTCGGCTTGCAGCCGGATATCCAAGTGGTGGGGGAAGCAATTGACGGCAGTGAGGCTGTAAGGAAGGCACGGGAACTAATGCCAGACATTATCCTCATGGACATAGCCATGCCAGGCGTGGACGGCCTCCAGGCCACCAGAGAGTTGACTGAAGAGGGCATTCCCACGCGGGTGTTGATGCTGACGCAGTACGCTGACGAGGCCAATGTACGCGCTAGCGAGAGGGCGGGTGCCTTCGGCTTCATACCCAAGAAGAGCGCCAGCTCCATGCTGCTCGCCGCTATTAGGGCAGCAGACAGGGGCGAGCGCATTCCCGTCCAGCTCTGAAACCAGGAAGCGGCCACAACGCAGACCAGGTCTCAGGGACGGTGGTGAATTGCAGCCGATAACGATTACGCTGGATGGCAACGAGGTAAGTGGTTACGCGGGGATGAGTATCCTCGCCCTAGCAAGAGAGGCGGGGGTACACATCCCCACACTATGCCACGACGACCATTTGCCGGACATCGGTGCCTGCCGCCTGTGCATCGTTGAGGAGGAGAAGACCGGCGCACTTATGGCTGCCTGTGTCACCCCGATAGCCTCTGGGATGGTGATCAACACCCACTCACCACGCGTTATAGCCCACCGAAAAACGATAGTGCAACTGATGCTGGCAAGTCACCCCGATGCCTGCCCGGTGTGTGACAAGGGCAACCGTTGCCAACTAAGGGGCCTTGCTGCCGAGATGGGGATATCACTGACTGAGCTTCATCGCATACCCCAAGCGGCTACTATTCAAGATGTCAACCCCTTTATCCAGCGTGACCTGAGCAAATGCGTCCTTTGCGCCAAATGCATCAGGGCTTGCCAGGAGATGGTGGTAGAAGGGGTACTCGACTATTTCCAGCGAGGTTTCAAGTCCAAGCCGGCAACCTTCGCCGATTTACCACTGGAGATGTCAGGGTGCACCTTCTGCGGCGCCTGCGTGGCGCTCTGCCCCACAGGCGCCATTATGGAAAAGGACGCGGAACACCGAGGCACAACAGGGAGCACAGTAAAGACGACCTGTCCTTATTGCGGCTGCGGCTGCAGCATTGAACTGGAAGTCAAGGGTGAGCGCGTCGTCCGCTCCACACCGCCACAGCTCGATGGTACGGGCTACCGACCTCAGTGCGTCCGCGGGAGCTATGGCTATGACTTTATCCACAACCCGGAGAGGCTCACCAGGCCATTGATGAGAAAAGACGGCAGCCTGGTGGAGAGCGACTGGGGAGAGGCGCTAGCACTGGTGGCTCGAAGACTTAAAGAGATAGAGGAAAAATATGGCGCCGACAGCATAGCCGTTCTCGGCTCTGCCCACTGTACCAATGAGGAGGCATACCTGCTGCAAAGCTTCGCCAGACGTGTCATCGGTACCGGCAACGTGGACGCTGGTAGCAGGTTGTACAATGCCGCCACCATCCTCGGGTTACTCACCACCATCGGCCTACCCCAACCCTCAAACCTGATAGAGGCGTTGGAAAAGTCCGATGTCATTATGGTGGTCGGTGCCGACCCTGCCAGCTCAGCCCCACAGGTAGGCTATGCAATAAAGCGCGCCGTAAAAAGCAAAGGCGCGACGCTCATATTGATAGACCCCCGCAGCACCAAGCTCGCATTCTTCGCCACGCTGCATCTGCAGCCCCGGCCCGGAACTGACCTTGTGCTGCTAGCGGCCATAGCATACGTAATCGTGAAAGAAAATCTCCTGGATAGGGAATTCGTGATGCGGCGCACCGATAATTTTGAGCCCTTTGCCAAATCGCTGGACGTCTACACACCGGAATATGCTGCCAGCATCACCGGTGTCCCCGTCGAACAGATAGCAGCCGCTGCCAGGCTCTACGCCCGCGGAAGACAGGCATCCATCGTCTATGGTAGCGGTATCACCCAGTACACGACTGGCACGGACTGCGTCAGGATACTCGCCAACCTAGCATTGCTTACCGGCAACGCTGCCCGCAAAGGCGGTTGCATCATCCCGCTCCATAAAGAGAGCAACAGCTACGGAGTTATGGCTATGGGGTTGTCACCCCGCCTCCTTCCCGGGCTCCGCAGCGTCACAGACCGTGTGGCACGGGAGAACTTTGAGACGCTGTGGCGCGTGAGGCTACCCGCCTCACCGGAGCTGACCGCAGTGGAAATGCTACAGGAAGCAAGGTCAGGCAGGATAAAAGCAATGTATATCCTCGGCGAAGACCCCGTGTCCAATTTCCCCAATCGACATCTGGTTACGGAAGCTCTGAACTCGCTGGAATTCCTTGCCGTACAGGATATTTTTCTCACTGAGGCGGCAAAGCTAGCCACCGTGGTTCTTCCGGGAACGAGTTTCGCCGAGAAGGACGGCACGGTGATAAATTTCGAGGGTAAGATAAAGAAATTCAGGAAGGCAGTGACGCCATCGGGTGAAAGCCGTCCCGACTGGGAGATACTCCTCGAGATATCCTCCAGAATGGGTAGACCGCTACCATTTTCCCGCTTCGAAGATATAGTGGCGGAGATGGAAGAAGGCATCCCCGGGTACCACTATTATGGGAGCGACGGCAAAAGCTTCGAAGTCAGTTGGGCTAGCGCCGGGAGCCAACGACCTTTTGACGAGACACCCCTGGGCTTCCCCCGTTTCTGGCCACTGGAATATAAAACCCTACCAGATAAACTGGAGCAGGAATACCCGTTCTTCCTGCTCACCGGCGGTGCTTTTCCCCATCCCAGCAATGGGATATGGTCACTCAAAGCACCGAGACTGAAGAAATTCCTACCGCAGGGACACGCCGAACTCAACCCCGAGGATGCCCACAACCTTACTTTAGACAATGGCGACATGGTAAGGATAACCTCCGCTGCCGGTGAGCTTGTGGCACCTGTGAGGCTGTCCAGCACAGTCCCGCGTGGCATTCTGTTCCTGCCGTGCTCCTTTCCCCAGATACCAGCAAACCAGTTGTTCGATATAAACATGGACCCGCAATCGAAGACACCGGCGTTTAAGTGCTGCCGGGTAAGGGTAAAGAGGGCAGACCAAGATGGCTGGGCAATTGCCTGATATCCGGCCAGACATGGAGAGGCTCAAGTCAATCATCGCCGAATACAGCGGACAGCGCTGGGCACTGATACCACTGGTACAGAGAATTCAAACCGAGTTCGGTTACATTCCGCCTGAGTCCATACCCCTCATAGCCCGGGAACTCAGGTTGTTTCCCAGCCAGGTGCAGGGCGTCATCTCCTTCTATGCCCAGCTCTACACCAAGCCGCGGGGCAGGAAGGTGGTCCGGGTCTGCCGTGGCACAGCCTGCCATGTTCGGGGTGGCAAGACCATCCTTAAGTTGGTCAAGCAGAACCTCGGCATCGAAGAGGGTGAGACCACACCGGATATGGAATATACGCTGGAAACGGTAGCGTGCATTGGCGTCTGCGCCCTGGCCCCCAATATCGTCATCGGCGACAGGGTATTCGGACACATGAACCCGAAGAAAGTCGAGTATCTACTGAAAAGGGGTGTTGAATAGTATGAAACAGCCCATCACCTTGCTCGTTTGTCAGGGCACGGGCTGTATCTCCAGCAGGTCAGATGCTGTATACGAGGCATTCCAGCGCGAGATAGCCGCGCTGGGGATAGAAAATGTCAAAGTCGACTTCACCGGCTGTCATGGCTTTTGCGAGCAGGGCCCCAATGTAGTCATCGAGCCCGAGGGGATATTCTACACCCATGTGCAGGTGGACGATGTCCCGGAGATCGTCAACTCCTATCTCCGCAGCGGCATTCCAGTAGAGCGCCTGTTCTACCAGGACCCGCTGACCGGGAAACGCATAGCCAACTATTCAGAGATCAATTTCTATGCCAGGCAACAGCGTGTCATTCTGCACAACTGCGGTCATATCAACCCGGAAAGCATCGAGGACTACATTGCCAGCGGCGGCTTTCGTGCCCTGCGCAAAGCGCTGTTGGAGATGACTCCTGAACAGGTTATCGAAGAGGTGAAGAAGTCCGGATTGCGGGGCCGTGGCGGCGCCGGTTTCCCCACCTGGCGGAAATGGGAGTTTTGCCGCGCCGCGCCGGGAAACCAGAAATACGTCATCTGTAATGCCGACGAGGGCGACCCCGGTGCCTTTATGGACCGCTCCATACTCGAGGCAGACCCCTATGCCGTCATAGAAGGCCTGACTATCGCTGGCTACGCCATCGGTGCAACTCGAGGCTACATCTACGTGCGTGCGGAATATCCGCTGGCGGTGAAGCGTGTCAGCCATGCTCTAGTGCAGGCCAAGGAACACGGATATCTGGGCAGCAATATCCTAAACTCGGGCTTCAACTTCACTATCGAAGTTAAGGAGGGCGCCGGCGCCTTTGTTTGTGGTGAGGAGACAGCGCTGATAGCCTCTATTGAGAGCCGACGCGGTATGCCCCGTCCCCGTCCACCCTTCCCCGCCCAGTCAGGACTGGACGGAAAGCCCACCATCATAAACAATGTGAAGACTCTTGCCTCCGTGTTCCTGATCATCGCCAACGGTGCCGACTGGTATGCTAGCATGGGCACAGAGAAAAGTAAGGGGACGGCGGTCTTCGCCCTGACCGGCAAGGTGGCTAACAGCGGGTTGGTGGAAGTGCCAATGGGCACGCCCCTATCTACGATAATCTTCGACATCGGTGGCGGCATCCCCAGGGGTAAAAGGTTCAAGGCAGTGCAGACTGGAGGCCCATCAGGTGGCTGCATCCCAGCACAGTTCTTAGATACGCCTGTGGACTACGAAAACCTCGCCAGACTGGGCTCCATAATGGGTTCCGGCGGTATGGTGGTGATGGACGAGACCACCTGCATGGTTGAGGTAGCACGCTATTTCCTCAGCTTCACCCAGATGGAGTCCTGCGGCAAATGCGTCCCCTGCCGCTTGGGGACAAAACAAATGCTGGAAATCCTTACCAGGATAACACAGGGCAAAGGCCGCGACAGCGACCTTGATACTCTGCTCGCTGTTGCCAAGACGGTCAAAGAGTGTTCACTGTGCGGACTGGGACAGACCTGTCCCAACCCCGTCCTCACTACCCTGACCTACTTCCGCGATGAGTACGAGGCCCACATCAAGGAAAAGAAATGTCCGGCGGCAGTGTGCGATGCCCTGATGATCTCTCCCTGTCAGCACACTTGCCCCGTAGGCATAAACATACCAAAGTATATAGCCCACATCGCCGCCGGCGAATACCTCGAATCAATAGAGACCATAAGGGAACGCAACCCGTTCCCTGCTATTTGCGGGCGCATCTGTCACCATCCCTGCGAAGGCAGGTGCCGCCGAGGAGAACTCGATGAGCCGGTGGCTATCAGGGCACTGAAGAGGTTCGTTGCCGACTGGTACTTTGAACACATCAATGAGTTACCCCAGCCACAGCCCTTCCCCAGGACGAAGAAGGAAAAGGTGGCGGTGGTCGGTGCCGGTCCCTGCGGACTCTCCTGTGCCTATTTTCTCGCCCAGATGGGCTACGGGGTCACCGTTTTTGAGGCTGCCGGGGTGGGGGGTGGCATGCCGGCGGTAGCGATACCCGAATTCCGCCTTCCCAGGGAGGTAATCGATAACGAGATAGCCTATATCGTGAGACGGGGGGTGGAGATAAGATACAACACGCCCCTGAACACAACCTTCACCATCGAACATTTACGCTCCAGCGGCTACGACGCTGTGTTCATTGCTGCTGGCGCCCAGAAGAGCCAGGCGATTGGCATACCAGGCGAGAACGAGTCCCTCTCCGGCTTCTACTACGGTCTCAAGTTCCTGCGCGATGTCAAGCTTGGCAAGGAGGTGAAGGTGGGGCGAAGGGTGGCAGTCATCGGTGGCGGAAATGTTGCCCTCGACGCCTCACGCACAGCCCTGCGCCTAGGAGCCCAAGAGGTCAATATATACTACCGTCGCTCCCGCGAGGAAATGCCAGTAAGCGAGGTCGAGTACAACGAGGCTGTTGCTGAAGGCATCAACATCCACTTCCTCGTTGGCCCCACCAGAGTAGTTAGTCGGGACAGCAGTGTAGCTGGCTTACAGTGCGTCCGCATGAGGCTGGCTGAGCCCGACGAGAGCGGTCGGCGCCGACCGGTCCCCATTCCCGATTCAGAGTTCTTCGTCGAGGCGGACACCATCATCGCTGCCGTGGGGCAGGCAGCAGACCTGTCATTCCTGCCACCGGAAAGCGCCCTGGAGCGCAGCCGCTGGGAGAGACTGGTAGTTGACTCCAATACGCTTAGCACTAACGTCCCTGGCGTCTTCGCCGGCGGCGACTTTGTCTTTGGTCCGGGTATGATTATCGATGCTATCGCCAGCGGTAGGCGGGGTGCTCTGGCAATTGACAAGTACCTCAGGAACGACCCATCGCGGGTGCAGATGTACGATACCAAGCAGCCCGGCACACAGCCGGCAGAAAAGCTACCTGCAGCAGAGGAGGAGACTTGGCAAGCCGCTTATAGGCCCAGACCAGCCACGCTACCTCTAGAGGTCAGAAAACGCAGCTTCAAGGAGACCGAGCTCGGGCTTAGCGAAGACCAGGCAAGGTATGAGGCCAGGCGCTGCCTGAGATGTGACCTTGAAGACTAGGAGGGAGAGCCATGAAGTCCATAACCAGACAGAAGCCCTTCGATGAGATTGTCAACCAGCTCCACGATTTTAGTCGCATCTTCATCGCCGGTTGTGGTACCTGCGCCGCAATCACACATACCGGCGGGGTCGAAGAGGTTGCCGCCATGAAAGACAAATTGCAGTCACAGGGCAAATTTGTCACCGGCTCCATAGTCATACCGGTCGCCTGCGACGACGTCACCGAGGCGCTGGTGGAAGAGCACCAGTGCTCCATCCTGAGCGCACATGCCATACTGATGATGTCCTGCGCCCTGGGTGTGCACAGGATGAGCCAGAACGTTGGCAGGAAACCCGTCGTCCCGGCTCTGGATACTCTGTTTATCGGCATGGATGATGGGCAAGGTGTATTCCACGAGGTCTGTGCTCAGTGCGGACAGTGCCTGCTCGGTGAGATGGCTGGCATCTGCCCCATTACCGCCTGCCACAAGGGCTTGCTCAATGGCCCCTGCGGCGGCACTAACAATGGTAAATGCGAGATAGACAAAGAAAAGGACTGTGCCTGGACTCTTATCTACAATCGGCTAAAAGAACAGAACAGGCTGGACATGATGCGCAAATACCAACCGCCGAAGAACTATCAGGCTGTTCCCAGACCACGCCTAATCAAGGTTTTCTGAGAAAGCGAGGTGCACCATGCCTTCAAAGTTTAAGGAAGCGCTGAACTCGGGCAAATTCGTCATCACCAGCGAGATAGGGCCGCCCAAGGGTACCAACCTGGAGAAAATGTACCATCACATTGACCTGCTTAAAGACAGGGTACATGCCATCAACGTAACCGACCATCAGAGCTCGGTGATGCGCTTCCCCTCCATCGGCGGCTGCTTGGCAATCAAGGAGAGGGGCGGGGAGCCAATCCTGCAGATGACCTGCCGCGACCGTAACCGCCTGGCACTCCAGGCTGAGCTCCTTTTCGCCTACACCAGGGGTATCAGGAATGTGCTCTGCCTCACTGGCGATGCTGTCCCGGTAGGAGACCATAAGGAGGCCAAAGGGGTCTTCGACCTCGACTCGGTCCAGTTGCTCCGGGCGATAAGGACGCTGGAGTCAGGCAAAGACCTCGGCGGAAACGATCTAGATGGCGCCGTGGAATTCTGCGCCGGCGCCATCGTGACCCCCGAGGCAAACCCCATCGAGCCGCAATTGATTAAGTTCGAAAAAAAGGTCGAGGCCGGTGCTGAGTTCTTCCAGACGCAGGCGATTTATGACTTAGAAAAATTCGCCAAATTCATGCAGTTCGCCCGTCAGTTCCCGGTAAAAGTCCTTGCTGGCATCGTACTGCTCTCCTCAGCCAGAATGGCGCAATACATGACCGAAAATGTCCCCGGCATTTTTGTCCCCCAGCACCTGATTGACGAACTGGCGAGCGCCCCCAAAGGCACGGCGCTTCAGAAAGGCATAGAGATAGCCGGCAGGATGATAGCCACCATCAAGAAGGAAGGGCTCTGCGACGGCGTCCACATCATGGCTATCGGCAGGGAAGAAGTCGTCCCCGACATCCTCCAAGCAGCCGGCATCTAACAGACCTAAAGCCCGCCAAAACCGCGTAAACACCAGACTATACCCCGCAAATATACGCTTGTTGCTTACGCGTTCCCCTTCCCGTATAATATTGACCGAATCTGATACAGAAAGGGGGTGACGCTATGGTTGTCCTGCATCGGCGGGTATGATTCGGCCCGGTAACGGTGCACGTAGTGCACCACGGGGACACCGCTGCACAGGAAGCCAACAACGCCACCGCAGCCTTGGACACCTGCTGAATACCCACTGGGCACCCCGCGTTGTTATGGTTCCGGTGCAGCCGGTAAAAACCATAACAACGAAGGAGGTGCTAATTTTATGTCCGCCATCTCTTGCTTTCTTACGTCCCGCTGGGGACCTATCCTTACTGGTGCCATCGTGGGCATTCTGGCACCAGTACTGGTGAAGCTGGGTAATCCCGGCAATATGGGAGTGTGCATGGTCTGTTTCACCCGCGATATCGCCGGGGCGCTGGGACTGCACCGTGCTTCTGTAGTCCAGTACATCAGGCCCGAGATCATAGGGCTTTTCTTCGGAGCCCTCATCGGCGCCCTTGCCTTCGGTGAGTTCAAGCCACGCACCGGCTCAGCACCATTGGTGCGCTTTCTTCTGGGCACATTCGCCTCGTTCGGCGCGCTGCTCTTTCTCGGTTGCCCCTGGCGCGCCTATCTCAGGCTGGCTGGCGGCGATTGGAACGCCATCTTCGCCATCCTCGGGCTCATCGCCGGCATCGGCATCGGCATCGGCTTCCTCAAGATGGGCTACAGTCTGGGACGCAACCACCCCGCCACGACAGCTGTGGGCTGGGTGATGCCAGCGGTGATGGTCGCCCTGCTGGTGTTGTTGCTACTCGCCCCGCAATTCGGTCGCGACGCCTCGGGCAATCCCACCGGCCCCATTTTCTTCTCGGAAAAAGGTCCCGGCAGCCAGCACGCCCCGATTGTCATAGCCATCGTGGCGGGGCTGGCAATTGGCTTCCTCGCCCAGAGGAGCCGCTTCTGCACCGTGGGTGCCATCCGCGATGTCATCCTGCTCCGCGATTCTCACCTGCTGAACGGCATCCTGGCATTCATCGTCTTTGCCTTCATCACCAACCTGATATTGGGGCAGTTCCACCCCGGCTTCACCAACCAGCCAGTGGCACACACCAACGCCATGTTCAACTTCGGCGGCATGGTGCTGGCAGGACTGGCCTTCACTTTGGCAGGGGGCTGCCCGGGCAGACAGCTCTTCCTCTCAGGCGAGGGCGATGCCGACGCTGCCATGTTCGTTATCGGCATGATCGTCGGTGCCGGTTTCAGCCATACCTACAGCGCCACCGCCACACCCAACGGCCCGTCAGCGTTCAGTGCGCTTGCTCTAATCGTGGGGCTGCTGGTCTGCATTATCATCGGCTTCACTATGCGCGAAAGGAAAGCTTAGGAGGAAAGCTATGACCGAGGTTCTAGACGCCCGTGGACTCTCGTGCCCTCAGCCGGCGATGCTCACCCGCCAGGCATTGCAAAAGCTCGGAAAGGGGACTCTGGAGGTGCTCGTGGACTCACCTACAGCCCGCGAAAACATCTCCCGCCTGGCAAGGGAGGCCAGCTGGAAGGTGGAGATACAGCAACAAGCCGACGGAAGTGTTAAACTGATACTGAGCAAATGATATATCTGGACAACGCCGCCACCTCCTGGCCCAAGCCGCCAGAGGTGCTGAGAGGTATGACCGATGCTCTGGAACGCTCCGGGGGCAACCCCGGGCGTTCCGGGCACCGCCTCTCCATTGAAGCGGCAAGGCTGATATACGACACCAGGGAACTCCTCGCCGACTTCTTCAACTCCGGTGACCCGCTGGGGGTTATCTTCGCCGGCAATGCCACACACGCCCTCAACCTCGCTATCTACGGGCTGCTCCGTCCCGGCGACCGTGTGGTCACCACCTCTATGGAGCACAATTCAGTTATGCGCCCGTTGCGCCATCTGGAAAGGAAGGGGGTCGAGGTATGCATCGTGCCCTGTGCCCGTGATGGCACTGTAGACCCCGCCCAAATAGCACAGGTGGTGACGCCGGGCACGAGGCTCGTGGTCAGCGTCTATGCCAGCAATGTGGTGGGAACCATTATGCCAGTAAAGGAGATAGCCGCCATCGCCCACGGGGCAGGCGCCTTACTTCTGGTGGATGCCGCCCAGGCGGCCGGTGCCCTGCCTATTGACATGCAGGATGCAGGAATAGACCTCCTTGCCTTTACCGGACATAAGGCACTGCTCGGTTCGCCCGGCATCGGCGGGCTCGTCATCAGGGCAGGTGTTGATGCTTCGCAGATAGAGCCACTGATGCGCGGCGGTACCGGCAGCCAGTCTGAAATTGAAGAGCACCCTGATTTCCTCCCCGATAGGTTTGAGAGCGGCACACCTAATTTGGTGGGCATCGCCAGCCTCAAAGCAGGCATAGAGTGGCTAAAGGAAAAGGGCTTGGATGCTGTCCGTGAGCATGAAAAAGACCTCACCCGCCGGCTTATCGAAGGTTTATCTGACATCCCCGGGCTCCATGTTTATGGTACGCTTGACGCCGAAAAATGTGTCGCCATCGTCTCCTTCACTGCCGAAAAGAAAACGGTATCCGAAATTGGTATGAGGCTCGATGAGGAATACGGCGTGTTGGTTCGTGTGGGCCTACACTGCGCCCCTGCTGCCCATAAGACCATCGGCTCCTTCCCCGAGGGCACGGTGCGGCTGGCACCGGGCATCTTCACTACGCACACAGAAGTGGACATAGCAGTAAAAGCCGTGGCCGAGGTAGTCAAAACGTGATGTACGGAGTGGTCCTGTTTCATACCACCGCCGCCGCAATGCAAGCAGAAAAGGTGCTATCGAAGGCGGGGCTGAAAGTCAAGCTCATTCCCACGCCCCGCGAGTTCTCCAGTGACTGCGGCATCGCCCTCAGGTTCGAGTGGGAACAGAGGGCGCAGGTGGAATCGCTGCTCGCCTGCAAAAAGGTGGACACCGCTTCCCTCCGCCAGATGTGAACGATTCCTTCGGAAAAGTGTACAATGAGGGCTGTGAAAAGTAACGCGCTGAAGATTAACCCGGAGGATAACGTCGCCATCGCTATCCGCGATATCAGGAAAGGCGAGCCGGTGGTGGTCGATGGCGCCGAGATATGCCTGGCAACCGAGGACATACCTGCCAGCCATAAAATAGCCATCGTCCCCATCAGCAAAGGGGCACCGGTCATCCGCTATGGCGAGCCCATCGTGGTGGCTACCACCGACATCGCCTTGGGACAGTGGGTACACGTGCACAATACTATGCCCATAGAGAGATAGGCTGCCGGAAGGAGCGACATGGAATTCAAGGGCTATTGGCGTGAAGATGGCAGGATAGGAGTGCGGAACCATATCCTAGTGATGTCATCGGTCGCCTGCGTCAATGGCGTGGTGGAGGCTCTGGAAAGGATGTTCCCACAGATAATGACTATCAAGCACGCCTATGGCTGCGGCTACGGCCCCGATGACCTGAGCCTGAGCTTGAAGACACTCAGCGGCATGGCAAACCACCCTAATGTGGGCGCAGTGCTGGTCATCGGACTGGGTTGCGAGGTGCTCAAGCCCGACTATGTGGCTGGCGCCGTCAGGGGCAAGCCCGTGGAGACGATGCTGGTGCAGACAGCAGGGAGCAGGGCTACCATAGACAAAGCCAGCGCAATTATAAAAAAGTTCGCCGCCAAACTTAGACCGCAGAAACGCGAGCCAGCATCGGTAAGCAGGCTGCTGGTGGGCCTGAAGTGTGGCGGCTCCGATGCCTTTTCAGGGGTCACCGCCAACCCGGCACTGGGTATTGCCGCAGATATGCTGGTGGCTGAAGGGGCAAGCGTGGTCATGGGCGAGGTGACCGAGATGATAGGCACCGACCACATCCTGAAAAAGCGCTGCGCTGACGCTGAGCTCGGAGAAAAGTTGCAGAAGCTGATCTTGGAACACGAAAAGCGGGTGAAGGAGGCGCTCGGAGAACTTGCCGGGCTGGTCATCGCCCCCGGGAATATCGATGGCGGACTGTCTTCCATCACCGAAAAGTCCCTGGGCTGCAATGCCAAGTCGGGCTCATCGCCGATAGTGGAAGTGGTTGGCTATGCCGAACAACCAACACGCAAGGGGCTGACGATTATGAACACGCCAGGCTACGACGTTGATGCTATGGCTGGAATGGCTGCCGCCGGCGCCCATATAATCGTGTTCACCACCGGTCGTGGTACACCACTGGGTTTCCCCGCAGTGCCGGTCATCAAGGTCTCCAGCAACTCTACCGCCTTCAAGGCAATGGCAGGGGATATAGATATCAACGCCGGTGCCATACTGGATGGTGAAAAGTCGCTGGCCGAGGTAGGGAGAGAGATCTATGAATGCATACTGGCTACGGCGAACGGGAGACTTACCTGTGCCGAAGCCAACCGCATGGAGACCTTCAACTGTCTCAAGCAGGGGTTGACCTTCTAATAACAGTACCGGGCTAGCGTTTGGTGTACTGTGGTGCTTTGCGGGCACGCTTTAGCCCGTACTTCTTACGCTCTTTCACCCTGGCATCGCGTGTGAGCAGGCCTGCATACCGCAATAGCGGCTTAAAATTCTCGTTGTAGGCGACGAGTGCCCTGGAGATACCATGCTTGATAGCGTCCGCCCAGGCGCTGATGCCGCCACCTTTCACTTTGACTTCAACATCAAATTTGCCCACCGTATCGGTGACCACAAACGGCTGTTGAATAGCGCGCTGATGGGTCAGGCGGGTGAACAGCTCTTCATACGGCTTGCCATTCACCATAATCTGCCCCTTACCATCGAGGAACAGCTTCACCTGAGCTATAGCGCACTTGCGCTTACCCGTGCCCCGAACATAGGTCTGCGTGGTCATTTGACTTTAACCTCCTTGGTGGCTCTGGAAGCGGCTACTTGTGCCTGATGTGGATGGTTCGGCCCGGCATAGACTTTAAGCTTCTTGAACATGCGCCTGCCCAGGTCGGTGTCCGGCAGCATTCCTTTGACCGCATGCTCAATGACGCGTGTGGGGTGTTTAGCCAGCATCTCCTTAAGGGTAATCGCCCTCAAGCCACCAGGGTAACCGGAATGCCGATAATAAATCTTCTCCTCCAGCTTCTTACCGGTGACCTTTATCTTGGCGGCATTAATGACAATGACATAGTCGCCGGTGTCGAGATAAGGGGCATATATCGGCTTGTGCTTTCCCATGAGCAGTTTAGCTACCTGAGAGGCTAGCCTGCCCAATGTCTGTCCTGCGGCATCTATGACATGCCATTGCCGCTCTATATCACCAGCTTTAGTTGCATACGTCTTCAATTTTCCATCTCCAGAATACAAGAATAGTCCACTTTTACTAGATAAAGCCCGTGGGCTGGCGCGGTCGGACCTGCCAGACCCAGCTTTCTCGCCTCCATGACCTGCCGAAATTCGTCCAGCCCGGCCTTGCCCATACCAACCCGGACCAAAAGCCCTACCGTGTTACGCACCTGATGGGGCAAGAAAGAATTAGCCCGCATGTACAGGCTGACCACATCGCCCTTCCTTTCTACCCTAGCTTCGTACACAATGCGTACCGTGCTCCTGAGCTTTCCTATAGCCGCACCGAACGAGGCAAAATCGTGCTCCCCTTCGAGCAGCCTGCACGCCTGGTTCATCGCCTCAATATCCAGCTTCATGGGTACGAAATAAGCGAACCCCTCCCACAACGGCGACCGCGTGGGGCGGTTTAAAATTTTGTACTCGTATTCGCGGCTTACAGCGTGGCGCCTGACATCAAACTCCATGCCCACCCGACAAGCACCCCGCACAGCGATATCTCTGGGCAGGTAGAAGTTCAACGCCCTCACGAACGTGCTCGGCGCTAATTTCGACCGGGTCCTGAAACTGACCATCTGCCCTTTGGCATGTACACCGCTATCAGTACGGCTGGCAGCGACTACACGACTAGCCTCGCCAGTCACCTTTAATATCGCTTTCTCCAGCTCGTCCTGAATGGTAGGCACACCTGCCTGCCACTGGAAGCCGCAATAGTTCCTGCCGTCGTACTCCACCAGGAGCACTATTTTGCTATTGTTAAGGAGCGACACCAGCTACCTTCACCACAAATGCCGTCGCGGGTGGCGGCGATGGGCTTACTCCACCATTTCAAGCTGCACCAGAGGTGCCCCATCACCAACCCTCCGCCCCAGCTTTACGATCCTCGTATACCCGCCAGGGCGTTCCTTGAACCTCGGTGCCAGCTCGTTGAACAACTTTTCCACCAGTTTCTTGTCGGTAATAAATGCCAGGACGCGGCGCCGCGAAGCCAAGCTACCTTCCTTGCCCAGAGTAATCATCTTCTCCGCCAGACCACGCACCTCCTTCGCCTTCGCCTCTGTGGTCACGATCTTCTCATAGCGGATTAGGTCAGATACCAGATTGCGGTAAAGGGCCCACCGCTGCTCTGTCGTCCGACTCAGTTTTCTACCGTCTACTGCGTGTCTCATTTACTTGCTACTCCTCAGAAGCTGTGGCGTCCGCTTCTTCAGACGCCGGTGCTCCCTTTTGCCGTCTCCTTCTCTTCTCTTTGGGCTGCACCACCAGCGGTATGCCCAGCTTTTCCAGGGCTGCCTGTACCTCCTCGCGGGACTTGACCCCGAATCCGGGCAGTGAGGTGAGCTTATCTACCCCCTTTTCCAGAACCTGTCCCACGGTGGTAATTCCTCCCCTTCTCAGGCTATTGTAGGTGTGCGTGGAAAGACCTGGCAGCTGGTCAAGCGGCATCAGGTACTGTTCTGGAGATAGGATGCGCTGCCACGACACCTCTGCACCCTCCTGTACTACCGCCTTCACCAGCTCGCGGAAGCAACTGAACTGTTCCACCAGAATGGCAGCGCTCTGGGTCAGGGCCTCAAGAGGGGACAGAGTACCGTCCGTCCACACCTCCAAGGTCAGCTTTTCCACCGTACTTCCCTCTCTGGCACTGCTGGGCTCGACTGAGAAATTGGCTTTCCGCACCGGCGAGAAGATAGCATCTATAGGAATGGCACCCGCAGGCAGGTTATCTGTAGACCTTGCTGGCACATATCCTCTGCCGACTTCAATATTGAAGTCCACCACCAATCTGGCTTCAGGAGAGTCCAGAGTAGCCAGGTGAAGCTCCGGATTGGCGACCTCGAAGTTTGCCGGCACCTGTATATCGCCAGCACACACCTTCCCCTCACCCTGAACCTCCAGCCTGGCCCTGCCACTGGTCTGCCCGGAATGACGGAACCGGATAGCTTTTACATTGAGCAGAAACTCAATGACGTCCTCTTTCATATGCGGTATGGTCGAGAACTCGTGCTGGACGCCCTCTATCCACACCCAGGTAACAGCAGCGCCCGGAAGCGAACTGAGTAACACCCGTCGCAAGCTATTGCCCAGGGTAATGCCGAATCCCTTTTCCACAGGCTCGGCAACAAAGCGCCCGTATGTTTCACTGCTTTCTACACATTCTACTTTAGGTAAGGCTAGCCCTGCCACAGCACCTCCTTAACCTAGCGCGAATAATACTCGACGATCGACTTGACATCAAACTTAGCCTGAATATCTTCAGGGGCTGGCAGGTTAAGAACCTTGGCGGTAAGTTTCTGCTTGTCCAGCGACAACCAGCTAGGAATAGCCACATCACCGGCGATCTGGGACATCATCTTGAAGAGCTCGGTATCCTTGCTAGACTCACGCCAGGCGATGACATCGCCCGGTTTTACCAGGTAGGAAGGAATGTTGGTCTTGCGCCCATTCACCAGAATATGACCATGGCGCACAATCTGTCTTGCTTGTGCCCTGGAGGTAGCAAAGCCAAGGCGATAGACCACGTTATCAAGCCGCCGTTCCAGCAGGACCAAAAGGTTCTCACCAGTGACACCGGGCAACCTTTCTGCTTCGGCGAAGAACTTGCGGAACTGGCGCTCCAAGAGACCGTAAGTGTAACGGGCTTTCTGCTTTTCCTGCAGTTGTAGACCGCGTTCAGACTTCCGAGGGCGCCTCTTGGCTGTAGCGTTGTACCCCGGCGGCACGCTGCGGCGCTCCAGTGCACACTTCGACGTGTAACACCTATCGCCCTTAAGCATGAGCTTGTCACCGACACGGCGACACAGCCGACAGGTAGGTCCAGTATAGCGCGCCATCCCTAGACTCGCCTCCTTTTCGGGGGCCGGCAGCCATTATGCGGCACCGGCGTCACGTCCTTAATCGCCGTTACCGTTATTCCTGCAGCCTGAATAGCACGGATCGCAGCTTCCCGACCACTGCCAGGACCTTTCACCAGCACCTCCACCTGGCGCAGACCATGTTCCCTAGCTTTCTGGGCAGCCTGCTGCGCTGCCATCTGTGCAGCATAGGGCGTGCCCTTCCGTGACCCTTTGAAGCCTGCTGTGCCCGAACTGCTCCAGGCAATTACATTCCCCTTGGTGTCGGTCAGGGTCACAATGGTATTATTGAACGTGGACTGGATATATGCCCTGCCTTCTGTTACCTGCTTGCGCTCTCTTCTCCTGCCGCTGCCTTTACTCTTTCCTGGCATGGTTACTTTGCTCCTTTACTTCTTCGCCAGACCTCGCTTCTGTCCGCGACCGGCTACCGTCTTTCTCGGTCCGCGCTTAGTGCGTGCATTTGTCCGCGTCCGCTGACCATGAACCGGCAGCCCCCGACGGTGCCTGATACCACGATAACAACCGATCTCTATGAGCCTCTTGATATTGAGATTTACTTCTTTGCGCAGCTCACCTTCTACCGTATACTCTCTATCAATAATCTCGCGTATACGGCTCAGCTCGTGCTCCTTGAGGTCTTTCACCTTGGTGTCGGGGTTCACACCCGCAGCCTCCAATACCTTGCGGCTCAGTGTAGGCCCGATGCCATGGATGTACTGGAGCGCAACGTAGACCTTTTTTTCATTGGGGATATCGACGCCAGCTACTCGCGCCATCTCTCACCTGCCTCTGTTCATCCCTGCCTCTGTTTGTGCTTCGGGTTCTGACAGATAACACGCACTACGCCATGGCGCCGGATGATTTTGCACTTATCACAGCGTCGCTTCACTGATGACCTGACCTTCATTTCCAAGCACCAACCTCTAACAATCAAAAACCTTTAAATAATATACCTTATTGCCGCTTATGTCAAAATGTCGGGGCAAAGTAGTCTCACTTGAGCCTGTAGGTTATGCGTCCTCGGGACAGGTCATAGGGCGAAAGCTCCACCAGCACCCTGTCCTGTGGCAGGATTCGCACGTAGTTCTTCCTCATTTTTCCGGAAACGTGTGCCAACACCACATGCCCGTTAGGCAACTGCACACGAAATGTCGCATTCGGTAACGACTCAATTACCACGCCTTCTACCTCTATGCTCTCTTTCTTAGGCATACAATACAATTATACCAGAGTGAGTATTTCTGCCTCATCATCCGTGATTACAATGGTATGCTCAAAATGGGCTGCTAGACTGCCATCAGCGGTGAGCACCGTCCAGCGATTGGGTGCCAGCCGCGTCCGCCAGCTACCAGCAGTGACCATCGGCTCCACTGCCATAGTCATTCCTTTTTGAAGTAAAGGCCCCTCGCCCGGCGAGCCGAAATTGGGTACTAACGGATCCTCATGTAAGTCCCTGCCTATCCCGTGTCCCGAATACTCGCGGACTACCGAAAAACCTTTTCCCTCAACATAGCTCTGGATAGCTGCCGAGATATCCCCCACATGACCGCCACAGCGCGCTGCCTTTATCCCCACCATCAAAGCGGTCTGTGTTACTGCTATCAGCTCCTCGGCCTGCGAGCTAATTTTGCCCACCCCGACAGTGATAGCAGCGTCGCCGTGGAAACCTTTAACTATAGCACCAAAATCTAGTGAGACAATATCACCTTCTTTGAGCTCTCGCGCACCGGGTATGCCATGCACGATCTCGTCATTCACCGAAACGCAGAGGTGCGCCGGAAAACCCCTGTAGCCTTTGAATGAAGCCCTGGCCCCGTATTTCTTAACTTCCCTCTGAGCAATCATATCAAGGTGACGTGTCATCACCCCAGGCTTTATCTCCTCCTTCAGTCTTTCCAGAACCGCAGCCACCACCCTGCCGGCCTGACGCATAATCTCTACCTCCTGTGAGGACTTTATGATTATCACTGTCACCCATTTTATGCTTACTTTTTGTCCAGAGCGGTGATTATGGCTTCGCTCACATCCTCTATACCTAGCTTACCGTCCACCCTTACCAGCTTGCCCTGAGCCTGATAATAGTCCAGAAGTGGCACCGTCTGCTCGAAATAGACTTTCAAACGCTCTTTTACCGTCTCCACTCTATCGTCGGGGCGCTGGTACAGTTCGCCACCGCACTTATCACAAATGCCCGGCACTTTGGGTGGCGAGCTGACCTCGTGATAAGGTGCCTGGCATCTGCGGCACACCCAGCGACCGCTCAACCGTTTCAACAACTCCTCCTCGGGGACTTCGATGTACACTACCTTGTCTACAGCATTGCCCCGCTTTGCTAGAATCCTGTCTAGAGCTTGAGCCTGAGCCAAGGTGCGGGGGAAACCATCGAAAATACACCCCATATGACAGTCCGGTTCGTTAAGGCGCTCCGAGACAAGCTCGATAGTCACCTCGTCAGGCACCAGCACTCCTTTCTCCAGGTAGTCCTTGACCTTTTTCCCCAGCTCAGTACCCTTTTCCACCGCCTCACGGAACAGGTCACCCGAAGCTATATGGGCTAGAGACAGTCTTTTGGAGATGATGGCTGCTTGAGTCCCTTTACCGGCTCCAGGTGCACCGAGAAACACAAGATACATCAGTATAGCTACCTCAGGAAGCCTTCGTAGCGGCGCATGGTGAGCTGGGCTTCAATCTGCTTCATTGTGTCCAGAGCCACGCCGACGACGATGAGTAATCCCGTACTGGATATGGTAAGGATAGCCACATTGGTGATGCTGCGGATAAAGAACGGCAACACCGCCACAGTAGCCAGAAACAGGGCACCACCCCAGGTTATTCGGGTTATCACCCCGTTGAGATAATCAGCAGTAGGCTTCCCCGGACGGACACCGGGGATGAAGCCGCCCTGCCGCTGTAGCGTCCTTGCCAGGTCCATCTGTTCGAATATCACCATAGTATAGAAAAAGGTGAAAGCCACCACCATCATAAAGTAGAGTACCCAGTAGAAGAGCCCGACCGGTAGCGGAGTATCGGGATTGAACCATCTCACGATGGTATTGGCGAAGTTTGGCGGTTCACCCGGAGGAGCAGCAAAATAGCTGGCTATGGTACCAGGGAAAATCATCAGCGAGATGGCAAAGATGAGCGGTATCATCCCGGCAGAGTTCACCCTCAAGGGGATGTGCGTTGAGCCGGTCTGCCGGTACATCCGGGCACCGCGGAAAGCCGTCCGGGCATACTGCACCGGAATGCGCCGGTGAGCCTCGGTGAACACCACTATAAATGCTATCGTAGCCAGACCGAGGATGATGAAAGCGATAAGCCCGGTAATGTTTTCCCTGACAATGAGGCCGCGTCCTATCATCTCAGGGAGTCGGGCAACGATGCCCCCGAAGATGATTATGGAAACACCGTTACCAATTCCTCGTTCTGTGATCAGTTCACCGAGCCAGACAAGGAATACGGTGCCTGCGGTGAGTGAAAGCACCATGGCGAAGGTTGGAAGCGCTGCAGCGGCACTGACCACACCCTGACTTCGCAGTAGGTTTATCTGGGCATAACCCTGAAGCGCTGCCAAAGGGACCGTCAGCCAGTGGGTAATCTGGTTAATCCGCCGTCTACCGGCCTCGCCCTCCTGAGAAAGCGCCCGGAGCGCTGGTATCACCGGGACCAGGAGCTGTATCACGATGGAGGCAGTGATGTAAGGATAGACCCCCATCGCTGCCACGCTGAAGTTCCGCATGGCACCACCGGTGAACAAATCGAGCATGCCCAGAAGTTGGTTGCGCTCGAAGAGATTTCGCATCGCCGCTACATCCAGCCCGGGCATGGGCACGTGGGCAATAAAGCGGAAGACCACTAGCATAGCAAATGTGAATAGCAGCCGACGCCTCAAGTCCGGGAGCGAAAAGGCGTCGATCATCGCCTGAATTAAGCGGGGCCTTCCTGCAGCTTGTTGCATGGCTAAATGCTCTCCACTTTGCCGCCGACAGCCAGTATCTTCTTCTCAGCAGAAGCAGAAAACTTACTGGCTTTTACCACTAGAGGTCGGTCTATATTTCCGTCGCCAAGCACCTTGACCGGGCACCCTTTCCGCTTTACCAGGCCAGCATTATAAAGAGCCTCGGGGGTGACCTCAGCATTGGGAGGAAAAGCTTTCAACTGCCCCACATTGACTATCTCATACTCGGTCTTAAAGATATTGGTAAAGCCACGCTTATGTGGTAGGCGCTTGACCAGCGGTAGCTGTCCGCCCTCAAAGCCGAGACGTACCCCGCCACCGGAGCGTGACTTCTGTCCCTTACAGCCACGTCCTGAGTAACTGCCGTGACCGCTCCCGTCACCTCGGCCAACGCGCTTCCTTTTGCGCTTCGCTCCCGCCGGTGGTTTCAGTTCATGCTGCTCCATTTTCTATCACTTCCATTTTAACCAGATGTTTAACTTTGGCCACCATGCCCCTTATGGCAGGTGAGTCCTCGTGCTCCACCGTTTCATTTAGACGACGAAACCCCAGAGCCCTGAGAGTGCGCCGCTGATCCCTTTTGTAACCTATGCCACTTTTTACCCAGGTGAGTCGCAGCTTAGTCACCTTACTTCACCTCCTTGGCTGCAGTCTCACCTTTGCGCTGGGCCACAACCTCCTCCGGGTTCCTCAAATTCGCCAGCGCCAGAATGGTCGCCCTAACAACGTTTATAGGGTTGGAACAACCCAGCGACTTGCTCAGAATGTCTTTTATCCCTGCAGCCTCGACCACAGCGCGCACCCCGCCGCCAGCTATCACACCAGTACCTGGAACGGCCGGTTTAAGCAGTATCTCGGCTGCCCCATATTTAGCCCGAATTTCATGGGGTATCGTAGTGCCCGCCATGACCACCTTCACCAATTCCTTCCTAGCCGCAGCTCCGGCCTTGCGTACAGCCTCCGGCACCTCTCTCGCCTTACCAATGCCAGCTCCCACATGTCCCTTGCCATCCCCGACCACCACTAAAGCGCGGAAATGGAGCCGCTTGCCCCCCTTGACCACCTTGGTCACACGGTTTAGTGCCACCAGTCTTTCGGTCAACTCCAGTTCCGCAGGGTGAACCTTGGCCTTGTTCTCGGGCATTTTGGTCACTGCTTTCATCGAAACAAACCTCAGAAATCTAGTCCGGCTTTCCTTGCCGCCTCTGCCAGGGCCTTCACTCTCCCATGATACTTGTAGCCACCACGATCGAAGGCGACCTGCTTTATCCCCTTCTCCAGCGCCCTCTGCGCCACCAGCGTGCCCACCATCTCAGCAATCTCGGTCTTTTTCTTCCCATCAGCCTTATCACGTATCTCTGGGTCGAGGCTACTGGCTGCTGCCAGCGTATGCCCTACAGAATCATCTATCACCTGGGCATAGATATGGTTCAAACTCCTGAAAACACAGAGCCTGGGTCTCGAGGGTGTACCGCTCAACCTCGCCCTGATACGAGCGTGACGCCTTCTGCGAGCTAACCTAGGATTCAGTCTTGCCATGGAATTAACCTTAAGCTTTGGCTGCCGCCTTGCCTGCCTTACCAGGCTTGAGACGGACCTTTTCACCCAAATACCTGATGCCCTTTCCTTTGTAGGCATCCGGCGGTCTTATGGCCCTTATCTCGGCCGCGGTCCTCCCTACCAGTTCCTTATCAATCCCGATAACGCGGATACGGTTGGTACCTTCGACCACAATTTCTATCCCCGGTGGCGGCGTATATTCTACCGGGTGGCTGAAACCGACCTGCAAGGACAACTTATTCCCGACTTTCTGTGCCCTGTAGCCCACACCGCTCAATTCCAGAGCCTTCTCAAAACCCTTGGTCACCCCTTCCACCATGTTGGCCAAGAGCGACCTCGTTAGACCTTGCAGTGCCCGGTGCTCCCTCTCGTCACTCGGCCTCCTCACCACCAGTTTGCCGTCTTCCATAGTTATGGACATATCCGGATGAAAAGAACGCGACAGCTTCCCTTTGCTCCCCTCCACCGTCACCTCATTCCCTTTAATAGTGACCTTCACACCCTCGGGCACGGGGATAGGCATCCTACCTATGCGTGACATCAGTTCCCTCCACAGAAGTTACCACACATAGCACAGCAACTCTCCTCCCAGCTTTCGCCGCCAGGCCTCCTGTCCGGTCATCACTCCTTTGGACGTGGACAAAATGGCGATGCCCAGTCCGCCATAGACCCGGGGGATTTCACCCCGCCCCACATATACCCTTAGGCCGGGCTTGCTCACCCTCTCCAGCCCCATAACCGCTGGTTGACCATCTATGTATTTCAGGGTTATCTTGATCATCCTCTGGGGCTTGCCTCTTAAAACGGTATAGTCCGAAATAAAGCCCTCTTCCTTCAATATCTTGGCTATGGAAAGCTTCATCTTGGAGGCGGAAATAAGTACAGTATCATGCCGCGCCATCACTGCATTGCGAATCCGTGTCAGCATGTCAGCAATCGGGTCATTGACCATGAATATGCGCCTCCAGTATCACCAGCTTGATTTTCTCACTCCCGGTATCTCGCCCCGCAGGGCAAGCTGTCGAAAGCAGATGCGACATAACCCGAACTGCCTTATGAAGGCACGCGGTCTGCCGCACAACTGGCAGCGATTGCGATGCTGCACCTTGTATTTAGGTGGCCGCTGAGACTTCAGGATTTTGCACAGCTTTGCCATAATTCAACAAACCTCACTGCTTTCTAAAAGGCATGCCCAGACACTCCAGAAGATACCTACCCTCCTCGTCACTCGATGCAGTGGTGACGATGGTTATTTCCAGACCCCTGAGCTTGTCCACTTTATCGTATTCGATCTCGGGGAAAACTATCTGCTCTCTAAGCCCCAGCGTATAGTTTCCTCTGCCATCGAAGGAATCACGCGGAACCCCTTGGAAATCGCGCACTCGCGGCAGAACCACACTAACCAGCTTATCAAAAAAGTGGTACATCCTTTTTCCCCTCAGTGTCACCATCATCCCGATAGGCATACCGGCCCTTATCTTAAAAGCGGCGATTGATTTCTTCGCCCGTGTGGTAACCGGATGCTGCCCTGAGATCAGTGCCAAGTCCCTTTCGGCGGCCTCTAAAGCCTTCGGGTTCTGCACAGCTTCACCCAGCCCTATATTTAACACTATTTTGCTCAGCCGCGGCACTTGCATCACATTCCTGTAGCCAAACTTTTCCATAAGCTTGGGCACGACTTCTTTGATGTATTTTTCCTTAAGACGGGACATGGTACACATTCACCAGCTAGTCTATCACCTCATCACAGGAACGACAGACACGCACCTTTCTGCCGTCATCGAGGAACCTAAAACCCACCCTGGTCGGCTTGCTGCACTTGCTGCAAATAAGCATAACGTTGGAGACGTGGATGGGCGCCTCAAGTTCGATTATGCCGGCCTGTCGGGCTACACCCCGAGCACGAGAATGGCGTTTGATCATATTCACGCCTTCCACAATCACCTTTTGCTCCTTGGGCATTGCCTTCCTCACCTTCCCCTTCTTCCCCTTATCCTTTCCCGCGATCACCAGCACCATATCGTTCTTTCTGATCTTCATCCTACAAGACCTCGGGGGCGAGTGATATTATCTTGATAAAATTCTTGTCCCGCAGCTCTCTAGCTACCGGACCAAAGATACGCGTACCTCGCGGATTGTTCTTGTCGTCCAGAATAACCGCAGCGTTTTCATCAAACTTGATATAGGAACCATCGGGCCGATGGTACTGCCTTGCCACACGGACGACCACAGCCCTGACCACGTCCCCCTTCTTGACCACGCCATTTGGAATGGCACGTTTCACCGTAGCCACAATCACATCGCCCACAGTGGCATAACGCCGCCGGGTGCCACCAGGAACATTGATGCACATTATCTGCCTAGCACCCGTATTATCAGCTACTTTCAGTCTGGTATAAGGCTGAATCATCCCTAATTCAGAATAGCCTAGGTGCCTTCCTCGGGTAATGCTTCGACCTTTTCTTTTTGCTGCACTATTTCCACCACGCGCCAGCGTTTCTCTTTAGAAAGCGGGCGTGTCTCCATTATCTTTACCACATCACCAACGCGACACTTATTCTCTTCGTCGTGCGCCTTAAATTTGGCCCTGCGCCTAATCACTTTCTTGTACAAAGGATGGCGTACCAGAGTCTCCACCTGTACCACAACAGTCTTGTCCATCTTATCGCTTATCACCGTGCCTATTCTCACTTTTCTTTTACCTGCCATATGTTATCTTATCCCGAGCTCCCTTTCTCTTAGTACGGTTTTAATCCTGGCTATCTTCTTCTTCACCTTGCGCAACTCGCTGGTGTTGGCTAGCTGCCGCGTCGCCAGACGAAACCTTAGGTTAAAAAGCTCCTCATGAGCTTCCTCAAGTTTTTTAGCAAGTTCGTCGGTGTTCAAAGCACGAATTTCCTCAATCCTCATACCGCCGCCTCTTGTTTAACACCTTCCTTGACCACAAATCTAGTAGCGATGGGTAATTTGTAAGACGCCAGATGAAGCGCCTCCTGAGCCATGTCCTGTTTAATGCCACTCACCTCGAACAGTATCCTTCCCGGCTTCACCACCGCCACCCAGTGGTCTGGAGCACCTTTGCCACTACCCATCCGGGTCTCGGCTGGCTTTTTCGTCACCGGTTTGTCAGGGAAGATACGTATCCACATACGTCCACCACGGCGCAAATAGCGCACGATGACGCGGCGGGCTGCCTCAATCTGCCTGGCCGTTATCCAGGCACCCTCTAGGGCTTGAAGCCCGAACTCTCCAAAGGTGAGCTCGTTCCCCGCCTGTGCCTTTCCTTTGAGACGCCCCCTCTGGGCTTTACGATACTTGACTCGTTTCGGTTGCAACAAGTTCTTTACTTACCTCCGGTGTGATATCACCCTTATAAATCCAGACTTTTATCCCGATTTTGCCCAGGGTCGTTTGAGCCTCGGCAAACCCGTAGTCGATGTCAGCACAAAGCTTGTGCAGAGGCAATTGTCCCTGCAGGATAGTTTCCCTGCGGGCTATCTCAACGCCGCCCAGTCTGCCGGCACAGCTAATCTTTACGCCTTTAGCTCCGGCCTGAATGGTGCGGAAGGCCGCCTGTTTCATAGCTCTACGGAAAGCCATCCGGCGCTCGATCTGGTCAGCGATCGTCCTCGCCACCAGCACCGCTTCCAGTTCTGGCTGCTCCACTTCCTTGATAGACAGCCTCACTTTCTTGCCACAGATCTCCTCAAGATGTGCCCTCAGTTCCTCAGCTCGCTGTCCTCCTCTCCCGATAACGATACCCGGTCGGGCAGAGTACAAAGTCACTACTACCTCGTTTCCGGCACGTTCAATCTCCACTCTAGCAATGCCACCGTCAGCGCACTTCTCGGCTATCGCGTTGCGCAGCTTCAAGTCCTCCTGTAAGAACTGAGTGTAGTGCTTTCCAGCATACCACTTGGCATGCCAACCACGAATAATGCCGATCCTGAAGCCGTACGGGTGCACTTTATGTCCCACTTTCTTCCTCCTCAACAAAGACCTTGATGTGCGTCGAACGCTTCAGGATAGGGTTCACACGCCCTCTGGCTTGAGGTCGAAACCTCTTCAATTTATGTCCCTCGTCAGCAAAGATATCACTAATCCTGAGCGCCGTCGGTTCCATTTGAAAATTGTTTTCCGCATTTGCTGCTGCCGACTTGATCACCTTCGCCACCTCCCGCGCCGCCGGGGTAGGCACGAATTTCAGCAGCGCCAGCGCTTCGTCGACCTTCTTGCCGCGCACCAAGTCCACAACTCGCCTGACCTTTTGCGGCGAGATACGCACATCCTTGGCTTCAGCTTTCACCTTCATAACCGTAACTACTGCTTCTTCTTGGCCTGCACCGTCACCTGGGCTTTTGCTGTATGACCGCGGAATGTTCTGGTCAGCGCAAATTCACCCAGTTTGTGTCCCACCATGTTCTCGGTGATGAAAATGGGCACATGGCGCCGTCCGTCATAGACCGCAATAGTATGGCCAATCATCTCGGGCAATATTGTGGAACCACGCGACCATGTCTTTATCACCGCCTTCCCACCCGAGCGGTTAAGCGCTTGTACTTTCTTAAGCAACTTCGGGTCACAATAGGGGCCCTTTTTAGACGAACGCGACATTTGCTCCTATAACTCCAAAGTAATAAATATTACTCCTTTCGCCGTTTCACAATCAACCTGTCTGAAGGCTTCTCCGGACGCGTCTTCACGCCCAGCGCCGGCTTGCCCCACGGCGTCTTCGGCGCCATGCCTCTCGGCGCACGCCCCTCGCCACCGCCATGAGGATGATCTCGTGGCGTCATCGCCGAGCCACGCACTGCAGGGCGCCTCCCCAGCCACCTGCTACGCCCGGCCTTACCCAGCTTTATACCACGGTGCTCTACATTACCCACCTGCCCTATAGTCGCCATACAGGTAGAAAGGAAACGGCGTATCTCGCCCGAGGGCAGCCGGACAAGCGTATATTTGTCCTCTTTGCCCAGTATCTGCGCCGCCGTACCGGCACTGCGCACTATCTGACCACCCTTTCCCGGCTCCAGTTCCAGATTGTGCACCAGTGTGCCGTCTGGTATGGAACCCAAAGGTAAAGCATTCCCCGGCTTTATTTCAGCACCCTCCCCCGCCATTACGGTATCGCCAACATTTACGCCCAGCGGGGCCAAGATATACCGCTTCTCGCCGTCTGCATAGTGGATAAGAGCGATACGTGCCGACCGGTTGGGGTCATACTCGATGGCAGCCACCTTCCCGGGGACACCAATTTTGTCCCGTTTGAAATCGATGATGCGCAGACGACGCTTGGCGCCACCACCGCGATGGCGCACGGTGATCACGCCCCGGTTATTGCGCCCTGCCTTCTTCTTTAGCGGCAATAAAAGTGACTTCTCGGGCACGGTCTTGGTTATTTCCTCAAAGGTGGCACTGACCATGCCCCGTCTACCGGGCGATGTTGGCTTGAATGTCTTCAGTCCCAATTTGCAGTCTCCCTATTCTATGGATGCTTTCGCTGCCATCGCGTCTTCTTCAGCAGCTTGCGATGTTTATGCTTTGCCATTTTCTTTCTTCTCTTCTTTATGACCGAGCCCAATTCGCCTCCTCAGAGAGTAGTTTCTACACTCCTTCGAAGAACTCTATTTTCTGGCCTGGCGCCAGGGTGACCACAGCCTTCTTCCACTCTGCAGTGTGTACCTGCCGCCTGCCAAACCGCTTGGTCTTTCCCGGCACATTTATGACATTCACCTTCACCACATCGACCTTAAAGGCACGCTCCACCGCCTCTTTTATCTGACGCTTGCTTGCGCCCTTTGCCACTTCAAAAGCATATTTCCCCTGCTCCTTCAGAGCAGTAGTCTTTTCCGAGATTATAGGCCGCCTCAATACCTCATAAATATGCATATCAGCCTGCTCACCTCAAGTTAAGCGGTACCTGCAATCGCCTTAGTCTTCTTTTCCACACCCCACAGCCCCTCCACCACCCGCACCGCATCCACAGGCATTATCAGATATTTATATGACAGTAAATCCGCAACATTAAGCAACGGCGCCAGCATGGTCTTGACTTCTGGCAGATTACGCGCCGATTTGACTATATTCTCATCCATTCTGGGGATGGCTATAATCGCTGAACCATCTACTCCCAACGCTGCCAGCATGCCAGCCATTTCCTTCGTCTTCGGAGCACCCATCTCGAGCTTGTCCAAAACTATCAACCGTCCACTGCCCGCCTTGTCTGATAACACACATCTTATGGCGAGGCGCCGTACCTTCTTAGGTACGTCCTGGCGGTAACTCCTGGGATGAGGCCCATGGGCAACGGCACCACCGACAAGGATAGGGGCAGTAGCGTCGCCACGCCGTGCCCGCCCGGTGTGCTTCTGCGGGTAAAGCTTCCTGCCGCTGGCGTTGACATCGCCCCTCGTTTTGGTATCAGCAGTGCCCAAACGCCTGTTTGCCAACTGCGCCACCAGCACCTGATGCACCACCGCCTCATTGAAGGGCACAGCAAATACATCGTCGCGCACTTCTATCTCGCCGACCACTTTACCGCTTGTATCATGAACCTTGACTTGCATTTTAACCGCCTTTGGTAGCCTTTCTTATAAGTAGCAGCCCATTCCTGCCGCCCGGTACCGCTCCCTCAACCAAAAGAAGATGACGGGCTGGGTCCACATCCACCACCCTGAGATTACGCACCGTAACCCTGGCATTGCCCATATGCCCCGCCATACGCATACCCTTGAGCACACGCCCGGGAAATGTGGTAGCGCCCACAGAGCCCGGCGCTCGATGTCTATCGGACTGCCCATGAGTCTTGGGGCCGCCAGCAAAATGGTGACGTTTCACTACACCGGCAAAGCCTCTCCCTTTGGAAGTACCGGTAACATCAACCAAGTCTCCGGGTTTGAAGATGTCAACATCGACTTTCTGCCCCGGGGTAAAACTACTCACGTCCTCGACGCGGAACTCGCGGAGGTGCTTGAGCAACCCGATACCTTTGAGATGTCCCCTCTCAGGGGAATTCAGCCGCTTGGCTTCGCCAAAGCCAAGCTGGATGGCGTTATAACCGTCTTTTTCCTTGGTCTTGACCTGAGTGACAAAACACGGCCCAGCCTCGATGGCCGTGACCACTATTTCGCCATCCTCACGAAACAATTGGGTCATACCAATCTTTCTGCCGATTATTCCCGGGAACATTGCAAAGCCTTACAGTTTAATATCAATCTCCACTCCAGAGGGGAGCTGGAGCTGAGTAAGGGCATCTATAGTCTTCGAAGTCGGCTCCAGTATATCAATGAGCCGCTTGTGGGTGCGGATCTCAAACTGCTCTCTGGAGTCCTTGTCTATATGCGGTGACCTGATGACGCAGAACTTGCGGATATGGGTTGGCAAGGGGACAGGGCCAGCGACTATCGCACCGGTCCGCTCCACAGTCTCCACAATCTGCCTCACCGACTGGTCCACCAACCTGTGGTCATATCCTTTTACTTTTATTCTGATTTTCTGCTTGGGCATTTCTAGATGCCTCTCACCTTTACTTGTGCTTGCTCAATCAAACTGGGAGGAAGCTCCTTGTAGCAGTGGAACTGCAGCGAGTAGCTTGCCCTGCCCTGCGTCAGCGACCGCAATACAGTGGCATAACCGAAGGTCTCTGCCAGAGGGATCAGGGCCCGCACCGTGCAGGTCTCGCCATGCGTCTCGATGCCCTCTATATTGCCCCTCCTGGCATTGAGGTCGCCGATGACATCGCCGAGAAACTGGGCTGGCATCACCACCTCCAGCCTCATAATCGGCTCCAGTAGTACAGGTTTAGCCTTCCTTAAGCCTTCCTTCACAGCTATAGAACCAGCCATCTTGAAAGCAAGGTCCGAGGAGTCCACTTCGTGGTAGCTACCATCGAACAGGGTAACCTTTATATCTATTACGGGATAACCAGCTATGGCACCGGTTTCCAGCGCCTCTCGAACACCGGCCTCCACAGCAGGGACATACTCCTTTGGTATCACCCCACCCCTGAGATGGTCAACAAACCTGAAACCGCTGCCCCGTTCGCCGGGCTCCAGCTTCAACCACACGTGCCCGTACTGTCCTCGACCGCCGAACTGCCGGATGAACCTCCCCTCCACCTCCACAGGTATTGTTATCGTCTCCTTATAAGCCACCTGCGGTTTACCCACCCTAGCAGCTACATTGAACTCGCGGCGCATACGGTCGAGCAATACCTCGAGGTGCAGTTCGCCCATTCCTGAGATGATAGTCTGCCCGGTCTCAGGGTCAACGCGAACCTTAAATGTAGGGTCTTCCTCAGCAAGCTTAGTGAGCGCCTCACTCAGCCTGTTCTGGTCAGCTTTGCTCTTCGGCTCTACTACCATGGAGAGCACAGGCTCAGGAAAGCGGATAGGCTCAAGCAGCACCGGGTGCGCCGGGTCGCACAGGGTGTCGCCAGTAAAGGTGTTCTTGAGTCCCAGGGTGGCAGCAATGCTGCCGGTATCAGCAACCTCGATCTCCTCGCGGTGATTGGCGTGCATGCGTATAAGCCTACCAATGCGCTCCTTCTGCCCTCTGGTAGAATTGAACACCTGCATCCCGGGCGTCACCATTCCCGAATAAACTCTGAAGTAGACCAGCCTACCCATGAAAGGGTCTGTCACCACTTTGAAAGCCAGAGCTGAGAAAGGTGCTTCATCGCTCGCCTCTCTCACGCTTTCCTCGCCGGTGCGCAAATCGGTGACCGGCACCGGCGGAATGTCCAGGGGCGAGGGCAGGTAATCGACAATAGCGTCCAAGAGCGGCTGAATCCCCTTATTCCTCAGAGCACTGCCACAGAGAACTGGCACTATCCTGTTAGCCAGCGTCAGCCTTCTTATGGCAGCTTTCACCTGCGCCGGCGGGATATCTTCATCTTCCAGATAGAGCAGCATCAACTGGTCGTCATTCTCTGCTAGCTTTTCGATCATCAGATGCCGCTGCCTGATAAACTCCTCCCTTTCCTCTTCAGGGATGGGCATCTCCTCCGGGGGGACTTCAGCATCGTCAGAAAACAGCCAGGCCTTCTGTTCAACAAGGTCGATAACACCGCGGAATGTGTCTTCCCTGCCCCATGGCATTTGGATGGGCAGGGCTTTAGCCCTCAGCCTATCTTCTATCATGCTTACAGTGCGCTGAAAATCGGCACCGACGCGGTCCATCTTATTAACGAAACATATTCGAGGCACCTTATATCTATCAGCTTGCCGCCAAACGGTCTCGGACTGGGCTTCGACACCAGCGACCCCATCGAACACCACCACGCCACCATCCAGCACACGTAGACTTCTTTCCACCTCGGCGGTGAAATCCACATGCCCGGGCGTGTCGATGATGTTTATGCGGTGCTCACGCCAATAGCAGGTAGTGGCTGCGGCCGTAATGGTAATGCCTCGTTCCCTCTCCTGTTCCATCCAGTCCATAACCGCCGTCCCCTCATCTACCTCCCCGATCTTGTAGGTGCGACCCGTATAGAACAGGATCCTTTCCGTAACCGTGGTCTTACCGGCATCAATATGAGCAATGATGCCTATATTCCGCACCTTGTCCAGAGGAAAAGTCCGGCTCATAACACTGCCAACAACCACCTTTTTAGTCTGTTGAATCACTTTAGTCTGCAACAATGTCACCATCGATAATGAGCGAACGCCTTATTCGCTTCAGCCATCTTATGCGTATCCTGCCGCTTCTTGATCGTCGCCCCTTGATTTTGAGAGGCGTCTATCACCTCAGCAGCAAGCTTCTCTGCCATCGATTTGCCGCTCCGCTCGCGGGCACAGTTCACCAGCCATTTCAGAGCGATGGACAGGCCCTGTTCCGGGGCCACCTCCACCGGCACCTGATAAGTGGCGCCGCCGACACGGCGCGACTTCACATGGAGCAATGGCGTCGCGTTTTTAATAGCCTGCTCCAACACTGGCAACGGTTCAGTATGTAGCCGCTCCCTCACCATATCAAGAGCAGTGTACACAATCCTCTCCGCGGTAGCCTTCTTACCATCTTTCATCACCTTGTTTATCAGCTTGGCTACCAGCACACTCCCATACTTGGGGTCAGGGGGCGGCACCCGTCTGATTACTTCACCACGTCTTGGCATCTGATTCTACTCCCCAGAGACCTTAGTTGTTTTCGGCCTCTTAGCCCCGTAAAGGCTGCGCCCCTGCCGCCTTCCTTCTACCCCGGCGGCATCCAGAGCGCCACGGATGATGTGATAACGCACCCCGGGCAGGTCCTTCACCCTGCCACCCCGAACCAGCACCACAGAGTGCTCCTGCAAATTGTGACCCTCACCCGGGATATATGCTGTAACCTCAACACCATTGGTCAGCCGAACACGGGCTATCTTACGCAAAGCCGAGTTCGGCTTCTTGGGCGTCATAGTCTTCACCTGCACACAGACGCCACGCTTTTGCGGCGAGCTTACGCCACATATTACCTTGTTCTTCAAGGCATTATAGGCAATATTCAGCGCCGGCGCCTTGGTGCGCTTGACAAGTTTCTTCCTTCCCTTCCGCACTAACTGATTAATCGTCGGCATGGCTAATTCCTCGGATAAACATTACCACAATATCGGTATTCTAAACAACTAAAAAGCCACCTAGTTGTCTACCGGTCTACTTCCCACAGGGTCTGCGTCCCGGTTCAACTAGCCGGCTTACTCAGGCTTTTACACCTAGACTAATGGCTAGTAGACGCTGA
>Ga0315298_1001284_pt1 | contig 46889 bp, 39 predicted proteins | sample WHS_1_MG_FD_203077 | JGI IMG/M metagenome (GOLD analysis project Ga0315298, IMG submission 203077) | Extremophilic microbial mat communities from Washburn Hot Springs, YNP, Wyoming, USA - WHS_1_MG | ecosystem: Environmental > Aquatic > Thermal springs > Hot (42-90C) | place: USA: Wyoming...
CAGTGCCAAACTTTTTCTGAAATTGCATCAGGCTGAGTGGCTTTTGTTGCATCGCCTTGCTCCGTTTAGCTAATTATTTAGGCAAATTATACCATATTATTCAGAGCAAAGGCAATAATCGATAAATTTAAATTGATGCATAATTATGCAGGTGAGCAGGCTGATCTGACATTATTACTTGATGTTATATTTCATCTAATTGAAGATGATGTATTTGAAGAGTATATGACAAAGCTTTTTGATTCGTCTAATAAGTTTGTTATTATATATTCAAGCAATACAGAGGACAATACAGGATATGAAGGAACTCATATAAAGCACAGAAAGTTTACGGATTGGGTTGAAAAAAACAGGCGTAATTGGTCTTTGATTCAATATATTCACAACAGATACCCATGCAAAGGCAATGAGAAAACCGGATCCTTTTCGAATTTCTATATCTTTCAAAAAAAGGAATAGAGGGTAAACTAAACTTGTCCAATATTTCAGTGGTTATTCCCCTTTACAACAAAAAGCCTTACATCGAAAGAGCAATCTTGTCTGCCTTGAGACAAACCATAGAGAACTTCGAATTGATTGTGATTGACGACGGCTCCACCGATGGCGGCGATGAAGTAGTTAAGAGCATAAAAGACCACAGAGTCAAATTGGTCCGACAAGAAAATCAGGGGGCTAGCGGAGCACGCAATCGCGGCATCGAATTGGCTCGGGGGCGATTGATTGCCTTCCTCGATGCCGACGATGCCTGGAAGCCAGAGTACCTTGAAGAGATCATGGTGCTTCACCAGCTTTTTCCGGAAGCAGGCGCTTTTGCCACCGCCTATGAATTCATAGATATAGATGGCAGCTTGGGAGTTCCTATTTTTAACTTTTTGCCGCCTGGCAAAATTCGGGGCCTTTTTCCTTTTTTTTGTCAAGGAGCGCTGGCACAAGAGGGAATGACTGCTTCCTCGGTGGTGGTACGTAAAAATGTATTTGAAAAACTGGGTGGATTTAAATTAGGAGAAAGCAAAGACGAACATAGAGACATGTGGTTAAGGATCATTTTACATTATCCGGTGGCTTGGAGCAATAGATCTTTAGTTATTATTTATTCAAATACCAATGATCGCCAAATGATTAAAAGAAAGCGCCATTATTTGCGGGAACCTGCGGTATCGAAAACGGCCCGGCAGGCAATAGCCTCCGGCGCATTAACAGCTGACCAGGTTGTCATGTTGAGGGAATATGTGGCTTATTATCAAATTATGGCAGCTCATCACTGTTTGCGCTTAGGTAGAAAAAGGGAGGCTCTGAAAATTCTTGAATATGCCGAAGGCACCGGATGGTATAAGAAAAAATGGCGCTGGTATTGGACGCTCCTTGCTAAGTTGCCTTTTAACCTATTTCCAAAATACGAGAAAATTAAAAAACTCGAAAGCACTTTTAGGAAAAAATATCTTAAAAAGATACCAATTAGCTATGAAACAGAAAAGAATGGAAAAAAAACCTAACGTCCTCTTCATCCTGAACCCCGAGCGCGGGGCAGGTTCAGGAATGGGCTTGTTGGAAGTGGCCAAATGCCTGGACAGGAACCGGTATGAGGTAATTCTGGGATTGCTCAAGAATGTGCCTTACGAAGAGGCCATCGTTCCCCCGGACTTTAAAAAAATCCAATTTTCCTTGCCCGACTTGCGGGGCTTTTTCATGCTGAGATTTTTCATACGTCTTTTGTTGGCTTTATGGCGCAATGATATACATATCCTTCATGTGAACAGCTATGGCATCGGTAATTGGGCCCGACTGGCCGCAGTGTTGATGCGCGTCCCCATCATCGTTGATCATTGGCGGGGTTTGCAACGCATTAATCCCAAAAGACGCCTTATTTGTCAGGTCTTAGGACGTTTTACAGACATAAGTCTGACTATTTCAAGAAGTGTGCGAAATCACATCGCTGAGCAATGCCGATTGCCCTTGGATCAATTTAAGATTAATTATGTGGGCATAGATTGCAGTCGTTATCAATGTGGTAGGCCCAAAGATTTTGTCCGGCGCGAACTGGGGCTTCCCTTGGACAAGCCGGTGGTGGGAATTGTGGCTCGCCTGGATCATTGGGGAAAAGGTCATCAGGAGCTGTTTCCCGCTTTGGCCAAGGTACGGCGCCAATACCCGGTGCATGCCTTGGTGGTGGGTGGCGGCCGCAAACAAGAGGAAGTACAAAAAAAAGCAGTGGAAATGGGATTAGGTGATATAGTTCATTTTGTCGGCATCCGGCACGATATTCCCGATATGCTGGCCGCCATGGACATTTTCACCATCCCTAGTCACAGCGAGGGATTGTGTCGCGCTCTCTTGGAGGCGATGGCCGCCGGTCTTCCGGTAATTGCCAGTAAAGTAGGAGGAATGGTGGAAGTGGTACAGCACGAAGAAAATGGCCTGCTGATCCCACCTCGAGACCCGGAGGCATTAGCCCAAGCCCTGTTGCGACTGCTGGCTGACCCGGATTGGGCCAAGACCCTGGGGCAAAAGGCCCAAGCCCATGTCAGAAAATATTTTTCTTTGGACCGGATGTCCCGAGAAATCAACGAAGTTTATGACGAATTGGTACGCAAGAAATTGCCTCATTTTTATCTGGGGCTTACGGCTTAAATAGATTTTTCCCTGGCGAACCCCAATTCCCACCAGGTTTTTATAATCTGAATCACCTCATCCGCGGTGATGGCCTGCATACAGCGGTTGCTGGGACACTTGAGGTTCAGGCAACGTTCCTCCTGGCATACTTCGTCTTTTTTGTACAGATATATGCCCCAATCCACTTGATAGGGCCCGATGCGGGCCGGGTGGTCGGCGCCGATTAAGGCAATGGTCGGCACCCCCAGGGCCAGGCCCAGGTGCAAAGGGCCGCTGTCGTTGGCCACCAGCAAGCCCGCCCTTTTGAGGAGGGCGGCCACGGTCAGCAGAGAAAACCGTCCACCCGTGACCAGGGTGGGGCCCGGCAGCCGGGCCGCCAAGGCCTCTGCCACCGGGCGGTCCCGAGAGCCGCTGATGATGAGCAAAGGAGCCTGGTAGCGCTGGTAAAGCCAGGCCCCCAAGGCCGCGAAGTTTTCCAGGGGCCACCACTTGTAAGCCCCGGAGCCGGTGGGGTGCAGGGCCAGGAGTCGGGAGGCCGAAGCCCCGAAATGCCGCGCCAGTAGAGCCTCGGCCCGGGCCTCTTCTTCCGGAGGCAGAAACATCTCCATGTGTTTGTCTTCGGTGTCGGCCCCCAGCAAGCGCACATAATTCAGGCGGTGCTCAATGGCGTGTTCCAAGGGGTGGGAGCGCGGCACCGCTGCGGAGTAGACAAAAGACAAAGGGCTTCGGGCCGAGCCGATGATGAAGGGGGCGCCGCTGGCATGGGCCAGCAGGGTGGCCTCCGGGTCGTTGCCGTGCAGGATGATGGCCAAGTCGTATCCCTGGCGCCGGAGTTCCCGGCCCAATCGGAAAAGCCCCGGCCCCCGGCCAGGATAAAGCCAAAGATGGCGAATGGCCGGGTGGTGCCGAACCAGGTCGGCGAAGCGGGGGCTGACCAGCAGGTCCAGCGTCCAATGGGGGTAGGTCTCTCGCAGAGCTCGGAGGGCGGGGGTGGAAAAAAGCAGGTCCCCCAAGGCCGTGGCGTTTATCAGAAGAACTTTCCGGACCTGCTCCCGATCCAGGCAGGCCAAGGGCGGCGGCGGTTTCCGGGAGGTTTTCTGCCTGAGAAAAACCCTGGCCAGAAAGGAAAGAAAAGCGCGCCCCATACCCTTATAAGCTAAAGGCCCTTGGCAGCATGTCCGGTCACCGCGTCAAATACGTGTTCCTGCTCCCGGGCAATTTTGTCCCAGCCAAAGTTCCGGCATACCCATTCCCGAGCCTGATGGGCCAATTGCCGGCGAAACGGTTCATTCCGGAGCAACAGAAGGATTTTTTCCGCCAGTTCACCGGCATCGTCTTTGCGTTCCAGCAACAGCCCGTTCAGACCTTCGTGAACAACTTCCGGGATGCCGCCCATGCGGGTGCTGATGATCGGAAGGCCGCAGGCCGAAGCCTCGAGAAAGACCATACCCAAGCCTTCCTCATTTTGCGAGGGCCCCACAAAGATATCTCCCAGCAGATATGCCCGGTTAATTTGGGCAGGAGGGATGAACCCGGTTAAAATCACCCGCCCCGGGGCTTTGGCCACTTTTTCCTGCAACACCTTGTAAAACGGCGTGATTCGGTCCGTTCGGCCCCGGCCGAATTCAGTTCCGCCGGCAAGCACCAAAACTGCCTCAGGCATGGTCTGCCAAACGCGAAACATCGCTTCCACCAGGAGGCCGACTCCCTTGCTTTCCCGGATTTTGCCCACATAAACCACCGTGGGCTCCCGGTTCAGACCATAGGCGGACCGACAGCTCCGGGCCAAGGATTCATCGGCCCACCTTGGGACAAAGGTCTGAGGATCCACCCCGTTGTAAATCACCCATCGGGGAACGGCCCCCAGAGACAACCGGCGCTGCTCCCTTTCCAAAACATAGCGGCTGACCGCCACAAACCCGTCCACCGGGATGACGGTACCCGGTGCCGGCCTTTCGCGTTTTCCCAAAATCCGGCTGAGGTTGCCCATCCGCAGAATGACCGGAATATGTGGGGCATATTTTTTCAGGGAGAGGGCCAGAAGGGGGCGATTATAAACCTGGATGACTTGCGGCTGCACCCTCTCCAGGATTTTGGCAATGCCGCGCTCATACACCGGGAAATGCTGACGGTACCGCCTATAGAGCCACCGGCGCCAGCCTGAGAGAGGGATGCGGAAATATTCCACTCCTCCCTGCGCTTCGTGATCCGGCAAATCCGGATCACTGGGACTTATAACAATGGGCCGCCAACGCCGCAGGTGCGCGGCAACCCGGTCAATGATGGTCTCCGCCGCGCCTCCCCGGATAGGAGGGACAGGAAATAGTTCTGGGGCAACAAGAGCAACGGTAGGCATTTTATAATGGTTTTGCGTGGTCAAAGTAAAGGCCTCTTGTGGAAGAGATTTGGGCACTCACTTCACGCTTTTCAGAAAATTATACTAGGAAGCGCCCTTAAACAAACCTGGAAAAAATCCACAAAAATCTTGACACTTTCCTCAGACTTTGTAATATGCTTCACATAGTATGGTCTCAGAAGCATACCCCCCACCCTAGCACCAAAATATTAAGGAGGTTTGACACTTATGGGCAAGATTCCGGAAAATTATTTACCACCCAAAGAACTTTGGGCCGAGTACACATCGCCCCCAGAGGTTCCGGTGCCGGATAAGCTGAACCTGGCTGACTTCTTGCTGGATCGGCACGTCAGAGAAGGCCGGGGTGATAATGTCGCCATTTTGTTCGGTGACCAAAAAATCACGTACAAAGAGCTCCTGGCCATGGCCAACAAATTTGCCAATGTGCTCAAGAGCCTGGGAGTGGAGGAGCAAGACCGGGTGGGTATCCGCATGACCAACGCCCCGGAGGCGGTGGCCATCAACTTTGGCATCATGAAGGTGGCCGCCATCCCCGTCCCGGTTTCGCCGCTGTGGGCCAAGGAGGAAGTGGCCTTTGTGCTGAACAATGCAGAATTCAAGGCCTTTGCGGTGAGCTTCCCGCTTCTGCAGGCCGTGGAGGAGAGCAAGCACGAATGGGAATTCCCCACCAAGGTGATCGTGGTGGGCGGCAAACCGGAAGACATTGAGGCTAAGGGCTTCATTTCCTATGCCAAGGTTATGGCCACGGCCTCTGACCAGTTTGAGAATGTCATGACGGATCCCTGGGATATCGGGGTCATCCTGTACACCTCCGGCACCACCGGCCAGCCCAAGGGTTGCGTGCATTTTGTCCGGGAAGTGTTCATTGAGGCGCAGTTGGTCAACAAATATGTCTGGAAGTTGCAGCCCGGTGACGTTCTGGGCGGGTCGGCCCCGGTATCCTTTGCCGCGGGTTACGGCACCTTCTGCATCATCCCCTTTGCCGGCGGCGCAGCCATTTCGCTCCTGCCCAAATTCACCCCGGATGACATGATGGCCACTATCCAGAAGCACAAGGTGACGGTGGTCACCGGCCTCCCCACCGCGTACCGGAAGCTGCTGGAAATGCCCAACTTTAACGACTACGATCTTTCCAGTGTCCGCATGTACACTACCGGCGGCGATGCCCTGACCGGCAAAACCTTGTCCCAGTGGATGGCCAAAACCGGCAAGCCTATCTGGGAAGGCTTGGGCGGCACCGAAATGATGCACTTGGTAACCTCCACCGCGGTGGGCGGCATCCCCATGGCTGACTCCATCGGCAAGGCCATCCCGGGCTTTGAGGTCAAGGTTCTGCGGGAGGATGGCACAGAAGCGGGGCCGGGCGAAGTGGGCAGCATGCTCATCAAAGGTCCTACCGCCACCCTTTACTGGAAGCCTTATGAACAGGACGAAAGGCTCCTCAAAACCATGAAAAAAGGCGTCAAGAACGGCTGGAACATGATGGGCGACGCCGTCATGATGGACAAGGATGGCTACATCTTCTTCCAGGCCAGGGAAGACGACATGATCAAGTCCTCGGGCTTCCGCCTGGCGCCTACTGAGATTGAAGAGGCGATCTTGCGGCATCCGGCGGTGCGGGACGACGCGGTGGTGGGGATCCCGGATGAAATTCTGGGCCAGAAGGTGGTTGCTGTGGTGGAGCTGGAACCCGGTTATACCCCCTCTCAGGAATTGGCCAACGACATCGTCAAATCCTGCATGGATGTCCTGGCCACCTATAAGCTGCCTCGGGAAGTGGTGTTCCTGGAAGCCATTCCGCGCACTCCCACCGGCAAAATCATCAAGAAGGACCTGCGCAAATACTATCCGGAATACCCTGTCAAGTTTGTGCCCAAGATCAAGTAAGGCAAAAGTCGGATTTCGGGGGCGGGCCATTCCGCCCCCGAACCATGCCTGGGAGACCGCCACAAGGGGAATCTTTTCCCCTTTTTCTTTTGACTTTGCCGCCGGGGCAGTTTAAATATTAAACGGCAAAAATAAGGAGAGCTGAGTTTGCCGAACGTGGTGGTGGTGGGCACCCAATGGGGTGACGAAGGCAAAGGGAAAATCGTCGACCTGCTGACCGAGCAGGCTCAGGTGGTGGTGCGTTATCAGGGCGGCAACAACGCTGGCCATACCTTGGTGGTGGGAGGCGAGAAGTACATCTTTCATCTGATCCCTTCGGGCATTTTGCATCCTGCTACCCAATGTCTTATCGGGAACGGCGTGGTTCTTGACCCCGAGGTATTTCTGGATGAAATTGACCGCCTGCAAGCCCGGGGCATTAGGGTGGGCCCGGATAATCTCAGGGTCAGCGAGCGCGCCCAAGTGATCATGCCTTATCACAAGCGCCTGGACCAGGCCCGGGAGCGGGCCCGGGGCGCCGGCAAAATCGGCACCACCGGCCGGGGCATCGGCCCCTGTTACGAAGACAAAATCTCCCGGCGGGGCATCAGGGTGGCCGACCTGCTGAACGCGGACCTCTTTCGGGCCAAGCTCCTGGACATCCTGCCGGAGAAAAATTTCCTTCTGGAAAAGTTTTTCGGGGACCCCCCTTTTACCCCGGACGAAATTCTGGATTCTTATCTGGAAATGGGCCAGCGCCTTAGGCCGTTGGTGGGCAATGTTTCCGTCCTTCTGAAGGAAGCCGCCGATGCCGGAAAGAATATTCTGTTTGAAGGCGCCCAGGGCACTCACTTGGATATTGACCACGGCACGTACCCGTTTGTAACCTCCTCTAATCCGGTGGCCGGAGGCGCCGCGGTGGGGGCCGGTATCGGGCCCGGCTATCTTCATCGGATCCTGGGGATCGTCAAGGCCTACACCACCCGGGTGGGGGGTGGCCCTTTCCCCACCGAGTGCACTGATGCGGTGGGGCAACACATGCAGGAGCGGGGGGTGGAATTCGGCTCTACCACCGGTCGCCCCCGGCGTTGTGGCTGGCTGGATGCGGTGGTGCTCAAAGAGGCGGTGCGTTTGAACGGGTTGACCGGCATCGCCATCACCAAGCTGGACGTCCTCACCTCCTTGGATCCCGTCAAAATCTGCCTAGCCTATGAGGAAGGGGGGAAACTCCGGGATACCATGCCGGCCACCTTGCCGGAGTTGGAGCGCTGCCGGCCGGTGTTCGAGGAACTGCCCGGCTGGCACGAGGATATCCGGGGAGCCCGGCGATTTGAAGATTTGCCCCCTGCTTGCCGACAATACCTCCAACGGGTGGAGGAATTGGCCGGGGTGCCCCTCCAAATCATTTCAGTGGGCCCGGACCGGGAAGAGACCATCGTGCTGCAGGATCCTTTCCGCTAGGCCTCGGTAAACTTGAACAATGCTTTGTTCACCTAAAAAGTTTTACCCAGAAATTTACCCGGCTCCGAAACTCCTGCAATCCGCCGAAAATCCCGCCCTTTTTGGATTTTTTGTAAAAAAATTTATTACAGGAAAATCCAAAATTTTTGGATACCGGATTGTGGGAAATGGTGATTTATTAATATCGGTCCCGAAGCGCGAGGCCTTGAAGAGCTGTCCACTTCTGGTCGGATGAAAATGGAAACTTGCAGCGACAATCGCCAAAGGATCTGAAAATGCTTGAAATCCGCTTTCATGGGCGCGGCGGGCAAGGGGCGGTGACCTCAGTGGAACTGCTGGCGCTGGCGGCCATTAACGAAGGCAAATTCGCCCAGGGCTTCCCCAGTTTCGGGCCGGAGCGCCGGGGAGCCCCGGTGCTGGCTTTTTTGCGCATTGACGACCATCCCATCCGTCTTCGCTGCAAAATCGAATCGCCCGACGTGGTGGTGATATTGGATCCGAGTCTGATCCGCATCCAGAAGCCAGCGGCGGACTTGAAAAAGGACGGTCTCATTGTCCTGAACACCAATAAGACCCTGGCGGAGGTCCACCAGCAATACGGCTTTACCCATAGGCTTGCCTTAGTGGATGCGGATACCATTGCCCGGGAAGTCTTGGGAGTCCCCATTACCAACACCACTATGCTGGGGGCGCTCATCAGGGCCACCGGGGTGGTGTCCCTGGATTCTTTGTGGCACCCGCTGAAAGAGCGCTTTGGCCCTCTGGCGGCCAAAAACTTCGATGCCATGAAAGAAGCTTACGAAAGAACCGTGGTGGAGGAGACCAGACCGTGACCAAACCTCTGGAGCAAACCACCTGGCAGGAAATTGAAATCGGCGGCATCCTGACCGAGCCCGGCAGTGCCCGGGAATACGATGTGGGAACCTGGCGCTCCCAGCATCCGGTGTGGACCAAAAGCCGTTGCATCAAATGCGGCGTTTGCTGGACCACGTGCCCCGAAGGGGGCATATCGGAGCAGCCCGACGGCTACTTTGACATGAACAACTATTGCAAAGGGTGCGGCATCTGCGCCAAAGAATGTGTCACCGGCTGCATCACCATGGTCCCGGAGGAAGAGTGATGGCCAAACCGAGAGCGCAAGCCAAACGGGTGGGCATGGAAGTCTCCATTGCAGTGAGTCATGCCGTGCGGTTGGCCCGGGCCGAGGGCATCGCCGCTTACCCCATCACCCCTCAGACCCATATCGTGGAGTACCTGTCCTCTTTGGTGGCCAACGGCGAACTGGAGGCAGAATTTATGAATGTAGAGTCGGAGCACTCCGCCATCAGCGCCTGCATCGGCATGTCGGCGGCGGGGGCCCGCACTTATACGGCCACCAGTTCCCAGGGACTGGCCCTCATGCACGAAATCCTGTTCATCGCCAGCGCCATGCGTTTTCCCATCGTCATGACGGTGGCCAACCGGGCTTTATCTGCACCGCTCAGCATCTGGAACGACCACAGCGACATCATGGCGGCCCGGGACATCGGCTGGATCCAGGTCTTTGTGGAAAACGGGCAAGAGGCCTTTGACCACAGCATCATGGCCTTCCGGATTGCCGAACATCCTCAGGTTTTGCTTCCCATCGTCGTCAATCTGGATGGCTTCATTCTCTCCCACGTGGTGGAGGCTTTGGAGTTTGTGGACCAGGAGACGGTGGACAAGTTCCTGCCCCCTTATAAGCCCCGGCATCGGCTGGATCCCCGGCGCCCGGTAACCATGGGGGCCTTTGCCATGCCGGAAATTTATACCGAGGTGAAAATGGCCCATCAGGTGGCCCTGAGTGAGGCCTATGAGCGGATTCTGGCCATCTGGCAGGAATGGGGCGAGCTTACCGGTCGTTACTACCGCCCGGTGGAGCACTATCGGACGGAAGGCGCCAAGGTGCTTTTCCTGACCATGGGCTCTTTGAGCGAAGTGGCGGAGGTGGCGGTGGACGACCTCCGGGAGGCGGGGGAGGAAGTAGGTCTTTTGAAGCTGCGGCTGTGGCGTCCCTTTCCCTTTGCGGCCTTACGGGAAGCCGTGGACGGGGCTGAATTGGTCATTGTCTGCGATCGCGCCCTGTCCCCGGGAGGACCGGGCGGACCCGTGCATTCAGAAGTTCGCAGCGCCCTTTATCCCTTGGCCCAGCGCCCCCAGACCCTGGGCTATATTATCGGCCTGGGCGGTCGCGATGTCTCTCCCGCGACTTTCAAGGAGATTCTGGTTTCAGCCCGCCAGGAGCTGCAAAAAGGCCCCAGCCAGGAATTTTACCTGTTCGGAGTGAGAGGTGCGTAAATGGAAAAATTCGGCTACGCCCAGAGCACCAAATTTGACACTTTCGCTTCCCGGCTGCTGCCTCGGGAGGAATATTTTGTCGGCGGCCATCGTTCCTGTCAGGGCTGCGGCGAAGCGCTGGCCGTGCGCTGGGTGTGCAAGGCCATAGGCAAGGACGCCGTCATTGCCCATGCCACCGGCTGCATGGAAATCGTGTCCTCCGGCATGCCCCAGACCGCCTGGATGCACCCCTGGATTCACGTGGCCTTTGAAAACACGGCGGCGGTGGCCGCGGGTTTGGAGGCCGGTTACAAAATCCTGGCCCGCAAAGGCAAACTGGAAGGCAAACCCCCCAAGGTGGTGGCCATGGGCGGCGATGGCGGCACCAGCGACATCGGCCTTCAGGCCCTATCCGGCGCCCTGGAGCGTGGCCACAACTTCACTTATGTCTGCTGGGACAACGAAGCCTATATGAACACGGGAATCCAGCGGTCCAGTTCCACCCCTTATGGTGCTATGACCACCACCTCCCCGCCGGGCAAATTGAGCATCGGGCAGTCCACCTGGAAAAAGAACATGGTGGCCATCGCCGTGGCCCACGGCATCCCCTATGTCGCCACCGCCTCCCCGGCCTATCTTTTCGACTTGTATTTCAAGATCCGAAAAGCCGTTGAGACGCCGGGGCCGGCTTATGTCCATGTCCTTTGCGTCTGCCCCACCGGCTGGCGGTCGCCCACGGAGTTGTCCGTGCGGCTGGCCCGCCTGGCCACCGAGACCGCGGTCTTTCCCCTTTATGAGGTGGTAAACGGCCATTACCGGCTGACGGTGGAGGTTCCCAAACTGAGGCCCGTCCGCGATTACCTCCGTCTTCAGGGCCGATTCCGCCACCTGCGGGACAAGGAGATCGACTTCATCCAGCGCCAGACCCTGGCAAACTACGAGCTGCTTTTGAAGAAATGCCAGGCTCCTTTTCCGGAATTTGTCCCTTTGGCCCATGAGGAAGGAAAAGAGGTTGAATGATGGACGTTGCACGCCTTGAGGCTATCTTATCCCGGTATGAAGGCGAGTCCTACGATTTGATCCCCATCCTTCAGGATATTCAAGACGAATACAACTTTTTGCCCAAGGATGAACTCAAGGAAGTGGCAAAACGGCTCAGTGTGCCGTTATCCCGGATATACAGCATAGCCACTTTTTACAAGATGTTCAGCCTGATGCCCAAGGGCGAACACCAAATCAAGGTGTGCTTGGGGACCACCTGCCACCTGAAAGGCGGCCAGCGACTGCTGGATTCGATCTCCAGCCGCTTGGGTATCGAAGTGGGCTATACCTCCAAAGATGGCAAATTTTCCTTGGAGACGGTGGGTTGCCTCGGTTCCTGCGCCCAGGCGCCGGTGATGATGGTGGATGATAAATATTATGCCCGGGTGACGGTGGACAAAGTGCCCAAGATCCTCAAACAATACCAGCAATACCAGTAAGCAGCAGTGAGCACAGAACAGCGATGAGGAGGATCTGTTACACACGGCTCGCGGCTTGACTGCTCACTGGAGAATGCGCCATGCCCAGATTTGAATCGGTTGATCATTTGAACCAGTACCGCCGCCAGTTGAAGGCGAAGTTTGATCCCAACCAGCTCCAGGTGCTGGTATGTGCCGGACCGGGATGCCTGCCGTTAGGAAGTAATGCGTTGGCGGAAGCTTTCCGGGCAGCCTTGGCGGAGAGGGGCCTGAACGGCAAAGTGGTCCTCAAGTCTTCGGGTTGCCAGGGGCTTTGTGCCAAAGGGGTCCGAGTTCTCATCCGGCCGCAGGAGATCTCCTACCAGAAAGTGGCGCCTGAGGATGTGCCGGAAATTGTGGAGACCACTCTGATAAAGGGCGGCATTGTGGACCGCTTGCTGTATCAGGATCCGGTCAGTGGGGAAAAGTGTGTCCACAAAAGCGAGATTCCCTTTTATCAAAGGCAACAGCCCATCGTGTTACGCAAACTGGACGTCATCGATCCGGAAAGCTTGGATGATTATCTGCTATTGGGAGGCTACCGGAGCCTTCGCAAGGCGTTTTTCGAAATGACCCCCCTTCAGGTTATAGAGGCCCTGGAGCGCTCCGGACTGAGGGGCCGGGGGGGCGCCGGGTTCCCCACCGGGCGCAAGTGGCGCATCTGCCGGGAAGCACCCGAAAAGGTGAAATTCCTTATCTGTAACGGCGACGAGGGCGACCCCGGGGCCTTCATGGATCGGGCGGTAATGGAGGGTGATCCCCATGCGATCATCGAAGGGATGATCGTGGGTGCCTACGCCATCGGGGCCAGCCAGGGTTATATTTACGTGCGCCATGAATATCCCCTGGCGGTGAAGCGTCTGAAGCTCGCCATCGAACAGGCCCGGGAGGCGGGTTTTCTGGGGAAGAACATCTTACGCTCCGGCGTAAACTTTGACATAAAAATCAGCCAGGGATCCGGGGCCTTTGTGTGTGGCGAGGAAACCGCTCTCATCGCCTCCATTGAGGGCTTCATCGGCGAGCCATCGCCCCGGCCGCCATATCCGGCCCAAGCAGGCCTCTTTGGCCTGCCGACAGTAATCAATAACGTGGAGACTTGGGCCAATGTGCCGGAAATTATCAATATGGGCCCGGACTGGTATGCCGCCATCGGCACCGAAAACAGCAAAGGCACCAAGGTCTTTTCCCTGGTAGGGGCGGTGAACCACACCGGCATGGTGGAAGTGCCCATGGGCACCACCCTTCGCCAAATCATCTTCGATCTAGGCGGCGGCATCCCAGGGGGCAAGGAATTCAAGGCAGTGCAGACCGGGGGGCCTTCCGGCGGCTGCATCCCTCAGCATTTTCTGGATCTGCCGGTGGATTACGACAGTCTTCAGGAAGTGGGCTCCATTATGGGCTCCGGCGGCATGATCGTCATGGATCAAACCAGCTGTATGGTGGACGTTGCCCGCTATTTCATCAATTTCCTGTTCGAGGAGTCCTGCGGCAAATGCACCCCCTGCCGGGAGGGGCTCCGTCAGTTGGTGCATATTTACAATGAAATCATCAACGGCCGGGGGGAAGAAAGCCACCTCGCCCTGATGGAAGACCTTTGTACGGCCATGCGTTCCGCCTCCATCTGCGGCCTGGGCCAGAGCGCCGTCAATCCGGTACTTTCCACCTTGAAATACTTCCGCGAAGAGTACGAAGCTCACATATTTCGGAAAAAATGTCCGGCTTTGGTCTGCCGGCCGCTCATCAAATACACCATTGATCCGGACATCTGCACCGGCTGCCTGGCATGTGTCCGGGAGTGCCCGGTGGGGGCCATATCTGGCATCAGGAAGGAAGCCCAGGAGATCGACCAGGAACTCTGCATCAAATGCGGGCTATGCTATGAAGTATGCCAATTCGAAGCAGTGCGCAGGGAGTAACCTTTATGCCTACCAGGAAACTTGCAGATGAAGTCAAACCGCCCACCATTGAAGAAGTGGGAATCCATATCAACGGTGTTTTTGTCAGAGCGCCGGTGGAATTTACGGTGCTTCAGGCGGCCCGGGCTCACGGCTTCGAGATTCCTACCCTGTGCTATCATCGGGATCTGCCTTCAGAAGGCCAGTGCCGCCTCTGCCTGGTGGAAATCGGCGAACCTCCCCACACCCGCCTGGTAAACTCCTGCACCTATCCGGTGGAAGCCGGCCTTAAGATCCAGACCCATTCGGAAAAAGTCCTCCATGCCCGCCGCATTGTGTTGGAGTTGCTTATGGCCCAGGCTCCGGCAGCGGAAATCGTTAAGGAAATGGCGGCGGAAATGGGGGTTTACGAGACCCGCTTTGCCAAAGGCGATCCGGAGGAAAGGTGCATCCTTTGCCAGTTATGTGTGCGCACCTGCCGGGAAATTGTGGGGGTTTCGGCCATCAGCACGATTAACCGCACTCCGGAGAAGCAGGTGGCCACCCCCTTCAAGGAGGCTTCGGAAGCCTGTATCGGTTGCGGCTCCTGTGCCTTTATCTGCCCCACCGGCGTGATTCCCTATACCGAAAAAGACGGCTTCCGCACCATCTGGGGCCGGGATTTTGAGCTTCAGGCCTGTATCGTCTGCGGCAATTACATCGCCCCCAAAGCCCAGTTGGAGTACTGGGCCAGTATTACCGGCGATCCGGTGGAGACCTTTTTCGTCTGCCGGGACTGCCGATGATTCGCGTGGCGTCAGGCCGCCGCCCTCCCCTTTTCCTGAAAAAAGCTGCCAGCCGTCCCTTGCCAAGCTTGCGGGCCGCGGTCCCCGAACTTAACTTAAGTCTGGACGATAGCTTTCTCCCAGTAGAATTCGGGCCAGAGCTTTCTCATTTCTGACCCCGGTCCCTAGTCCTCCGTGCTTATCGTTACCAAACACCCCGGAGAGTGGATTTTATGAAAAAGGCCACTGCAGTTATCCTGACCGGAATATTCCTCTTGTTTCTGGGCAGCCTATATGCGGGTCTAAGGATTTTTCCCGATTCGGAGCGCAACCTTTCGTTGATGGGAAACATCCCGGCGGGGGAAGGTTCGTCGCCCGACGAAGCCGCCGCCACCCAAAAACGGGCCGAATTCCGCCAAATCCGCCTGGCCCTAAGCTCATTTGATCTGGCGGTGGGACTGACCAGCCGGGACCTGGAAGCCATATCCTCTTCTGACCGCTCCTTAGCCTTCTATTTCCTGATGGCGAGCATCTGGCTGGCCTTGGGATTGCGCAAACCAAAGCGGGATTGAAGCGGCTTCGTGCCTTTCCAGGACCGGGAACAACTGGCCAGGGAAATTCCTGATGAGGCCACTCGACAGAGGCGGGCCAAAAGCCCGCGATTACCGTTGTTGGCGCCGCCGCGCCATTTCTGCGGCCAAGCGGATCGCGGCCTTGAGAGACCCGGGGTCGGCCTGGCCGGTGCCGGCCAGGTCATAGGCGGTGCCATGGTCCACAGACGTCCGGATGATGGGCAGCCCCAGGGTTACATTTACCGCATCCTTAAAATGCAGGAGTTTTACAGGGATAAGCCCCTGGTCGTGGTACATGGCGCAGACAGCGTCAAACTCCCCCTGGGAATGCCGCCAGAAAAGGGTGTCAGAGGGGAAGGGTCCGGTTACCGGCAGCCCCTGATCATGGGCCTGAAGCACCGCCGGGATGATGATCTCCATCTCTTCGGAACCGAACAAACCGCCTTCGCTGGCGTGAGGATTCAGGGCGGCCACGGCCAGCCGGGGCTGAAGGATGCCGAAGTCCTCCCGCAGGGCCCGACAGGTCAGCGCAAATAGCCGAACCAGCCCTTCCTGGGAGAGGTGCCGGGGCACATCTTTCAGGGGCATGTGGATGGTGGCCAGCACTACCCGAAAGTTTCCTCCCGCCAGCATCATGGCCACTTCCCGGGCGCCCGTTTTATCTTTCAGCAGTTCGGTATGCCCCGGATAGGCATAGCCAGCCATTTTCAAGGCTGTTTTACTGATGGGGCCGGTGACCATGCCAGCCACCTCTTTGTTGATGGCCAAGTTAACGGCAGTGAGGATGTAGGAAACCATGGCCGCCCCTCCGGCGGCGGTGGGCCGGCCGAAGATCAGGTCCGTTTCTGCCAAATCTGAAAGGGGCAAAAGATCGAGGACGCCATGTTCATATAGGCCCTCTTCCGGCTTCGACACCCGGCGGATTTCCAACTGAGGGGCAAACCGGTTTCTGGCCCGGATAAGAGCGGCCAGGTCTCCTATGACCAGGGGTCGGCAAATCTGGTAGATAGCCGGGTCTGAAAGGGCCATGACCAGGAGTTCCGGCCCTATGCCCACCGGATCGCCCATGGTCAAGGCTAAGCGAGGGTTAGGCTCGGTTTTTATCATGGCGTAAGGCTCGGCGACTCCACCGGGACCTCCACCCGCTGGACCCGGACGTCAAGCTTGTCGCCATCCACCCGAACCTTAAGGTAGTGGTAAAAGTAATGCTCCGGGTCAGCCCCCTGAAGTGGGGCACCGGCACCGCCGGTAATGGTAAAAGGGATGCCCTGCCATTCGCCGGCAAAATAACCATGGATGTGGCCGGCAAAAATATGGTGGACGCCCTGCCGCTGGAAGAGTTCCGCCAGGCGCCGGCCCTGGGCTTCTGCCATGGCATGCGGTTTGCCTTTATGTCGGGGGTCAAAGAGAGGCACATGCATGAAAACCAGGCGGTGTTGGAATGCCTGAGCTTTCGTCAGCTCGGCTTCCAGCCAGGCAAACTGTTCCCCGCTTAGCCCGTGGGCATCCGCATTGTCCAGCACCAGGAAGCAGGTCCGGCCGATAGCAAAGGAGTAATAGGGGGGTCCGAACAAGGACTCATAGGTCTTACGGGACGGGCCACTACTCCGGTCCAGGTCATGGTTCCCCGGCGCCGCCACCAGGGGAATCCGCAGAAACTGTCTGATCTGATCGAAAAATTGATAAAATTCCCTGGGCTTGCCCTGGCTGGCGATGTCCCCCAGATGGATGGCAAAGGTTAACTCCGGGTCAGCGGCCATTTGCTGCAGCACTTGGCCAAAGATCCCACGGCTGTCCCGGCTGTCAGCCAGAACCGCAAAGATCAGGGGGTTGTGCGCTGGGTTGATTTTGGCCAGATTGGCCGGATTCCAGGCCGTCGGTGGATTCGGCTGGGCCGGACCGGAAAGGCTCCAGCTCGCAGTCAGCAGCATACCGACAAAAAGTGCCAGTAAGAGAGCCCCTCCAGCCGGCCGGGCGCTTGCCAGACATTTTTTCATGTGCTTCCACACTTACTTGTGTCAATATAAAATCTGATTAATCATGCCTGGAAATGGGGGACCTGTCAATGATAGAGATGGCCGGGGGTCGGCTCCAGAGTCTGAAAATCGGATTTATCGGCGCCGGCAGCATGGGCGGAGCGCTCCTGCGGGGGCTGTTGGCCGCAGGCGTGCCGGCGGGCAATCTCACCTTTTTTGACCCGGATCCCCAGCGGCGGCAAGAACTGGAAGGCCTGGGCCTTAAAGCGGCCCTGGATAATGCCGAGGTTATGCAGGCCCAGGTGGTGGTATTGGCTGTCAAGCCCCAGGTTATAGGACAGGCGCTGGGGGAAATTCAGGATTTTGCCCGCCCGCGGCATCTTCTTATATCCATTGCCGCGGGCGTCAGCCTGGGCCAGCTGGAGGAGGCTTTGCCTGAGCCCCGGTTTATCCGGGCCATGCCCAACACCCCCCTCTTGGTTCATGCCGGCATGACCGGCCTGGCGGCAGGGAGCCGGGCGACGCCCGACGATGTCCGAGTGGCTCAGGAGCTTTTCTCAGCCGTGGGCCGGGTGGTGGTGGTGGATGAAACCCTCCTGGACGCGGTGACTGCCCTGAGTGCCAGCGGAGTGGGGTTTGCCGCCGTATTCCTCGAAGCCCTGGCTGACGGCGGCGTCAAGATGGGCCTGCCCCGCCGTCTGGCTCAGGAAATGGCGGCTCAGACCCTGCTGGGTACAGCCCGCCTTTGTTTGGATCAGGACCTGCATCCCGCGGCCATCAAGGATCGGGTGGCCTCCCCCGGGGGCACCACCATTGCCGGACTCCAGGCCTTGGAGAAGGGGGGGTGGCGGGGACTGGTCATAGAGGCCATCGAAGCGGCCGCGAACCGGGCCCGGGAATTGCAAAAACGCGGCATATGAGCTTCAGCACTTGACAATCATTCCTGCAGGTGGTAGTTTTCATCAGAAATTCAATACTTAAGGGTGTCGATGGCAACTTCCGGCCAATTGGATTCCGAACCGGAGATCAGCGAGGAAGAGGAAGTCATCCTCTTAACCGACGTGGTGGAAGAGCCTCCGACGGAAGCCGCTCCGCCCCAGGCTCCCCGGCCACCGGAGTCGGAGCCTTTCTCGTCCCGTGCCTCCGGCCCTGAGGAAGCCGCCGCTTCTGCCTCTGCGCCGGACCTGGAAGAGGATTTGGATGATTTTCTGGCAACCCTGAAAGGTCTGACGGAAGCTGAACGAGGGCCGGCTTCTTTTACCGCCGAGTCCTGGCGGTCGCAGGCAGGTCTGGAAGAACTGGTCCGCCAAGAGCTGACCTCCTTTCTGCACAGTTCTCGCTTTTCCGAAATTGTTCAAACGGAGGTGCAGAAGACAGTGGAGAAAATAACCCGGGAACTGCTGCCGCAAATCGCCGCGCAGGTCCTGGAGCGCAAGATTGCGGCCCTGGTAAAACGCTTGGCCGAAGAGGAAGAATAGCGGGCCAGCCTCGATCCGAAAGATTGATCTTTTTTGCTTTTCGGGCACCCTTGGTGCTTTTTTCATTTGCACATTACCTCAATGTTAACTGACTGCCATGGCTGAGATACTGGACAAGGTTTACGATCCGAAACGCATCGAAGAAAAGTGGTATTCCTACTGGGAGCAGTCAAGTTTATTCACCGTCCGGGCGGACGGCAGCAAGCCGCCGTATTGCATCGTCATTCCGCCCCCCAACGTTACCGGCTCCCTGCATATGGGACATGCCCTGAACAACACGCTGCAGGACATCCTGATCCGGTTCAAGCGCATGCAGGGCTATGACGCCTTATGGATCCCGGGCACTGACCATGCCGGCATCGCCACCCAGAATGTGGTGGAGCGCCTGCTGGCCGCAGAGGGCAAGGACCGCCACGAATTGGGGCGCGAAGCCTTTATCCAGCGGGTCTGGCAGTGGAAGGAGGAATCCGGCGGCACCATCATCAAACAGCTCAAACGTTTGGGCTGCTCCTGCGACTGGAGCCGGGAACGCTTCACCATGGATGAAGGCCTGTCCCGGGCCGTGCGGGAGGTATTCGTGCGCCTTTATGAAGAAGGACTTATCTATAAGGACGATTACATCATCAACTGGTGTCCCCGTTGTCAGACCGCCTTGGCTGACCTGGAAGTGGAGCACGATCCCCACGAAGGATTCCTTTACTACATAAAGTATCCCCTGGTGGGGCAGGAGGGTGCCATCACCGTGGCCACCACCCGTCCCGAAACCCTCCTGGGGGACACCGCGGTGGCGGTCAATCCTGAGGATAAGCGTTACAAGGCTTATCATGGGGCCTCCGTGCGTTTGCCGATATTAGGGCGCATAATTCCGGTGATCACTGACCCTTATGTCTCGATGGAATTCGGCACCGGCGCCCTGAAAATCACCCCGGCCCATGACTTGAACGACTTCGAACTGGCCCGCCGTCATGGGCTGCCGGCCATCAAGGTCATTGACGAAAGAGGGGTTATGACCGCGGAAGCGGGTAAATATGCCGGTATGGACCGCTTTGGCTGCCGGGAAAAGATCGTCAAGGAACTGAAGGCCGACGGGCTCCTCGAGAAAATGGAGCGTTATCATGTCCCGGTGGGCCATTGCTACCGGTGCCGCACCATTGTGGAGCCGATGCTCTCAAAACAATGGTTCGTGGCCGTCAAGAGCCTGGCCGAGCCTGCGATAGCGGCAGTCCGGGAAGGTCGTATCCGGCTTATCCCGGCCACCTGGGAAAGGAGCTATTTTGACTGGATGACCAATATCCGGGACTGGTGTATTTCCCGGCAAATCTGGTGGGGCCATCGCATTCCGGCTTGGACCTGCCAAGGGTGCGGCCGGGAAATAGTGGCTCGGGAAGACCCCCAGGCTTGTCCGGCCTGCGGCGATACCCGCCTGGAGCAGGAAACCGACGTCCTGGATACCTGGTTTTCCTCCGCCCTGTGGCCTTTCTCCACTCTGGGTTGGCCCGACGACACCCCGGAACTGCGCCTCTTTTACCCCACCAGCGTGCTGGTCACCGCCTTCGACATCCTTTTCTTTTGGGTGGCCCGCATGATTATGATGGGAATTCATGTGATGCATGACGTCCCCTTCCGGGAGGTTTATATCCACGCTCTGGTACGGGATCCGGAAGGTCGGAAGATGAGCAAATCCAGGGGCAACATCGTTGACCCCTTGGATCTGATGAACCTTTACGGCACTGACGCCTTTCGCTTTTCCCTGGCGGCGTTTGCCGCCATGGGCCGGGATATCCGCCTCTCGGAAGAGCGCATCGCCGGCTATCGCAATTTTGTCAACAAGGTTTGGAATGCCAGCCGCTTCACTCTGATGAATTTAGGCGACTATGATTACGCCGCCGCCAAGAGGGATGACCTGCCTCTGACGGTGACCGAAGCCTGGATCATCAGCCGCATGCAACAGGTGATCAATGAAACCGTCGCCCATCTGGATGCCTACGACTTTGACCAGGCGGCCCACGTCCTTTATCAGTTCATTTGGCATGAGTTTTGCGACTGGTATCTGGAATTCATCAAACCTGAACTGGCGGCAAGTGACAACCCCCAGGTGCGCCGTCACACCCAGCGGGTATTGGTGGACGTGCTGGGCACTATTCTGAAACTTCTCCACCCTTTCATGCCTTTCATTACGGAGGAAGTCTGGCATAAGCTGCCCGGGGCCGAAGGCAGTATTATGGTGGCCCCTTTCCCGGTTCCGGATGACAGGCTGGTGAACCCGGAAGCCGAAGCCGAACTGGAACTGATCATGACCAGCATTTCCAGCATTCGTAACCTGCGGGCCGAAATGAATGTGCCGCCGGCCTCCCTGGTAAAAATCCTGGTTTACAGCCGTGACCCGGTTCCCGTGGATATCCTGCGACGCCACCTGGGGGCCGTCCGCCAGTTGGCCCGGGTGAGCGAGGCCGAGCTGCAGCCTGATCAAGCTCCGCCGCCGGCTTCGGCCAGCGCAGTGATCTCTTTGCCCGAACTCATCGCCAGCCGTCTGACCAGCGACACCCGTAGCTTGGAGATCGTCATGCCCCTGGCCGGGCTCATTGACTTCCGGGAAGAGGAGCGCCGTCTGAACCGCGAAATGGACAAGCTTTCTCAGGAATTAGCCCAGGCCCAGAAGAAACTGGCCAACGAGGACTTCCTGACCAAGGCTCCGGCCGAAGTGGTCGCCAAAGAAAGGGAGCGTCTCCAGACCTGCATGGAGAAACTTGCCAAGCTCAAGTCCCACCAAAAACGCTTGCGGGAGTTGCAAAAGCAATGAGCCTTTTCCCTGGCTGCCCGGGTTTTATAGAACCCGGATAGTCCTTCGCCCAAATGCCTCCGAGGCCACGCCACCACTTTGGCCCAATTCTCTTCAGTAGCGTCAGGGGGATAAAATTTCTAAGGTCAGGATGGGTCGGGGCCGTTCCGCAGGTCAATGCCCTTCGGCCTGGTAGTGTTATCCTTTGGGAGGCATTTTCGCCGTCAGGGCTCGTTTGGCAGCAAAATTCCCTCCCCCATTGACGCGGGGAAGAGGAATTGTTAAAATTCAATTTGACGCGGGGTGGAGCAGTCTGGAAGCTCGTCGGGCTCATAACCCGAAGGTCGTTGGTTCAAATCCAACCCCCGCTACCAGGAAAATCAAGGGGTTAGCCAAAAAAGCTAACCCCAAATTTTTTTGCTTTTCCTCTCTTTTCCAACCCTATTTCCAACCCCAGGCTGAATTCCCTGCCCGGCGGGGCCCCCAGGTCAACGGCCGGCTTCCAGGATTGCAGGTCCTTTTTCTTCCAGGTTAGGGCCCCCCATCCGAGACCGGGCCGGCGGATCTGCCCGAAGACCTCGGCCGCTCCGTTCCAGGCACGCGGCAACCAAAAACCGGAGACGCCACCCCCACCCCCGGGGTTCAATATGACGGTCAGGGAAATTTTGGCAAAAATTTTCAGTAGAGATGAAAGTAGGATTTGGCCCCTTAAGCTGCGCTATCCCGAAGCAGCCTTGCCGCCGGGATTTTCCGGCGGCCCTGGCAGGGTGGGGATAAAGGTGGTTCAGGGGAGAGGGGCTAGGGGTTCTTGAGCCCCCTCCCCCCTTTCCCAGCCCCATAGCTGGGATAAGGCTTCGCCTAAGCGGCAACCACCAGCTACCTGTGCCCCCAAACCCCAGTCTGTGGGGCTGATAATTTTTGCCGCTTTTTGGAACCAGGGCATCAACTCCGGGTTTCACCACCTGGCCCGCCGCCAAGGCCAGGCCCGCCAGGCCGGTGAGAAGCAACCACACCGAACCCGGCAAAGGCACCGCCGGGGCATGACGCCTGCCGCCTTCTTCTTAGCGGGGCTGTTGCAGGACCTGCGGGCCAGCCCCGCCTACTCGGGGGACTAGAGCCTGAAGAATATTGCCTCGTCCTTCTAAGGACAAGGCTAACCTGCCTTTATGTCAAGCTTTTTAAGACGATTTAGACGAAAATCTTGACAATCTGTGACGGACTCAAATATGCTTCGGTACCAATAAGGATGGGATGACCGTCTGAATTCCCGGAATTTAAGGGACGAAGAATCTTGCTTTCTGGTAAGTAAATCAGAAGCTTTGATTTTCTAAAAATCTTAAATTCTGATATCAGAGGGAACTTGGGGGATGGCTTCCCGGTATCTCCACCACCTCCGGTCATTTTTCTCGAAAAAACCTGGCAGTTTTTTAGAATCATTAAGGACTGTATGGCTCCTTATTTTACGACCGGCTGGACATCGGTAACCATTTCCCTTACAAGCTTAATCTGGTTAATCGCCCTGCTTTATCGGGCAGACAGGCTCAAGGAAGATGAGGCCCTTAAGCCGAAAAAAAACGACCATTACCAGCTTGATCCTGGGATTGGCGATCTACCTGTCAGCCTGTGCCTCTTCCGTCGCCCACCCGCCCTTGCCTAAGCTTTCTGACTGCCAGGCCAACCCTGGGTTGGTTCCCCCTGATTACTTCCAGGCCTCTGTCCCCGGCCAGGAGACGCCGGAGCCTTGGGTTATCCAGGCCGTACAGACATATCTAAATGAAAACGAAGCGTTTTTTGACCGCAACCTATATCCCTTCACGGAGCCCGCGGCCCTGACTTGGCAGGTGCAGGCTTTTGTGCGCCACTTCACCCAGATCAATCGTAGTAATTTTGCCCACTACCTGGCCCGCTCCGGCCGTTACCTTCCCATGATGCGGCGCATCTTTCAAGAACACGGCCTGCCGCCGGATTTGGCTTATCTGGCCTTGGTAGAGAGTGGCTTCAGTCCTTGGGCGGTGTCGCCCGCCCAAGCTGTGGGCCCCTGGCAATTTATCGAGGAAACTGCCCGACGATACGGGCTCACCATAAGTGCCTGGGGGGACGAACGCCGGGATCCGGAAAAAGCCACCCGCGCCGCGGCCCGTTATCTGAAAGACCTTAGGCCAGGCAGGCCTACCAGGATGCCGCCGTTCAGGCTCCCGCCCTGGGAGAGTCTTGGTTCCGGTTGGGGCTTCTGGCGTATCAAGACGGTAACCTGGAGCAGGCCCGGGATTCCTTCGAACGGGCTGAGGACTGCGGCGGCCTGACGGCGCGGCGCTGGTGGTATCTGGGCCAGGTTTATTGCGCCCAGGGTCAAAAGGAAAAAGCCCTGGAGGCTTTTCAGCAAGCCGTGCGGACGGACTCCCACTTTGGCGCCGCCTATCTGGAAGGAGGCAGGATTTTGCTGGATTTGGGGCGGCCCAAGGAGGCCGCGCCGTTCCTGGCCAGGTTGACAGAGCTGGAACCGCGAAACCCTCAGGCCCGATATCTTTTGGCTTTGACCTATCTTCTGTCATGGAATACCGCCCGGGCCTGGGAACAATATAGCGCCTTGCAGGAGATGGAGACGGAGTGGGCGGTCCGCTTAGCGCGCTGGTTGGAAAAGACTCCCTGAATCTTAAGATCAAGAGGTCTTAGAGCTCTTGGGGAACCAGAGCGTCCCGGCGGATTGCAAAACCCTTTATTTCAGGTGCGCCTCTACATAACTGGCCCAGGCTTCCTGGATTTGGGCCGGTGGCGGCGGCTGGTAGGCGGTACAAAGCAAATGGTGGGTCATTTCATGGGCCAGAACGCCTTCATGGAAGTCCGCCAAAGACAAGAAGATGGTGTGGTGGCCAGACTCATAAAAGGCCAGCAAGTGGCCGTAGCCGAGGAAAGGTCTGGCTGGAGACGGCTGAAAGAGCCGATGACGCAGCTGGACCTGGTAGCCGTCTTTTAACAGAATAATATGCAGACGAGGAAAGGTTTGGGGCCTGAGGCGCAGGAGGCGACAGACTGCGGCCAGAAGGCCGTCGATTTTAGCGGCCAAATTGCCTAAGCTGGAAGTGGGGGCCGGCTCCACCTGGCGGAAATAAATCTCAAGGAAATGGGCCGGTGGCATAAAGCGGAGCTTTTGGTCAAACTCTTCCAGGTCGTCAGCGGATTCGTAACAGATGGCGGTACGTTGGGTGTAAAAGTGCTGTTTCCCCCAGGCAGGCGGGCAGACAGAAAGAAAAACCATGATGACGTGCCAACCGACAACAGTTAAACCGTTGACCCCTAAAAACAGCCCTTTGTGCATATCCGGTGACCTTTCGGGTAAAGTCCGGGCCACCGGAAATCGCCAAAGTGAATCAAGGGGCGTCGGCCCTTTAAACCCAGAATTCGGCAGCCCGGCTGTTTGATAGTGCCGCAGACCCGTGGCTTTGCGTCCCACCCTCACGGATGGTTTGCCTTTTCGGTCTGGAAAGCGTTCATCCGGCGCGGCCGTTATCAGCCCGCCGGCTAAAGTATTCTGTCCAATAAATCGGCTGGTTTTCCGAGCAGCATTAATTTTGCTCAGGGGGCGTTAAATTCCAGAGGAGAGACGGCTCTATGGAAAAGAAAAGCAATGTGGTGACGGTGTTGGGGGTAGCAGTGTTGGTGGCCATGGTTTGGGCGGCGCGGCCGGCTGGGGCCACGGTCGCGGGGGACATCGCCGCCGGTCTGCCCATGGAACAGGTCATCCAAAACGGCCTGAAGGCCGGGCTGAGCCTGGAAACGGTCGTGGGCCAGGCTCTGGCGGCGGGGGCCAAGCCCGAGGACATTGTCAAGGCCGCGGTGGCCCTCAAGCTGGACCTCGCCCGGATCTTCCGGGCCCTGCTGGACCGGGGAGTGGAGCTGGCCGTGCTTATGAAAGCCGCGGTAGGCGCGGGCCTGAGTTTCGTAGAGGCGGCTGACACGGCCATGGCCGCCGGGGCCAAGCTGGAGGACGTGCGGAAAATACTGGCCGACCTGGGTTATCCGGGAGCGGAGACTTATGCGTATGCGGCACCGGCTCCGCCTCCGCCCCCGGCGGTCGTCGCTCCTGCGGCCCTGGGAGGCGGTGGGGGCGGGGGGGTGGCCAGCCCGGCTCAGTGAAAACATCTGTCCTTTCTCGTAAAAGTCTTGAGATGACAGCATGCTTTGAGATTTGACGTCTGGATTGCGGTGTGAACCGGCTCTCAAAGGAAAAGGGGGAAACATGAAAAGGAGCTGGTGGAAAGCCATACTGGAGGGGGGAGTGGGATTTCTGGTGTTGGTTTTATGGTGCAACATTGCCGCTTGGGCCCAAGTGGCGCCGGCGCCGGTGGAAGAAGCGGCGGAAAAAGAAGCCCGGCCCGAAGAGGTGGCAAAGCCGCCCCCTTTGCTGCCGGAGGAACCGGGCTATATCCCGGGGATTTTGCCGCCCTATCCCTACGCCACCCTGGAGGCGGGACCAACCACCGGGGTTTTGGCTCCATACGGGTACGCCCCGGCCTATGACACCCTGCTCCGGGGCTGGCGGGCCCACCGGGTGGGGCCGGTGCTGGTGTCCCCCTACCTGGAGTACAACGGCATCTACCGGAGCAATATCTATCAGACCTCCACCGACAAACGGTCGGATTTCGTCAACGCCGTCTTTCCCGGCCTCAGGCTGGAGCTGCCGGTGGCCGGCCGCCACAAGGTGTCGGTGGGCTACCTGGGCAACTACTTCATCTATTCGGAAAATGACCGGCAAAGCCACTACGACCACAACGTCAACGCCGATATTGCGGTCAACTTCCGGGGCGGTCTGAGCCTGCGCCTGGGCAACACCTTCCGGGCCGCCACCGAGGAGCGCACGGCGGAAACCGGCCGGCAACGGGACTACCGGCGGCTGAACCCTTATTTCCTGGCCACTTATGCCTTCGCCGACCGGTGGAAGCTCCAGGGCTCCTACCTGTTTGACTACCTGGACTTTGCCGAGGCGGTGGACCGGGTGAACGAATACCGGGAACACACCGGCGGGCTGACCCTTTACTACAAATTCTGGCCCAAGACTTCGGCCCTGGTGCAATATATCATCACGGCGCGGGAATATCCCTTTTCGCCCCGGGGCGACAACGTGAGCCACAGCCCCCTGGTGGGCCTGACCTGGGACCCCACCGCCAAGCTCACGGGCACGGTGAAGTTCGGCTACACCGTGAAGAAATACGACCGGGACCTGCCGGGCCGGGACAACTCGCCGGATTCCTGGGCCATGAGCCTCCAGACCCTGTACCGCTACAGCCGGTACACCACCCTGACCCTGACGGCCCAGCGCTCCATCCAGGAGGATGTGGACCTGGCGGCCAACAACGCCTACCGCAACACCGCGGTTTATGTCTCCTGGAACCACGAGTGGCACTATTTCCGGTCCCTGGTGTACCTGACCTTCGGCTACAGCAAAAACCACTATCTGGGCCCTACCCTGGACCCCCTTAGCGGGGAGCGGAAAAGCCGGGAGGACGACCTCCTCTCGTTGGGCGGCGGCCTCAGCCGGCCCTTCACCCGGTTTTTCCGGGTGCGCCTGGACTACCAGTATCTGGACCGCAGTTCCAATCTCGGCGGCTTTTCTTATAACGAACACCGATTCCTGTGCGGCATCCAGGCGTCCTTGTAATCAGTTGGCCGGCTTATGCCCTTCATTGGCCGGAAAAAGTTGTGTTCTTTTCGTGATGCCATGTCCGTTTTGGGGTCGGAAAAAAAAGGGAAACGGGAAGCAGCCTTGAAGCCTCGGTCCGCCATTTTTATCAGGGCAGTTAGCCCCTTAAGCCAGGAGGTCTCCTGGGGGCAACGGGCCCTGTTAGGAGCCGCCGTGAGCCTTCTCATCTTTGCGCCCCTGGCTTACGGGGCGGTACACCCCTGGTCCTATTATCCTCTGGGTCTGGCTGCGGCGCTGCTGAGCCTCATTCTCCTGGGCCAGGGTCTCATCCACCTGGGTATCACCCCGCCCCCCTGGCTGGTTTGGCCCCGGCCGCCTCTGTGGTGGGCCGCCCTTGGGTTTATGGGTCTCGTTTTGCTTCAGACGATCCCCTTGCCCCGGGTTCTGGTTGGCTTTATCTCTCCCAGGGCCATCCATCTCCGGGCCTTGGGAAACGGCTATGGCCTGGCGGACTTTCTGCCCCTGTCCCTGAACCCCTATGCCACCTTGCTGGAGGCCCTGAAGCTGTGGCCCGCCCTGGTTCTCTTTTATCTTTTGATTTACGCGGTCAGTTCCCGGACCCAGCTTAAAGGGCTGGCGGGTTGCCTTCTGGCGGTGGGACTCTTTGAAGCCATCTATGGCTTCTGGCAGTTCCGCAGCAGCCTCATCTGGGGTTGGAAAAACCCCTACACCGGTCTCAGGTTGTGCGGCACCTTCATCAACAGCGACCACCTGGCGTCTTTTCTGACCACGGTCACTCTCCTGGGCTTCGGCCTGTTTCTGGCGGAGCGTCGGAAAGCCCCGCCCCTGCCCGAAGGTCTATCGGGCCGAGAGCGTCTCCGGCGCTGGTCCCGGGCGGAATATCTGGAGCCTCGGTTGCGCAACGGCGCCTGGCTGTTTTTGGTGCTGCTACTGGCCGTGGCCCTGATCTTCACCGGCTCCCGGGGCGGCATGCTTTCCTTAACGGTGGGCTTTGCGGTGCTGGGTGGCTTGGCCTGGAGCCGCCAGGCGGAAAAAGGCCACTGGTATTTCATCGGCGCGTTTGTGGCCGTAGCCGTGCTCTACAGCCTGTTTCTGGGGAGCTCCCCTTATCTGGGGAGATTCCTGGATCTGGACCATCGGGCCCGGTATTTCGCCTTCCAAGGGGCACTGGCTCTCTGGCGGGAATTTCCCGTCCTGGGGGCGGGCCTGGGTACCTTCGGCGAGCCCTTTTACCGCTTTCAGCCTGCGGAGCTTCGCGGTATCCGCTACCTTCAGACCCACAGCGACTGGCTGCAGCTTCTGGCCGAAACCGGCCTTTTGGGCTTCCTGCTTTTGGCCGGAGCCTGGTTGTGGTTCTTCCTACACCTGACGAAGAAATGGCGGGAGCGCCAGGATCCTTTTGTCCGGGGTCTGGGACTGGGCGGGCTGGCAGGCCTAGCCGCAGGTGCGTTTCACGCCCTGGGGGAGTTTCCCTTCCACATTCCGGGCTTTGCCCTCACTTACGCCGGGATGGCGGCCCTGACCTACCTGACCGTCCATCACCATCAGGTGCCGGAGCACTTTTCCTATGCCAGCCTAACGCCGGGGAAATATCTCCGGGCGGCCACCTGGCTACTGCTGGGCCTCATGGGGCTCCAGCTTGGGTTTATGGTCCGGGCCTGGCATTGGTGGCAGGCCGAGCGGGCCGCCCCCACTGAGCTGGACTCCACCCGGCCGGTTCCGACCCTGACGGCTGAGGATTTTCGCCGGGCCTTGGCCTGCAACCCCTGGAACAGCCGCTACTATGCGGGGCTGGCGCAAGCCCTGGAGGCGGAAAACCCTGGGCCGGCGGCGGATCGGGGAGATGTGGCCGGGTTGCTCCGACAGGCGATTCAACGGGCTCCGGCGGAATGGACGCACCGCTTCCGCCTAGGGGAGTTTTATCTGAACAATTATCAACAGGGTCCGGAGTTTCTCGCCGCGGCCCTGAAGGAATTTTCTGCCGCGGTGGCCCTTTTCCCGGAGTCGGGCTTTCTGCACTACCGCTTGGCCGCGGCCCTGGACTGGGCCGAAAAATATTATAGCGGCTTGGTCCCGTCCGAACTCCGGGGCCGAAGCGGCTATCACCGGGAATATGCCTTGACCTTGGAGCCCCGCCTGGGGAAAGCCCTTACAGCCAAACCCTAAGGCAGAAATCGGAAAAATTCTGACATTGAGGCATTGGCCACGATATATTAAAAAAATAAAATACAGGGACATCCGGTCCAGGGTGTCCACTCATCGACTCTGACATGAATACTTCACCCAAATTCTTCAGAAAGATTCTGGCCGGTATCTTTTTTCTGGTTACGGTGTGCGGCCCGGCGGTGGCCGCCGCCCAGGACGACTATGTCCTGGGACCGGAAGATGAGATCGAAATCCGGGTTTGGGACCACGACGACCTGACCCGCAAGCTGCGGGTAGGCCTGGATGGCCGCCTCTCCTATCCCTTTGTCGGGGAGCTCAAGGCCCAGGGCCGCACCGTCCTGGAGCTCCAGAAGGAGCTGGAGCGCCGCCTGGGGGACGGCTATATTGTTAATCCCCACGTGTCCGTGACGGTCACGGACTTCAAGAGCCGGAAGTTCTTTGTGGTGGGCAACGTGGCCAAACCCGGGGCCTATCCCCTGACCAAAAACGTCACCGTGGTGGAGGCCGTGTCCCTGGCCGGCGGGTTAGCTACGGGCAGCGGCGGCAAGGCGGCTCCCAGCGGCACCGCCATCATCGTCCGGGCCCAGCCCGGGGAAAAGGCCGACAACCCCCGGCTGCCGGAGCAGGCCCGGCCCCAGGACAAGGTGGTGGTGTCCCTGAACGCCGCCCTGACCGGCGACCCCCGGCACAACGTGGAGATCAAAAACGGCGACACCGTGTATGTCCCCACCCTGGTCTTTTATGTCACCGGGGAGGTGAAGAAGCCGGGCCGCTACCCTTATGAAGAGGGCCTGACGGTGCTCCAGGCGGTGACCACCGCCGAGGGCTTCACCGACAAGGCCGCCCCTCGGCGCACCCATATCATCCGGGAGCACGGCCGGGTGAAGGAGAAGATCGCCGTCGGGCTGGGCGACCCGGTGCGCCCCGGCGACACCGTGGTGGTGCCGGAGGCCTGGTTCTGAAAAACGGTTTTCCGTTTTATCCCTGTAAAGACTTTTGATTTTTATGAATTTCTCCGGCCTTTCGGCAAACCGCTTCTGGGGGAAATTGCTGCGCCTTCCCCTGAAATTGCTCCCTTCCTATATGGTCATGCCCATTTGGCAGGGCCGACTGAAGGGCCGGAAATGGATTGTCGGCTCGTCCAACATGGCTGCTACCTGGGAAGCTATGAATATGAGAAGCGGCTGCTGTTTGAAAGCGTCGTAAAAGAAGGAGGCGTGGTGTGGGATGTGGGGGCGCATGTCGGCTTTTATTCACTCCTGGCCTCCATTTTGGTGGGACCCGCCGGCCGGGTAGTGGCCTTCGAACCGTGGCCCGAAAATATTGTTTACCTTAAAAAGCACCTCTACCTGAACCGCCTTGAAAATGTGACGGTCGTCGAAAAAGCCGTTTCCGATTGCACCGGCGAAGCCTGGTTTCAGGAAGGCTCCTGTCGTTCCACGGGACACCTTTCCCCTCAGGGAACTCTCAAAGTAAAGACCATCCGCCTGGATGATTTTGTCCAAGAAAATCCCGCCCTGGCGCCGGATTACCTCAAGATAGACGTGGAAGGGGCGGAACTGGCGGTGTTGGCCGGAGCCGAAAAGCTTCTGGCCGATTTCCGGCCCACCATCTTCCTGGCCACCCATGGCCGGGAAATTCACCGGAGATGCTGCGATTTCCTTTGGGCCAGGGGCTACACCTTGTCTGCCCTCGGCTCCCAGAACCTGGAAGATTCTGACGAAATTTTCGGGCTCGCCCCCGAAAACCCCTAACCAAGAAAATCGTTTTAAGGTGTTGAGATGACCAACCACCTGGAAACCCTATCCTTTCCGGATCGGCTCCAGCCGGGCCGCACCCTGCACGACTACCTGGGCATCCTGCTCCGGCGGCGCTGGACGGTGCTGGGCGTCCTGGTGGTCCTGGTGGCCACCACCGCCCTTTACTCCTTCACCGCCACTCCGGTTTACAAGGCCACGGTACAGATTCTCATCGAACGCACCCAGCCCCAGATCCTGGACACCCGGGAGGCGGCGGCGGCCCAGATCAAAAGCGAGGAGTTCTACCAGACCCAATACAAGCTCCTGGAAAGCCGGGCCTTGGCCAAAAAGGTGGCCGACAAGCTGAACCTCAAAAGCCATCCCCTGTACGCGGACCTCTTCCGCAAGGTGCCCGCCAATCCCGACCCAACCCAACGGCAGCAGGCCGAAGAACGGCTCCTCGACAAAATTCTGAAAAACGTGGAGGTGTCGCCTATCCGCAACAGCAGCCTGGTGGACGTGAGCTTTTTCAGCCCCGACCCGCAGTTGGCCACCCGGGTCGTCAACACCCTGGCCCAGGCCTACATTGAGCAGTCTCTGGACCTGCGTTTTGCCGCCTCCCAGGAGGCGGCCCACTGGCTGGAGCAGAAGCTGGCGGAGGCCCGCAAAAAGCTGGAAGACTCCGAGGCCCGGCTCAACCGCTACAAACGGGAGCAGCAGATCGTGGCCCTGGAGGACAAGGAAAGCATCACCGCCCAGAAGCTGGAGCAGCTGAACCGGGAGCTGGTGGCGGCCCAGACCCGGCGGCTGGAGGCCGAAGCCCGGTTCCAGGAGGTGAGCGCCGGGCGCCCTATCCCGGAGGTGGTGAACAACCCCCTGATCCAGACCCTGAAGGGCGAAGAGGCCCGGCTCCTGGCCCAACGCTCGGAGCTCGCCCAGAAATTCGGGGAAAAGCACCCCCGCATGATCCAGATCAGCCAGGAGCTGGCCGCCATCCGGGGCAAGATCGGGGCTGAAACCGCGCATATAGTCCAGAGCATCAAAAACGCCTACCAGATGGCCTTGAACCAGGAGGCCAACCTGAAGAAGGCCCTGGAGGAGCAGAAAAACGCCACCCAGGACCTGAGCGAACGGGCCATCCAGTACCGGGTGCTCCTGCGGGACGTGGAGACCAACCGGGCCCTATATGAAAACATGCTGAAAAGCCTGAAGGAGACCACCGCCACCGAGAACCTGCCAGCCACCAACATCCGCATCGTCTACCCGGCCTCGGTGCCGGACCGGCCGGTAAAGCCCCGGAAGGCCAGAAACCTCCTGCTGGCCGCGGTCCTGGGGCTGGTTCTGGGCACGGCCGCGGCCTTCGGCCTGGAAAACCTGGACACCACCCTCAAGACCCCGGAGGAAGTGGAGGGCTGGCTGGAGGTCCCCAATCTCGCCCTGATCCCGCACCTGGACCTGTCCCCGGGGGGCGAGTCCGGGAAGATTCCCGAACTTGTAGCGGTGAACAGCAACCAGCCCCTGGCGGCGGAGGCCTACCGGAGCCTGCGCACCAGCATCCTGTTTTCCGCCCCGGGCCAGGCCCCCCGCACCCTTCTGGTAACCAGCGCCCTGCCGCTGGAAGGAAAGACGCTGACTGCCGCCAATCTGGCGGCGGTCATGGCCCAGGCCGAAGACGGCGTCTTGCTGGTGGACGCCGACCTCCGGCGCCCCAGCCTGCACCAGGTGTTCCGGGTGGACAAGGAGCCGGGATTGTCCAACTTCCTGGTGGGGGAGGTCCAGGAGTTGCCGGTGGTGGCCACGGCCGTTCCCGGCCTGTTTCTCACGCCTTGCGGGCACCTGCCGCCCAACCCCTCGGAGCTCCTGGGTTCCGACCGCCTGCAGGAATTTCTGGATATGGCCTTAAGGCACTTCCGCCGGGTCATCCTGGACTCGCCGCCCCTGATGTCGGTGACCGATGCAGCCATCCTGGCGGCCCGGGCCCAGGGGGTGCTCCTGGTGGTGAAGGCGGAAGCCGTGCCCCGCAAGGCCGCCCGGGAGGCCCGGGACCTGCTCCTGGAGGTCAAGGCCCCGCTCCTGGGCGCCCTCCTTAACAATGTGCCCCTCCAGCGGGACGGCTACTACTATTACCACTACTACTACCGCTACCGCTCCTATTACACCCAAGAGGGGGAAGCCAACCCTCGCCGCCGGCAACAAGCCCAGGCCTACCCCGGGTCAACCGGCCTTCTGGCTTGGCTCAAGGACAAAACCCGCCGCCAGAAGGTAAAGGAATCCCTCAAGAAGTGAAAGGTAGTTTCCAGTCATGAGACAGATTGGAGTGGAGGACAATTACAGCAAAACAGGTATGTCTCACAAATAAGCCGACAAGCTCATAATCCTTACAATTTGCCAGCAGTGATAAAAGGCTTTCTAAAGGTCTCCAAGGTTTAGCTTTTCATTACAAAACTGAAAGCCCATAACCCTCTTTAAAAATGTGCGGTATTGCCGGAATTTTTTACCTCGGCCAAGCCGGATCCATCACCCCGACTGCAGCCACCACCGCGGCACTGGCCCGCATGAATCAGGCCCAGGTGCACCGCGGCCCTGACGACGAAGGCCTGTGGCTGAGTGCCGACGGCCGGGTGGCCCTGGGCCAGCGCCGCCTGGCCATCATCGACCTGTCCCCCGCCGGCCATCAACCCATGGCCAACGAAGACGGCTCCATTTGGCTCACCTACAACGGCGAAATCTACAATTTCCAGGAACTGCGCCGGGAACTGGAGGCCCTGGGCCACACCTTTCGCAGCCACACCGACACCGAAGTGGTCCTCCACGCCCATGAACAGTGGGGGGTGGACGGGGGGGTGGACGCCTTCCCCCGCTTTCGGGGCATGTTCGCCTTCGCCCTCTGGGACGGTCCCCGCCAGACCCTCTACCTGGTCAAGGATCGCTTCGGCATAAAGCCTTTGTATTACTATCTGGATCGAGAAAAACTGGTGTTCGCCTCCGAAACCCGGGCTTTGGCCGCCTCCGGGCTTTTCCCGCGGGAGTTAAACCCTGCCGCCTTGATCGCCTTTTTGCTTTGGGGTTCCGTACCGGTGCCGCTGACGACCCTCAAAGGCGTCCAGGCCCTGCCCGCCGGTCATTATCTAGTCCTCCGACAGGGCCAGGTCCGTCTGGAGCGCTATTACGACCTGTGGACCGATGGCGGCGAACCGCCGGATCCCTGCCGCCCTGATGACCTCCGGGCCCTGTTGGCCGAGACGGTGGGATTGCACCTCATCTCCGACGCCCCTCTGGGAGTCTTTTTAAGCGGCGGCATCGATTCCTCAGCCTTGGTGGCCCTGGCCGCCCTGGCCCGTCAGGACCGGCTCACTACGCTCTCCATCAATTTCGAGGAGGCTGAATTTTCCGAGGAGCCTTATCAGCGTCTGGTGGCCGAAAAATACCACACCGACCATCGGGTTCTGACCCTGACCCGGCGGCGTTTCCTGGAGGACCTGCCCCGGGCCCTGGCCGCAATGGACCAGCCCAGCATCGATGGCCTCAACACCTGGTTCGTCTCCCGGCTGGCCCGAGAAGCCGGCCTCAAGGCGGTGCTCTCCGGCACCGGGGGGGACGAACTCTTCTGCGGCTACCCCCATTTCCAGCGGGCTGGCCTCCTGACCCGCCTGGCGGCCTTAGGCTCCCTCTTCCGGGGGCTGGACGGCGTCCTGCCGCCCCTCCCCGGCCGGCTGCGCAAGCTCCCCTTCCTGGCCCTGCACCGCCACTTGGGGTGGTACGGGGCCATCCGGGGCCTGTTCACCCCGGCGGAGGTGGCCCGCCTCACCGGCGCCGCCTATGGCGAAGTAATGGCCGTGGCCGACTCCCTGGCTCCGGAGCCGCCCCCCCGGCCGCCGGTGGATCTGCTGTCCCGCTACGAGCTGAACTTTTATCTCCAAAACCAGCTCCTCAAGGACACGGATGTGATGTCCATGGCCCACTCCTTGGAGACCCGGGTGCCCTTCCTGGACCCGGTCCTGGTGCAGACCGTCCTGGGCTCGCCCCCGGCCGCCCGGGTGAACGGCCGGGTGTCCAAGGTCCTCCTCACCGAGGCCCTGGGGGACCTGCTGCCCCGGGAGATCGTCTATCGCCCCAAAATGACCTTTACTTTTCCCTTTGCCACCTGGCTGCGCAACTGGCCCAGCTGGGAGGCCGCCCTCCACGGCCCCCTGAACCGCCAAGCCGGCGCCGCCATTTTGAACGACTACCACTCCGGCCGCCTCTCCTGGAGCCGCCCTTGGGCGCTCCTGGTAGCCCAAACAATGGAAACTGCCGCACCGCTTAACGCCGTCGCTGCAATACCTTAGGCTATGCTCTAACGATGGACAGACTTTCCCTTGCCATATTTTCCAGAAATGCCGCCAACAGGGTGCTTAGCCTGCTGCATGCCGCCCTTTTTTCTGAGACGCCAAAGATTATCCGAAAATTGAGAAATCATCCCGGCAAAATATTACTCCTCCGCACCGGCAACATCGGCGACACCGCCTGCGCCCTGCCCGCCCTGGCCGCCATCCGGGAGAACTTCCCCCGGGCGCACCTGTGCCTGCTCACCTCTCCCGGGCCTCGCGGCCCTCCTGAACCCGGGCAGGTCCTGGACGGTCAGGACCTGGTGAACGAGATCATCACCTTCTATAACGACGACCTCCGGGACTGGCGCTTCCGCCGCACCTTGCTCACGGACCTGCGCCGCCGAGGTTTTGATCTTTTCATCCTCTTGCCCCAAGCACGAACCAACTTCACCCGGACTTTCCGGGACCTTCTCTTCGCCCGGCTCCTGGGTGTCAAGGGGGCTTGGGGCTTTGAGCTGGCCTATTCCTTTCCGGGTTTTGAACTTCGCACCTTGAAAAGGTATGTGCCCCGGGAGAATGAGGTGGAGCGCCTCCTGCGGCTTCTGGGCCAAGCGGGTATAAACGGCATCCGCCCTTTTCGCCTGAACTTGCCGGCCCGGTGCCAACGCCGCGCTACTGAACTACTAGCCGCTTACCGTCTGGATGGCCGCCCCGTCGTGGGTTTCCAGGTCTTTGCCAAAGCCTAGGCCAACCAGTGGCCCGTGGAAAATTTCGCCGAATTGGGGCAGCGCCTCCAGGAAACCCTGCAGACCCTCTTTATCCTCTTCGGCGGTCCCGGCGACCGGGAGCGCCTGCAGGACCTGGCCGACCGCTTCCCCGGCGACAAGCTCATCGCCGCCGGGCAGGCCACCGTTCTGGAGACCGCCGCCCTGCTGGCCCGCTGCCACGTCCTGTTGACCCTGGACATCGGCCCCATGCACCTGGCCGCCTTGGTGGGCACCCCCATGGTCGCCCTCTTCAGCGCCCGCCAGTTTTCCAAAATGTGAGAGCCCCATTCCCACCGGGTTGTAATCTTGCGCACATCAATCTTTCCACTTGACCTGCATGCGAAGCATCAGCGTTGACGCCGTCTTCAAGAATATTGTGAGCTCCTTTGAAAATACTTCTGCACCCTTTTCCTTGGATAAGAGATGAAGAGACTGGCCTTTCTGGTGCAGCATCCCACCCAGTTTGAAGTGCCGTTTTATAAGTATCAACATGCATCGGCGAATGCGGGAAAATCAGATTTCTTCCTGGACGTATATTATTTGACAACTGCTTCGGTAAGTCTCATCTTTGACAGGGAATTGGGGCGTCCTCCGGGGTGGGACTTCGACGAGAAAGAAGGATACCGGTATGTTCAGGTTCCTTTAGGGAAGTGGAAGAGATATAGATTTCTTTTCAGCAGGCTCACCCCTCAGCAATATCCTGCCATTATCATCAATGGTTATGTCCGGACCGACATCTGGTTTCACCTCCTGCATGCCAGGCTGAAAGGGATTCCTCTGGTCTTGCGGCTTGATTCCGTCTTGCTCTACCAACAGAATTCCTGGAAGAAGGCTGCCAAGAATTTCCTCCTTCCACCTTTTTTCCGGTTTTTTGATGCCTTTTTGGCTGTCGGCTCCCTCACCCGTCAGGCACTCATGCACTATGGGGTTCCGGCTCAGAAGATCTTTCTCTTTCCATACGCAGTCGACAATGACCGATTTGCCTTGGCAAGCCAGGAGGCCCGGGAACATCGTCCCCAGCTCCGGGACGCCTGGGGTCTCCCCCGGCAAGACGTGGTCTTTATCGCGGTGGTCAAATTTGTCCCCCGGGAAGGCGTGTTCGACCTGCTCAACGCCTTTGCCCTCTTGCAGAACCGTGAACCCAACGCGGTTCTGCTCCTGGTAGGCGATGGGCCCCAAAAACAAGCCGTCTTAGCGATGATAGAAAAGGAGCGTCTGACCAACGTGGTCTGGGTCGGCTATCAGCCGTATAGCCAATTGCCCATTCTCTATGGCATATCGGATGTCTTTATTCATCCTGCCCATCAGGAATGTTGGGGTGTATCAGTTAATGAGGCCATGGCCTGCGGTTTGCCCATTATTTTATCTGATATGGTAGGCTCAGGAGCGGATCTGCTGGATGGCAACGGCATGGCCTATAAGGCTGGGAATGTGGCGGAATTGGCTGCCTGCATCATATCTCTAACCCAAAACCACGCAGGCCGCAAATTAATTAGCCAGCGCTCCCTGGAGATTATCGAGAAATAGGGTTTTCAAAATACCTCTTCACAATTAGAAGAGATGATGATTTTCCTGCAGAGACAAAGGCATAGAGATTTTTATCAGTACTAAAAAATAACAATTGCAAATAAAAAGACACTTATTATACTTTCTAACCAAGCGGATCTGTGGGGATGGAAGTCATTCGTCGCCTGATCAGAGGACTAATAGGGTCAGACTCACGGCTTTACCAAGCTGGAGCTGCATTTCTTGATTTCATCTCCGTTACGTCAAAGGCGGGCATCAGGACGTGGCTTACTTTTAGGAAAATGAATGCAGGCAATTTCAAGTCCGTTTTATCGGTTCCTGTCAGTCTTCGGACACTTCAATATCCGATTTTCATTAGACCCGGAACCCCTGATGTATCAACCATCATTAATAATGTCATCCGAGAGGAGTATGGTCATTTCAGCTACGCAGGGGATCCGCAATGGATGGTTGATGCCGGCGCCTATATCGGTGATACGGCGGCTTACTTTTTATCCAGGTTTCCCAGGTTCAGAGTTATTGCCCTCGAACCTAACCCGCCGGCCTTTGCAATGGCTTCTCAGAACCTCAAGCCATATGGCGAACGTGTTATACTTATGAAAAAAGGCTTATGGGTTGACGACCAGAATGTACTCTTTGGAGGTGAGGTGCAGCCATTCAAGATAAAGGCTTTGCCATAGAATGTATCAGTATCCCAACGATTCTGAAGCAATTTTCCCTTGACAGGGTTGATATTCTCAAAATGGACATCGAGGGTGCGGAGAAGGCAATCAACGCCATGGCCTCAAGAAGGCACGGTACTGGGGTCTGGTCAAGGTCAGCATCCAGAGCTTCATGGTGGCCATCGTGGTGAACCTGAAAAGACTGGTCAAGCTCACCTTGCTGGCCGCACCCAAACCGAGGTTAGCCTGTGCGGCTTAAGAGCCAGAAGTATGAGTTAGATTACCCAAAAACCAAAATCCGGAGCCCAAAGACCAAGATTAGAGGTTAAAAAACCAAGTCACAGGATAATGGTAGGCTCAAACCTGACAATATCATCCTTTAAGGTCCCATAACTCCAGTTTTAATCTGGAAAATAGAGAGAAGGGGACTAAAACCTTTTGCAACGGTCTCAAATAGTATTCTATTGTGAAAAAATCTACAATCTCGAAAAGGAAGGATGTATGCTGGTAGGGAAAAAAGAGATTTCTTAAGATTGCTTTAGAAGATACGTCCTTTGCTGCTGTTCTTTTTTGATGAAATCCCGTAGGCTGGAAGGGGCTACCGCTTTTTTGCCCAAAGCTTTAAGGATGGAGTTTAGATAGCTATTCTATTCTCGCTGGCCTGCGGGACATAGTGCAGGAAGATGAGGGCAAACACCTGGGCTTCGGAGCGGGGACGATATTTCCGAGAAGAGATTGACGCACTTTTGATGAGCTCCTGCCAGTTATGAGGGAATGACCCTTGGGAGACCGCGAGGGCCACTTTTTCTTGCCACGCCTTATATACTTTTTTAATTCCTCATATCCGGGACCCCAAGGGAGGCCTGGACCAGAAGATACCATTGAACCAAATGGCCCGGGAGCTTCTCCTGCAGTATCCCCGCACCGGCAGCCCCTATGTCTTCCCCGGACGGCGCGTGGCCAGCGGGTAGATATCGCCAAGCAGGCGGGGCGCAGCAAGCGGGCAGCCAGCCTTCCCAAAGACTTTCGCCCCCTACATGGCCTAAGGCACAGCTTTGCCCCACATTTAAATCCAACCCCCGCAACCCGGGAAATCAAGGGCTTAGGCAAAAAATCTAAGCCCTTTTTCTTTGGCGTCGCGGTTTCTTACTTATTAAGGTTCGTCAGGCCCTGGATTGGATTCATTTTTGGCGCGCAGGCAGAAGCACAGAAAAACGGCGCGGAGGTTTTCTCAAAGCTCCACCAGGCGGTTCTGGATGGCGAACCGGGACAGTTCGGCGTTGTTGCGCAGGTTTAACTTCTTCAAGAGGCGGGCGCGGTAAGTGTCCACCGTTTTGGGGCTGATATGATAGGCTTCAGCAATCTCCCGGACGGTTTTCCCCAAAGCCAGATTCCGCAAGACTTGGATTTCCCGGTTGGAGAGGGTGTCTATGGGGGTACGCCCCCGGGCGCGGCTGGCCAAGCGCAGGGCCAGCGATTCGGCCGCGGCATCGCTGAGGGAGCGCCCTCCGGCATGCACCTTACGGATGGCTTTCACCAACTGCTCCGGGGCGGAGCGCTTGGTAAGGTATCCCCGGGCCCCGGCTTCGATGGCCCGGACCACATATTGCTCCTCTTCATGCATGGTAAGTACGATGATGGGCAACTTGGGGTAGTAATGCTGCACCTGCCGGATGACTTCCAAACCGTCCAAGCCGGGCATGGAAATATCAATGATGGCCACGTCGGGCCTGACCCGATGAATCTGCTGAATGGCATCCTGACCGTCCGCCGCTTCGCCGATGACCTCGATATCACCTGCTTCCTCGATGATGCGGCGCAGCCCGGCTCGGACAATATCATGATCATCTGCCAGCAGGACCCTGATCATTGAAGGACTCTCCTCGTTTCCGAAAAGGGCAGTTTGAAACAGACCCGGGTCCCCTGGCCCGGCTGGGAATGAACCTCCAGGCTTCCTCCCACCAGGCTGGCACGCTCCCGCATCCCGGCCAGCCCCAAGCAGTCAGAGTCGGCCAGTTTCCGGACATCAAAGCCGCAGCCGTTGTCCACCACCGTGAGCATCAATACGCCATCTTTTACCTGCAAGGTGACATGCATTTGGGAAGCAAAGGAATGCCGGGCCACGTTGGTCATGGCCTCCTGGGCGATGCGATAGGCAGCGGTGGCTATGAGGTTTTCCACCCGGGGGACATTGCGGTGCTTAAAAGTGCAGGCAATGCCGGTACGTCTTTTAAACTCGGAGGTATACCACTCCAGGGCTTCAATAAGCCCCAGATCGTCCAACACCCCGGGGCGCAGCCGGGTGGCCAAGGCCCGGACTTCGTCAATGGTGTTGTCTATCAGTTGGCACATGGCTGACGCCCGTTCCGCCGCCTTGGGGTCCCTTTCTTTCACCCGGTCCAAAAGCCAAACGGCATCCATGCGCAAGGCGGTAAGCACCTGCCCCAGCTCATCGTGCAATTCCCGGGCGATGGCCGCCCGCTCCTTTTCCTGGCTGGCCAGGATGCTGCCAGAAAAGCGCCGCATCTGCTCCTGGGCCTTTTTCAGCTCAGTAATATCGGTGGAAATGCCGCACAGCCCGCTGACTTCCCCCTGTTCATCGAACAAGGGGAACTTGACCGACAAGTAAGTATGAAGGCCGTCCTCCTGCGGAATGGTTTCCTCCCCCTGCCAGGGGCGTCTTTCCCGCAATATTTCCAGGTCCCGGGCGCGAAACCGCTCGGCCACCTCAAGAGGGAAGATATCATAGTCGGATTTTCCCAGGATTTCCTTATTTTTAACCCCGAAAAGCTCTTCGTAGCGAGGATTGACCATTTTATAAAAAGCATCTTTATCCTTGAGGTAAACGATAGCCGGCGTATGCTTGATAATGCTGTTGATTTCCCTGGTTCTTTTTCTTACCTGCCGTTCCAAATCCTGGGAGCGCCGTTCGAGCTCCTCCCGGGCCCGCTTGAGCTCCATTTCCGCCTTTTTGCGTTCGGAAAGGTCCCTGGCTACACAGACACTGCCGATGGTTCGGCCATTTTCATCCTTCAGCAGGCTGATGGAGATATCCATGGGCACCACGCGGCCGTCCCGCTTTTTCATCAGGATTTCATATTCCCGCACCACTCCCTCCCGGCGCAAGGTGGCCAGCATTTTCTCCAGTTCCTCGGGCTCGGCATAAAGTTCAAAGGCCGTTGTCCCCGCCAGTTCGTGAAAGGCATAGCCATAAATTTCCTCGGCCCGCCGATTCCAAAGGAGAAACCGACCGTGGCGGTCCACAATGCCGATGGCGTCCACGGAATTATTGATAACGTTTTCCAGGTATTCCTTGGTTCTTTTAAGCTCTTCTTCGGCCCGCCGGCGCTCTGCCACTTCTTGTTTTAACTTCGCATTGGCCCGCAGTAATTCCGCGGTGCGTTCTTCAATGAGATGCTCCAGTTCGGCGTGCGCCTTTTGCAACGCCCGCTCGGCCCGCTGCCGCTCGGCCTTGATGGCCTGCAGGTCGCTGCGGGATTTCTCCCGAATTTTTGTCCGGCCTGACTTCTGATCGGCCATTCTCTTCATTCCTGCAAGACAAAAACTGTTGCCGGCCCGACATCGCGGTCCGGCGTCTTTTTCTGCGTTTTGCACCACCGCACAGGGAAAAGGGGCTTCGGGGGCAGATTCCCGGGCAGGTCAAGGGAAGACCCGGGCAGTATGGTTAGTTCTGGACCTACTTCTCATTTGCGACCGCCGGGGCGCCTTCAAATTTTTTCCGGCGAAGCCAATGCCGCTTTGATAAATTCCCGGTTCAGGCGCGCAATATTAGCGATGGAAATCCCTTTGGGGCATTCAACTTCGCATTCTCGGTGGTTGGTGCAGTTGCCGAAGCCCAGGGAATCCATCCGGGCCACCATGGCCAGCGCCCGCCTGGCAGCCTCGGGGCGGCCCTGGGGCATCAGGGCCAGATGGGAGATTTTGGCCCCGACAAACAGCATGGCGCTGGCATTGGGGCAGGCCGCCACACAAGCGCCACAACCGATGCAGGCGGCCGCATCCATGGCCAGCTCCGCATGGTCCCGGGGGACCGGCAGGGTGTTGGCCTCCGGAGCCTGGCCCGTATTCACCGAGATAAATCCTCCGGCCTGGATAATGGCGTCAAAGGCGCTTCGGTCCACCACCAAGTCCTTGATAACCGGAAAAGCCCGGGCCCGAAGGGGCTCAATGACCAAAACCTCGCCATCCCGGAAGCGGCGCATGTGAAGCTGGCAAAGCGTGGTTTCCCGCTCTGGCCCGTGAGGGCGGCCGTTCACCACACAGCCGCACATTCCGCAGATGCCCTCCCGGCAGTCATGGTCAAAAGCAATGGGCTCCTTGCCCTCCAAGGCAAGGCGCTCGTTGATGAGGTCCAGCATTTCCAGGAAGGAGGCATCAGTGGAGATGTTTTCCACCTGATAGACCTCAAAATGCCCCGGGTCCTGGGGGCTGTTCTGACGCCAGACCCGGAGGGTCAAGTTAATGTTCCCGCCGCTCACTTGTAACTCCTCACTGTCAACTTTACATTTTCGAATACCAGCGGCTCCTTGTGAAAGATGGGCTCTTGGCCCTCTCCGGCATATTCCCAGACCGCCACATGGCACATGTTGGCGTCATCTCGCAGGGGCTCATGGTCCTCTGTCTGAAAGGCCTCATTGAAGTGGCAGCCGCAGGATTCCCGCCGGGCCAAGGCGTCAATGAGCATGAGCTCGGCGAACTCCAGAAAGTCCGCCACCCGGCCGGCCCGTTCCAGGCTCTGGTTCAGGTCGGCCTCGGAACCGGGAATCAACAGGTTCTCCCAAAACTCGCGCCGGAGGTCCGCGACGAGCTTTCTGGCCTTTTTGAGGCCCTCGTCATTTCGGCTCATGCCGCAATATTCCCACATTATCATCCCCAGTTCGCGATGGAAGCTGGCCGCCGTGCGCCGGCCGCGGATGCTCAGGAGCCGCTCCGTCCGTGCCCGGGCCTCCGCCTCGGCCTCCCGGAAGGCCGGGTGAGAGGTGGTCACCTCGGAAAACCGCGTATCTGCCAGATAGCCGCCGACCGTGTAAGGGAGGATGAAATAGCCATCTGCCAGACCCTGCATCAGCGCGCTGGCCCCCAACCGGTTGGCACCGTGGTCCGAAAAGTTGGCTTCGCCCAAAACAAACAGGCCGTTTATGGTGCTCATCAGATTGTAGTCCACCCACAGGCCGCCCATGGTGTAATGTGCCGCCGGGTAGATCATCATGGGCGTCTCGTAGGGGTCCTGATCCACAATCTTCCGATACATCTGGAAGAGGTTGCCATAACGGGCCTCGATTTCCTCCCGGCCCAAGCGCTTGATGGCGTCGGCAAAGTCCAGATACACGGCCTGACCGGTGGGCCCGACCCCCTTGCCTTGGTCACACATCAGCTTGACGGCCCGGGAGGCCAGATCCCTGGGGGCCAGGTTCCCAAAACTGGGATACAGGCGCTCCAGAAAGTAATCCCGCTCTGATTCGGGGATTTCCGGGGGGGGACGCTTATCGCCCGGCTGCTTGGGCACCCAGACCCGGCCGTCATTGCGCAGGCTCTCGCTCATCAGAGTGAGCTTGGATTGGTAGTCGCCGTGCACCGGGATGCAGGTGGGGTGTATCTGGGTGAAACAGGGGTTGGCAAAGCCCGCCCCCTTTTTGTAAGCTTTCCAGATGGCGCTCACATTGCCGCTGGCGCCATTGGTGGAGAGGAAAAAGACATTGGCATAGCCGCCAGTAGCCAATACCACCGCGTGGGCGGTGTGGCTTTCAATCTGCCCATTAAGGAGGTTCCGCACCACAATGCCCCGGGCCTGGCCGTTCACCAGCACCAAATCCAGCATCTCCCGACGGGGAAACATCTGCACCTGGCCTTTGGTTACCTGCCGCATCAGCCCTTGGTAGCAGCACAACAACAATTGCTGGCCGGTCTGCCCCCGGGCATAAAAGGTCCTGGACACCTGGGCACCCCCGAAAGATCGGTTGGCTAGCAAACCTCCGTACTCCCGGGCAAAGGGAATGCCCAGGGCCACACAATGGTCAATGATCAGGTTGCTCACTTGGGCAAGGCGATAAACGTTGGCCTCCCGAGACCTAAAATCACCGCCTTTAATCGTGTCATAAAAAAGCCGCCAGATGCTGTCGCCATCGTTGGGATAGTTCTTGGCCGCATTTATACCGCCTTGGGCGGCAATGCTGTGAGCCCGCCGGGGGCTGTCCTGGAGACAGAAGGTCTTGACATTGTATCCCAGCTCGGCCAGCGCGCTGGAGGCGGAGGCACCTGCAAGTCCGGTACCTACGACGACGATATCATATTTTCTTTTATTGGCCGGGCTGACCAATTTTAACTCAAACCGATGGCGATCCCACTTGCCTTCCAGCGGACCGCCCGGAATCTTGGCGTCAAGCTGCATAATGCGGCCTCTTTAACTCAATAACAAAATGACAAACGGAAGGGAGCCGAAGCCCACTCCCACCGCAATGGCAAAGATAAGGCTCAATTTCTCAATAAAGGGCATGTACTTGGGGTGATTGGCCCCTACGGTTTGAAAGGCGCTCCAGAGACCGTGCCGGATATGAAAAGCTACCACCACCATGGAAAACAGATAAAAAGCAAAAAATCCCCAGTTCCCAAAGACCTCCCGGGCGATGAGAAAAACGGTCCGGTCCGTCTGATCCACGAGGTGATGGGAAAAGGTCGCCAGATGAACCACGAGAAACGCCAGGATGAGCAGACCCGTGTATGGCATGGTGATTGAGGAAAAAGTCCGGCCGCCCCCGCTTTTCTCCACTTCATAACGGACCGGCCGGGCCCGGCGGTTTTCAAAAAACAGGACAGTGCCAATGGTCACGTGGATGAGCAAGCAAAGGGCCAACACCACTTCCGCCAGGACCAGCACCCCTCCCAAAGCATGCAGACCTTCGGCATAAGCTACAAAGGCCTCCCTGCCTCGATAAATGCTCAAATTTCCCACCAGATGCACTGCCAGAAAGATCAGCATGAGGAAGCCGGTAACGGCCATCAACAGTTTCTTGCCCACCGAAGTGCTTAAGGTTCTTACTACCCAATTCATATTTCACCTGGCTGAAAAAGGGCGAGGACCTTTCGCCATCATTTTCGTTGGCAGCGTAGTCCTTACCTTACAGCTTCAATTCGTCCCTGGTCCGGGCCACTGCGGCCGCAGAGTTACGCAGCATGGCCTCTTCCTCCGGGGTGAGCTTGATGGTCAGAATTTTCTCAATGCCCCCCGCCCCCAGGATCACCGGCACCCCGAAGAAAAGGTCATTTAAACCGTATTCCCCTTCCAGGTAGGCGGATACCGGTACCAGCTTTTTCTGGTCCTTCAGGATGGCTTTGGCCATTTGCACCGCCGCCGCCGCCGGGGCATAATAGGCAGAGCCGGTTTTGAGCAGGGCCACGATCTCGCCGCCTCCCTTTTTGGTGCGCTCCACCAAGGCGCGGATTCTTTCCATGGGGAGAAGGTCCGTCAAAGGCACCCCCGAGATATTGGTGGCACTCACCACCGGCACCATTTCATCGCCGTGGCCGCCCAGCACCATAGCCTGGATCTCTTCCACCGCGACCTTTAGTTCCATGGCGATGAAACAGCGGTATCGGGCCGTATCCAGGATTCCCGCCATCCCCATAACCCGGTTCTTGGGAAACCCGCTCACCTTATAGGCCACATAACACATGGCATCCAAAGGGTTGGAGACGATGATCAAGAAGGTGTCGGGAGACTTGGCCACCACTTCTTTGGTCACCGAAGCCACAATGTCCTTATTGGTGTTGATAAGGTCTTCCCGGCTCATGCCCGGCTTCCGGGCGATGCCCGCAGTGATGATGACCACCTCTGAATTCTTGGTAGGCTCATAGTCGTTGGCCCCCACCACCTCCACATTAAATCCGAAAATGGGGCGGGCCTGCATCAGGTCCAGGGCCTTGCCCTGGGGCATGCCTTCCACCACGTCCACCAGAACGATATCAGCCAATTCCTGGGCGGCGGCCCAATGGGCTGCAGTGGCTCCCACATTGCCTGCTCCCACTATCGTAATTTTTGGCCGTGCCATGTATCCTCCACTAAGTTTGGGGCATTTTTAATTTTAATCCCGCGAATGTGCGCCCGCGGGCCGAACGCGGCCAGCTTCCCTTTTCGCCTTACTTCGACCTTCCGGAATGGTTTAACCACCAAGGCAAGGTGTTGGTACCCGGCGCGCCGCGCTTGTCGCGGGCTGCTGCCCCCCGGCCTGCTTTTGGCGTAAAAACATTTAGGCGGTAATAATCCTTCCTCTCATTTTTTGGTCTTCCGGAAGGGGCCGCAGATTCCATTTTAGCTTACCTGAGCCATTAGCTTACCTCAAGTTCTTATCTGGCGATCACCATGATGACGGCGTCTTTGGGGACGGAGGCGCCGGGTTCGAAGTTGATGGCCTTGACGATGCCGGAGGCCGGGGCGGGGAGGCTGTTCTGCATCTTCATGGCCTCCAGGAC
>Ga0315298_1001286_pt1 | contig 46793 bp, 38 predicted proteins | sample WHS_1_MG_FD_203077 | JGI IMG/M metagenome (GOLD analysis project Ga0315298, IMG submission 203077) | Extremophilic microbial mat communities from Washburn Hot Springs, YNP, Wyoming, USA - WHS_1_MG | ecosystem: Environmental > Aquatic > Thermal springs > Hot (42-90C) | place: USA: Wyoming...
CTGCCGGCGCGTCTCGAGCAGCGCCGCGGCGATGAAGTGCTCTTCGCGCTCAACATCCGCTCCTTCAAGAAGCAATAACGGCCCATTCCGGGTCTCGACGGGGAAAACGAGCACCCAGAGCATGGTCGACCCATTCCTCTCTGTGTTCTATTCCTCGCAGGAATTGAAGCAAAGTGATGACAGCCTTCTTCGCGACCTGAAAACCGCGGTGCAAACCGTCTCCCTCGACTGACCGGCCATCACCGCGCAACTCGGCAGAACACCCCGAACCCTGTTGGGACAGATCCGCTCGGTGCATCAGGTCTTGGGCAACGTCACGCCCTTCTGCCCCTGATACTTTCCGCCCCGGTCCTTGTAGGACGTCGCACAAACCTCGTCCGACTCGAAAAACAACATCTGTGCGACGCCTTCGTTGGCGTAGATCTTGGCAGGCAGCGGCGTGGTATTGGAAAACTCCAGCGTGACGTGCCCTTCCCACTCCGGCTCCAACGGCGTTACGTTCACGATGATGCCGCAATTATGGACGAAGACCCCGGCGTCCAGGGCAAAGTTGCCCGCCTCGGGGACCGTCAGACAGTAAACATCGTGATCGCCGGGCAACTCGCGGATCGCAGCGACTTTGTGATTGCGATAAACGGGGGAGGCACGAAAGCGCTCAACCACATCCGGGAATCGGCGCAAGACCGAACGGTCGCATTGCAGCAATGCCGCCGCACCCCGGATGGAACCCGTCTCATCGAGTGCCGCGCGTACGCGATCTGCGTTGATTTCACCTCGCAGATTGATCTGCCGCGCAACCTCCGCCTGCTTGTGTCGACGGGAACCATCGTCGGCAGCCCATGCGTGCATCATCCGCTCGGCATGCCTTATGCGCTCCGCCGGATCCGCATATCGCCTGAACATGGCGAGGCGGTGCTTTTCGCGCGTGACGTCGCTCGGATTACGTCGAGACTCGAGGAGTCGGGCGCGGATCGCGGCGTAACGCTCGCCGCTCCAGAACGCGGAAGCCGGCTCGGTCTGCACCGCTGAAAAATGTTCCTGCCACTTCGGGTCGAGCGCGCGGCGTGCGAGCGCATCGCGGATGGCCGCCCCGTGTTCGTCAGGATTGAAGTTCTCCCCGTAAGTCTCTTCGTTGTGCAGTCGCATGTGATCCGATGCGGCCATCCTGATCAGGTTTGTCGGCCGATTGTTCCGGCGATCGAAATCAATGTGGTGGCGATGGGTAGCCGCGGCTTCCGCGTAAATGCCGTGCCGGAGGTTCCACTCATCGGCCAGACGATGAGTGGCATACATATGCCCGTCGATCGGTTGATACACGCACTCGTAACCCCGCACGACGTCACGATACAGCGGCATGAGTGCATCGCCCGGGCGCAGTGCCTGCGCCGCAGCCATCCGGCCATCGCGCCGCATAAACTGATGATCCGCAGTCGCATGGATGAACTGTCCGTCATCCAGCTCGATCTCGAGCAGCGAGTCGCGCCCGATGAATCGTGGCGCGTCGAGCAGAGACACGATGAGCCGCCCGTTCGGTCCGATGCTGTACCCCCAGAAGATCTCGCCGGAATCATGCCGACGCGCCATCTCCTCGAGCGTCGGAGCAGTGCCGTCGACAAGAGCCACGCGGGTATCACCCCGGAAGCAGCGCGCGTAGGTCGATTTCCCGAGACACACCGTGAGCACGCTGCGCGGAATTCGGAAGTACTCGACCGTGCGCGCCAGCGCAAATGAATTCGGCGGGATCACGCATACGTCTGACTTCAGGTCGACGAAACTCTTCTCGTCGAACGCTTTCGGATCGACGATGGTCGAGTTGATGTTGGTGAAGATCTTGAACTCATCTGCACAGCGGACGTCGTAGCCGTAGCTTGAGGTGCCGTAGGAGACGATCTTGTGGCCGTCGACGTAGCGAACCTGCTCGGCCGCAAACGGCTCGATCATGCCGTGCGCGCGCGCCATGCGCCGGATCCAGTTGTCGGATTTGATGCTCATCGGCTGACACTACCTTGAAAAAATTTCCCGTCACGGCCGTCGCCCCGGCCGCTGCCGCGCTCAGGTGCGCGACTTCAGCTCTTTTCCACCACGATCTTCGGGAAGACCCCGCTGCGATCGAGCGGCCGCAGGGAAAGCGCCGCGGCGGTGCGGCGCGCCATCTGCAGGTAGGCGTCCGCGCGGGTCGATTCCGGCTCGGCCGCAACAGTCGGGCGGCCACCGTCGGCTTCCTCGCGCACGCGTGCATCGAGCGGCAATTCCCCGAGCAGCCGCACGCCGTACTGCTCGGCCATGCGGGCCCCGCCGCCGATCCCGAAGATGTGATCGACGTGACCGCAGTTGGTGCACACGTGCAGGCTCATGTTCTCGACGATCCCGAGCACCGGCACGGAGACCTTCTCGAACATCTTCAACCCCTTGCGGGCATCGGCGAGCGCGATGTCCTGCGGGGTCGTAACGATCACGGCGCCGGCGACCGGCACCTTCTGGGCCAGGGTGAGCTGGATGTCCCCGGTGCCCGGCGGCAGATCCACCACCAGGTAGTCGAGCTCGCCCCACTGCGTCTGCGAGAGCAGCTGCTGCAGCGCCTGGGTCACCATCGGGCCGCGCCAGACCATGGGCTGCTCGGAGTCGACCATGAACCCGATCGACATCGCCGCCACACCGTGATTGCGCAGCGGCAGGATGTGCTTGCCGTCCGGGGACGTCGGCTGCTCACCGGCCAGCCCCAGCATCAGGGGCTGGCTGGGGCCGTAGATGTCCGCATCGAGCACCCCGACGCTCGCCCCCTGGGCGGCCCAGGCGAGCGCGAGATTTGCCGCCACGGTGGACTTGCCCACCCCCCCCTTGCCCGAGGCGACCGCCACGACGTTCTTAATGCCGGCGAGCGGCTGCAGGGGCCGCTGCACGCTGTGCGGGCGGATCTGCGCCTCGATGCGAAAGCGGACCGGGGCAGAGAGGCCGGCGGCCGCCACGTGCGCGCTGAGCGCGGCGGCGAGGTGCTCCTGGTAGCCCCCGACCGGAAAGCCGAGGACGACGTGTGCGGCGTAGCCGTCCGGGACTGCGCTCAGCTCACGCAGCGCCCCGGCCTCCCGCAGCGTCTGGTGCAGGAACGGCTCGACATAGCTCTCGATCGCCGCGCGCAGCGCATCAAGTGTGGAATCATCGGACATGGGAACTTCGCAGGTCTCGCGGTGAAGACGGCAATTGTAGAGGCAAGCGCCGCGGCGCGCACCGGCCTGTCCCGGCCCCGGCTATGGCATACTTCGGGCGCTTCCGGGAGCGGCCCATGCCCAGCTGTCCCCCGGTGCTGCGGGATGCAGCCGAACGTGCGGACGGCGGCCCCGGAAGGCGAGGAAGCTAAGGCATGCAAGCGGGCCTCCCACGGGCCCCGGCGGATCGGCTGAATGACCTTTTTGACCAATTTGCGCGCCGACCGGTTGATCACAGCGATCCGGTCTTCGGCGGACCCGAGCAGCCAGGAGACCCAGAAGGCCGTCGCACGGCTGAAAGACCTGGGCGCGGGCGCCATTTCCCCCGTACTCGCCTCGCTCCCGGAGGCCGACAAGAACACCACCGTGGCCTTCGTCGAGGTGCTCTCGGCGCTGGTCAGCGCCAAGACCTTCCCGCAGTTCGTCGAGGGCCTGGTACAGGGCAGCCCGCGCGTCATCGCCGGCATCGCCTGGGCGCTCACCAGCAGCCGCAACTACCCGGCCTCCCTGCTGCTCGAGGCGCTCGCCACCCCCGGGATCGCCAAGCCGGCATTGCTCGAGGTGATCGCGGCGCACAAGGCGCGCTTCACCCTGCGCGAGCTGCTCACCGCGGCATACAACCAGGAGCCGAACGAGAAGGCGGCCCTGTTTCGCATCGTCGGGGAAATGGTCACGCCGGCGACGGTGCCGGAGCTGCTGCAGCGCCTGCAGGGCAAAGACCCGATCGCCCGGGTGCACATCATCAACCTGCTCTCGCGCTTCAACCTCCCGGAGGTGATGACCGCACTGCAGGAGCTGCTGAAGGATCCGAACAAGCTGATCCGCGGCGCCGCCCTCTCGGCGCTGCAGCGCATGGAAGGACAGATCGACGTCGAGCGGGTCTGCGAGCTGCTGAAGGACCCGGAGATCGACGTGCAGAACCGCGCGATCGACGTGGTCATCAAGGCCAATCACCCCGAGACCATCCGGTACCTCATCGGCGTGCTGAAGGACGAGAGCGAGAACGCCCGACGCGCCGCGGTCGAGGTGCTCAACGAGGTCGGCGACGCGAAGTCCGTCAAGCACCTGCTCGAGGCGCTGAAGGACAGCGACTGGTGGGTACGCTCGCGCGCTGCCGATGCGCTCGGCCGGATCGGCGGGCCGCGGGTCATCGATGCGGTGCTGCAGCTGGTGCGCGACCAGGACGAGGACATCCGCCGCGCAGCCATCGAGATCCTCAACCAGACCAAGGACCCGCGTGCCGTCGACTCGCTGGTGCAGGCCACCCGCGACTCTGACTGGTGGGTGAGCGAGCGCGCGGTCGATGCGCTGGCGGAAATCGGCAGCAAGCGCGCCGTACCGCGGCTCGTCGAGATGCTGCGCGGCGGCAATGCGAAGATGCTCCCGGTGGTGGTGCGCGCCCTCGGCAAGCTCGGCGACGGGCAGGTCGCCGGCGTGCTCACGCCGCTGCTGGATCGTCCCGAACGCGAAGTGCGCATCGAGGTGATGCAAGCGCTCGCCACGATCGCCGACCCGGCGAGCGCCGACACGCTGCGCACACAGCTGAAGGCTCAGATCAGCGCTGCGGACCAGACGATTGCGCGGGCCGCCGAGACGGCGCTGGCGGGCCTGGAGCGACGCCTCTCGGGCGCGACTCTGGCCGGCGGGGCCCTGGGCGCGACCCAGCCGCAACCGGCGCACGAGGCGGCGCCCGAGGCGCCCGCCGCGAGCATCGCGGCACGGGCCGCGGCCGCCGAGCGGCTCGACATCCAGACGCTGCGTCCCGGGGATGTCATCGAGGGCCGCTACAAGTACGTCGAGCGCATCGGCCGCGGCGCCTTCGGCACCGTGCTGCTGATGGAGGACACGGTGGTCGACGAGCGGCTGATCCTGAAGTTCCTCAACCCGAACGTGGCGACGGACGAGGAAGTCATGAAGCGCTTCGTCCACGAATTGCGCTACTCGCGCAAGATCACGCACCACAACGTGATCCGCATCTACGACTTCCTCTACATCCAGGGTAACTACGCCATCTCGATGGAATACTTCCCCTCGCACACGCTCTCGAGCGAGGTCAACGGGGAGAAGCCGCTCGAACTGAAGCGTGCGCTGCAATTCGGGATCGACATCTGCACGGGCATGGCCGTGGCACACCAGGCCGGCATCGTGCACCGGGACCTGAAGCCCGCCAACGTGCTGATCAACCACGAGGCGCTGCTGAAGATCGTGGACTTCGGTGTCGCCGCGGCGCAGCGCGAGAGCGAAACGCAGCTGACGCGCACCGGCTACGTGATCGGCTCGCCGAAGTACATGGCGCCGGAGCAGATCCTCGGCAAGCGCGTCGATGAGCGTGCCGACATCTACGCGCTCGGGGTCATTCTCTACGAGATGGTGACCGGCTCCCCGCCGTACTCGCGCGGGGACCACATGTCGGTGATGTACCAGCACGTGCAGGGCAAGGCCCGCCCGCCGATCGAGCTGAACCCGGCGCTGCCGCCGGGGCTCTCCGAGCTCATCGTGCGCGCCATGGCCGTCGACAAGAACAAGCGCTTCCAGAGCATGGACGAAGTGCGCGCGGCGCTGGAGAAATTTCTGTAGGGGCGCACGCCGCGGGGCCGCCGGTAACGTGCCGCAGCTCAAGGTTTCCCGTGCAGGCGGTTGATTTTCGGCGGGAAACGGCGCGACAGTAGCCCCCCGCCCTGGCCCAGGAGTGCGCTTTTGGCCCGCATCGATGCCTTCTTGAAGCTCGGCGTGCAGCAAGGCTGCTCCGACGTGCATCTGGCCGTCGGGGTTCCCCCTATGCTGCGCATGCACGGGGAGCTGCTGCCGATCAAGTTCCGCGACCTGCGCGGGGCGGAGCTCGAAGGCTACGTCACCGAGATTCTCACGCCCTCGCAGGCCGAGCGCTTCAACGCCGGGCACGACGTGGACTTCTCGTACGTCTCGGCCGAGGGCGGCCGCTTCCGGGTCAACGTGTTCCGCAAGGACACCGGCATCGGGGCGACGTTCCGGACCATCCCGACCACGGTGCCCTCGCTCGCCACCATGGGCCTGCCGCCGGTGATCGCCAAACTCTGCGACTACCACCAGGGCATGATCCTGGTCACCGGGGCGACCGGCACGGGCAAGTCGACCACGCTCGCCGCGATGATCGATCACCTCAATCAGACCCGTAAGCTCAACATCATCACGCTCGAAGATCCGATTGAGGTGGTGCACCGCAGCAAGGCGAGCCAGGTCATCCAGCGCGAACTCGGCACCCATATCCCGAGCTTCGCCGAGGGCGTGCGCGCCGCAATGCGCGAAGACCCGGACGTGATCCTGGTCGGGGAAATGCGTGATGCAGAGACGATCTCCATGGCGATGACCGCCGCGGAGACCGGACACCTGGTGCTCGGCACGCTGCACACGACCAGCGCGGTCAAGACGGTCGACCGCATCGTCGATGCGCTGCCGGTCGAGCAGCGCGAGCAGACCAAGAGCTTCCTCGCCCAGAGCCTGTTGGCGGTGGTCACGCAAATCCTGGTGAAGACCCCCGACGGGCGCGGCCGGCGGGCGGTCTGCGAGATCATGATGATGACCCGGGCGATCGCCAAGCTGATCCAGACCGAGCAGACCTTCCAGATTCCGAGCCTCGTGCAGACCGGCCGCGACCTCGGCATGCAGCTGCTCGATCAGGCGTTGCTCGCGGCGATCAACGCCCGCGAGATCGATCCGGACGAGGCGTATCTCTACGCCAGCGACAAGCGCGCGTTCCAGAAGTTCGTCAGTGACGCCTCGCTGCTGCCCAAGAGCGAACTGGCCGGAGCCTGAGGAGCAGCGCCATGGCGAACATCGATCCTCTGCTGCTCGAGATCCTGCACAAGCGCGGCTCGGACCTGCACTTCATCGCCGGGGAGCCTCCGCGCATCCGCCTGTTCGGCGAGCTCACGCCGCTGAAGAGCGAGCCGCTCAGCGCGGAATTCGTCAAAGCGACGCTCTACGAAATCATGCCGAAACTCGCCGCGGAGCGCTTCGAGAGCCGCGACGGGGCCGACTTTGCCTACACGCTGCCGGAGCACGGCCGCTTTCGCGTCAATGTGCTCAGGCAGTTAAACGGCATGGGCGCGGTATTCCGCGCCATCCCTTCGCGGGCGCTGACGCTCGAGGAGCTGGCCATGCCGCCGGCGGTCACGCAGCTGTGCCGGGCGAACAACGGCCTGGTGCTGGTCACCGGCAAAACCGGCTCGGGCAAGTCCACGACCCTGGCGGCGATGATCGATGACATCAATACGCGCGAGAAGGGGCACATCCTCACCATCGAGGACCCGATCGAATTCGTGCACCAGCGCAAGGGGTGCCTGATCAGCCAGCGCGAGATCGGCGTGCACAGCACGAGCTTTGCCGCGGCCTTGCACTCGGCCCTGCGCGAGGACCCGGACGTGATCCTGGTCGGCGAATTGCGCGACCTGGAGACCATGAGCATCGCGGTCACCGCCGCGGAGACGGGCATCCTGGTCATGGGCACGCTGCACACCAACGGGGCAGCCCAGACCGTCGACCGCATGGTGAACGTGTTCCCCGCCGACAAGCAGTCGCACGTGCGCGCCATGCTCTCGACCTCGTTGCGCGGGGTGATCTCTCAGCAGCTGCTGCAGCGCACCGACCGGCAGGGCCGGGTGGCGGCGCTGGAGATCCTGATCAACACCCCGGCAGCGGCGAGCCTGATCCGCCAGGGCAAGCTCGACCAGCTCGAGAACACCATGCAGTCCGGCGCGCAGTTCGGCATGCGCACCATGGACTCGGCCATTCAACAGCTGCTCGATGAGCGGCAGGTCTCGCCCCGCGAGGCCTACAATAAGGCGATCAACAAGTCTCGGTTCGAGGCCCTGAAAGACGCAGGCTGAGCGCCCCGGACTGTCTCGGGCGCGGCGCTCCCGGTACACTCTCGCGGATGAGCGAGACATACTTCGTCACCACCGCGCTGCCCTACGCCAATGGCCCGTTCCACATCGGGCACATCATGGAGTACATCCAGGCCGATATCTGGGTGCGCTTCGAGCGCATGCAGGGCCGCCGGGTGCACTTCGTCGGTGCCGATGACGCGCACGGGGCGCCGATCATGCTCAAGGCCGAGGCCGAAGGCATCACCCCGGAAGAGCTGGTCGCGCGCATCGCCGCCGGGCGGCCGCGCTATCTCGAGGGCTTCCACATCGCCTTCGACCACTGGCACTCGACCCATTCAGGGGAGAATTTCGAGCTCTCCCAGGACATCTACCGGCGCCTCAAGGCGGCCGAGCTGATTTACGCCAAGCCCATCGAGCAGTTCTTCGACCCGGTCAAGGGGATGTTCCTCGCCGACCGCTACATCAAGGGCGAGTGCCCCAAGTGCCACGCCAAGGATCAGTACGGAGACGCCTGCGAGGTGTGCGGCAGCGTGTACGCGCCGACTGAACTGATCGAGCCGTACTCGGCGCTCACCGGCGCGAAGCCGGTGCTGAAGCACTCCGAGCACTTCTTCTTCCGTCTCTCCGATCCGCGCTGCGTGGCATTCCTGCGCCAGTGGCTCGAGAGTGCCGGACACGTGCAGGCGCAGGTGGCGAACAAGGCGCGCGAGTGGCTCGACGGCCAGGGCGAGCAGGCGCTCGGGGACTGGGACATCTCGCGCGATGCGCCCTACTTCGGCATCCCGATTCCCGATGCGCCGGGGAAGTATTTCTACGTCTGGCTCGATGCACCGATCGGCTACCTCGCGGCCCTGAAGAGCTATTTCGAGAGCGGCAAGGCGCGCCAGCACGGCGAGACGCGCTCGTTCGAGGAGTTCCTCGCCGCCCCCGAAACGCGCCAGGTGCACTTCATCGGCAAGGACATCATCTACTTCCACACGCTGTTCTGGCCGGCGATGCTGCACTTCGCCGGCGCGCCCTACCGCGCGCCCGACAACGTGCACGTGCACGGCTTCATCACGGTCTCGGGCGAGAAGATGTCCAAGTCGCGCGGTACGGGCATCAGCCCGCTGCGCTATCTGGAGCTCGGGATGAACCCGGAGTGGCTGCGCTACTACATCGCCGCGAAGTTGAACGGCAACGTCGAGGACCTGGACTTCAATCCCGATGACTTCCTAGCGCGAGTCAACAGCGATCTGATCGGCAAGTACGTGAACATCGCGAGTCGCGCGGCGAGCTTCATCAGCCGTCATTTCGACGGGGCGATCGCCTATCCGAGCGGCACCGAGGCACTCAGCGCCCGCGCCGCGGTGCTGCTCGAGCAGGTGCGTGCCAGCTACGCGGCGCGCGAATACGGCCGCGCGATGCGCGAGATCATGGCGTTCGCCGATGCACTGAATCAGCAGTTCGACGCGCGTCAGCCGTGGGTGCTCGCCAAAAACCCGGCCGAACGCGAGGCATTGCAGGACAGCTGCGCGCAGGCGCTCTACGGCTTCAAGATCCTCACCTGTCTGCTCGCCCCGGTGCTGCCGGCCGTGGCCGAGCGCGTCGCGCGCGAGCTTTTCGGACTCGATCGACCGCTCACGTTCGCCGATGTGCTCGAGCCGCCGCGGCATATCCGTCCCTACCAGCACCTGATGACGCGCGTCGATGCGAAGCAGCTCGATGCGCTGCTCGAGCCGCCAGCTCCGCCCGCCGCCTCGGCCCCGACGGCCCCGACGGCCCCGACGGCCCCGGCAGCCGCAGCCGCAGCCGCAGCCGCAGCCGCCCCGACGGCCGGAACAATCTCAATCGACACCTTCAAACAGGTCGACCTGCGCGTGGCACGCATTGCCGCGGCCGAGACCGTGGCTGGCGCCGAGAAGCTGCTGCGCCTGACGCTCGACCTCGGCACCGAGCAGCGCACGGTGTTCGCGGGCATCAAGGCCGCGTACGACCCGGCCACGCTGGTCGGGCGCCTGACGGTGATGGTGGCCAACCTGGCGCCGCGCAAGATGAAGTTTGGTCTGTCGGAGGGGATGGTGCTCGCCGCGAGCGGCCCGCAGGGCGGACCGTTCCTGCTCGCACCGGACTCCGGCGCCGTGCCCGGCATGCGCATCAGCTGAAGTCGGCGCCCCCCCGTGAACCGCGTCGAGGCCATCGAGGCGCTGCTACCGCAAACCCAGTGCACGCGCTGCGGGTATCCGGGCTGCCGGCCGTATGCAGAGGCCGTTGCGCAGGGCAGCGCCGAGATCAACCAGTGCCCGCCGGGCGGGGCGGCGGTGATCGGCCGACTCGCCGCGCTGCTCGGGCGTGCGCCCCTGCCGCTCGACCCGGCCCGCGGCCGCGAAGGCCCCCCGCTGCTGGCCCGCATCGACGAACAGGCCTGCATCGGCTGCGCCAAGTGCCTGCCGCCCTGCCCGGTCGATGCCATTATCGGTGCACGCAAGCAGCTGCACACGGTCGTGGCCGAACTGTGCACGGGCTGCGAGCTGTGCCTGGCGCCCTGTCCAGTCGACTGCATCACCCTGGTCCCGCGCCCGGCGCTGCCGCCCCCGCCGGCGCCGGCCGTCAACCGCCTGCGCTACGCCGCACACACGGCCCGCCTGGAACGCCGTGCCCGCGAGCGAAGTGCGCTGCTCGCGGCGCGCAAACGCCTCGCGGGCGCCGAACCCTCAGGACGCTGATCGGCATGCACCCGGCCACCCGTCGCGCCCTGTACCGCCGCCTGCGCGACGCCAATCCCCATCCGCGCAGCGAGCTCGAGTACAGCAGCCCCTTCGAGCTGCTCGTGGCGGTCATGCTCTCGGCGCACACCACCGACAAGAGCGTCAACGCTGCGACGCGCAAGTTATTCCCCGCGGCGAATACGCCCGGGGCCCTGGTCGCGCTCGGCGTCGAGGGCGTCAAGCCCTACCTGCGCGCGGTGGGACTCTACAACGCGAAATCGAACCATCTGATCGGCCTCAGCCGCCAGATCCTCGAGCGGCACGGCGGACAGGTGCCGCGCGAGCGGACCGCGCTCGAGGCGCTGCCGGGTGTCGGGCGAAAGACCGCGAACATCATCCTGAACATCGTGTTCGGCGAGGCCGAGATCGCGGTGGACACGCACATCTTCCGGGTCGCCAACCGCACCGGGCTCGCCCCGGGGCGCACGCCGCTCGCGGTCGAACGGGCCCTGAGGCGCAACACCCCGGAGCCGTTCAAGTACGACGCGCACCATTGGCTGCTGCTGCACGGACGCTACGTGTGCACCGCACGCGCCCCGCAGTGCGCCACATGCATCCTGGCCGATCTGTGCGAGTATCCGCACAAGGACGCCCCGCCGCCGGCAGCCCGTCGGGCGGGCACACGGGCCGGGCGGCGCCGCAGCACTGCCTGAGCACCATGCCCGTATTCGCCCAACAGAGCCGCGAACAGCTGCGCCAGATGTATCTCTCGGCGTGGAGCAAGTATCGCGCCCAGCAGCCGCTCGAGCCGCTCGAGGCGCAGATTGCCGCGCTCATCGCCGAACACCCCGAATACGTACCGCTGCTGGAGTCCCCCGAGGCGCTCGGGGCGGAGTTCACGCCGGAGGGCGGCCGCCAGAATCCGTTCCTGCACCTCGGTCTGCACCTGGCGGTGCGCGAGCAGGTCGCGACCGATCGGCCCGCCGGCATCGCCGCGGTCCATCGCGACCTCACCGCCCGGTTGGGGGATGCCCATGCCGCCGAGCACGCCATGCTCGAGCGGCTCGCCGAGACGCTCTGGGATGCGCAGCGCGCCGGGCGCATGCCCGACGAGCAGCGCTACCTCGAGCGGCTTCGCCTGCTCTAGCGGCTCGCGCCGCGCTCCTCGAGCAGCAGCCGGTAGGTCAGGCCGCCGGCGGCGCCGCCGAGCAGCGGCATCACCCAGAACAGCCACAGCTGATGGACGGCCCAGCCGCCCTGAAAGAGCGCCACGCCGGCGAACAGGCCCACGGTCACCGCAGGGTTGAATATGCCTGTGACGATTTTTCCGGGCCGCCCCCTGCCCCCCGGCCCGTCCGGTCGCGCGGGTGGTAGGACGGGCGCCGGCCTGTCCTTGGCGGTACCGCCCGCCCCGGCTGCCCGTACGGCCACGCTACTGCTACACTGTTTGCCGGTCGCGCACAGAGGACCGCACATGGGTTTGAGCGGCGCGGAGAGCTCGACGGGCGAGGATTCGCCCGAGCGGCTGAGTCTCGATGAGCTCCGGCAAGTGCAGCTTGAACGGCTGCGCCACGCCGTTCGGCATGCCGGCGAGAACGTCCTGCACTACCAGCGGCGCTTCGCCGAGCACGGCGTGGGCCCTGAGGACCTGCGCACGCTGGAAGATCTGGCGCGCTTCCCGTTCCTGACCAAACAGGACTTCCGTGCCAATTACCCCTTCGGCCTGTTCGCCGTGCCGCGCGACCAGATCGTGCGCATCCATACCTCGAGCGGCACGAGCGGCAAACCCACCGTCGTCGGCTACACCGCCCGGGACCTGGAGATCTGGGCGCGACTGATGGGCCGGTGCATCCGGGCCGCCGGGGCGCGCACCGGGGACATCGTGCACATCGCCTACGACTACGGCCTGTTCACCGGGGGACTCGGCTCGCACGCCGGCGCCGAGCACCTGAGCTGCACCGTGATCCCGGTGTCGAGCGGCCGCAGCGCCTGGCAGATCGAGCTGATGGAGGATTTCCGGCCCGATATCCTCATGGCCACGCCCTCCTACGCCCTCAATCTCGCCGACGCCTTCGAGGCTCGCGGCCTCGATCCGCACGAGAGCTCGCTGCGCATCGGCATCTTCGGCGCCGAGCCCTGGAGCGAGGCGACGCGCGCGGCGCTGCAACTGCGGCTCGGGCTCGAGGCGTTCGATCTGTACGGGCTGGCCGAAGTCATGGGGCCGGGGGTGGCGTGCGAAACCGCGGGCGGACCGCTCGGACTGACGCTGTGGGAGGATCACGTGTACCCCGAAGTGATCGATCCCGACACCGGCCGGGTGCTGCCGGACGGGGAGGAGGGCGAACTCGTGCTCACCTCGCTCACCAAGGAGGCGCTGCCGGTGATCCGCTACCGCACGCACGATCTGACGCGGCTGCTGCCCCCGCATCACGGCCCGATGCGGCGCATTGCCCGGGTGAGCGGCCGCACCGACGACATGCTGGTCATTCACGGGGTCAACGTGTTCCCGTCCCAGATCGATGCGCTGCTCGCGCGCTCGGGCAGTTTCTCGCCGCACTACAAGCTGGAGATTACCCGCGGCGGGCCTCTCGATGACCTCACGGTGCACGCCGAGACGCTCTCGCGCCAGTACCAGAGCGACGCGCAGCTGCGCGCCGCGGCCGAGGACCTGGTGCACGAGATCAAGACATTCATCGGAGTCAGCGTCACGGTGGTGGTGCACCGGGCGGGGACGATCGAGCGAGCCCCCGGCAAGTCGACCCGGCTGATCGAGCGGCGCGCCGCGGCGCGCTGAGCCGCCGCGGCGTGCCCTGAACCGGCTCAGCCCTTCCTGGGGAGGTACAGGTCGGTCAGCGTGCCTTCGAAGGCCTCCGCCGCCGCGCCCACCGTCTCCGAGAGCGTCGGGTGCGGATGGATGGTGAGCCCGACATCGGCCGCATCGCAGCCCATCTCGATCGCGAGCGCCACCTCGCTGATCAGCTCCCCGGCGTTGGTCCCGACGATGCCGCCGCCGAGCACCCGGTGGGTGTCCGGATCAAACAGCAGCTTGGTGAACCCCTCGTCGCGCCCGATGGACAGCGATCGGCCGCTCGCGGCCCAGGGAAACACGGTCTTCTCGAATTTCACGCCGCGGGCTTTGGCGTCGAGCTCGGTGAGTCCCACCCACGCAATCTCCGGATCGGTGTAGGCCACCGACGGGATGACGCGGGCATCGAACGCGCTCTTGTGGCCGGCAGCCACTTCGGCCGCGACCTTCGCCTCGTGCACCGCCTTGTGGGCGAGCATGGGCTGACCGACGATGTCGCCGATGGCGAAGATGTGCGGCACGTTGGTGCGCATCTGTTTGTCGACCGCAATGAAGCCGCGGTCCGAGACGTTGACGCCGGCGGCCTGCGCGCCGATGCGCGTGCCGTTCGGGGACCGTCCGACCGCCACGAGCACGCGATCGTAGAGCGACGGTTCGGGGGCCTTCACGCCCTCGAACGTCACGCGCAGGCCCTCTTTGAGCGCCTCGACGCGCGTCACCTTGGTGCCGAGCAGCACCTGCTCGTAGCGGGCGCGGATGCGCTTCTCGAGCGGCCGCACCAGATCCGCATCACAGCCGGGGATCAACTGCGGGGTCAGTTCGACGACGCTCACGCGCGTGCCGAGCGCCTGATAAACGCAGGACATCTCGAGCCCGATGATGCCCCCGCCAATCACCAGCATCGGCCCCTGGAACGGCTCGATCTCGAGCGCGCCGGTGGAGTCGATCAGGCGCGGATCCTCGGGCAGCCCCGGCAGCCGGACCGACTCGGACCCTGCGGCAATGATGCATTGCTCGAAGCGGATGCGCTCGGCGCCGTGCTCACCGCGCACCTCCATGACGTTCGGCCCGAGGAACGTGCCGACGCCCTGCACCACCTCGACCTTGCGCTGCTTGGCCAGCATCGTCAGCCCGCCGGTGAGCTTCTTCACCACGGAGTTCTTCCACTCGCGCAGCTTCGTCCGGTCGATCTTCGGGGCGCCGAACGAGATGCCGTGCGCGGCCATCTCGGCGGTCTCCTCGATCACTTTGGCGGCATGCAGCAGCGCCTTGGACGGAATGCAGCCGACATTCAGGCAGACCCCGCCGAGGGTGTTCCAGCGTTCGACCAGCGTCACCTTCAGTCCCAGATCCGCGGCGCGGAAGGCAGCGGAGTAGCCGCCGGGGCCGGAACCGAGCACCAGCAGCTGCGTCGAACGGTCGAAGCCGCTCTCGGCACCCTGCGCTCCCGAGGTAGAGCGGGTCGGCGCAGCGGCCGCGGGTGCCGGAGCCGGAGTGGGAGTGGGAGTGGGAACGGGAGAAGGCGACGCAGGCGCGGCCGCAGCCGGCGCAGCGGCCTGCAGGCGCAGGATGGGCGTGCCTTTGGAGACCTTGTCGCCGGCCTTGACCAGCACTTCGCCGATCACACCGGCAGCGGTCGACGGCACGTCCATCGAGGCCTTGTCCGTCTCGAGCGTCAGCAGCGGCGTGTCGACTTCGATGCGCTCGCCGGCCTTGACCAGCACCTCGACGACGGACACCTCGTTGAAGTTACCGAGATCCGGAACCGTCAGCTCCACTGAACTCACGGCACGGCCTCGATCAACGCGTGCGGGTTGGCGAGCGTCTCGGCCAGGAAGCTCGTGAAGCGAGCCGCGGCCGCCCCATCAATGACCCGGTGATCGTACGACAGCGACAGCGGCAGCATCAGGCGGGGCACGAACGCCCCGTCGCGGTACACCGGCTTATGCGCCGAGCGCGACACGCCGAGGATGGCGACCTCAGGGGCGTTGATGATCGGGGTGAAGGCGGTGCCGCCGATACCCCCGAGACTCGAGATCGTGAAACAGCCGCCCTGCATCTGCTGCGCCGAGAGCTTGCCGGCGCGCGCCGCCGCGGAGAGTTCCCCGAGCTGACGGGCCACCTCGTAGATGTCCTTGTGATCCGCCGCGTGCAATACCGGCACCATCAGGCCGTTCGGTGTATCGGCCGCGAAGCCGATGTTCACGTACTTCTTCAGGACCAGGTTCGCACCGGAGGCATCCAGCGAAGCGTTGAACGTCGGGAACGCCTGCAGCGCCTTGACGCAGGCGCGGACGATGAACGCAAGCGGCGTGAGCTTGATGCCCTGCGCCGCCGCAGCGTCCTTGAGCTGGGTGCGCAACGTCTCGAGTTCCGTGATGTCCGCTTCGTCGAACTGTGTCACGTGCGGCACGTTGACCCAGCTGGCATGCAGCCGCGGCCCGGAGATGCGCTGGATACGCGAGAGCGGCTGGGTCTCGATCGGACCGAAGGCCGCGAAATCCACCGCCGGCACGGCCGGCAACGCACCGGCGCCACCTGCGCCAGAGCCCGTCATTGCGCCTTTGACGAACGCTTTGACGTCTTCGTGGGTGATGCGTCCTTTGATGCCGCTGCCCTTGACACGCGTCAGATCGACGCCGAGCTCACGAGCAAACTTGCGGACGCTCGGGCCCGCGTACGCGCGCGAGAAGCCCGGCTCGTTGATGGGGGGCAGCTCTGCCGGTACGCCCGCAGCAGCGGTCGGTGCCGGTGCGGGGGCAGCGACAGGAGCAGGTGCGGGCGCGGGTGCGGGCGCGGGTGCGGGCGCAGGTGCGGGCGCAGGTGCGGCAGCAGCGCCCGCGGTGCGCACCGTCGCCACCACGTCGCCCGCCGACACGGTACCGCCTTTGGCGACGTGCAGCTTCTCGATCACACCGGCGACGTTCGAAGGCACATCCATGGTGGCCTTCTCGGTTTCGAGCGTGACCAACGGCGCCTCCGACTCGATACGCTCGCCAGGCTTGACCAGGACGTCGATGACGGCGACGTCTTTGAAATTGCCCATGTCGGGCACACGCACTTCAACGAGGCTCTCTGCCGCGCTCATCGCGATTTCGCCTTCAATTTCAGACTTTCCAGGGAACCGGCTTCTCGCCGCTCACGCCGAGCTTGTCCATCGCACCGCTCACCACCGACGGCTCGATCTTGCCGTCATCGGCGAGCGCCTTGAGCGTCGCGATCACGATGTACTTGCTGTCGACTTCGAAGTGCTCACGCAACGCCGCGCGCGAGTCCGACCGACCGTAGCCGTCGGTCCCGAGACTGACGTAGCGGCCGGGAATCCACTCGCGGATCTGATCGGGCACGGCACGCACGTAGTCGGTAGCCGCGACGAACGGCCCCTTGGCCTGCGCGAGGCACTCGCTGACGTACGAGGTGCGGGCCGTCTCGGCCGGGTGCAGCATGTTCCAGCGCTCGCACTCGAGGGCCTCGCGGCGCAGCTCGCTGAAACTGGTCACCGAGAAGACATCGGCACGCACGCCGTAGTCGCTCTCGAGCTGCGTGGCGGCCGCGAGCACCTCGCGCAGGATGGTGCCCGAGCCGAGCAGCGTGGCGCGCAGCTTCCCACCCTTGCCGGCGGCCTGCAGCCGGTAGGCACCCTTGAGAATGCCCGCCTCGGCACCCTTCGGTAGTGCCGGCTGCGGGTAGTTCTCGTTCATCGTGGTGATGTAGTAGAAAACGTTCTCCTGCTCGGCGTACATCCGCCGCATCCCGTCCTGGATGATCACGGCGAGTTCGTAGCCGTAGGCCGGGTCGTACGCGATGCAGTTCGGCACGGTGGTCGCCACCAGCTGGCTGTGCCCGTCCTGGTGCTGCAGGCCCTCGCCGGCGAGCGTGGTGCGCCCAGCGGTTGCGCCGATCAGGAAGCCGCGCACCTGTTGGTCACCGGCCGCCCAGATGAAGTCCCCGACGCGCTGGAAGCCGAACATCGAGTAGAAGATGTAGAACGGCACCATGTTGATGCCGTGGTTGCTGTAGGCGGTGCCGGCGGCGATCCACGAGCACAGCGCACCGGCCTCGTTGATGCCTTCCTCGATGATCTGGCCCTTCTTGTCCTCGCGGTAGGACATGAGGGTGTCGGCATCCTGCGGGGTGTAGAGCTGACCGACCGAGGAGTAGATGCCGATCTGCCGGAACAGGCCCTCCATGCCGAAGGTGCGCGCCTCATCCGGCACGATCGGCACGACATTCTTGCCAATCTCCTTGTCCTTCAGCAGCGCGGTGAGAATGCGCACGAAGGCCATCGTGGTCGAGATCTCCCGCTCACCGGTGCCCTCGAGCACCTGCGCGAACGCCTCGAGCGGCGGCACCGCGAGCGGCGGTGCCTCGCGGCGGCGCGCCGGCAGCGAGCCGCCGAGGTGCGTGCGCTGCGCGCGCATGTAACGGGCCTCTTCGGAATCTTCCGGCGGCTTGCGGAACGGCAGCCGTGCGATCTCCTCGTCGGAGATCGGAATGTGGAAGCGATCGCGGAAGGCGCGCAGATCCTCCTCGGAGAGCTTCTTCTGCTGGTGCGCGACCATCTGGCCCTCGCCGCCCTTGCCGAGCCCGAAACCCTTGACGGTCTTGGCGAGGATCACCGTCGGCTGGCCCTTGTGGGCCATCGCCGCGGAGTAGGCCGCGAACACCTTGCGCGCATCGTGCCCGCCGCGGTTCAGGCGCCAGATCTCCTCATCGGACATGTTGGCGACCATGGCGCGCAGCTCCGGGTACTTACCGAAGAAGTGCTCGCGCGTGTAGGCGCCGCCCTTGGCCTTGAAGTTCTGGTACTCGCCGTCGACGCACTCCTCCATCAGCCGGCGCAGCAGGCCCTGTGTGTCGCGCGCAAACAGCGGATCCCAGCGCGAGCCCCACAGCACCTTGATGACGTTCCAACCGGCGCCGAGGAAGGCCGCCTCGAGTTCCTGGATGATCTTGCCGTTGCCACGCACCGGGCCGTCGAGGCGCTGCAGATTGCAGTTGATGACGAACACCAGGTTGTCCAGGCCCTCGCGCACCGGCATCGTGAGCGCGCCCATCGACTCCGGCTCGTCCATCTCGCCGTCGCCGAGGAATGCCCAGACCTTGCGATCCGAAGGCGTCGCCAGACCGCGGTGCTCGAGGTAGCGGATGAAGCGCGCCTGGAAGATCGCCTGCATCGGCCCGAGTCCCATCGAGACGGTCGGGAACTGCCAGAAGTCCGGCATCAGCCACGGATGCGGATAGGACGAGAGCCCCTGGCCAGGGCCACCGGCTTCCTGGCGGAAATGATGCAGCTGACTCTCGCTCAGGCGCCCCTCCAGATAGGCTCGGGCGTAGATGCCCGGGGAGGAGTGGCCCTGGAAGAACACCAGATCGCCGGGATGCTCGGCGCTCGCGGCACGCCAGAAGTGATTGAAACCGACCTCGTAGAGCGTCGCGGAGGAGGCGTAGCTCGCCAGATGTCCGCCGTACTCGGAGGACTTGCGGTTGGCGGCGACCACCATGGCGAGCGCATTCCAGCGGATGTACGCCTCGATGCGCTTCTCCAGCTCGCGGTTGCCCGGGTACACCGGCTCGCGTCCCGGCGGGATGCTGTTGACGTAGGCCGTATTGGCCTTGAACGGCAGGTATGCGCCGCTGCGCCGCGAGTAGTCGATGAGCCGGTCGAGCAGGTAGTGCGCCCGCAGAGGTCCGTGGGTCTTCAGCACCGAGTCGATCGACTCGAGCCACTCCTGTGTTTCAACCGGATCGATGTCGGTGAGTTTTGGCGGTTCGGTCATGCAGTCTCACACTCGGCCGCACGACGCCGAAGCGCGCGCAGCCCAAGGGGTAGAATTCCTAGACATTCGCCGCGCGGTCCGGTGGCGCCCCCTCGAACCTACGACGCATACACCCGATGCGAAAGGCCTCGGCCGAATGGAGTAGGATGCGCCGCCAGCATCCCCTGCGAGCGAAAGTCGCCTGTCAATGAGCCGCGCAATAATCCGGGTTTCATCCGCGATGGTCAAGCAAGGCGGCCGCCCGCGCGCCGAGGCGCGCGGGCCTGTTGCGCTGCTGCCGGCCCCGCTCAGCCCGAAAATCGTGCGCTCGCGCACACTCGGGGAACTCGACACCCTACTTGTGGCGATGCCCGCGTCTGCCGGAAGAGAGAGTCTCGCCGCACTGCCCGAGGCCGAGCGCTGGCTAGGACTGCTCGAGCGCGAGGCGCCCCAGCCGCTCAGTGTGCGCACCACGACGCTCGCGAACCGCCGCCAGACGCAGGCCGTGCTCGGATTCCTGCCCGACGCGCCGAGCGTGTTCGAGCGCCTGCAGCTCGCCGGGCGGATGCTGAAGAGTGCCGCGGCGCGTACGCCGCGCGCGGTGGGCCTCGTTGCGCTCGGTACGGGCGCGGCGCGCGCCGCGGGGCTCGAGGCGCTGCTCGCCGCGACCCTCGCCGAGCATTTCCCGCTGCCGAGCTTCAAGAGCGCCGCACCGTCGGCCGCGGTGCTCGAGCGCATCGTGTTGCCGGCCGACCCACCCCTCGACACCCGCTACACCAAGATCTGTGCCGACGGGACCAACCTCGCACGCTGGCTGACCGCCCTGCCGCCCAACATGCTCGATGCGCGCGGCTACCGCCGCGTGCTCGGCGAGCTCGCTCGGCGGCACGGCCTCGGCCTGCGCTGGCTCGGGCAGAGCGAACTGCGCCGCGCGGGTGCCAACGCCTTCCTCGCCGTGGCGCGCGGCAATGGCCACCGCGACGCCGGCATCGCTCAGCTGACCTACCGCCCGGCGCGGCGGCGCACGGCGGCGCCGGACGTGGCGCTGATCGGCAAGGGCATCCTGTTCGACACCGGCGGGGTGAACCTCAAATCCCACCGCAGCATGCTCGAGATGCACACCGACATGAACGGCAGTGCCGTGGCGCTTGCCACGCTCGTCGCGCTAGCCGAGCTGCGCGCGCCGATCAACGCGGACGCCTGGCTCGCCATCACGGAGAATCATGTCGGCCCGCAGGCCTACCGGCCGCAGGAGGTGGTGCGTGCGGCCAACGGGGTGAGCATCCAGGTCATCCATACCGACGCCGAGGGGCGTATGGCACTCGCCGACACCCTGGCGCTCGCCGCGCGCACCCGCCCGCGCCTGATGCTCGATTACGGCACGCTGACCGGGGCGTGCGTGCAGGCGCTCACCGAGCGGTTCAGCGGTGTATTCACCAACCGCGAGGCGCTCGGTGAGCGGCTGCTCGCCGCCGGCCGCGCCAGCGGCGAGCGGGTCTGGCCCTTCCCGTTCGACGCAGACTTCGACGCGGATCTGGAGAGCAAAGTCGCCGACGTGCTGCAGTGCGCCGTCGAGGGCAAGGGCGATCACATCCTCGCGGCGCGTTTCCTCAACCGCTTCGTGCCGCCTGAGATACCCTGGGCGCACCTGGACCTCTCGGCCGCGACGCGCGCCGGGGGTCTCGGCCACATCAATACCGACATCACCGGGTTCGGGGTGCGGTTCACGCTGGAGTTGCTGGTGCGAGAAAATGTGCTGCGGGCCCTGCGGGAGCAGACATGACGGCGAGCGAGACGCTGACGCTGCGCCGTCCCGATGACTTTCACCTGCACGTGCGTGACGGGCAGGCGCTCTCGGCGGTCGTACCGTTCACCGCGGCGCGCTTCGCGCGCGCGCTGATCATGCCGAATCTGCGTCCGCCGATCCGCACCGTGGCCGAGGCGAGCGCCTACCGCGAGCGCATCCTCGCCGCGCTGCCCGCACACAGCCGCTTCGAACCGCTGATGAGCCTGTACCTCACGGACCACACGGCGCCGCAGGAGATTGAACGCGCCCGCCGGCACGGCGGCATTCTCGGCTGCAAGCTGTATCCGGCCGGCGCGACCACCCACTCGGATGCCGGCGTGACCGACATCCGCGCGGTGGATGCGGTGCTCGAGCGGATGCAGGAGACGGGCCTGACGCTGCAGGTGCACGGGGAGGTGACCGATCCGCAGGTCGACGTGTTCGACCGCGAGGCCCGCTTCATCGATCAAGTGCTCGCGCCGCTCACCGAACGCTTCCCGCGCCTGCGCATCGTGTTCGAACACATCACCACGCGCGCCGCCGTGCAGTTCGTGCTCGGTGCGCGCGCCGGCGTGGCGGCCACGGTCACGCCCCAGCATCTGCTGATGAACCGCAACGCGCTGTTCGCGGGCGGCATCCGGCCGCATCACTACTGCCTGCCGGTGCTGAAATCCGAGCCGGACCGCGAGGCGCTCTGTGCGGCGGTCGCGAGCGGCACGCCCCGGCTGTTCCTCGGCACCGACAGCGCCCCGCACGCCCGCGCCACGAAAGAGAATGCCTGCGGGTGCGCCGGGATTTTCTCGGCGCACGCAGCCCTCGAGCTGTACGCCGAGGCGTTCGAAGCGCTCGGCGCGCTGGCGCGCCTCGAGGCGTTCGCGGCGCACCACGGCGCGGATTTCTACGGGCTGGCGCGCAACGAGGGCCACGTGCGCCTCGTGAAATCGGACTGGACGGTTCCCGAGCACTATCCCTATGGCGCCGAGGCGCTGGTGCCGCTGCGCGCCGGGGAGCGCATCGGCTGGCGTCTGGAGACGGAAGCGCACGCATGAGCGAGTCGAATGCCCCGGTGCGCGGACCGATGGCCAGCCGCTTTCGCGGCTTCCTGCCGGTCGTGGTCGACGTCGAGACCGGCGGCTTCAACGCGGCCACCGATGCGCTGCTCGAGATCGCTGCGGTGATGATCGACATCGACGCCGATGGCGTGCTGCGCCGCGGCGTGACGCACAGCTACCACGTCAAGCCCTTCGAAGGCGGACGTCTGGAACCGGCAGCGCTGCAGGTGACGGGCATCGACCCGTTTCACCCGCTGCGCCCTGCACTGCCCGAACACGATGCGCTGCAGAGGATCTTTCGCGAAATCCGCCATGCCATCCGTGACTACGGCTGCCGGCGGGCGATCCTGGTCGGGCACAATGCCGCGTTCGACCTCGGGTTCCTCAACGCCACGGTCAAACGCGCCGACCTGAAGCGCAATCCCTTCCACCCCTTTTCCTGCTTCGACACCGCGACGCTGGCCGGTGCGGCCCTCGGCCAGACCGTGCTCGCCAAGGCGGCGATGGTGGCCGGCCTGGAGTGGGACCCAGCGAACGCGCACTCGGCCAGCTACGACGCCGAGCGCACCGCGGATCTGTTCTGCTTGGTGTGCAACCGCCTGCGCGAGAGCTTCGGCGAGGCACAGAGTCGCGCCCTCGCGCTCGGCTGGCAGAGCCAGCCGGGCGAGGCCGAAGAGCCTTAAGCGGCCCTTACGCCGGCACGGGGAGTGCGCCGGCGCCGGAGAGCACCTTCTCGAGCTCTCCGCTCTGGTACATCTCGAGCGTGATGTCGCAGCCGCCGAGCAGCTCGCCGTTGACGTACAGCTGCGGGTAGGTCGGCCAGTTCGAGTAGCGCTTCAGTCCCTCGCGCAGCTCCGGGTCCTCGAAAATATTGACCGCCTTGAACTGCGCGCCGAGGGCGCGCAGCGCCGCAACCGTCTGCGCCGAGAAACCGCACTGCGGAAAGTCCGGCGTGCCCTTCATGAACAGCACCACCGGGGCGGCGCCGATCTCGGCCTTGATTTTCTCCACCACGTCCATCGCTTCACCTCTTCAGGGACATTTTGCGCCGCTCGATCGCGGCGATCACTTGCCATTGCTCCGCGGCGCTGAGTGCGCTCCAGCGGGCGATCTCCGCCACGGTCCGCAGGCAGCCGACACAATATCCCCGCTCATCCAGCGAGCAGATCTTGACGCAGGGAGAGGGGGGAGGACTGGAAGCCGGCGCGGGAACCTCGAGCATGCGAGTGCCATTATGAGGCCGCGCGGCACAGGTTCAATCCCCGCGCTGCATGGTAGCCTGCGTGCATGAGCGAACCGACCCCCGCAGGCCCTGCCCTGCTGCCCCCCGCCGACCTCGATGCCCAGGTGAGCGCCGCACTGCGCGAGGACGTGGGCGGCGGCGACGTCACTGCCGCCCTGGTCCCGCCCGAGCAGCGGGTGCGCGGACAGATCGTGAGCCGCGAGGCGGCCATCCTCTGCGGCCAGCCCTGGGTGGAGGCCTGCTTCCGGCAGCTCGATCCCGAGATCCGCCTCACCTGGCACCTGCCGGAAGGGGCCACGCTCGCACCCGGCGCGCGGGTGTGCACCGTCGAGGGTGCGGCGCGCGGCGTGCTCACCGGGGAGCGCACGGCGCTGAACTTCCTGCAGTTGCTCTCGGGGACCGCCACCACCGCACACCGGTTTGCCCAGGCCGTGGCCGGCACCGGCTGCACCGTGCTCGATACGCGCAAGACCCTGCCCGGACTGCGCAGCGCGCAGAAGTACGCGGTGCGCTGCGGCGGGGCGGCCAATCACCGCATGGGCCTGTACGACATGGTGCTCATCAAGGAGAACCACATCCTCGCCGCCGGCTCGATCGGCGCGGCGGTGGGCGCGGCGCGCCGGCTGGCCGCCGGCGTGCGCATCGAGGTGGAGGTGGAGTCGCTGGAGGAACTCGAGCAGGCCTTCGCGGCCGCCCCGGACATCGTCATGCTCGATGAGTTCTCCCTCGAAGACATGCGCGAGGCGGTCGCGCGCAACCGCACCCGCGGCCGTCCCGTGCAGCTGGAAGCCTCCGGCAGCGTCAGCCTCGAGAGCATCGCCGAGGTGGCCGCCACCGGAGTCGATTTCATCTCCGTCGGGGCGCTCACCAAGCACGTGCGCGCCGTCGACCTGTCGATGCGCCTGGAATTCCAGACGCGCTGAAGCTGCCGCTCAGCCGGCGAGCTTGCCCTCGAGGTGCGTGGCGAGCTCCCCGATGGTCGGGAAGTCGAACAGCTCGGTCAGGTCGATCTTGCCCGGGTACTGCCGGTCGATCTGCTCGTGGATCTCGATCAGCTTCAGCGAACTCGCACCCAGTTCGAACAGATTATCGGTGACATCCACGCGCCGGCCGCCGAGCGCCGTCTCGCAGATGCCCTTCAACTTCTCCTCGATGGCGCTGCGCGCCCCGCCCCCGCCGCCGCGCGCCTCCCGCAGTGCGGCCAGCGCCTTCAACTGCGCATCGAACTCCCCGTTCGCATACGCCTCCTCGAGCAGATGACGCTGGATCTTGCCGCTGGTGGTCTTCGGGATGCGCTTGACCGGGACGACATCGGCCACTTCGAGGCCGGTCTGCTCATTGATCCGCCGTGCCGCGGCATTCGCCAGTGCCACAAAATCCTCAACCTCGCCGCGGTGCAGCACGAACAATGCCAACTGTTCACTCGCCTCGCCCGCAGCGCGCACGCCAGCGGCCACGACCTTGCCGAGTTCCAGGCCCTCGACGGGCTGCAGGATCGACTCCAGGTCGTGCGGATAGTAGTTCTGGCCGTTGACGAAGATGATTTCCTTGGCCCGTCCGGTGACGTAGAGCTCGCCCTGATGCACCACGGCGAGATCCCCCGTGCGCAGCCACCCGTCGGCGGTGAACGCCGCGGCGTTGGCCTCGGGGTTCTCGAAATACCCGCGCGTGACGTTGTCGCCGCGGATGTGCAGGTGCCCGACCCGCTCCTCGGGCAGCGGCCGGTCCTCATCGTCGGCAATGCGCACGCTGCAGTACGGAATGGCTTTGCCTTCCGAGACCAGTTCGATGCCCTCGCGCTGCGCCGCCGGCAGCGGCTGCACCTCGTGGCCGACGGTGAGCCCGTGGCGATTGACCACCAGCGTGCGCAGCGGTGCGCCCGGGGCCGGGAAGCTCACCGCGAGGGAGGCCTCGGCGAGTCCATAGACTGGATACATCGCGTTGGCGTTCAGCCGCGCCGGCGCCATGCGCGAGAGGAACTGCCGGCACAGCGCCACTGAAATCGGCTCCGCGCCGTTGAAGATGAGCCGCACGGACTGCAGATCCAGGTCATCGACGGGGCGATCGCCGAGCACTTTCAGGTAATGTTTGTAGCCGAAATTCGGCGAACACAGGATGGTGGCGCGGATGCGGCTCGCCAGCTGCAGCCACAGCTGCGGACGGCGCACGAACAGATCGGTGGGCATCAGGTGCGCGTGCACCCGGTTGAAGAACATGACCAGATGAAAGCCGATCAGCCCCATGTCGTGCGTGAGCGGCATCCACGAGAGGCTGACGTCCTCGGCGTTGAAGCGGGCCACCTCGGTCGCGCCGCGCGCATTGGCGAGGATGTTGCCGTGCGTCAGCACGACGCCCTTCGGTTCGCTGGTCGAGCCGGAGGAAAACTGGATGAAGGCGACGTCTTCGGGGCGGGCGGTGTGCACTTTGCCGGCGCGCGAGATGTCATCGAGGTCATCGACCAGGAACGCCCGGCGGCGCAGCGCCTCGAACGTCTCGGTCTGACCCGTCTCGGCCGCGAACGCGCCGATGCGCTCGAGCGAGCGCCGCTCGGTGTAGATCATCGGCTCGCCGAGACGCCGCGCGATGCGCAGCAGCTTGTGGCGGTGCTCATCGCTGATGCCGAGCGCCACCGGCACCGGCACGATGCCACCGAGCACCGCCGCCCAGAACGCGTCGATGAACTGCTCGTTGTGGCCGAGGAACAGGATGAGCTTCTCGCCGGGGCGAGCCCCGAGCTTCTGCAGATGATGGAGGATGCCGAGGGCGCGCTCGTGCAGTTCGGCGAACGCGACCGTGCGGGCGTCCTTCTCGCCCTCGAGGTAGGTGATGGCGCGCGGGAACTGGCGGTTCGCCTCGAGCAGTTCGGTCAGGGTCGTGACATTGAGCATCAGCGCCGTTCCAATTTCATGTAGACGGGGTTGCGGGTGCGCAGGTTGATCTGCGCCTCGAGCGCGAACGGTTCGCGCGGGACGTGCACCAGGCGGAACTCGCGCGCCACGCGCTGCACGTGCATCAACATCTCGTAGAGCGCGAACGTCTCCCCGATGCAGTGACGCGGTCCGGCGGCAAACGGCATGTACGCGAAACGCGGCCGCTCGGCCTCGTGTTCGCGGTCGAAACGCTCCGGCATGAAGGCATCCGGATCGTGCCAGTAGCGCGGATGCCGGTGCAGCAGATACAGCGGCAGCAGCACGTTGGTGCCGGCGGGGATTTCGTAGCCCGAGAGCACGTCCGGCTCGATCGTGCGCCGCGAGAGCAGCCAGCCCGGCGGATACAGCCGCAGCGCCTCATCGATCACCTGGCGCGTATAGGGCAGCTGCTCGAGTTCGGCGAGGCTCGGCGCGCTCACTGCGGTCACCGGCGAGGCATCGAGCTCCGCGTGCAGCTTCGCCTCGACCTCGGGGTGCTGCGCGAGCAGGTACCAGGTCCAGTTCAGGCCGCTCGCGGTGGTCTCGTGCCCGGCGACCACCAGGGTCATGATCTCGTCGATCAATTCCCGGTCGCTCATGGGCGCGCCGGTGTCCTTGTCGCGGGCGTTCATGAGCATCGCGACGTAGTCGAAATGCTCCTCGGCACGCTCGCGCCGGCGCGCGAGCAGGCCGGCCACCAGGCGGGTCAGGGAGCGGAACTTGTAGGCGAACTGCAGGTTGCGGGCCTGCTCCTTGGTCACCACCTCGAAGGGGTTGCCGCCGAGCTCGGCGCTCATGCGCTCAAGATCGCGGCCGAAGATCGCCTCCAGCACGATGCTCAGGGTCAGTTCGCTCATCTCATCGGTGAGATTGACCGGCTCACCGCTGCGCGCCGCGTCCGCCCACCGCTCGAGCAGCCGGTCATTGGCCGCGGCGATGCGCGCGGCGAACTCGGTGATGACCCGCCGGTGAAACAGCGGCTGCAGCATCATGCGCTGACGCCGCCAGAACTCGCCCTCGCTGGTCATGATCCCGTTGCCGAGCAGGATCTTCACCCGGTCGAGACCGATGCCCTTGGTGTAATTGCGGTGGTTCGTGACCAGGATGCGCTTGACGTCATCCGGGTGGTGCACCACGTAGGTGTAGGAATTGCGCGCCGGGACGTATACCCGGTACAGGTCCCCGTGCGCGGCGAACAGCTCGATCATGCGTTCCAGGGAGTCGTCCGTGGAGCCGATGTCGAAGGCCTCGTCCGCCACCGGCGGACCCTGCTGGGTTGTCTCGGTCGTGCTCATGTAAGCTCTCGATTATACCCATCGGCGCCCCAGCCGATCCCATCGGAGTCACCTCTCGCATGACCGAGCCCGGCCTGCGCAATTCGCTCTACCGCACGGTCACCCGTTCGGACCGACGCATGACGCCGCTGCGCCGCGCGCTGTACCGGCTCGCCATCCCGCTCGGCCTCGCCGTGATCCGCGCCTGGTGGGGCATGTGCCGCGTGGTGCGCATCGAAGGCGAGGAGCATCTGCTCGCGGCGCTCGCCGAGGCACCCTCGGTGCTGCCGTGCTACTGGCACCAGCATCAGCTGTTCTGCGGCAAGTACCTGCTCGAGCAGCGCGCCCGGGGCTTGAAGGCCGGCTGGCTGATCAGCCCGTCGGTCGACGGGGAATTGGGCGCGATGCTGGTGCAGCGTCTCGGCGCGTACGCGATTCGCGGCTCCTCGACTCACACCGGCGCGCGGGCGCTGCGTGATTATTATCAGGCCCTGGTCAAAGAGAACATCTCCCCGGCGATCACGCCGGACGGCCCGCGCGGGCCGCGCTACCAGTTCAAGCCCGGCGCGATCCTGCTGGCGCAGATGTCCGGCCGGCCGATCGTGCCCATGGCCTACGCGGCCTCACGCGCCTGGCGCATCAAGTGGGACCGGTTCGTGATCCCCAAGCCGTTCGCGCGCATCGCGATCGCCATCGGTGCACCGCGGCACGTGCCGCGCACGCTCGACGCCGAGGGGCTCGCCGCCCTGCAGGCCGAGATGGCGGCGGAGCTGCAGCGCACCTTCGAGTCGGCGCGCCGGGCCCTCGGCTGAGCGCGTCGGCGACGCGCAAAACCGTGCGCCGGTTCTCAGCCCGGAGCGGTCCGGAGCAGATTTTGTCAAGTTCCCAACCCTTGACCGAACAGTACGTTAGCTTGTGTTCTTGAACAGGTGTGCGAAAATCCGCTGCCACGCGTTAGAAGACCAAAGGTCCGATCGCCCCGCGAGGCCAGACGGCAGTTCACACGTTCCGGGATACCCCGGGTGTAGGCTGCAGGTTCGGGCTTAGAGGTTACCGGTTCATGTCGAGTCACCCGTCGGACAGGCCAGCGGATTTCACTTCCACGGACATCCTGGCGTCCGACGCGTGGAAGGATCGGACGTCGAAGCTTGGAATCGACGTCACCTGTACGCAAATCGCGGTCGAACTGCAGAACATGCGCAAGGGCACGCTGAATGCGAGCCTGCAGCGCAACCTCGGACTGCTGCGCGAGGTGACCGGCGTGGATTGCGCGTTCTTGGCGCTGCTGCGCCCCGAGCACACGGTGATCCAGGAGGTGCAGTTCGAGCGTACCGCGCTCGCTCAGTGCCGCCCCGAGGGACTCGAAGAGACTCCGCTCGACACCCTCCCCTGGCTCAATGGGCGCCTCGAGCACCTGCGTCTCTCCCAGCTGCCCGACACCGCCAAGCCGCCGCGCGAGCAGGCCGCCGAAGCGCAGCGCTTCGCATCCCTGTACATGGGCTCCGTGCTGCTCGTGGCCCTGCGGGTGCAGGGCAAGCCAGCCGGTTTGCTCGGACTTGCCAATACCCTGCCGCGCACCTGGGACGTCAGCCAGCAGTTGCTGATGAAGCTCATCGGCACCAGCCTCGCCACCGGCCTCGAGCGGGTACGGATCGAGGCGCGGCTCGCGAAGCTCGAGGAGCGCAACGCCCTCGCCCAGGCGGCCGCCAATGACGGGCTGTGGGACTTCGACGTCGAGAACAACGAGGTGTATTTCTCGCCGCGCTGGAAGGCGATGCTCGGCTACCGCGACGAGGATCTGCGCGGCTCGCCGGACTGGAGCAACCTGGTGCACCCGGATGACCTGCCGCGAGTGCAGGCGGCGATCCGCGAGCACATCGACGGCAAGACCCCGATTTTCGAGAGCACCCACCGCATGCGCCATCGCAACGGTGAGTGGCGCTGGGTGATGAGCCGGGCCACCGCACGGGTCGATGAGCACGGCCGGCTGCTGCGTCTGGTGGGCGTCGAGCTCGACATCACCGAGCGCAAGCTCTACGAGGAAGCGCTGTTTCGTGAAAAGGAAAGCGCGCAGATCACGCTACAGTCGATCGGCGACGGGGTAATCACCACCGATGCCGAATCGGTCATCGACTACATCAATCCGGTCGCCGAGGCGCTGACCGGCTGGCGGCTGGAGAACGCGATGGGACGGCCGGTGGAGGAAATCTTCCGCGCCTTCCACGAGGAGACCTGCGAGCCGCTGGAGAATCCGCTCACCATGTCCGTGCGGCGGGTCCGTCCGATCAAGTCGGTCCGGCCGATGCTGCTGATCCGCCGCGACGGCAATGAACTGTACGTCGAGAGCACCGCCGCACCGATCCGCGACGGGGCCGGCAAGGTCACCGGCGGAGTGCTGGTGTTCCATGACGTGAGCGAGGCTCGCGAACTGAACCGGCGGCTGTCCTACCACGCCAGTCACGACTTGCTCACCGGTCTGGTGAACCGGCGGGAATTCGAGAGCCGGCTCGAGCGGGCGCTGAAGAGCGCCAAGGCGCACGAGTCCTCCTATGCGCTGTGCTACCTGGACATCGACCAGTTCAAGATCGTCAACGACACCTGCGGGCACAGCGCCGGCGACACGCTGCTCGGGCAGGTCGGGGCGCTGCTGAAATCGAAGATCCGCTGGCGCGACACGCTCTCGCGCCTCGGCGGGGACGAGTTCGGAATCCTGCTCGAGAGCTGCTCGATCGACGAGGCGATGCGCACCGCCGAGGTGCTGCGCGAGAGCGTGCGCAACTTCCGCTTCACGTGGGAAGACCGGGTGTTTCGCCTCGGCGCGAGCGTCGGGGTGGTGCCGATCACGGCCGACAACGAAGACGTGGCCTCGATCCTCTCGGCCGCCGACAGCGCCTGCGCGGCGGCCAAGGAGGCCGGGCGCAACCGCGTGCACAGCTTCGCCGAGAACGACATGGAGCTGATGCGCCGCCGTCGCGAGATGCAGTGGGCGGCGCGCATCAACACCGCGCTCGAGGAGGGCCGCTTCGAGCTGCACCGCATGGCCATCATGCCGCTGCAGCAGGCCGATCCGGGCGCGCACTACGAGTTGCTGCTGCGCCTGAAGGACGAGTCGGGCCGGATCGTCACGCCCAATGACTTCATCGCCGCGGCCGAGCGCTACGGCATCACCCCGGCGATCGACCGCTGGGTGATCGAGAACGCCTTCCGGTGGCTGGTCTCGGAGGCCGACGAGCGCGAGAAGCTCGCCATGTGCTCGATCAACCTTTCCGGGCAGAGTCTCGGGGACGACAAGTTCCTGCCGTTCGTGATCGACCAGTTTCACCGCAGCGGGCTCGACGGCTCGAAGATCTGCTTCGAGATCACGGAGACCGCGGCGGTGGCGAGCTTCTCCCAGGCGAACCGGTTCATCCAGGCACTGAAGGAGCTCGGCTGCAAGTTCGCACTCGATGACTTCGGCACCGGACTGTCCTCGTTCGGATACCTGAAGCACTTCCCGGTGGACTTCCTGAAGATCGACGGCAGTTTCGTGCGCGAGATCCTGCGCGACCCGATCGACCGGGAAATGGTCCGCTCCATCAACGAAATCGGCCATCTCACGGGCAAGAAGACCATCGCCGAGTTCGCCGAGAACGCCGAAATCATCCAGATGCTCACCAGTCTCGGGGTGGACTTCGCACAGGGCTACGGCGTGGCCCAGCCGCAGCGGGTGCTCAAGGCCGCGGTGGCCTGATTTCCCGCAAACGCCGGCGAATTGCCGCTATACTCCCGAATATGAGCGCCATTGCGTCTTCGGAAGCCGTCGCGGCGCGCTGCCAGCAGCGCATGGCCGACTGCGGGATCCGGCCGACTGCCCAACGCGTGCGCATCGCCTCGCTGCTGCTGAGCGAACCGCAGCATCTGTCTGCGGAGCAGATCCTGGCGAACCTGCGCGCCAGCGGCGCACGGGTCTCCAAGGCGACCGTGTACAACACGCTGAACCTGTTCGCCTCGCACGGCCTGATCCGCCAGCTCTCGGTCGATGGGACCCGGGCCTGGTTCGACTCCAACGTCGATGCGCACTACCACTTCCACGACCTCACCAGCGGCGCGCTGATCGACGTGCCGGTGCCGGATGTGGAGTTCAGCCGCCTGCCGCCGCCACCGCCCGGTACCGAGGTGGATGGCATCGATCTGGTGATCCGCCTGCGCAAGAAAGCGTCCTGAGCGACGCCGCTCCTTCGCGCCAAGGAGACTGACCGTGCTGATGTATCACGGCTTCTATCACGGCTTTTTTCCCGGCTGGTTCGGGTTCTGGGGATTCGGTTGGCCGCTCATGGCGGCGATCGCCGTCATCCCGTTCTGGCGCATCTGCACGCGGGTCGGGCACTCGCCCTGGCTCAGCCTGCTGATCCTGATTCCGATGGTGAATCTGATCTTCCTGTACATCCTCGCCTTCGGCGAATGGCCGGCGCTGCGCGGCACCGGCCAGCCGCCCGCCGGCGGTGCGAATTCCTCGACGCCAGGCCGCTGAGCGCACTGCCCTGCCTCGCGGACCCCTGAGGCCTGCGAGGCACCCGCCGCGCGGTGCTACCACTGAGTCCCTGAAGGAAAACGGCCCCACTGGGGGGCCGTTTTCTTTGCTCGGCCCTGCACGGGGCCGTGCGCGCCAAGTGCGCAGATCAGATCGAGCGAGACATCCGACGACGGCGGCCGATGAACAGCGCACAGCCGAGCAGGCCGGCACCGAACAGGGCCAGAGCACCCGGCTCCGGAGCCTCGGTGACGTTCTGGAACGTCAGTCTCGAGGGTGCCCCGTTGGCCTCGACGTAATACAGGCTGTACGTGCCAGCGCTCAGGTTATTGAACGAGGTCCCGATGTCCGTTGTCGGATAGGCACTGTTCACGACCAGTCCCGTCGGTCCGTAGAGGCTGATGCCGTCATCATGAAAGATCGTCCCCGATGTATCGTTGTTGTACAGCGTGAACGTCAGCTTCAGCAGGGTGGCGGACCCGAAGCTTGGGGTGCTGAGAACCGTGTTCGCTCCGGCCATATTCCAGTACATGAACGAATTGGTCGTGCCGCCGCTTCCTCCGTTAGTGACGAAGTTGCCGAACGTATTGTTCGGCTGGCTTCCAACATACCAGTTCGGCAAGCCCGTGGCCGTTCCCGTCACGAACGGCTTGAGAAGCATGAGCGGGTTGGTATCGTTGGCCTGCTGGTACGCACTGCCGATGGTGTTATTGGGTGCGGGCGTAAGCGCGTTCCACCCGGTCACACTGAAGGTGATGCTGCTCAGGGGGCCGGCTTGCGCCAGGGGACTGAAGGCCAGCACAGCCGCCGCGAGGCTGCCGGCCACTGCAAATGTCTTCTTGAACATTACGCGCTCCGCTGATGTAGGAATTCTGTTGCCGCAAGTGGCGGTGCCGTCATCGGTCACTTGCACCAGAAATTAATGCATAGCGCATGCCAGCCTTATTATTCAATGCCTTACGAAATCTCACCTGGGAAATCGTAAAGGCCGCCGACAGCCTCAACGCCTGCTAGGCCATATCATGCGACCCGGTGCGAGCCTGCGGGCAGCCGACCCAGCCCGCAGATCGGGCCCGTCCCGCCCGAACGTCGGCCTGCGCCCACGGCCGAATGCGCACCGGAGGGTGACGGCGGGCGCGAGTGCCTATAGAATTCGCGGCCCGGCGCCGGGATAGCTCAGCTGGTAGAGCAGCGCATTCGTAATGCGCGGGTCGTAGGTTCGAATCCTATTCCCGGCACCATTCTCCGTATTGCGTTTAAGAACAATAGGTTATAGAGAGGCACGGATTCTGGTCGCGAGGGGCCGGGGCTCACACTGAGGGCACTCGCAGTCCGCGGAGATCCGTACTGCGCGATGTCCCGTGCGGATATCGACCCAACCGTTCCAGGCCGATCACAGCGGGAAGGCACGCTCAATCTCTGAAGCCGAGCGCGCGCAGCCAGGCATCGACCTGCCCGAATGCATCCTGCTGCCATTGCTCGGGTGAGCGATTGCCGAGAATTTCCGTCTGCTCGACAAATTTACGAACGCAGGTCGGCCCGTAGCCCTCCACGCTGTCGAACTTTTCCGCGATGAACCGGTAGCCGTTTACCGCGCTAGGATGGACCATGAGCGGCCGGCATGCTTCGGCAAGGCAGGCGATTCCGTCCGGATAGTTCCGAATGCAGTAATACACATCGTAAGCGTCCTTCTGCTTATAGCGGCCGTGGATAGCATGGCCTTTCATCGCCAGAAGCGCCGGGATCGAGCAGACGGCGATTTCCACCCGATTGGAACCCCCGGCGGGCATTGAGCCGGTAATCGCCACCATTTGGTAAAACCGAAACGCGAGATCCGCTCCGTCAGCTCGTTGAACTGCGAACTCGTTGATCAGAGGCGGTATGTTCCTGACGATCGCGGCATCACGCGGCATCAGGAAATCCACGACGACATCAATTGGCCCGCCCTCCGAGACGGGCACCTGCCGGACCAGTTGAAAGCGCCGCAATTCCTCGCGCTGCTGATATCCATGGCCCATCAAGACGTCGATGAGCATTGCGTACTCGCCCTCCCCCAGCGCTTCAGCGTGGAGTCCGAGGTCGACATCGAGTGTCCCGACGTGCGGCATGTCCTCGTTGTTCAGTAGCAGCCACGGAACCGCCCCGCCGATCACGGCGAATTTTCCCCTGAACGTTCCAAGGATCTGACCGATCTCAATCAAGACCGACTTCACGGCCGCGGTCGTGCGATCGTCATAGTCGGAAGCGGATTGGGCCTCCGGCCGAGTCACTTTTTCCATTCCATCCTCTCGCGTCGCAAGTACCTGGCAGCTTCTTCGCCTCGCTCGCCGGCCGCGGATAGATCGAGATAGGTCCGCACCAGACCGGAACACACGGCCCCGGGTGCAGGTTCGACCGTGTCGCGAAACAACCCATCATCCTCGGGCACAGTCACGACGACGTTCTCTCCTTTGGCCGGCGACGACAGCACCAGGGCGGTCCGCAGCCGCTCGAGCCCCTGCTCGTCAGCGTAAAAGAACTGTGTCCCGATGCGGGCAAATGGCGCAATCCAATGGGCCGCTGAAAACGAGGCGAAGATCGCCTGTCCCCGGGCAGACCCGGCACGAAGAGTCCGACGCGCGGCCTCTTCGAATGCTCCGCCGTGCAAGGTCGTGTAGAACCCGAGGCGCCTGCCGGCGGGAGGTTCGTAAGCTTCCCGCCAGGCATCCAGCAGCCTATCGGGCGCAGACAAGAACAAGCCCTGCTGCGACACCTGCCCCCATTCGTGATCGCGCAGCCCATTGCGTACATTGCTGACGTGACCCAAGCTGACGTCTGCGGCTTCCGCGAGCTCCGCGACACGCCAGGATCGAGCGGGGTCGCGGAGCATGACGGTCAGAACCTGCGCCGACTTCCGCTTGAACAGCGATTTGAGCCCGCGGCGCTCGACAGCCGGCGTGCTGGCGACGGCGCGCTCGATGAACACTGCATCGAAAGCGAGACGCATGTTGCCCTCGAGGTCCAGAAAGCCGACTCCGTGCTCACGACATAGGGCCTGCGCAGCCGGGGAAAGGAAGGGAGCGATGAGGACCGGGGTTACGTCAGTGCCGAGGCCAGCGACGTCGCTGCGTAATTGCAGCAATGCTGTTCGCACGTAGCGAGGCTGGCCGTTCGCATTGACCTCGCACGCCAGGGTATGGCCCCTACCCGCAACGGATACCGTTGCAACGATGTCGAGTCCGGCATGGTCGATTCGCGACTTGCGAGCGATGCTTTTGAGCTTCACTGCCGGCACCAGTTCGAGGACCGAACGAAGAGCGTCGACGGCCTTGATGTCGAGCTGTTTCACAAAATTCTTTTGTTTCAGCATTTGCTGAAAATGTCTATTTTTTTGAAAATTGTCAAGATGTGCTGGCGGGTGCGGCGCTCCCCTTGAACTGACGCTTATCGCGAAACGTCTCTCCCCTAGGCATGCGGGAGCCTTCCAATCACTCGGTCGATCGCCTCGATGCCCCTTGCAGGACGTCGCTCGGCGTGGTAATTACTGAACTTAATGGTTCAGTATTTAACATCCGACTTCGACGCCTCCTTCGCCGCGCTCTCGGACGCCACCCGACGCGGCATCCTGGAGCAGCTGGGGCGTTCCGACGCGTCGATCACAGAGCTAGCCGCGAAATTCCGCATGACCCTCACGGGCATGAAGAAGCATGTCCGGGTCTTGGAACAGGCGGGGCTCGTCGCAACGCAAAAAATCGGGCGCGTTCGCACGTGCATGCTCGGCCAGCGGCGACTGGAAGAAGAAGCCGCGTGGATCGAACGATACCGCCGACTCTGGGAGGCGCGTTTCGATGCGCTGGACGCGGTGGTCGAGGAGCTGAAGCGAACCGAGAAGAACGCCGGCACCCACACAAAAAAGTGAGCATACCGTCATGAAGAATCCCACGACCGTGGAACGAACGTCCGATCGGGAGCTGCTCGTCACACGCACCTTCAACGGGCCGGCACACCTCGTGTTCGCGGCGTGGACCCGGCCTGAGCTGCTCAAACGGTGGTGGGCCCCCCAATCGTTTGGAATCACCTTCATTGCATGCGAGGTGGATCCACGGACCGGGGGCACCTACCGCTTCGTGTTCGGCCACCCCTCTTCCGAGCAGCCCCTGGAGTTTTTCGGCAAGTACCTGGAAGTGACGCCGCACTCGCGCCTCGTGTGGACGAATGAAGAAGGGGGAGAAGGCGGGGCGGTCACGACCGTGACCTTCGAGGAGCGCGGCGCCGAGACGCGGGTCGTCATGCACGACCTCTACCCGTCCAAGGAAGCGCTCGATGACGCGATGGCCTCCGGCAGCACCTGCGGGTTCACCGAAGCATTCGAACAGCTGGACGTGCTTCTCGTCACACCAGGCGCGAGCGCGGAACAACCCTGACCGCATCCGTCTCGCAGGCGCTCGCCACCGTGCACTGAGTGGCAGAGCGAGTCCCCGGCGGCGCCCATCAGCCCGCACTGGACGGCCCCTGCGGCCCGTTGCCCCCTGAAGCGGATGCGAGACCCCGCTCGGGCCCACCGAATGAGGCCCGTCCGGCGGCCCAGACGAGGGGAACGGATGAGGTTCCTCAGGGACCGCAGCGCTGCCGTGCACTCCGGATCGGCGGCCCGCAGCATCGGGTCCGGGCGCAACCGCTGCGGGTCCCTGCGCCGCTTGGGCTTCAGCGACCCGGCCCTGCTTCCCGGCGCACGCAGCGCACCGGCCGCCGGTACCGGCCGGTCGGCCGAGACCACGATCCAGCGCGAGCACCTCAAGATCGCGTTGCGCCACGGGACGCCGCGGCCCTAGGCAAACCCACTACGTAATTGGCGCTATGTAGAGTCCGCCTGGCCGGCCGTTATCAGAACGAACAGGCCTGACTCGATTCAACAGAATATGTCGACTCCCACGGCTCGCCAGCCATCCTGAACGGATCTGCATGAACGCTCCCGCCCATGCCGTCGTCCCTGCCGCCCCGCTCTTCGACTCCTACGTCGAGCTCACGCGCGCGCTGCTCGCTCCGGTCACCGGCATCTGCTTGTTCGATGAGCAACTGAATAGCATCGGGTCGACCGCCGGGATGCCCGTCGATCCGATTGCCCAGTGGCTGCGCACCTCGGCCCGCAGTGGTACCCCGGCAGCGCCTGCGGAGCCTTGCGCCACGGGCCTGCGCACCGGTCAGCTCCTCACGGCCCTGCCCGTCAGCACCTCCGATGCCGAACTGCTCGGCGTGCTGTGCATCGAGCAGCCCATCCTCGCGGCACGCGCTGCGCCGGCCCGGCACGCCGCACAACTCGCCGCGAAGCTCAAACCGGTGCTCGACTCCCTGAACCGCGAACTCAGCGCGCGCCAGCCCCGCAGCAAGAAGGTCCAGACGCTGATCGAGCGAACCGCCGAACTCGAATGGCTGTTCAACGTCACCGGCGATCTGCGGGGCGGGTCCGACGAGAACCGCATGCTCGAGCAGCTGCTCGCCGCCGCAACGGAACGCCTGCAATGTGCGCTCGGGGTGCTGCATGTGCCGGAGAAGCGCCTGACCCTCGAACATCAGCGGGACCTGAAGACCGCCTCGCCGCTGCTTCGGGCGTGGACCGAAGCGCGCCCCGGTCTGCTCACCTGGACCCAGCGGCAGAGGCGCCCGCTGCTAGTCAACGGCGCAGGACGCTCCGGCACGAAAATCGAACCCTGCAAGATCCTCGCGGTGCCCGTCGTGCCGGACAACGGGCGCAGCATCGGCCTGCTCGCCTTCTTCAATCCCCCCGAGGCCCGGGACTTTCAGAACCGGCATCTGTATCTGGCCCGTCACCTCGGCCGGCGCAGCGCCACCGTCATTGCGGCGCAGTTCGATCTGATGACCGGACTGTATACCCGCGACGGACTGGAACAGATGTACGGGCGAGTGCCGCAGGACCCCGGACCCGCCGAGCGCAGCGTCATTTACGTCGACGTCGACCACATGGACGTCGTTAATGAGCTGCACGGGTTCGAGCTCGGCAATGAATTGCTCGTACGCGTGGCCGATACTCTCTGTCCGCCCCAACTACCCGCAGGTGCGCTCGCGGCGCGGATCGCCGGTGACCGCTTCGCCGTCGTGTTGCCGGACACCGACCCGCGAAGTGCCACTGCCGCCGCGCAACGCATCCAGCAGGCCGTCAGCGCCCTGGTCATCGGGCCGGCCGATGCCCCACTTGAGGTCTCCGTCAGTTGCGGCGTCGCGGCGCTCGTGAACATGCCCGAGGGTCTGGCCCGAGCGCTTGCAGCAGCCGAACTCGCCTGCAAGAGCGCAAAGAAGCGCGGACGCAACCGTGTCGAACTCTACGCAGTAGAGGATTCGAGCATGCTGCGCCGCCACGAGGACATCACCGCCGTCGGCCAGTTGCGTGCCGCGTTCAAGGCCGAGCGACTCACGCTGTTCGCCCAGCGGATCGTGCCGCTACGCAATGGAAATTTGCCGGGCGGTTACGAAATCCTGCTGCGCGTGAACGATCCGCAGCGCGGCGTCGTCGCACCCGGCCCCCTGATCGGGGCGGCCGAGCGCTACCAACTGCTGCCGGCCATCGACCGCTGGGTCGCACACCGCGCGGTGCAGACACTCGCGCCGTACCGCAACACGTTGAAGACACGCGGCGTCACATTTGCGATCAATCTGTCCGGACAGTCGGTCGGCAGCGAAGAGTATCTGCGTCAGCTCATCGAGGATCTGACCGAGGCGAACCTGCCGCCCGGCGGCCTGTCGCTCGAGATCACCGAGCAGGCTGCGGTAACGAGCCTCCCCCAGGCCACGGACATGATCCGCCGGCTCGCGCCCTGGCGCTGCCGCTTTGCGCTCGATGATTTCGGCACCGGCGCGAATTCGCTCACCTACCTCAACTCACTACCCTTCTCACGAGTAAAGATCGACGGCTCGTTCGTGCGCGACATGCTCACCAACCCTCGCTCAGAGGCCACCGTGCGCGGCATCATCGAGCTGGCACGCGGTCACGGTCTGGAGACGGTCGCGGAGTACGTCGAAACCGAAGCCGTCGCCGCGGCGCTGCGCAAGCTGGGTGTCGATTACGCGCAAGGCTACGCCTTCGGCAGACCGGAACCGCTGGAGGACATCCTGAAATCCCTGGCGCAGGATGAATCCCGGCGGCTGCGCCGGCTCTATCTGGAGCTGTAGCGCCGCGCGCCGCCCTCGCCCGAGGTACTGCCCGGTGCCCGTGATACGTAAATGACCGAATAACACGAACGGCCGGACTCGCCAACCATTACGGGGTCCCGCGCCGGGACACCGTCATTTTCAGTCACAGGAGAGTCGCCATGAGCCTGATTCGCTGGGATCCGTTCGCAGACGTCGAGAACCTGTTCAACCGCATGATGCCGCGCATGCCGCGCGGACCGCGCCTGTCCGTAGAGGATGATGGCGGCGTCACGTTCGAGTGGTCGCCGTCGGCGGACATCAGCGAGACCGACAAGGAGTACCTGGTGCGCGCCGATCTGCCGGGCCTGAAGAAAGAAGAAGTGAAAGTGACCTTCACCGATGGAGTGCTCACGATCCAGGGAGAGCGCAAGCAGCACAAGGAGCAGACCACCGAGAAATTCCATCGCGTGGAAAACTCCTACGGCACCTTCACGCGCTCGTTCTCGCTGCCCGACAACATCACACCTGATGCCATCCGCTGCGAGAGCAAGGACGGCGTGCTGAGCGTGCACATTCCGAAGGCTGAACAGAAAAAGCCCAAGGAAATTTCGATTCAGTAGGAATCAGGCACTCTGCACCGCCCCCGGGGTGGTGAGGCCTGCGGACTGCGTCAGCGGGCCGGCCCGAGGGCCGACCCGCTGCGTGTTGTCAGCTCACTCAGGCACGGCGCCAGCCGCCCTCAGCGCTGCCGCCGCGCTCGCCCTGCGTGCGCGAGCCACGACGTTCCCCGCCGAAGCGCCGGCCGCCCGCGCCGCCAGGCGCTCCTGCCGGTCGAGAGCCGTGCGACTCCCCGTGACGATGCGCGGAATGACGCTGTCCGTCCTGCGGCGCCGCCGTCCGCTCAGAGCTGCCGGCTGCGCGTCCCTGTTGCGGGCGCTGTCCCTGTTGCGGGCGCTGTCCCTGTTGCGGGCGCTGTCCCTGTTGCGGACGACGAGACCCGCCGCGGCCACCGCGGTTGCCGTTCCCACCCCCGTTGCCGGCGCCCCGATCCCGATGCATCTCGCGCGGTGGCCCCCGATCGGGCTCCGCAGGCATGTTCAGAATCGGAAAGGCCGGTACGGCAGTGGCTTCGATCGAACGCTTCAGGAGCCGCTCGATGTCGCGCAGTAACGGCTCCTCGTCCGGTGACACCAGCGACACCGCTGCGCCGCTCGCACCGGCACGCGCCGTGCGGCCGATCCGGTGCACATAGTCCTCCGGCACGTTCGGCAGCTCGTAGTTCACCACGTGCGGCAGCTCCTTGATGTCCAGGCCGCGCGCAGCAACTTCGGTGGCCACCAGCGCCGTGACGCGCAGGCTCTTGAAATCCGCGAGCGCGCGCACCCGCGCGGCCTGGCTCTTGTTGCCGTGAATGGCCGCGGAGTTGATGCCGGCGCTCTCGAGCTGCTTGGCGAGCCGGTTTGCACCGTGCTTGGTGCGGGTGAACACCAGCACCTGCTGCCAGTTACCCTCATTGATCAGATGCGCGAGCAGGTGCCGCTTGCTCTCCTTTGGCACCCGATAGAGCGATTGTGTCACGCGCTCGGCCGTCGAATTGCGGCTCGTCACCTCGACGTTGACCGGGTCGTGCACGAACCGCTGCGCCAGAGCGCGGATGTCCTCCGAGTACGTCGCGGAGAACATCAGGTTCTGCCGCTGTGCCGGCAGCAGCTTCAGCACCCGCCGGATGGCAGGGATGAAGCCCATGTCGAGCATGCGGTCGGCCTCATCGAGCACGAAGCAGGAGACGCGGCTCAAGTTCAGCGCGCCCTGCTCGCTCAGATCGAGCAGCCGGCCCGGCGTCGCAATCAACAGATCGCAGCCGCGGCGCAGCTGATCGATCTGGGGATTGATGCCCACACCGCCGAACACGACTGCGGAGCGCAGCTTCAGGTAGCGGCCGTAACCGGTGGCGTTGTCGGCGATCTGCGCCGCGAGCTCACGTGTCGGCGTCAGCACCAGCGCGCGCGGGGCCGGATGGGTCCCGTGGGCTGCATCCTGCGTCAGACGCTGCAGGATCGGCAGCACGAAGGCCGCCGTCTTGCCGGTGCCGGTCTGGGCGCCGGCGAGTACATCGCGGCCGGCGAGAATGGCGGGAATGGTGCCCGCCTGGATGGGAGTCGGCGCCGAATAGCCTTTTTCTTGCACGGCGCGCAGCAGCTCGGGCAACAGCCCGAGGTCGGAAAACGACATGAATACCTCTGTCATTCAAGCTCGCGCAAACGGCCGGGCGTCCGCGTCGGCATTGCCGGCGGATCAGCCATTTCTGTGGCCGTGGCGGTCAGAGCGAGGGGTGGTTATGGGAAATCGAAGCGAAGCCGGAGCGGCTTGACCGCGAGCGAGGCAGGCGCAGACCGCTTGGCGCCTGTATAGTCTTGCGGGACGGACTATACCGGTCGGCAGGCCGCGCGTCCATGGTTTCTATGGCATGAGATGTCCCTGATCACACTTCGCGATGCGCAGCTCGCCTTTGGCGAGCACGCCCTGCTCGATGGCGCCGCCCTGGCGGTACAAGACGGTGAACGGCTCGGGTTCATCGGCCGCAATGGCACCGGCAAATCCACGGTGCTGAAAGTCATCGCCGGACTCATGGCGCTCGACGACGGAGAGGTGCAGCGCCGCTCAGGCCTGCGCATCGCCTACGTCGAACAGGAGCCGTTGATTGCGCCCAGCGCCACGGTGAGCGAGAGCCTCCTGGAGCGCGCGCGCACCCTGGCGCACGCCGCCGCCTGTTCGGCCGAAGAACTGCACGGTGCCGACCGCGAGCGCTGGCAATTGCTGTCGCGTCTGGCGGAGTTCCTGCAGCGCTTCGGTCTTGACGGGAACCAGAGCCCGCACCAGCTCTCCGGCGGAGAGCGCAAACGGGCCGCCCTCGCCCTCGCCTTTGCCTCGGGACCCGATCTGCTGCTGCTCGATGAGCCGACCAATCACCTCGACATCGAGGGCATCGCCACGCTCGAGGCGTTCACCCAGAGAGTCCCGGCGGCGATCATCGTGACGCACGATCGGGCGTTCCTCGATGCCATCGCCACGCGCATCATCGAACTGGACCGCGGCGTGATCCGCTCTTACCCGGGTAACTTCGCCGCCTACGAGAGCCGGCGCGACGACGAGAAGGTCGCCGAGGACCTGCAGCGGCGCCGCTTCGAGAAGTTCTGGGCGCAGGAGGAGGTCTGGATCCGCAAGGGCGTCGAGGCCCGCCGCACGCGCAACGAGGGCCGGGTGCGGCGCCTGGAGCGCCTGCGCCAGGAGCGCCTCGAGCGGCGCGACCGGGTGGGCAGCATCAAACTCGCGCTCGATGCCGGCGAGCGCTCCGGACGACTGGTCGCGGAGCTCACCGACGTGCGCCAGAGCTTCGGCGGACGCACCCTGATCTCGGGGTTCTCCACCCGCATCATGCGCGGCGACCGAGTCGGCCTGATCGGCGCGAATGGGGCCGGCAAGTCGACGCTCTTGCGCATCATTCTCGGCCAACTGACGCCCGAACACGGCAGTGTGCGGCTCGGCACCAATCTGCAGGTTGCGTACTTCGATCAGATGCGCGAACAGCTCGATCCCGAGGCCACGCTGGCCGAAGCGATCAGCCCCGGCTCGGACTGGATCACGATCGGCACCGAGCGTAAGCACATCATGACCTATCTCGGGGACTTCCTGTTCCCGCCCCATCGCGCCAAATCCCCGGTGCGCATGCTCTCGGGCGGTGAGCGCAACCGGCTGTTCCTCGCACGCCTGTTCGCCCGACCGGCGAATCTGCTCGTGCTCGATGAGCCGACCAATGACCTGGACATCGATTCGCTCGAACTGCTCGAACAACGCCTGCAGGACTACTCCGGTACGCTGCTGCTGGTGAGCCACGACCGGCGCTTCCTCGACAACGTCGTGACGCAAACCATCGCCGCCGAGGGCGGCGGCGAATGGCGCGCCTACGTGGGCGGTTACACCGACTGGCTGCGGCAGCGGCCGCAGATGCGTACGCCGCAGTCGCGGGCCGAGAGCCCGGCGCTCGCCGAGGCGGCACCGGCGCCGGCCAAACGCGCCGCCCGCCCCGCGCGCCTCGGCTACATGGAGGGGCGTGAGCTGGCCGCATTGCCCGGACAGATCGAGGCGCTCGAGCGCGAACAGGCCGAGATCGGTGCGCGTCTGAGCCAGCCCGATTACCACAACGGGGGTGTCGAGCGCATCCGCGCCGACGGCGAGCGTCTCAATGCGCTCACCGCAGAACTCGAACGGTGCTATGCGCGCTGGGAGGAACTCGAAGCGCGCCGGGGCGCCAGCTGACTCAACGCGTCGGGCGCGCCCCGCTCATCCAGGCGTTCACCGCTGCGGTGCGCGCCGCCGGCGGCAACGCCTGAGCGGAGTGCTCACGCGTGCGCCGGGGTATCCGCTCGCTCGCCACGGCCTCGTCCGGCTTGATCAGCACGAAGTCGCTCTCGAGCGCCTCGACCAGCGTCGAGGTGAGACTGCCGACGAGCTCGACGGCGAGCTTGCGGTGCGCCAGCGCCCCGAGCGCCATCACGTCGTAGTCGCGCCCGGCGGCGAACGCAGCGAGTTCGTGCTCGGGTGTGCCGGCCAGGATGTGAGCGTGGTGCTCGTCGAGGTCGGCCTGACGGGCCAGCGCCCGCAAGCGCGCGGCCCGCGTGCGACTCGCGACGCCGTCGGCGGGCATGCGCTCGGCGTACACCAGCTCGAGCTCTCCGCCGGTCGCCAGCGCAAGGCGCCGGGCGATCCGGATGATGGAGCTCGCGAGCCCCGCGGTTTCCTCATCCGAAACGTCGATCGCCGCGGCGATGCGCAGCCGTTTGCGCCAATGACGGTTGCGCACCAGGGCGAGCGTCGCCGGGCAGGTGCGCATCAGCTGCCAATCATTTTCGTCGAACGCGCTGTGACCACGCCGATCGATGCCGCCGGCGGCTTTCATGACGAACTCGGCGCGACTGTGCTCGACCTTGCGCACCACGCCTTCATACAGCGGACTCTCGCAGGCTGCATCGATGGTCACGGCCGACACCGCCGGATCGATCAGTTTGCGCTGCTCGGCCAGATACGCCTTGGCACGCCCGATGCACTCGGCGAGCGCCTTTTCATGCCCGTTCGTCTGGTAATCGTGCTTCAGTGCATACGCCTGCTCGGCATCGCACATGAACAGCTCCAGACCGAACCCAAAGGAGCGCGCCAGTGCGGCCGCCTTCGCCAGCAGCACCGTATCCGACGGCGCATGTTGCGCCACGGCCAGTATCGAATTCGTCTTGCCCATTCAGCCGATCCTCTCGAGGCAGGTTTCGGCCGGCATCCCGGCCGTGCCACGGCGTCAAGATCGCACAGGCGCCGGCAACGCACCATCCGCACTGTCCCTGATGCACCCTCGGGTTCGCGAGAGTGGCCTGCTGAAGTGGCTCAGCGCAGATACGCCTCGGTGGCATAGCGGCGCATCATTCTCTGGCTGTTGAAATAGGACGCATTGGCACCGATCACGCTGGTCATGATCCGCACCCACTCGCGCCGCTCGCCGGTCGGGTCATAATAGAGCGGCAGCACCACCTGCTCGAGCTTCTGATACAGCGAGGCAGCGTCCTCGATGGCCCAGCCGGTGACGCCTTCGATGCATCCCTCGATCCACCATCCATCGAGTACCGAGAGGCTCGGCACCCCATTGAACGCCGCCTTCATCCCGCTCGTGCCGGAGGCCTCGAGCGGCGGCAGCGGCGTATTGATCCACACGTCGACCCCGGAGACCATCAACAGCGCCACATCCAGGTCGTAATCCGGCAGATAGGCCACGCTCACGGTTCCGGCCAACTCGTGGGCAAACTGGTGCAGCCGCACGATCAGGCGCTTGCCCTCCTCGTCGTGCGGATGGGCCTTGCCGGACAGCACGATCTGCAGTGGATGACGTTGCGCGATGGCCTTCAGCCGATCCAGGTCGGTAAAGAGCATCTCTGGACGCTTGTAGGCGGTCATCCGTCGCGCCAGTCCCAGGGTGGCCACCTGGGGATCGAGCCCGACGCCGGTCAGGGTCTTCACGGCCGCCACGAGCGCCTGTTTCGCCTTGGCGTGGGCCTCGAGCAACTGCGCCGCCGGAATGCCGTGCACCCGCCCGAGCAGCTCCGGCTCATGGCACCAGCCGGCGATGTACCGGTCATAGAGCTCACGGAAGCTCGGCGCGCTCCAGGTGTACGGATGCACCCCGTTGGTGATCGCCCGCACCGCATACCCGGGATACATCCGCGCCGACACTTCGGCGTGCCGCTTGGCCACGCCGTTGACGAAATCGCTGACATTCAGGGCGAGCTGCGTCATATTCAGCTCGTCCGTGCCGCCGAGCGCGGTGAGGGTCTTGAAGTCGATCGGCCCGTGTTCGGCACCCGACGCGTCCGGCTCGGGCACCTTGTGGTTGTTGTAGCCGTAGACGCTGCTGGCAAAGAGCCGCTTGACCAGTGCGTAGGGGAAGCGGTCGTGGCCCGCTTCGACCGGCGTGTGGGTGGTGAACCGGCACAGATCCCGCACCCGAGGCAGGTCGTACAGCGCCTCTCCGGGACGAACGTCATCGGCGCGATACGCGAAGCGGCGCATCAGCTCGACGCCGAGCAGCGCCGAATGGCCTTCGTTCATGTGATAGGCGCTGATCTCGAACCCGAGCGCCCGCAGGATCCGCACGCCGCCGAGTCCGAGCACCATCTCCTGCTTCAGACGATAGGCATCGTCACCAGCATACAGATGGTGGGTGATCTGGCGGTCCTCTGCAGTGTTCTCGGCGAGATCCGTATCGAGCAGCAGCACCGGGGCATTGCCGCCGATACGGCCCTCGATGACGTAGAGCCAGGCATGCACCCACACCGGGCGGTCCTCGATGCGCACCGCCACCTTGGCATCGAGTGGAATGGCCCAGCGGGACGGGTCCCAGCCCGTCGGACGCTCGATCTGTGCCCCGTCCGCGCCGATCTCCTGGCGGAAATATCCGGCCCGGCTCACCAGAGTCACCCCGACGAGCGGCAGCGACAGGTCGGCGGCCGAGCGCAGCGTATCGCCGGCGAGCACTCCGAGACCGCCAGCGTATGTCGGGATCTCGTTGCGCAGCGCGATCTCCATCGAGAAGTACGCCACGCGCGGCAAAGTCACAAACTCATCGAGCATGATCGCCTCATCCGGCCGTGTTCAGCCGCAGATGCTCACTGTAGTCTCTTGCACCCGCGGGACAATACGTACCGATCGATTGACAGGGGCGTCGTGGCGAGGCAACTACGTATTGTGAGCGCAGAGCGCTGCGGCCCATGCTTGCGCCGTGGATGCAAGCCGGACCTGACAGCCGCTCCGGCGCAACACTGTGACGCGGAGAGCCTGCGGATGTACAAGAAAATTATGGTTCCGATCGACGGCAGCCCGGCCTCAAACCTCGGGCTCGACGAGGCCATCAAACTCGCACAGGACCAGCATGCGCACCTGCGCATCCTGCACGTGCTCAACGAGTGGTTGCTCATCACTCCGGACACCGCCGGCGTCAACATCGGCGACATCCAGGACGAGATGCGCCGCAGCGG